>Ga0080064_1000207_pt1 | contig 174976 bp, 170 predicted proteins | sample Subgrocontami54m_FD_69260 | JGI IMG/M metagenome (GOLD analysis project Ga0080064, IMG submission 69260) | Subsurface groundwater microbial communities from S. Glens Falls, New York, USA - GMW46 contaminated, 5.4 m (SPADES assembly) (version 2) ...
GGGGGGGGGGGGAAGTAGCCTCCCCCCCCCCCGGTGGGGGGAGGGGGGGCGGAGCGGCCGAGGGCGGGGGGGGGGGGGGGGGGTCAGCAACGCAGCATGTGAAGAGAGTCCGACCCCTCACCCGGCTCGCCTTGCTTCGCTCGGCGATCCACCCTCTCCCTCAAGGGGAGGGGGTATGTGGCGCCGCATCATCTTCTCCCCATCTATGCTAAGACGCCGGCACACAAAACCTGACGCACCATGACCGCACTGAACATCGCCATCGAAAAAACCCCGCTTGAGCGCTACGTCGCGCCCGAGAAGCCGTCGCTTGTCGGCATGTCGCGCACAGTGCTGGGCGAGGCATTGGCCGCGATTGGTGTGCCTCCCGCGCAAGTGAAGATGCGCGTGCAGCAAATCTGGCATTGGCTCTACGTACGCGGCGTCACCAGCTTCGATGCCATGACGAGCGTGTCGAAGGAATTGCGCGCGACGCTCGACCAGCATTACACGCTGGCGCGGCCCGAGGTTGTCGCCGAGCAGATTTCCGCGGATGGCACGCGCAAGTGGCTGCTGCGGCTGCCCGGGGAGCATCCGGGCGAAAATCCGCATGAGGTTGAGTGCGTCTATATCCCGGAGACGGATCGCGGCACCTTGTGCCTGTCGAGCCAGGTCGGTTGCACGCTCAATTGCTCCTTCTGCCACACCGGCACGCAGCGCCTCGTGCGCAATCTCACGCCGGGCGAGATCGTCGGACAGATCATGGTGGCGCGCGACCGTCTTGAGGACTGGACCGCGAACCTGGAAGGCGCGCGCAAAGTCTCCAACATCGTCATGATGGGCATGGGCGAGCCGCTCTATAATCTTGAAGCGGTGCGCGATGCGCTGCTGGTCGCGGCGGACGGCGATGGGCTCGGCATCTCGAGACGCCGCATCACGCTCTCCACCTCCGGCGTGGTGCCGAACATCGCGCGCGCGGGCGAAGAGATCGGCGTCATGCTGGCGATATCGCTCCACGCCGTCCGCGACGAGCTGCGCAACGAACTGGTGCCGCTCAACCGCAAATACCCGATCAAGGAATTGCTCGACGCCTGCCGCAACTATCCCGGCGTCTCCAACGCGCGGCGCATCACCTTCGAATATGTGATGCTCAAGGGCGTCAACGACTCCATCGAAGACGCCAAGGCGCTGGTGCGGCTGCTCAAGGGCATCCCGGCCAAGATCAATCTCATTCCCTTCAATCCCTGGCCGGGCACAAAATATGAATGCTCCGACTGGGAGCAGATCGAGAAATTCTCCGAGGTGGTGTTCAACGCCGGCTATGCCTCGCCGGTGCGCACGCCGCGCGGGCGCGACATCCTCGCCGCCTGTGGGCAATTGAAAAGCGCGACGGAAAAACTTTCAGCTCGCGAGCGCATGGCGCTGCGCGCGATGGCGATGGTGGATTGAACGTTGTTATGAGATGGCGCTCGCAATCAGTTCTCGTTACCTCCCCCACAAGGGGGGAGGTCGACAAATGCCGGCGAGCCGGCATTTGTCGGGAGAGGGGTAAACAACAAATGTGCGCGCCAGCATTCACCCCCCTCCCCAACCCTCCCCCAACGCAAGTCGGGCTTGCCCGACTTGCGCACGATGATGTGGAACTCGGGCAGGCCCGAGTTCCGTGGGGGAGGGAGCACTAAGCATGCCCCTCATCGGCCGCATCTTCGTGATCTTCTTCGCCTTCCTGATCGCCAGCATGGCGGCGGGGATGACGATTGCGCTCGGCCTGCTGGGGACGCAGTGGCCGGTCGTGCACGGCGATCCCGTGGCGCGCGGCTGGTTCTGGGGCGTTGCCTTTATCGGATCGGGTTCGGCGGGAGCGGCGAGCTTCCTGCCGCTGTTTCTAGTCATCATCCTCGCCGAGACATTTCGCCTGCGGTCGGTGCTGTTTTATGCCTTCGCGGGCGTGGGCATCATGCTGCTCGCCTATTACGGCTCGGGCCTCGGCAATCCGTATGAGGAATCCATCGACTACGCGGGGCTGACCCGCGAGGCCGAGCTTGTGATCGCTGCGGGCGCGGTTTTCGGGCTGGTCTATTGGTTGATTGCCGGGCGCAAGGCCGGTGCCTGGCGCGACCGGCGCGGCGGCAAGGGAAATATTCCCTGATCAAGAGGTGTGCAGGGCGGGCCCCCAGGGCTTCCCACACCCTTGCGGCCAAAGCCCGGACATTGCATCCTACAGGCCGGCATTCAGTCAGGGGATGCCGGCGTGACGTGGGAGGGGACAATGGCTGAATTATTGGAAAGCCAAGAGTTTATTGTTGGCCTCGCCGTCGCCGCGATTTTGCTGAGCGCACTGGTGGCGTCGTCCTTGTTCCGGAATGTCGCGCTCGCGCTCGCGGCCGGCGCCATTGTGTTGTTCTATGCCCAGGGAGGCGTGCCCGGCCTTATCGCGATCTCCAAGGTGATGGAGAGCGAATTCCGCGCCATACCCGATTTTTCACGCGGGCTGATGGTTGGCGTGGCCGTCGTCGCCGTCTTTCTTTTCGGCATGCGGCATCGCGGGCCGTCCTCCTCCTAAACGCCTTCCAGCGGGATCATCGCTAGGCTTGCGCGGCAAGGCGTTCCGCCTATAGTCCGCGCGATTTTGGCCGCCTCCGGCCATCGCATAGGACGCGTATTTTCATGCCCAAAGGCGACGTGAAGAAAGTGGTGCTCGCCTATTCGGGCGGGCTCGACACCTCGATCATTCTGAAGTGGTTGCAAACCACCTATGGCTGCGAGGTCGTGACCTTCACGGCGGACCTCGGCCAGGGCGAGGAGCTTGAGCCGGCGCGGAAGAAAGCGCTGCTGCTCGGCATCAAGCCGGAGAACATCTTTGTCGAGGACCTGCGCGAAGAATTCGTCCGCGACTACGTCTTCCCCATGTTCCGGGCGAACGCGGTTTATGAGGGGCAGTATCTGCTCGGCACCTCGATCGCGCGGCCACTGATCGCCAAGAAGCAGATCGAGATCGCGGAGAAGGTCGGCGCCGACGCCGTGGCGCATGGCGCGACCGGCAAGGGCAACGATCAGGTGCGCTTCGAGTTGGCCTATTACGCGCTCAAGCCGGATGTGAAGGTGATCGCGCCCTGGCGCGAGTGGGACCTCACATCGCGCAAGGCGCTGATCGAGTTCGCCGAAAAACACCAGATCCCGATCGCCAAGGACAAGCGCGGCGACGCGCCGTTCTCGGTGGACGCCAACCTGCTGCACGCGTCGTCCGAAGGCAAAGTACTGGAAGACCCGGCGCAGGAAGTGCCGGATTATGTCTATTCACGCACCATCGATCCGGAGAAAGCGCCGGATAAGCCCACGGTCATCACGGTGGATTTCGAAAAAGGCGATGCCGTTGCGATCGACGGCAAGAAGCTTTCCCCGGCGGCTTTGCTGACGAAGCTCAACGATCTCGGCCGCGCCAACGGCATCGGCCGGCTCGATCTGGTCGAGAACCGTTTCGTCGGCATGAAGTCGCGCGGCATGTATGAAACGCCGGGCGGCACGATCTTGCTTGCCGCCCATCGCGGCATGGAATCTATCACGCTCGACCGCGGCGCGGCGCATCTCAAGGACGAACTGATGCCGAAATACGCCGAGCTGATCTACAACGGCTTCTGGTTCGCGCCCGAGCGCGAGATGCTCCAGGCCGCGATCGACAAGAGCCAGGAATACGTCACCGGCCGGGTGACGCTGAAGCTCTACAAGGGCTCGGTCGGCGTGGTCGGGCGCGAGAGCAAATATTCGCTCTACGACCAGGACCTCGTCACCTTCGAGGAAGGCGCGGTGGCTTACGATCATCGCGACGCCGCGGGCTTCATCCGGCTCAATGCGCTGAGGCTGCGGACCTTAGGGCAGAGGAAGAAGAAGCTGAAGTTGTAGATCGTGAGCAATCGTAGCCCGCATGAAGCGAAGCGCAATGCGGGGAGCGCCGGTCCCGGATTTCGCTGCGCTCCGTCCGGGCTACAATCTTAAGCTCACATCTATTCAATTTCGCGCGCAGGCATCTGCGTGACCACCACGGCTTTCCTCTCGGGGACGAGCGGCTGCTTCAACCGTATCTTTTCGCTGATCTCGGCAGAGGTCTTCTGCATCTGCAGGAAACGCTCGGGCGAGGTGGGATGCAGGCCGGCGAAGAATATGTGCTTGGGATTTTCCTGCGCCATCGCCCGCCAAAACCTTTCACCGGTGAGATCGAATCCGGCGTGCGCGGCGTAATAGGCGCCGACGTAATCGGCCTCTCTTTCGAAAGCCGTGGCATAAGCCGTAAGCCCGAGAGCCGCGCCGTCCTGCATCCCGGTTAGCCGGGTATCCACGCCGGCCGCCGCAGCGGCGACATCGACCACTAAACCGGCGGCCGCGCCGGCCATCCGGTTCTGCTCCTGCTTCTGGCGGTGGCCCATGGTCACATGCGCCAGCTCATGTCCGACGATGATGGCAAGCTCGGCATCGTTTTGCGCCACGCGCATGATGCCGCTGTAGATCACGATCTTCTTGAAATCGGTGTAGGCATTCAACTCGTTTTCCTGCTCCAACTCGACGGGAATGTTGCAGGTAAAGACGGGCGTGGCATGCAGCATCTTCGTCTGCCCCTGACGGCGCACCTGGATCGACATCGGCCGCGTGCTGCCGACATTTTTCACATAGCCGCTGAGCCATGAGGGCCATGCCTTCTTCGGCGCCATGCGGCCATCGACGCGGATCACCACATCGCCGACAAGCAGCCCGGCTTTCGCCGCGGGGCCTCCTTCAACCACGCCGATGACGGTGGGGCGCTCGGCGTCAAGTTGCAGCGCCGAGACGGTGACGGCGCGCTTGGCTTCGCCCACGTCGCCCTGGGCGAGCGCACGGAAACCAAGCCGAGGGATGATATTGCCGCCGCAGTCGTTCACGTTCGCCGCCAGAACCTTGAACGCGACATTCTCCAGCCGCGCGGCCTGGGCGGTGAAATTCTGGACCTGGAAATATTGCTGGCGGTCCTGCTCGGCCGCGTATTCCTCGGCGGAAATGCCGGGCGGCTGCGTGCTCGGACCCGCACATGCCGTCAGCCACGCGATGCTGATCGCCGAGAGGAAAACGCTACGCCACATACGCTGCCCCCGCCCAAGGGCAGCATGCGTCATCCCCATTGCTGGATCAAGGCAGGCGGCGCAGCCGCCCCGAGGCGGTTATGCCGGGCGGCTGAGCAGGCGGTCGATGCTGAAGCGGCCGCCGCCGGTGACGAACAGCGCCAGCAGGCCGCCGGTCATGGTGACGTTCTTCCAGAATTGGGTAGCCTGCCGGCCTTGTTCTTCCGCGGGCATGCTCCAATAAATATGGGAAGTCCAAGTCGCCATGAGGGTGAAGGCTATCAGCAACAAGGCCGCGTAACGCGTCGCAAAGCCGCAAACGAGAGCGAGGCCGCCAAGGAATTCCACATAGGGGGCCGCATAGCCAAGCAGCTCAGGCACCCCACGCCGCGCCAAGCCCGCCGCGAATCCTTCTACGTTTGACAGCTTCGACCATCCGCTTTGCAGATAAATCCAGCCGGCAAGGACGCGGGCGACAAGCAGCAAGACGTCCTGCCATCCCGTCGCAATGCCGTCGGCGTACGAAAGATAAGGATGGGAGGAGGGGCTATTCTTAAGGCCGTTCATGACTGCCTCCAAGAATGTCCCGGCGGCGCGATCACACCTGCCGGTCGACCATGCTCTTCTTGATCTCGGCGATGGCTTTCGCCGGATTGAGGTTCTTCGGGCAGACCTTAGCGCAATTCATGATGGTATGACAGCGGTAGAGCCGGAACGGGTCTTCCAGGTCATCGAGCCGTTCGCCGGTTTTCTCATCGCGGCTGTCCTTGATCCAGCGCTGCGCCTGAAGCAGCGCCGCGGGACCGAGGAAACGCTCGCCGTTCCACCAGTAGCTCGGGCAGGCGGTCGAGCAGCAGGCGCAGAGGATGCACTCGTAGAGGCCGTCAAGCTTGGCGCGGTCCTCATGGCTCTGCCGCCATTCCTTCTGCGGCGTGGGCGAGACGGTTTGCAACCAGGGCTTGGTTGCCGCGTGCTGGGCATAAAAATTCGTCAGGTCCGGCACGAGATCCTTGACCACCGGCATGTGCGGCAGCGGATAGATTTTTACGTCGCCTCCGATGTCGTCCATCGCCTTGGTGCAGGCCAGCGTGTTGGCGCCGTCGATGTTCATGGAGCAGGAGCCGCAGATGCCTTCGCGGCAGGAGCGGCGGAAGGTCAGCGTCGGGTCGATGTTGTTCTTGATCCAGATCAGCGCGTCGAGCACCATCGGCCCGCAATCGTCGCGGTTGACGTAGTAAGTGTCGAGCCGCGGATTGCCGTCACCCTCCGGGTCCCAGCGATAAATCCGATAGCGCGTCACCTTGCGCGCGCCGCCCGGCCGCGGCCAGCTCTTGCCTTCGGTGACCTTCGAATTTTTCGGGAGCGTGAATTGGACCATCAGTACACCCGTTCCTTCGGCGGGAAATAGGATACGTCGTTGGTCAGCGTATAAGTGTGCACCGGGCGGTAGTCGATGGTGACGTTGCCGGCGGCGTCGAGCCAGGTCAGCGTGTGTTTCATCCAGTTCTTGTCGTCGCGCTGCGGATGATCCTCGCGCGCGTGGGCGCCGCGGCTTTCGGTGCGGTTGAGCGCCGCATCCATCGTGACCACCGCTTGGCCCATCAGATTGTCGAGTTCCAAAGTCTCGATCAGGTCCGTGTTCCAGATCAGTGAGCGGTCGGTGACGCGCACGTCGGGCATCGCGGCATGCACTTCATGGATCAGCTTGTGGCCTTCCTGCAGTACTTCGCCGGTGCGGAAGACGGCGCAATTGTTCTGCATCACCATTTGCATCTTCAGCCGCAGTTGCGCGGTGGGCGTGCTGCCCGAGGCGTTACGGAACTTGTCGAGCCGGGTGAGCGCGAAATCCGCGGAATCCTTCGGCAGTTCCGGCTGATTCTCGTTTGGCTTGATCAACTCGGCGCAGCGCAGCGCCGCGGCGCGTCCGAACACGACAAGGTCGATGAGTGAGTTCGAGCCGAGCCGGTTGGCGCCATGCACGGAAACGCAGGCCGCCTCGCCGAGCGCCATCAGGCCCGGCACAACGCTATCGGGATCGCCGTTCTTCCTGGTCAGCGCTTCGCCGTGATAGTTCGTGGCGATGCCGCCCATGTTGTAATGCACGGTCGGGATCACCGGGATCGGCTCCTTGGTGACATCGACGCCGGCGAAGATACGCGCCGATTCCGAAATGCCGGGCAACCGCTCGTGAATGACCTGCGGGTCGAGATGATTGACGTGCAGGTAGATGTGATCCTTGTTCTTGCCGACGCCACGGCCTTCGCGGATCTCGATCGTCATTGAACGCGAAACCACGTCGCGCGACGCCAGATCCTTGGCGGATGGCGCATAGCGCTCCATGAAACGCTCGCCCTCGGAATTGGTCAGATAGGCGCCTTCGCCGCGCGTGCCTTCAGTGATCAGGCAGCCCGCACCGTAGATGCCGGTGGGGTGGAATTGCACGAATTCCATATCCTGCAACGGCAGGCCCGCGCGGAGAACCATCGCATTCCCATCTCCGGTGCAGATATGCGCGGACGTGCAGGAGAAATAGGCGCGGCCATATCCGCCGGTGGCGAGGATGGTCATGTTGGCCTGGAAGCGATGGATTGAGCCATCCTCCAGGTTCATCGCCACCACGCCGCGGCAGCGGCCCTCATCCATGATGAGGTCGAGGGCGAAATATTCGATGAAAAACTGCGCCGAGTGCCGCAACGCCTGGCCATACATGGTGTGCAGCATGGCGTGGCCGGTGCGGTCGGCGGCGGCGCAGGTGCGTTGCGCGGTGCCTTTGCCGAAATGCGTGGTCATGCCGCCGAAGGGGCGCTGGTAGATTTTCCCGTCTTCTTCCTTGCGCGAGAAGGGAAGGCCCCAATGCTCCAGCTCGTACACCGCCTCGGGGGCATTGCGGCACATGTATTCGATCGCGTCCTGGTCGCCGAGCCAGTCTGAACCTTTCACGGTGTCGTACATGTGCCAGCGCCAATCGTCCTCGCCCATGTTGCCGAGCGCGGCGGCGATGCCGCCTTGCGCCGCCACCGTGTGCGAGCGTGTAGGGAATACCTTGGTGATGCAGGCAGTCCGCAATCCGGCCTCACTACAGCCGACCACCGCACGCAGGCCCGCGCCGCCGGCGCCGATAACCAGCACGTCGTAGACGTGATCCTCGATGGGGTAGGCGCGGCCATTCACCGCCGCGGCGCTTGTCGGCGAACCGTTAGCCGCCATGCTTAAACTCCGAACGACAATTTGAGGATGGCGTAAACCGAGGCCAACGCGATCACGACGGAAAAGAAGGCGTTGGTCATCAGGCAGAGCAGTTTCGGCATATCGTCGTGCACGTAATCCTCGATGACGACCTGCATGCCGAGCCACATGTGATAGACGCTGTTGAGGATGAACAGCAGCATGACCACCGCGACCAACGGAGAGCCCAGGATTTGCACGACGGCGGCGTGATTGCGCCCGAGCACGCTCGCAATGACGAAGAAGAAAGCGATGGTCAGAAAGACCGCCGCGACCGAGGTCAGCCGTTGCTGCCAGAAATGCCCGGTTCCCGATCTTGCTGGCCCAAGCCCGCGCACGCGCGACGCCGGCGTGCGGATGCTAAATCCTTCCGGCTTCATCGCGATCCTCCCACCACCAGCAGCCCAATGGCCCACAGCAGGAGGGTCAAGCCGGCCGATCCAATCAGGTTCGCGCGCGCCAGCCATTCGCGCTCATGCGGGCCGAAGCCATAACCCACGTCCCACATCAAATGGCGGATGCCGCCCAGCATGTGATGGATAAGAGCCCAGGTATAGCCAAACAGGATCACCCGCCCGAAATAGGAGCCGATGAAACGTTCCACCGTGGAATAGGCATTCGGTCCCGAAGAGGCCGCCAGCAGCCACCAGGTCAGGATCAGGGTGCCGAGGTAGAGCCCCACGCCGGTGATGCGATGGACGATGGACATCGTCATCGTCATCGTCGGGCGATAGATTTGGATATGCGGCGATAGCGGCCTCGGGCGGGGCATTTCAACCTCTTATCGGGGGGCCCATCCATAAGCAGTCAACGACTTGCGCGCAATGACATTTCCGCATGGCAGCAACATCGGCCTGTGAGGTATTTTGTATACCTCGGCTTTCGTCCGGCGGCCGTTATTCCGGTCGCTGTAACCATTCCAGCCAAGCCGACGAAATACTCACAAGCGGGGTTCCGGAGGGTATTCGGGCAGGATGGGGCGAATGGATCGGCCGAACGTGATCGCCATAGCTGAACATGGAGCTTTGCTGCCAAGTTCCTTCCCCTACTCCGCGCGCGCTCCGCGCGCTATGGTCGCTGCGCCACGAAGGATGACGCGATCTGGGAGCCGCATGGCCATCGCCGAACAGCATAAGCCGAATGCCGACGATATGCGGCGCTCCGCCTGGATGGCGGCGGCGCAGGCCGGCGACCGCACCGCTTATGAGACGCTATTGCGCGATTGCGTCCCGCTCATCAGGAGCGTCGCTCGCCGGCAGGGCGTCGCAGCGGATTACGTTGACGACGTGGTGCAGGAGGTGCTGCTCACCGTTCACCGCGCGCGGCAGACGTATGATCCCAGCCGGTCTTTCAACGCGTGGCTGCGCGTGATTGCCGAGCGCCGTGCCATCGATCTGCTGCGGCAGACCGGCCGCCGCGGAACGCGCGAGGTGCATGCGCCGGTTGCTTTCGAGAACTACGCCGATGCTTCAACCGATCCAGCCAGCGGGCTTGATCGCGCGGACGATGCGGGGACGATTGGTCAGGCGCTGGCGGCTTTGCCGGCGCGGCAGCGCGAAGCGGTGCAGTATCTGGTGATCGAGGAACAGTCCTTGGCGGAAGCCGCTGCTTCGACCCGTCGCAGCAAGGGTTCGCTGAAGGTGAACTTGCATCGCGCGTTGAAGGCCCTGCGCGGCGCCAATGAGCGCGAAGGATAAGACCATGAGCACGTCACCAAATTCCGGCGCTCCCTACGACCGTTTGATCCAAGGTCTCGCCGCTGACCTGAAGCCGGTGCGGCCGTTGCCGCCGCCGTTGAAGCGCGCGCTCATCTGGCTCGGCTTCGTCCTGGCGGCCGGTTTGATCCTGAGCTTGATCGCCGACCTGTCGCTGGTCGGGCGCCGGCTCATGGCGACGCCCGACATGTGGTTCGCCATGATCGGTTCAATCTTGACGGCTATTTTGGCCGCGATCGCAGCCTTTAAGCTGAGCATGCCGGACAGCTCACGCGCCTGGGCCTGGCTGCCGATCCCTTCGGCCGTGCTATGGGTCGCCGCCAGCGGCCTTGGCTGCCTGCGCGGCTTTGTCTTGCCGGAAACCTATGTGGCGCCATTGAGCGAGACCATGGAATGTCTTGCGATCATCCTTGCGCTGTCGGTGCCGTTTTCGGTGCTGATGTTCGCCATGCTGCGGGAAGCTTTCCCGTTGCTGCCGGGCCTGACCGCGGCGATTGCCGGGCTCGCGGTGGCCGCGGCTTCCGCCACGCTGCTCAATCTGTTTCATCCCTTCGATGCGGCGGCGGTCGATCTGCTGGTGCATGCTTTCGCGGTGGCGCTTGTCATCGTCGTCAGCCGCATCATTGGCGCGCGCACTTTCGCCAAGACGAATTTTGCTCAGCAAGCGTAACCCTCGCGATAGCAGGATCGAATGAATGGTGGTGGGCGGTTTTTGCCCATTCATCGATCTCCTAGGAGGGTTGAACAATGACGACTCATTCTCGCTTGATGCTGTCCGCGGCGGCCATGTGCTTCGGCCTCGCGCTCGCCCCTGCGGCCTTTGCGCAGACCATGAGCAAGGAAACGCCGGCCATGTCGAACCCGTCGGGCGACAAGATGGCCAAGCCCGATGCCATGGGAAAAACCGACGCCATGGGCAAGACCGACGCCATGGCGAAGCCCGCCGACAAGGCCGACGCCATGAAGAAGGACGACGAAAAGAAAAAGGACGCCATGGGTAAGTAATTTGACTTCGCCGTGCCGGGTTCGCCGCATGGCGAGCCCGGCATTGCGACGGCGCGGACGCGTTGCGAGAAATCTGATAGAAGAGTCGCCGAAGGAATGACGATGACATCCGTCAGCATAAGCGAAACTGCTCAGGCTCCACAGGCGGGCATCATCCATCCGCGCTGGGTGCGCGTGACGCACTGGATCAACGCCGTCGCGATACTTGTGATGATCACCTCCGGCTGGCGCATCTACAACGCTTCGCCGCTGTTTCCCTTCCTGTTTCCGAATGGCATCACCATCGGCGGCTGGCTCGCCGGCGCGCTGCAATGGCATTTCGCCGCCATGTGGGCGCTGGTGATCAACGGCATCGTCTATGTCACTCTTGGATTTACGACCGGGCGCTTCCGCCGCAAGCTGCTGCCGATCCGGCCGGCGGATATCATCGCCGATGTCAAAGCGGCGCTCTCGGGACACCTCTCGCATGACGATCTTTCGGTCTATAACGCCGTGCAGCGACTGCTTTATCTCGGCGTCATCCTCGCCGGTGTGCTCGTGGTGCTGACGGGCCTGTCGATCTGGAAGCCGGTGCAGTTGCAGGAATTGACGGCGCTGTTCGGCGGCTATGAAGGCGCGCGTTACATGCATTTCTTCGCCATGGCGCTGATCGCCGGCTTCGTCGTGATCCATGTCATTATGGCCTTGCTGGTGCCGAAAAGCCTGCGCGCCATGATCCGTGGGAAGTGAGGAGCAACCGATGCCGCGCATCCGCAAAGCAATCCCCGGCGTCGATAAGCACCTCCTGATCAAGGACGCGGCCCAGCTTTTGCCCGATCCGACGCGCCGGCTCTTCCTGCGCGGGGCGGGAAGCCTCGGCGCGCTCACGTTTCTTACCGGCTGCGATATCCTCGACAGTGCATCGGCGGAAGGCGTGCTGCGCAAGATTTCCGAGTTCAATGACGGCGCGCAGGCGCTGCTGTTCAATCCCAACAAGCTCGCGCCCACCTATCCGGAAAGTGCGATCACGCGGCCGTTCCCGTTCAACGCCTATTACAGCGAGGACGAGGCGCCCATCGTCGATCCCGCGAGCTACAAATTCCAGGTCGGCGGCTTGGTGGACGAGAAGAAATCCTGGACGCTGGAAGAGCTCTACAAGCTGCCGCAGGAAAAGCAGATCACGCGCCACATCTGCGTCGAAGGCTGGAGCGCGATCGGAAGCTGGACCGGCACGCCGCTGCGCGATTTCCTCAAGCGCGTCGGCGCCGACACCCGGGCGAAATATGTCTGGTTCCGCTGCGCCGAAGGCTATTCCAACACCATCGACATGGCGACGGCGCTGCATCCGCAGACGCAGATGACGTTCAAATTCGATAACGAGATTCTACCGCGCGCCTACGGCTTTCCCATGAAGATCCGCATGCCGACCAAGCTCGGCTTCAAGAATCCGAAATACGTGATGGAAATGGCCGTCACCAACAAGGACCTCGGCGGCTATTGGGAAGACCAGGGCTACAACTGGTTCAGCGGGCTGTAACTTACCCCGTCATTCCGGGGCACGGACGAAGTCCGCGAACCCGGAATCCAGGTAGCAACATCGGCGCGCGCATCTGGATTCCGGACAGCCGCTATGCGGCTTCCGGAATGATGACGCCTGTTACGACTTCTCCTTCGTGGGCACATGGGTGATCAGCCGCGCGCCGCGATGGAAGGTGACGTAATCCCATACCCACGTAAGCGCGACAACGAATCGGTTCTTCAGGCCGATCAGGAAATAGATGTGCGCCACGCCCCAGAAGATCCAGGCGAGAAAACCCTTCAGCTTGATCCCGTGGAAGCTCACAATCGCAGCGCGCCGCCCGATCGCTGCGAGGTCGCCCATGTGGCGGTAGTGGAAAGCCGGTGACGACTTTCCGGCGACGCGGCGGGAGATGAGCTTGCCCACATAGCGCCCCATCTGTTTCGCCGCCGGCGCGACGCCGGGAATGGGGCGGCCGCTCTTGTCCTGCACGGCTGCGGTGTCGCCGATGACAAATATCTCAGCCCTGCCGGGCACCGACAGATCGGGGCCGACGGTGACGCGCCCGGCACGGTCATGGGCGGCGTCGAGCCATGCCGCCGCGGGTGAGGCAACGACACCGGCTGCCCAGACGATGGTGCCTGCGTCGATGCGTCCCTGTTCCAGGTCAACGCCGCCCGCGTCGCATTTGGTCACGCGCGTGGATGTCGTTACCTCCACGCCCATGCGCTCCAGGGCGCGGTGCGCGTAGGCGGAAAGGTCTTCCGGCAGCGCCGGCAGGATGCGCGGCCCGGCCTCGATCAAAACGATGCGGGCGGTGCTGGGATCGATGTGGCGGAAATCCTCAACCAGGGTCAGGCGTGCGATCTCCGCGAAGGCGCCGGCCATCTCCACGCCGGTGGCCCCGCCGCCAACGATCACGAAGGTGAGCAGACGCCGCCGCGCGGCATCGTCCTTGGCAAGCTCGGCCTTCTCGAAGGCGATCAGCATTTCCCGGCGGATGCGCAACGCGTCCTCGATATGCTTGAGGCCCGGCGCGTATTTCGCCCAGTCGTCGTTCCCGAAATAGGAATGCGTGGCTCCCGTGGCGAGCACGAGATAGTCATAGACAAACGGCCCTGCGCTCGTGAGGACGCGCCGCCCGGCGACGTCCACGCCCTGCACCTGCGTCATCAGCACGGTGGCATTGCGCTGCCCCCGCAGGATGTGGCGGATCGGCCAGGCTACCTCGGCGGGAGACAAAGCCGCCGTGGCGACCTGATAGAGCAGCGGCTGAAAGCAGTGGTGGTTGTGCCGGTCGATGATGGTGACGTCCACGGGCGCGCGGCGGAGTGCCTTCGCGGCTTCCAGTCCGCCAAATCCCGCTCCGGCAATGACGACACGAGGCCGATTTTCCGCCATGGGCATATCTCCCTGCGAGCATCATAGATGCTGCCTCAGCGTACGGAAGGGCCACTTTGGTCGCCTTGCCAAGCTGCCGTCGGCGCTTTAGCAATCCACAACAATTAACCCGTCATGCCCGGCACCGCAGTCTAGCTTGCGCAGACTGCGTATACTTGTCTGCGATGCCGGGCATCCCGCTTAGGGGCGCACTGCCTGCATAAGCGAGATGGCCTGGACAAGCCTGGCCATGACAATTGTGATTGATGATATCCAGTACGAGGCAATACGTATGGCAACTTACAAGCTCCTGCTTCTCCCCGGCGACGGCATCGGCCCCGAAGTGATGGCCGAGGTGAAGCGCCTCATCGCCTTCATGAACAAGAAGGGCCTCGGCCGCTTCGAGACCGAGGAGGCGCTGGCCGGCGGCTGCGCTTACGACGCGCACGGCGTCGCCATCACCGACGAGACCATGGCCAAGGCGCATGCCGCCGACGCGGTGATCTTCGGCGCGGTCGGCGGGCCGAAATGGGACAAAGTGCCGTTCGACATGCGCCCGGAGGCCGGCCTGCTGCGGCTACGCAAGGATCTCGCGCTGTTCGCCAATATCCGCCCGGCGGTTGTCTATCCGGCGCTCGCCGATGCTTCGAGCCTCAAGCGCGAGCTGGTCGAGGGCCTCGACATCGTCATCCTGCGCGAGTTGACCGGCGGCGTCTATTTCGGCGAGCCAAAGACCATCACCGATCTCGGCAACGGTCAGAAGCGTGCGGTCGATACGCAGGTCTATGACACCTACGAGATCGAGCGTATCGGGCGTGTTGCGTTTGAATTGGCGCGCAAACGCCGCAACAAAGTCACCTCGATGGAAAAGCGCAACGTCATGAAAACCGGCGTGCTCTGGCATGAGGTCATCACGCAGGTGCATGAGCGCGAATACAAGGACGTGCAACTGGAGCACATGCTCGCTGACGCTGGCGGCATGCAGCTCGTGCGCAACCCCAAGCAGTTCGACGTCATCGTCACCGACAACCTGTTCGGCGACATGCTGTCCGACGTCGCCGCCATGCTCACCGGCTCGCTCGGCATGTTGGCTTCGGCTTCGCTCGGCGAGGTCGATCCCAAGACCAAGAAGCGCAAGGCCATGTACGAGCCGGTGCACGGCTCCGCGCCTGACATTGCCGGCAAAGGCATCGCCAACCCCATCGCCATGATTGCCTCCTTCGGCATGGCGCTGCGCTACTCGTTCAACATGGTCAAGGAAGCCGATCTGGTGGATCAGGCGATCGCGTCGGCGCTGGCCAAGGGCTTGCGCACCGCCGACATCGCCGCGCCCGGCGCAAAAACGGTCAGCACCTCGCAAATGGGCGAGGCGATCGTCGGCGAGATGGAACGGCTGGCGGGGTAATCAGCTCATCAATTGTCATCCCGGACGGCCCGAAGGGCCGATCCGGGACCCAGGAAAATTCAAATGGGTCTCGGCTCTCGCGCTGTGCGCTCGGCCGGGATGACAGTTAGAGTGTAATCACCACCACGGATAAGGATTGTTCTTGCCCGTCAGGTCCCACGGGCCCGGAAGCGGATGGCGGATGCCGCCGATGTTGGTGCCGTCGATCGAGGCGGTCGGCGAATAGCCCGGCGGATAGACGTAATCGGTGTATTTGCGCTCGCCGGGAAGCACTTCGGTGCCGCCGTCGAGGAACGACCGCCGTTGCACGACGATCTTGGTTCGGACCCGCCGATCCTCATCAATGGTCGTGATGCGCGTGCTCGATACGGCTGGCGCTGTCGCGCGTTGCGTCGTCCTCGTTTGCGCGTCCGCGGGCTCGGCGATCAGGCCGAAAGCAGCGGCAACAAGGCCGGACGCAATGACAGCTTGGACTTTCGGGCACATGGCTTCCTCGTCAAATCGTTATGTCAACGCAGTCTAGCCGCGTTTGGTTCGGCACAACAAGCCACTTGCGGGCATTGGCTCTGGGTTAACGGGCAGAGAGCCGCCCGCGCAGCTTGGTCTCCGGCCCTAAAGGGGCGCTCGGGCCGAGTTTGGGCGTGGCGTAGAAAAGGGGACTTCGCTGCCCGCAGAAGGTGCGCTTGAGTTCTGCGCGGGCAAACAGTTCCCCCACTCTGGCGTCGCTGCCTGCGGCTAGGAGTGTCAGGCGATCCAGCGCACAGGCGATCACGCCCCGGTCAATCAGCTCCGGTCCGCTGGTGCAGTACCAGCCCAGGATTTGAATGCGCGGCTGGTCGAACGGCCGCACGAAGCCAAGGCATTGGCGTACGGGTTCGTCCTTGACGCCGAATTCGACCAGCGAAACCGATCCGAATTTGCTGTTCAGGTTTTCGGCGGGCTTAAACGTCACGCCGTCGACTTGCCCATCCATGCGCGCTGCGATCTCTTCCTGAGCGCCGCCAAAGTGTGTGAACTCGATAGCCGGCCGGTAGATCTCCACCATGAGGTGAGGGGCCGCGCCGTTCACTTCACCCCAGCTCATGATGTCGCGGCGTCCGCCGCCGGTCGCGTGGCGGCGCATGCCATAGCCATATCCGCTCTCCGCCAATTCCGGCATGGGCAGCGTGAAGGAAGGGAACGGCTTTGCGACGTCGATCCATTCCGTGCGTGGCGCAGGTTCGACAGCCGCGGCGACGGGGGCGGTGCGGAACAACTCGGCGGTGACCACGGCCAGCACGGCCAGCGCGCCGAGATAGGCGAGGATCCGGACGAAAGTCGCGCTGAAATCCGAATACAGAAGCGCTTGGAGGGCGGCCTCGCGCGACCAGGCTTCGCTGGCCTTCACCGACAGGGCCAGCATTTGCAGGCGAGCCGCCAATCTGGACCGAAAGCGAATGAGCCCGGCCTGTATAGGAGCCCAATCAAGACGGGGGGCCGGCTTCCTCACCGCCGGGGACGGAGGCATCCGGCGCGCGCCAAAGCTGCGCGACCCAAACACCGCTTGGGGCATCATCCGGCCTGGGGCTATTTCTGTGATAGACATCGATACTCCGGTCGCGCCCGCTCCTGCCCGTCCTCAAGGCTGGCGTTGTCTTTGCGGCCGTTCTCGCTTAGAAGCGCTTCCGCTCCGGTTATCCGCCACGCTGCGGACCGGGCATTTTTCGCCGGAGAGTCAATGATGGGTTACAAAGTGGCGGTCGTAGGGGCCACCGGCAATGTGGGCCGGGAAATGCTCAATGTGCTGGCCGAGCGGGAATTCCCCGCCGACGAGGTCGTGGCTATTGCCTCGCGCCGCAGCATGGGCACCGAGATCTCCTATGGTGAAAAAACGCTGAAGGTGAAAGCGCTCGAACAGTTCGATTTTTCGGATGTTGATATCTGTTTGATGTCGGCCGGCGGCGCGGTGTCGAAGGAATGGTCGCCGAAGATCGCTGCGCAGGGCGCGGTAGTGATCGACAATTCCTCCACCTGGCGCATGGACCCGGACGTGCCGCTCGTCGTTCCGGAAGTGAATGCGGACGCCGTCGCCGGTTTCCGCAAGAAAGGCATCATCGCGAATCCGAACTGCTCCACGGCGCAGCTCGTGGTGGCGCTGAAGCCACTGCACGACAAGGCCAGGATCAAGCGCGCGGTGATCGCGACCTATCAGTCCGTCTCCGGCGCCGGCAAGGATGCGATGGACGAATTGTTCTCGCAGACCAAGGCGGTGTTCACGCTGGAAGACGTTCAGAGCACGAAATTTCCCAAGCGCATCGCCTTCAATCTCATCCCGCAGATCGACGTCTTCATGGAGGACGGCTTCACCAAGGAAGAGTGGAAGCTGGTGGTGGAGACCAAGAAGATTCTCGATCCCAAGATCAAGGTCGTCGCCACCTGCGTGCGCGTGCCGGTCTTCATCGGCCATTCCGAGGCGGTGAACCTGGAATTCGAGCAGCCGATCTCGGCCGACGAGGCGCGGGATATTCTGCGCAATGCGCCGGGCTGCCTGGTGATCGACAAGCACGAGCCGGGCGGTTACGTCACGCCGCATGAGGCGGCGGGCGAGGACGCGACCTATATCAGCCGCATCCGCACCGACCCCACCGTCGACAACGGCTTGGTGCTCTGGATCGTGGCCGACAACCTGCGCAAGGGCGCGGCGCTCAATGCCGTGCAGATCGCGGAATGCCTGATCAACCGCAAGCTGATCCAGGCGAAGAAGAAAGCGGCGTGATTTTTTTTACCCTCTCCCCTCGTGGGAGAGGGTGGGGAGCAGTGAGCGAAGCGAACGCGAGCCGGGTGAGGGGGCCGCTTCGAAAGACTTTTACGAAGATACCCCCCACCTGGTTCCTCGCTTCGCTCGGAACCACCCTCTCCCGCAAGGGGAGAGGGAAGCGGTGCCTCAAGCCCAGGGCCGCGCGGCCTTCACTTTCGACTCGTAGCTGTCGATCTGCGGCTTCTTCTCCAGCGTAAGGCCGATGTCGTCGAGCCCGTTGAGCAGGCAGTGCTTGCGGAAGGCCTCGATCTCGAATTTGATCATGCCGCCGTCCGGCCCGCGGATTTCCTGCTTCGCCAGATCGATACTCAGCGTGGCGTTGGACCCGCGCTCGGCGTCGTCGAACAGCTTCGCCAACTGCTCCGGCGTCACGCGGATGGGCAGGATGCCGTTCTTGAAGCAGTTGTTGTAGAAAATGTCGCCGAACGAGGTGGAGATCACGCAACGAATCCCGAAGTCGAGCAGCGCCCAAGGCGCATGCTCGCGCGAGGAGCCGCAGCCGAAATTGTCGTCGGCGATGAGAATCTTCGCCTTCCGGTAAGCCGGCTTGTTGAGGACGAAGTCCGGGTTCTCGCTGCCGTCGTCGCGATAGCGCAGCTCGGAGAACAGACCCTTGCCGAGCCCGGTGCGCTTGATCGTCTTCAGATACTGCTTCGGCACGATCATGTCGGTATCGACATTGATCATCTTCAGCGGCGCGGCGACGCCTTCGAGGGTGGTAAACTTATCCATCGATTGAATTCCATGACGTTGCGGGCGAGCCAATAACGACGGTTTATAGCCTATTCCACGCTGGCCTCAATGGCTTCCATGTCCTCGTCGGAGAGGCCGAAGTGGTGGCCGATCTCATGCACCAGCACGTGCGTGATGATCGAGCCGAGCGTCTCTTCGTGCTCCGCCCAATAGTCGAGGATCGGCCGCCGGTAGAGCCAGATCATATTGGGCATCTGCATGGGCTCGCTTTCGGAACGGAACGGCAGGCCGACGCCGTGGAATAGCCCCAGCAGGTCGAACTCGGTCTGCACCTGCATGTCGCCCATCACCTCGTCCGTGGGAAAATCGTCCACGCGGATGATGAGGCCCTCGCACAATTTGCGGAAATCCTCAGGCAGGCGCCGGAAAGCCTCCTCGGCCAGCACTTCCATCTCGGCCAGCGAGGGCGCGGCAGCCCCGCGCCAAGCAAAGGGATCGGAGGGGGTTTCTTTCATGGGTCCGTTCTAGGCGAGGGGGCCGTTGACGCCAAGGCGGCAATGGGGGAGCGTAGTGTATCTGGCGGGAGTCGAAACGATGCGGGCGGGCTTGATTGCAGCAGCGGTGCTGGCTTTGTCCGGCCTTGAGGTGTCCGCCCAAGCGGTTTCGCCACCGGACGGAATGTCCGCGCAGGCGCAGTCTGTTCAATCCCGCCGCGCGCCGCCGCGTGTGATCGTCACGCCGCGCCAGCCGGCGGCCTCGCTCTACCCGTCGCCTTATCCCTATGCCTATCCGGGGCCGGGTTACGCGCGCGCCTGCACCTCCTGGCTGGAGCCGGAGGCGCGCCCGAGCGGCACCGTGATCGTGCCTCGGATGCGCTGCCAGTGGGTGCGATCCTAGTTTTTTGTGCCGGTTTGTTAACGAACTACGGGCTTACTTCGGCGTTATATTAAAGGGCGCTGCGAGGAGGACTGACATGCTCAAGACGACGACAGCTTTGACCGCAGCCGCGCTGTTGTTGCTCACCACGGGCGCTCAAGCCGGCAATCAGAAATCAAGCTCGGCGCAAACGGCGCGGGCAAGCGTGGTGGTGAAAGCCGCCAAGCCGACTAGGATCCACGCAAGCGTGCCGAAATATCTCGATGTCGCGGGCTTCAAGGGATCCGTCCGCGACCCTCGTTATGCTTATGCCTCCGTGCGCGCGCCGGCGCCGGCTAGGACTCTGACGCCCCAGGCGACGGTTTCGCAATTCCCCATGCCAAACGCTGTTTGGTGGTAGCGCACTCTGCGCGCCAACGAAAAAGGCCCGCCGGTTTGGCGGGCCTTTTTGTTTCATGACAACGGAAGCTGCTTCCATGCCCCGCGTCGTTAGGCATCCTCGTGTTCGCGCGCTCGCGCCGGGTGCTGAATCGTGACGATCACAATTTCCTCGGTCGCCTCCTCGACCGTGAAATAGACGAGGTACGGATATTTGCGCGTGACCAATTTGCGCACGCCTTCAAGTGTTTGAGCGCGGCCGATGTAAGGATGCAGGATTACGCTTTGCAGCGAGGCAAAGATAGCCGCGCGCACGCGCTGAGCAGCGGCTGGATTGTGGGCGCGAAGGTAGTCGGCAATCTCGATAAGGTCTTGCGTCGCGCGCGGCGTGAAGCGCAGCCTCATGCATCGAAGCGGCGGAAGGCGGCTTCGACCTCCGCGTCGCTTGCGAACTCGCGCCGTTTGGCCTGCCCCAACCCGTTGAGAAGGGCGGGCAAGTGCGCTGGGTCGATGGGCTCGGGTTCACCCTCGCCGCTGGCGAGATGCAGCACCACGCGCGCGATCTCGTCCTGGCTTTCGGACGGTAGCTGGCGCAACGCTTCGAGAGCCTTATCGAGAAGCTTGGTCATGGAGCAAGCATACGCCGATGAGGGCAGCCGGGCAACGTCAGTTCCACTCACGCACATCGACAAAGCGGCCGGCGATTGCCGCCGCACCTGCCATGGCCGGCGACACCAGATGTGAGCGGCCCTTGTAGCCCTGCCGGCCTTCGAAGTTGCGGTTCGAGGTGGAAGCACAACGCTCGCCCGGCGCGAGCTTGTCCGGGTTCATGGCCAGGCACATGGAGCAGCCAGGCTCGCGCCAATCGAAGCCGGCCTTGACGAAGATCTTGTCGAGACCTTCGGCTTCGGCCTGCTCTTTCACCAAGCCGGAGCCGGGCACGATCATGGCCGACAGGTTCGGATGGACCGTCTTGCCGGCGACCACGCGCGCCACTTCGCGCAAATCCTCGATGCGCGCATTGGTGCATGAACCGATGAACACGCGGTCGAGCCTGATGTCGGTGATCTTCTCGCCGCCCTTCAGCCCCATGTATTCGAGCGAACGCTCGGCCGCGCGGCGCTTGTTCTCGTCGGCGATCTCCGACGGCACCGGCACGCGGCCGGAGATGGAGACGACCTGCTCGGGGCTCGTGCCCCAGGTCACCAGCGGCGGCAGCTTGCCGGCGTCGAGCCTGATCTCGTGGTCGAAATGCGCGCCGTCGTCGGAGCGTAGCGTGTCCCAATAGCGCCGCGCGGATTCCCACGCTGCCGCCTTCGGGGCCTTCGGCCGTCCCTTCAGATAGTCGAACGTCTTCTCGTCGGGCGCGATCATGCCCGCCTTGGCGCCGCCTTCGACCGACATGTTGCAGACGGTCATGCGCCCTTCCATCGACAGCGCGCGGATCGCCTCGCCGGCATATTCCAGCGCATAGCCGGTACCGCCGGCGGTGCCGATCTCGCCGATGATGGCGAGGATGATGTCCTTCGCGGTGACGCCGGGCGGTAGTTTGCCGTCGACGATCGCGCGCATGTTCTTGGATTTGGTCTGGATCAGCGTCTGCGTCGCCAGCACATGCTCGACTTCCGATGTGCCGATGCCGTAGGCCAGCGCGCCGAATGCGCCATGCGTGGCGGTGTGGCTGTCGCCGCACACGATCGTCGTGCCGGGCAGGGTGAAGCCTTGCTCGGGGCCGATGATGTGGACGATGCCCTGGCGCTTGTCGAACTCGTTGTAATATTCGAGGCCGAAATCACGCGCGTTCTGCGCCAGCGTTTCGATCTGCGCGGCGCTCTCCGGGTCTTCGTTCGGCTTGCTGCGATCGCTGGTCGGCACGTTGTGATCGACCACGAGCAGCGTCTTCTCCGGCGCGCGCACCTTGCGCCCGCTCATGCGCAGCCCTTCAAACGCCTGCGGCGACGTCACCTCATGCACAAGGTGCCGGTCGATGTAGAGCAGGGCCGTGCCGTCGGGTTGCTGATCGACCAGATGATCGTCCCAGATCTTGTCGTAGAGGGTGCGGGGCTTGGCCATTTCTAGGTCCTGTAACGTAATGATTGTCGGTTGTATTTAATGGCTTCAGAAAGCAAGGGAAAGTGGCTTCCGGTCGCGGCCGCTCCGCGCGGCCCGCATGACGGGTGCCATTCAGTCCGGCACGGCCTCGATCTCTACTTTAGCGCTGCCAGACGAGAGCCGCTTGGCGAGGTCGCGGGCGCTCCACATGGCAGCCGCCACGGCGCTGCACAGAAAAAGGCCGGACAAGCCGGCCTTTCTGATCCGATGCAGCGCCGCAAGCTTCACGATTCGGCCGTGGCTTTCTTGGCGGCGCCATCTTCGCGCTGGTCCTGCTTCTCGGTGATACGGGCCGCCTTGCCGCGCCGTCCGCGCAGGTAATAGAGCTTGGCGCGGCGCACGTCGCCGCGGCGCACGACCTTGATCGAGTCCACCATCGGCGAATAGAGCGGGAAAACGCGCTCGACGCCCTCGCCGTAGGAGATCTTCCGAACGGTGAAATTCTCGTTCAGGCCCGAGCCGGAGCGGCCGATGCACACGCCCTCGTAGGCCTGCAAGCGGCTCTTGTCGCCTTCGACCACCTTGACGTTGACGAGCAAGGTATCGCCCGGCCCGAATTCGGGGATTTCCTTGCCGGCGGAAAGCTTCGCCATCTGCTCATTTTCGAGCTGTTTGATCAGGTTCATGGGAATTCTCCGTCGGCAGCGCCGGCTAGGCGCGCGGTTTGTGCTGTTAGCCTGTATGGGTCGGCGCAGCTTCTACGACAAAGCGCCGGATTTGTCACCCTTTTGGAGGCGTCCTCTTCTTTGTCATTCCGGGACGCCCCGAAGGGGCGGACCCGGAATCCAGGGCTGGATTCCGGGCTCGCGGGCTTTGCCCGCGCCCCGGAATGACAGGAGGTTTTTGGCCCTCATAGGCCGCCCACAGGTCGGGCCGGCGCTCCCGGGTGAGCCTTTCGGCCTCGGCCCGCCGCCAGGCGTCGATCTTGGCATGGTCCCCGGACAGCAGGATTTCCGGGATGGGGCGGCCTTCCCAGACCGGAGGGCGGGTGTAATGCGGGTATTCCAGCAACCCCGCCGCGAAGCTTTCCTCCGTACCTGAGGCCTCTTTCCCCATCACACCCGGCAAGAGCCGTACGCAGGCGTCGATCAGCGCCATGGCCGCGATCTCGCCGCCGGAAAGCACGTAATCGCCCAGCGAAACCTCCTCCAGCCCGCGCCCTTCGATGACCCGCTCGTCGATGCCCTCGAACCGGCCGCAGATGATCACCGCGCCGGGACTTTTCGCCAGCGCCTCCACCCGTGCCTGGGTGAGCGGCGTCCCGCGCGGACTCATGAGCAGCCGGGGCCGCTCGTCCGCCGCGGCCGCATCGATGGCACGGGCCAGCACGTCGGCTTTCATCACCATGCCGGGTCCGCCGCCCGCCGGCGTGTCATCCACGCTGCGGTGCTTATCGGTAGCGTGATCGCGGATATCGACGGCGTCGAGCGACCACACGCCAGCCGACAAGGCCTTGCCGGCGAGGCTCAGGCCCAGCGGTCCCGGAAACATTTCCGGAAAAATGGTCAGCACGCTCGCGCGCCACATGGCGCTATTCCTTTTCCTCAGGCGGCACGACGACGACCCGTCGCGCTTTGAGATCGACCGTCGGCACGACCGCGTCGGTAAAGGGCAGCAGAATTGTCGTCCCGGCCGGCGGTTGGATTTCCAGCAGATCGCCCGCGCCGAAATTATGCACGGCCGCGATCGTGCCGATCTGGTTCCCGTCTTTATCGACGGCAGCGAGCCCGATCAGGTCGGCGTAATAGAACTCGCCGTCGTCCGGCGCCGGCAGGCGTTCGCGCGGCACAAACAGCTTGATGTTGGTCAGCTGCTCGGCCGCGTTACGGTCATCCACGCCGCGCAGCCGCGCCACCAGATGGTCTTTGGCCGGCCGCAGCGATACGATCTCGAAGGTGCGCGCGCCGTCTTCCGTTTCCAGCGGCCCATATTGCGTGACGCCCATCGGCTCCGCGGTGAAGGTCCAAAGCCGAACCTCCCCGCGAACGCCATGGGCGGCGCCAATTCGAGCGACGCAGATTCTGTTTCCCCTCTCCCCTTGTGGGAGAGGGGTGGCGACCCCCGACTTGATCGGGGGGAGCCGGGGTGAGGGGTCCTTATCTTTCCGTTTTGCGTTCATGGGAGTTACCCCTCACCCGGTCTCGATCGCTTCGCTCTCTCGACCACCCTCTCCCATCCGAAGTCGGATATATCCGACTTCGGCGCTCTAAATGCCGAACTCGGGTAAACCCGAGTTCGGTTGGGAGAGGGGAAGAAAGTTAGCCCGCTGCGGGAGCTGCCGCCTTGGCCGCCTTGGCGGCGGCGGCATTGGCCTCGGCCTCTTTGGTTGCTGCTTCCGCCGTGGCCTTGCGCTCCTTGCGCGGAATCGCCCTTTCCGGATTGTTGCGCTTCTCGCGCTTCATCACACCGGCCTCATCAAGAAAGCGCATGATGCGGTCGCTCGGCGTCGCGCCCTTGGCCAGCCAGGCTTTCACCTTGTCCAAATCAAGCTTGAGCCGCTCCTTATTGTCCTTCGGCAGCAGCGGATTGAAGAACCCGATCCGCTCGATGAAACGGCCGTCGCGCGGGGAGCGCGAGTCGGCGATCACGATGTGATAGAATGGCCGTTTCTTGGTGCCCGCGCGGGCCATACGGATTTTCAGGGACATTGGTTTTTCCTTTCGTTGATGCGTTCGAGTTCTCAGTTGTCATCCCGGCCGAGCGCGTAGCGCGAGAGCCGGGACCCATGAGTCTCACGACAAATGGGTCCCGGATCGGCCCTTCGGACCGTCCGGGATGACAGTTGCTTGGTTGTGACTGTCACTTCTTCTTCCCCAATCCGGGAAAACCGCCAAGGCCGGGAAGTCCTCCCGGCACACCGGGAAATTTCGGCGGCAGGCCGGGCATTGTCGGCGGCAATCCGCCGCCCGGCATGTTCTTCGCAAGTTCGGCCATCTGCTCCGGGCTCGGCATCCCGCCGCCCATCCCGAGCATGTTGGCGAGGCCCGCCATCGGCCCGCGCTTGGCGCCACCCATGGCCTTCATCATGTCGGTCATGCCGCGATGCATCTTCAGCAGGCGGTTGAGCTCTTCCACCTTGGTGCCGGAGCCGGCAACGATGCGCTTCTTGCGGCTGTTCTTCAGCAAATCCGGATTGCGCCGTTCTTTCGGAGTCATGGAGTCGATCATCGCCTTCTGCCGCTTGAGCAGGTTGTCGTCGAGATTGGCGTTGGCGATCTGGTTTTTCATCTTCGCAACGCCTGGCATCATGCCCAGCATTCCCGCCATCCCGCCCATCTTGGACATTTGATCGAGCTGTTCGCGCAAATCGTTGAGGTCGAAGGCGCCCTTGCGCATGCGCTCGGCCGTTCGCATGGCGCGCTCGGCGTCGATATTCGCCGCTGCCTTCTCCACCAGCGAAACGATGTCGCCCATGCCGAGGATGCGGCCGGCAATCCGCGCCGGATCGAAATCCTCCAGCGCATCCATCTTCTCGCCGGTGCCGATGAGCTTGATCGGCTTGCCGGTAACCGCGCGCATGGAAAGCGCCGCGCCCCCGCGTCCGTCGCCGTCGATGCGCGTGAGCACGATGCCCGTGAGCCCCACGCGCTCATTGAAGGAGCGCGCAAGATTGACCGCGTCCTGGCCCGTCAGCGCGTCGGCGACCAGCAGCACTTCATGCGGATTGGCCGCGCGCTTCACGTCGGCGGCTTCCGCCATCATCGCTTCATCGAGCGTCGTGCGGCCGGCGGTGTCGAGCAGCACCACGTCGTATCCGCCGAGCCTTGCGGCTTCGAGCGCGCGGCGCGCGATCTGCGCCGGCTGCTGGCCTTCGACCACGGGGAGCGTGTCGATGCCGACGTCGCGCCCGAGCACCGCGAGTTGCTCCATGGCCGCGGGGCGGCGCACGTCGAGCGAAGCCATCAGTGTCTTGCGGTTCATGCGCTCGCGCAGACGCTTCGCAAGCTTCGCGGTGGTCGTGGTTTTGCCGGAGCCTTGCAAGCCGACCATCATGATCGCGATGGGTGCCGGCGCATTGAGGTCGATGCCTTGGCCTTGCGCGCCCAGCGTCTCCACGAGCTGGTCGTGGACGATCTTCACCACCATCTGGCCGGGCGTCACCGACTTGACCACATCGACGCCGACCGCGTGTTCACGCACCTTGTCGACGAACACGCGCGCCACATCGAGCGCGACGTCCGCTTCCAGCAGCGCGCGGCGCACCTCGCGCAGAGCGGCATCAACATCGGACGCCGACAGCGCGCCGCGCCGCGTCAGGCGATCGAGAATGCCGTTAAGCTTTTCCGAAAGGCTCTCGAACATCTTTCCTCTTCTCTTCACCTCTCCCATGGGGAGAGGTCGGATCGTGAAGCGATCCGGGTGAGGGATTACGGCCTAACGAGAGGTCGGAACCCCCTCACCCCAACCCTCTCCCCACCGGGGAGAGGGAGAACTAACGCCCTCGTTCAATTCCAAAACGACTTAACGCCCGAGGGCGCATCGCGCTGTCGGGCGGGGGCCTCCGGTCTCTTGGACCGGGTGGCGGGTTAGCAGTCACATCTCTTGCGAGAACGGGCGGAAACTAGCCTTTTGGGCTTCGTAAAGTCAACTCTGGGCTGGTAAAATGGCCTTTTCGCGGGCGACCGCGTGGAGGCTCACAGGTTGCTCGCCACTCCTTATGCCCGATGGCTGGTCCTGCTCGGCGCGGCGATGCTGACGCTGGCCGGACTGTATTTTGTCCCTCCCATCACCCAGGACCAGAGCTATCACCAGTTCGCGGACGGGCGCGCCGTGCTCGGCGTCCCGAATTTCTGGAATGTCGTCTCCAACCTCCCATTTGTGCTGATCGGGGCGGCCGGCCTGCGCCTTCGCGGCCTCATCAGTATGCGGGTTATCTTTCTCGGCATTTTTCTCGTCGGCTTCGGCTCCACTTACTACCACTGGGCTCCCGGTGACGCCGCGCTGTTCTGGGACCGCCTGCCGATCACCTTGGCGTTCATGGCGATCCTGGCGAACGCGATCGAGGAAAGGGTGGACGCGAAAGCGGGCGCCATCCTGCTCTGGCCATTGCTGGCGCTTGGCATCGCCAGCCTTCTCATCTGGCGCGCGACCGGCGATCTGCGCCTTTATGGCTGGGTGCAGTTCTTTCCCATTCTCGCGCTGCCGCTCATGTTCTGGCTGTTCCCAGCGAAGTACACGGGCACGGCAAACTGGCTCATCGCCGCCGCGCTCTATGCGGTGGGGAAGATTTTTGAATTCTCGGACGGAGTCATGCTGTCGGCGGGTAACATCCTGAGCGGACACACCCTCAAGCACCTGCTCGCGGCGGCGGCCTGCTTCGTGATCCTGCGGAATTTTCAGACGCGGCAGCCGGTCAGCGCAGCAATTCGTAGCTGACGGTCACCGACACACGCAACGTGATTTCCCCCGCAGCAACAGGGGTTTCTCCCGGCTGTGCCGCCGCGGCCCGCATGTAGAGTTGGGGGTATTGAAATCCCGAGGACTGCTCGGTGACGGTCAGCGCGGGGCCCAGTCTGGCTCCCGCCGCCTGGGCAAAAATCTCGGCTTTTCGCTTGGCGTCGGCGATAGCGTCCGCGCGCGCGGCGTCGAGCATCTTCGATGGGTCGGCGACGAGGAATTCGACGCCGCCCATGCTGTTCGCTCCGGCCGCCACCGTCCGGTCGATGACCTCGCTGATCTTGTCGAGGTCGCGAATCTTGATCGTCACATTGTTCGACGCCTGGAACCCTTTGAATGCCCCCGGCACGGGCCGTCCTTGATCATAAATCGGTTGGATGGAATAGCGAGACGTTTGGACGTCCTTCTCCGCGATGCCGGCGCTTGCGATCGCCGTCATCACGGCGGTCATTGTTTTTTTGTTTGTGTCGCTCGCCTCGCGAGCAGTTCGGCCTTCACTGATCACGCCAGCCCGCACGCGGGCGAGATCGGGCGCGACGCCAAGCGTGGCCTCTCCCGGCACAGTAATCCGTGGTGGTTGCATCTCATGCGTTTGTGCGAGCGCAGGGATCGTGAAATTCAGCACTGCAATTGCAACGATGGTTATCAGAGTGCGCATGGGATCACCTCAGTGGGAAAATGGGCCCAAGGCAAACTCATCCGCACGGCGAGATGATGTCATTTCAGCGGCACATAGACATTGACGATGAGCTTGTCCGCCGCGGTCTTCGCCGGATCGGTCACATATTCCTCGATGTATTCAATCGTGGAGTCCGTCTCCAGCCGCTTCTCTTCGAGGTGATTGGTGATCGCCTCATACGTCGGGTCCATGGCGTCATAGGAACCGCGATGAACGAATTTCAGCACCTTGCCGCCCGGGGATTTGCCGACGGCCAGGTCGCCCCTAGGCGGATTCTTCGGAGCCTCGGCGATCGGGATGCCGGCCTGATAGTTGAAGCCGGTGTCGTCGGTCTGGATATAGATGACGAGCGGCAGACCGGAAGGCTTGATCTTTTGTTTGTCGAGATAGCCGTTGATAGACTTGAACGCATCCACCAGGGTTTCGAAGGCGGTTTCCCAGTTAGCCGTCCCCTTCATGAAGATGATGGTCTGGCTTTGAAGGTTCATCTCTTCGCCGAAAGGATCGGCGGGCACTACTGGCGCAGGCTGCGCCGGAACAGGTGCCGGCGCGGCTTGCGGTGTCTGGGCAGGCGCGGCTTGCGGCGCGGCCGGCGGGGTAGCTGGCGCCTGGGCGGCGCCTATCATCGGAAAGAAGACGGCTGCGGCAATGCAGGCAGCGCCGAGCATTTTTTGCAGGCACGCCATCAACGCCTCCTCGATCGGGACCGCCTTCGAATCCGGCGGCTTTAGCGGCAATAATAGCACGGTGGTCTCTTGCCCGGGTGATGAAAAGCCGGTCAACAGGCGGCTATTGGCTAAGCGGCTCCCTTTGGCCATATAAGTCAGGCAAATTTGGGCCATCTCATGAGCGCGCTTGCGAACCAGGCTTTTACCCGGATGAACGGTCTCGGCAACGAGATCGTGGTGGTGGATTTGCGCCGTTCACAAGCTGCCGTCACGGCGGCCGAGGCGCGCGCCGCTGCGCAGCCGCCCGCGGCGCCTTACGATCAATTGATGGCGCTGCATGCGCCGCGCACGCCGGGCACCGACGCCTTTGTGCGCATCTACAACAGCGACGGCTCGGAGGCGGGCGCCTGCGGCAACGGCATGCGCTGCATCGCCTCGTTGATTTTCGATGAAAGCGGGAAGAAGGCGATCACGTTCGAAACCAACACCGGATTGCTGAATTGCTGGAAGGCGGAAACGTCGGGCCTCATCACCGTCGACATGGGCGTGCCGCGCTTTCGCTGGGACGAAATCCCGCTGGCGGAGGAATTCCGCGACACGCGCGGCATCGAATTGCAGGTCGGGCCGATCGACAAGCCGATCCTGCATACGCCGTCGGTGGTGAACATGGGCAATCCGCATGCCGTCTTCTGGGTGGACGACGTCAACGCCTACGATCTCACGCGCTTCGGCCCGCTGCTGGAGAACCATCCAATCTTTCCCGAGCGCGCCAACATCACGCTCGCGGCGATCAAGTCGCGTGAGCACATTGTCATCCGCACCTGGGAGCGCGGCGCGGGGCTGACCAAGGCCTGCGGCTCGGCGGCGTGCGCCGCTGCTGTGGCGGCTGCGCGGCTCAAGCGCACCGACCGCAAGGTGAAGGTGACCCTGCCGGGCGGCGATCTCGTCGTGGAATGGCGCGCAAGCGACGACCACGTGCTGATGACCGGCCCGGTTGAACTCGAATCGCAAGGCCGCTTCGATCCGGCGCTGTTCGCGAAGGCCGGCGTGGGCTGACCATGGGCGTCGACGTCATCACCTTCGGCTGCCGGCTCAACATCCACGAATCCGAAGTGATCCGCCGCGATGCAGCGGCGGCCGAGCTTGCCGACGCAGTAATCGTCAACACCTGCGCAGTGACCGGCGAGGCCGTGCGCCAGGCACGCCAAGCGATCCGTAAATTGCGGCGGGAAAGGCCCGGTACGCAAATAATCGTCACCGGCTGCGCGGCGCAGACCGAGCCTGGCACCTTCGCTGCGATGCCTGAGGTCGATCGCGTCGTCGGCAATGAGGAAAAGCTTGAGCCGCAGACGTGGGCGCGCGCAGAGAAGATCGCCGTCGGCGATATCATGGCGGCGACGGAAACCACGCTCCATTCGATCAATGCCATCGAGGGACACACCCGCGCTTTCGTGCAAGTCCAGAACGGCTGCGACCACCGCTGCACCTTCTGCATCATTCCTTATGGGCGCGGGAATTCCCGCTCGGTTCCGATGGACGATGTCGTTGGTCAAGTGCGCCGGCTGGTGGCCAACGGCTATCGCGAAGTGGTGCTCACGGGCGTGGACATCACCAGCTATGGCTCGAACCTGCCGGGTGCCCCCAAGCTCGGCCTGCTCGTCAAACACATTCTCAAGGCGGTGCCGGAGCTGGAGCGGCTGCGGCTGTCGTCCATCGACTCGGTCGAAGCGGACGACGATCTGTTCGATGCGATGGCAGAAGAGCCGCGGCTGATGCCGCATCTGCATCTATCTTTGCAGGCGGGAGACGATCTCATCCTCAAGCGCATGAAGCGCCGCCATCTGCGCGCCGACGCCATCGCTTTTTGCGAGCAAGTTCGCCGGCTGCGTCCCGATATCGTCTTCGGCGGCGATATCATCGCGGGCTTCCCGACTGAGACGGAAGAGATGTTTGCGCGCTCGCTTGATCTCGTGGACGAATGCGGGCTCACGCATCTGCACGTCTTTCCGTTTTCCGCCCGGCCGGGCACGCCCGCGGCGCGGATGCCTCAGCTTCGCGGCGATGTCATCAATGAAAGGGCGCGGCGCTTGCGCGAGAAGGGCGCGACTGCCTTGCGCCGTCATCTCGACGGCGAAGTCGGCCAGCGGCGGCGCGTGCTGACCGAAGCCGGCGGTGTCGGCCGTACGGAACAGTTCACTCAGGTGAAGTTTTCCGCGCCGCTCGCACGCGGCCGGATGGTCGATCTGAGCTTCATCGGCCACGATGGCCGCCAGCTTATTGCGGCGTGATTTACCCGTCATCCTGAGGTGCGCGCGTTAGCGCGCCTCGAAGGATGCACGGCCACGGAATCACGGGCCGTCGCCCTTCGAGGCCCTCGCTTCGCTCGGGCACCTCAGGGTGACGGCGATAGGAAAGGCTTCGCCTTTCCATCCGCAGATTGTCAGCTGCTCGCGCATGTGCTCCGGCACCGGGGCGGTGACCACGACCGGGGGCTTGTTCTTTGAAATAGGCACGACGATCTCGCGCGAATGCAAATGGAGGATCGGCCCGCCCGTTCGTGGCGTGCGCCCGTAGATAGTGTCGCCAACAATCGGCCAGCCCATCTCGGCGCAATGCACGCGCAGTTGGTGGGTGCGGCCGGTGATCGGCTCAAGCGCGAGCCAGGTAAGATGTTTCTGGCCACTAGCCTCGCCGCTTACTGAGCGTGCTCCCTCCCCCCTTGTGGGGGAGGGTTGGAGAGGGGGGTGTAAAGAATTTTCATGTTGTTGTTTTACCCCCCTCCCGACCGCTTCGCGGTCGACCTCCCCCACAAGGGGGGAGGTAACTGAAACATACGCTCTGCCCATCACTTTCCACGTCGTCACCGCTGGCTGGCCCTTGGGGTCGGGCTTCATCCACCAGCCGCGCGTTTCGTCGCGCCGGCCGAGCGCGATGTCGACGCGGCCCTCCTCCGCCTCAGGGCCGCCTTCGACCACGGCCCAATACGTTTTCCCGATCCTGCCGTTCTTGAACAGCCGCCCGAGCGCGGCCAGCGCCTTGCGGTGGCGCCCCAGCACCAGGCAGCCGGAGGTATCGCGGTCGAGCCGGTGCGCCAGCGCGGGCGCTCGCGGCAGGCCGAAGCGCAGCGCGTCGAAATAGTCCTCCAGGCTTTCGCCGCCTTTCGGTCCGCGATGCACCGCGAAGCCCGCCGGCTTGTCGATCACCAGCATCAGCCCGTCGCGATAGAGCAGGCGCGCCGTCATCTCTTCCGATGTCATCTTTTTCTCCGTCATTCCGGGGCGCGAACCAACGGGTCCGCGCGAAGCGCGGCCCGATGACAGGCTCCGTTCGCGAACCCGGAATCCAGCCCTGGATTCCGGGTCCACCGCTTCGCGGTGTCCCGGAATGACCGAAGAATTATCTGAGCTTCCGGTGTCATGGAGAAACCGCTATCACGGGCCTGCAATGACCGACAACGCGCAAAAGCAAAGCTGGTGGCAACGCCTGAGCGGCGGGCTCAAGCGCACGTCGTCGTCGATCGGCGGGGCGATCTCCGATCTCGTGTCCAAGCGCAAGCTCGATGGCGCGATGATCGACGAGTTGGAGGAAATGCTGATCCGCGCCGATCTCGGCGTGGACGTCGCGGCCAAGATCGCCGCCGCCATCGGCGAAGGCCGTTACGACAAGGCTGTCACGCCGGATGAGGTGAAGGGAATCCTCGCGGCGGAAGTCGAAAAAGTTTTGGCGCCGGTGGCGAAGCCGCTCGTGATCCGTGATGCCAAGCCTTTCGTCGTCCTCGTCGCCGGAGTGAATGGCTCGGGCAAGACCACGACCATCGGCAAGCTCGCGGCGCGCTTTCGCGCCGAAGGCCGCAAGGTGATGCTGGCGGCGGGCGATACTTTTCGCGCGGCCGCCATCGATCAGCTCAAGATCTGGGGCGATCGCACCGGCGCTCCGGTGGTGGCGCGCGCGCCCGGCTCGGACGCCGCGAGCCTTGCGTTCGAGGCGTTGACGGCGGCGAAAGAGCAGGGGGCCGATGTTCTCCTGATCGATACCGCGGGGCGCCTGCAAAACAAGGCCGCGCTGATGGACGAGCTGGAAAAGATCGTGCGCGTGATGAAGAAGGTGGACGCTACCGCGCCGCACGCGGTGCTGCTCGTGCTTGACGCGACAGTGGGGCAGAACGCGCTGTCACAGGTGGAAGTATTTCAGAAGATCGCCGGCGTCACGGGGCTGGTGATGACCAAGCTCGACGGCACGGCGCGCGGCGGCATCCTGGTGGCCATCGCGGCCAAGTTCGGCCTTCCGGTGCATTTCATCGGCATAGGCGAGAGCGTGGACGATCTCGCGCCGTTCACGGCTCGGGATTTCGCACGTGCCGTTGCTGGCTTGGACTGAAGACGTTATGAAACGAGCATGAGCAAAAAACCCCAACTCAATCCTCTCCTCAAACTGGCCCTCGACCTCGGGCCGCTGCTGTTGTTCTTCCTGGTCAATGCGAAGCTGGGGATTTTCGCCGCCACCGCGGCCTTCATGGCCGCCGTGATGGTAGCGCTCGTTGTTTCCTATGTGCTGATCCGCCGCTTGCCGGCCATGACGATTGTTTCCGCCGTCATCGTCCTGGTCTTCGGTGGCCTCACGCTCGTGCTGGAAGACGAGACCTTCATCAAGCTCAAGCCCACCATGATCTATCTGCTGTTCGCGGCGGTGCTGTTCGGCGGCTTGCTGCTACGCAAGCCGCTGCTGGAGATCGTCTTCGATCAGATGTTCCATTTGACGGAAGAAGGCTGGCGCAAGCTCACCGTCCGCTGGGCGGTCTTCTTCTTCGCGCTCGCGGTTCTCAATGAAATCGTCTGGCGGACGCAGTCGACCGATTTCTGGGTCAGCTTCAAGGTCTTCGGGGTGATACCGCTGACCTTCGGCTTTGCGATGCTGCAAGTCCCGCTGCTGACGAAGTATGCGGCACCGGAGAAGGGCGAAAATCCATAATCGTCATGCCCGGGCTCGTCCCGGGCATCTCGCTTAGGAAGGCACTGCCTTGATTATCGGGATGGCCGGGACAAGCCCGGCCATGACGTCAGGACGTGGAAGCCGTCAACGCCTTCTCGATTTCCGGCTTGACGTTCTTCTCGAGATTGTCCGGCGTGATGGGTCCGACGAGCTTGAAGGCAATGCGGCCGTCGCGGCCGACGATAAATGTTTCCGGAACCCCATAGACGCCCCACTCGATGGACGCGCGGCCGGTTGAATCGGCGCCCACGGCGGCGAATGGATTTCCATAGCGGCCCAGGAAGCGGCGGGCGTTGTCCGGCAGATCCTTGTAATTGATGCCGACGATCTGGATGCGCTTGTCCTGCGCCAGTTGCTCCAGTAGCGGCGCTTCCTCGCGGCAAGGCGCGCACCAGGAAGCCCAGACATTCACCAGCGTCACTTTTCCCGGAAAGAGATCGGGTGTGATGCCCGGCACCGGCTTGCCGTCGCGTTCCACTCCCGGCAGCGGCGGCAAGATGGTCGCGGGGGCCAGCCGCCCGATCAGGGCGGAAGGTAGCCTCGCCGGATCGCCGGAGCCGAGCCGGAAGAAGAACAGGGCCGCCAGCGCCAGGAAGATGATCAGCGGCAGAAAAAAAATGATGAACTTCCGCGGCCTCGCCTGACCATTCGGGGCGGCGGTCATGGTGAGTTCGGATTGGCGCGCTCGGATCGGCGCATCACCCCGCGCGCTTCAAACTCGGCAAGGGTGCGCTTCTGCGTGCGGTAATCGAGCCAAACCCACGCGACCAGGGCGGCGATCGTGACCGCCGCCATCGCGTAGGCCGCGATGATGAATCCGCTATGCGGTCCGAGGTTCATGTCAGCTTTCCGCCGCCGTTTCGGCCTGCATCAATCGCAGCGTACGGATGCGCCGCCGCAGGATTTCGTTGCGCATGGCGGCGAGATGCAACGTGATGAACAACAACGCGAATGCGATGGCCATCACGATCAGCGGCGTGAGGATCGACGAGTGGATGGCCGGCCCGCCGATGCGGAACACCGAGGCCGGCTGGTGCAGGGTGTTCCACCAATCGACGGAGAATTTGATGATCGGCAGGTTGATGGCCCCGACCAGAGTGAGGATGGCAGCCGCCCGCGCGGCGCGCGACGGATCCTCCACCGCCCGCCATAGCGCGATCACGCCGAGATACATCAGGAACAGGATCAGCACCGAGGTCAGCCGCGCGTCCCACACCCAATAGGCGCCCCACATCGGGCGGCCCCACAGCGCGCCGGTCACCAAACAGATGAAGGTGAAGGCCGCGCCGATAGGAGCGGCGGTCTTGCCCGCCACATCGGCGAGCGGATGGCGCCACACCAGCGTGCCGAGCGCGGCCATGCTCATCACAGCCCAGCAGAACAGCGCGAGCCATGCGGCCGGCACATGCAGGAACATGATCTTCACGGTCGCGCCCTGCTGATAATCGTCGGGCGCCGCGAATGCTTGATTGAGGCCGAGCGCCAAGGCCAGCACGGTCGCGCCCGCCAGCCATGGCAGGACGGGTTCGGCGACGTCGAGAAACCGCGAAGGATTGGCAAGTTGGCTCAGAGCCATCGGCGGCTTCTTAGTCGCCGGCATTGCGTGAGGCAATCCAGACCCTTCCGTCATCGCATGTGTCCGATCTTATTCTGCATGTCTGAAGGCTGCGGCGGCGGCCACCGGGCCGATCACAAGGCTCGCCAATGAGAGCGCGCAGAGAACCGTGAATGGTGTACCGAACGGAACAGGTCCTGTCATCGCGGCCTGGGACGCGGATACGCCGAAGATGAGGACGGGAATCGTCAGCGGCAAGATCAGCACCGGCACCAGCAACCCGCCACGGCGCAGCGTCACCGCCAATGCGGCGCCGATAAGGCCGAGAAAGGTGAGCGCGGGAGTGCCGGCGAGCAGCGTCACCGCCACCGCGGCCATGGCAATCGAATCGAGATTGAAGAAAATACCGAACACCGGCGCCGCAACGACAAGCGGGAGCCCGTTGGTCAGCCAATGGGCGAGCGCTTTCGTCACGATCACGAGTTCGAGCGGTGAGCGGCCCATCAGGATGAGATCGAACGAACCGTCCTCCTGATCGGCGGCGAACAGCCGGTCGAGGGTCAGCAGGCTGGCCAGCAACGCGCCGAGCCACAGGATCGCCGGGCCGATACGCCGCAGCAGCGACAGCTCAGGCCCCACCGCGAAAGGCACCAGCGTTACCACGATCAGGAAAAACAGCACGCCCATCCACGCGCCTCCGCCAACGCGAACGGCCAGCCGGATGTCGCGGAGCAGGAGGGCGGCGAGGGCGGTCATGTCATTTGCCTTGCGGCACGGATTTCTTCCCCTCTCCCCTCGTGGGAGAGGGTGGCGAGGACAAGCGCAGCGAAGTCCGAGCCGGATGAGGGGGTTGCTTCGCAAAAATTGTTACGAAGACGCCCCCTCACCCGGTCCCTCGCTCCGCTCGGAACCACCCTCTCCCACGAGGGGAGAGGGGAAGGAAGCAGGCAGCGATTCATTGCACTTCTCCGAGCCGCAGCTCCTTACTGCTTTCAAGCCCTATCGCCCCATGCGCGGCAGCGAGGATCAGGCCGCCCTGGGCCAAATGCGCGCGCATGAGCTCGGCCAGCCGCGCCTGGCCCGAGGCGTCGAGCGCCGAGGCGGGCTCATCGAGCAGCCAGATCGGGCGCTTCACGCTGACCAGCCGCGCCAGCGACAAACGCCGCCGCTGCCCGGCGGAAAGGTAGGCGGCGGGAAGGGCGGCCAGCTCATCCAGCCCGGCCGCGGCCAACGCGGCCTCCGGCGCTGAATCAGCCGGACCGAGATAGCGGCTCCAGAAGTCGAGGTTTTCCCGCACGCTGAGCGCCGGCTTCAGGGCATCCAGGTGCCCGAGGTAATGCGCCTGTTCGGCGATGGTCAGCTCCGAATCGCCCCCTTCCAAGGCGATTCGGCCCCCCATGGGGCGCAGCAGACCCGCGACAAGGCGCAAAAGCGAGGATTTCCCGCTGCCGTTGCGCCCGGTTACGGTCAGGGCCTCCCCGGCGGCCAAATCAAAGCCCACCCCGCTGAAGACCTCTCGGTCCCCGCGGCGGCAGGCCAGATCCTCAGCCAAAAGCCGCATCAGAACGGCCTTTCGCGATGGCGCAAGGCCGGGCGAGCGGGCGCGGGCCGTCTGAGCGGTAGCAAAATGCCGTCCATCTTGTTGATGAGTCGCCTTTATATGGCAGAGCCCGCGAAAAGTTTTTATAAGCCCAAGATTATGCGACAGTGCATCGGAAATAGCGCGGGAATTACCGCGGACGAAAGCCCGGCACCGGTACCAAATTACCGCAAATTGTAGTCCAGCCGTATTCGCCCGTGGGGGATGGGGACAACCGTTATGACATCGCTCGACAGCTTCAAATGCCTGCGGCCGCTCAAGGTAGGCTCCAAGACCTACGCTTATTACAGCCTCGTGGCTGCCGAGAAAAACGGGCTGAAAGGCATCTCCCGCCTGCCTTTCTCCATGAAGGTGCTGCTGGAAAACCTCCTGCGCAGCGAGGACGGCCGCACCGTCACGAAAGAAGATATCCAGGCGGTCGCGCTCTGGCTGAAGAATCGCAACTCCGACCGTGAGATCGCCTTCCGTCCCGCGCGCGTGCTGATGCAGGACTTCACCGGCGTGCCGGCCGTCGTCGACCTCGCGGCCATGCGCGACGCGATGAAAATGCTCGGCGGCGATCCGGCCAAGATTAATCCGCTGGTGCCGGTCGATCTGGTCATCGACCACTCGGTCATCGTCAATTTCTTCGGCACCCCGAACGCCTTCAAGAAGAACGTCGACGAGGAATACAAGCAGAACCAGGAACGCTACGAATTCCTGAAATGGGCGCAGAAGGCGTTCAACAATTTCCGCGTCGTGCCGCCCGGCACCGGCATCTGCCACCAGGTCAATCTCGAATATCTTTCGCAGACCGTCTGGACGCGGAAGGAAAAGCTGAAGCTCGGCGACAAGCCGGCGATGGTCGATCTCGCCTATCCGGACACGCTCGTCGGCACGGACTCCCACACCACCATGGTCAACGGCCTGTCGGTCCTCGGCTGGGGCGTCGGCGGGATCGAGGCTGAAGCCGCGATGCTTGGCCAGCCGCTCTCCATGGTGCTGCCGGAAGTGATCGGCTTTCGGCTCAACGGCAAGCTCAAGGAAGGCGTCACCGCGACCGACCTTGTGCTCACGGTCACGCAGATGCTGCGCCAGCGCGGCGTGGTCGGAAAATTCGTGGAGTTTTTTGGCCCCGGCCTCGCCAGCCTTTCGATCGCCGACCGCGCCACCATCGGCAACATGGCGCCTGAATATGGCGCGACCTGCGGCTTCTTCCCGGTCGACGACGATACCGTGAGCTACCTGAATGACACGGGCCGCACCGCCGATCGCGTGGCGCTGGTCGAGGCTTACGCCAAGGCGCAAGGGATGTTCCGCACCAAGAGCACGCCCGATCCGCTGTTCACCGACATGCTCAAGCTCGAGCTTACCAGCGTCGAGCCGTCGCTGGCGGGACCCAAGCGCCCGCAGGATCGTGTGGCGCTGAAAGAGGTCAAGGCGGGCTTCACCGTCGCCATGGATAAGGAATTCGGAAAGCCTGGCGAACTCGGCAAGCGCGTTCCCGTGAAGGACCGCAAGCACGATCTCGGCCACGGCGACGTGGTGATCGCGGCCATCACCTCCTGCACCAACACATCCAACCCGAGCGTGATGATCGGCGCGGGCCTGCTTGCCCGCAAGGCCGCCGCCAAGGGCTTGACGGTGAAACCGTGGGTGAAGACCTCGCTTGCGCCCGGCTCGCAGGTCGTCGCCGAATATCTCGACAAATCCGGCCTGCAAAAGGATCTCGACAAGCTCGGCTTCAACCTCGTCGGCTTCGGTTGCACCACCTGCATCGGCAATTCCGGCCCGCTGCCGGCGGAGATTTCCGACGCGATCAACGAGCATGATCTGGTCGCAGCCGCGGTGCTGTCCGGCAATCGCAATTTCGAAGGCCGCGTCAATGCCGACGTGCGCGCCAACTATCTTGCCTCGCCGCCGCTGGTGGTCGCCTATGCGCTCGCCGGCAACATGAACATCGATCTGAACAAGCAGCCGCTCGGCACCGACCAGAAAGGCAAGCCGGTCTTCCTGAAGGACATCTGGCCGAGCAGCAAAGAGATCAACGACTTCATCCGCAAGAACATCAACAAGCAGATCTTCGTGCGGAAATACGCCGACGTGTTCAAGGGCGACACGCATTGGCGCAAGATCAGCGTGAAGGGCGGCATGACCTACGCCTGGAGCCGCAAATCCACCTATGTGCAGAACCCGCCCTATTTCACCGGCATGCGGCCCGCGCCTACGCCGCCGGCCGATATCGTCGACGCGCGCGTGCTTGGCCTCTTCCTCGATTCAATCACCACCGACCACATCTCGCCGGCCGGCTCGATCAAAGTGGATTCGCCGGCGGGTCAATATCTGATCGCGCACAAGGTCAAGCCGCTCGACTTCAACCAATACGGCACGCGCCGCGGCAATCATGAGGTGATGATGCGCGGCACCTTCGCCAACATCCGCATCAAGAATCAGATGGTGCCCGGCGTCGAAGGCGGCGTAACGGTCCACTATCCTTCAAAGCAGCGCATGCCGATCTATGAAGCGGCGATGCGCTACAAGCAGGAAGGTGTCTCGCTTGTTGTCATGGCCGGCAAGGAATACGGCACCGGCTCCTCGCGCGACTGGGCGGCCAAGGGAACCAATCTTCTCGGCGTCCGCGCCGTGATCGCGCAAAGCTTTGAACGCATCCATCGGTCCAATCTCGTGGGCATGGGCGTGTTGCCGCTGGTTTTCGAGGAAGGCTCGTCGTGGCAGTCGCTCGGCATGCGCGGCGACGAGCAGGTCACCATTCGCGGCCTGCATGGGGAGTTGAAGCCGCGCCAGCGGCTGATGGCCGAGATCGTCGCCTCCGACGGCGGTCTCAAGCGCGTGCCGCTGATCTGCCGCATCGATACGCTCGATGAGCTCGACTATTTCAAGAACGGCGGCATCCTGCATTACGTCCTGCGCCACCTGGCGGCGTAACCCGGGCACCTGTTGCTCCGAATAGATCGGCAAGCGGCGGGATTGCTCCGGCAATCCCGCTTACGCCGATTTCAGCGGAGGAATGCTCATGCCGCGCAGGATCGCCTATCTGGCCGCGCTTGGCGCCTCGATCGCCATGGCTTCCGGCGCAGCGCGCGCCGAGCCGCGCGCGGTCATCGAGCTTTTCACCAGCCAGGGCTGCTCATCGTGTCCGCCCGCGGACAAGCTTCTCGGTCAGCTTTCCGCTGATCCTTCCCTCGTCGTCATCAGCCTGCCGGTGGATTACTGGGACTATCTCGGCTGGAAGGACACGCTGGGCGATGCGCGCCATTCCGCCCGCCAGCGCGCCTATGCGCGCTCGCGCGGCGACCGTCAGGTCTACACGCCCCAGGTCGTGGTCAACGGCGGCGCGCATGTTATCGGCAGCGACAAGGCGGAAATCGATCGCGCCCTGGCGCAGGGAGCTGCTGGCCTGCCGGTGCCGGTGAAGGTGTCGGTCGCGGGTTCGAACCTGACGGTGGAGGTCGCCGGCAAGGAAAGCGCGGGCGCCGGGGAAGTTTGGATATACGGCGTCGCCAAGGCCGTTCCCGTCGCCGTGGGGCGCGGAGAAAATCGCGGGCGCACGGTCACCTATCACAACGTCGCGCGCCGCTGGCTGAAGCTTGGCGATTGGTCCGGCAAGCCGGCGAGCTGGAACGTGCCGCACAGTCAGATCAGCAGCGAGGGCGTGGACAAGGCCGTGGTGCTCGTGCAGCGCGGCACCGCCGACAGCCCGGCAGCGATGCTCGGAGCCGCCGCCGTCGATCTCCGCTGAGCCAGCAATAAAAAAGGGCCGGCTGACTAGCCGGCCCTAAGCACTGGGGATTGAACCGTACACGGAACTGGGCCCGGCCCTTACCGCAACTCCGGGGGGCTGGGGGGCTGAGGAATCCGGAGCACGTATCCGGGCCGGGCCCTGAGGCAACAGTCCTCTATATCGCGGGTCAGGACGGCGCGCGCTTGACCGAAATTAGGCAACAATATGTTTTTCCTAACGAATTCGTGATGAGCGGGAGGTAATTCTCACACAAAAACAATGCTTGCCGGTTGGGCCTCCGATCCAAATCTTAACATCCGGCCTTAACGTCCAGGACTTGCGATGAAGCGGGTCCGGGGCGATCATAATAGGTGCAAAGGAGGCGCCGCATGGATTTTGGTCCCGGCGATACTGAACCCGGCCAGCCGCGCGGGGGCGATCATTCCGGATTTCTGTCCTTCGTCCCCGCCAATCAGGTCACTTTCAACCGGCGCGAACTCGACCGCATTCTCGGCCTCTATGGCCGGAAAGTCGCCGCCGGCGAGTGGCGCGACTACGCGATCGATTTCCTGAAAGACCGCGCGGTGTTCTCCATCTTCCGCCGCGCTTCGGAAGTGCCGCTCTATCGAATCGAAAAAAATCCCCGCCTCGCGCGCCGCCAGGGCGCTTACAGCGTAATCTCCGCCACGGGCCTCATCGTGCGCCGCGGCCATGAGCTCGATCGCGTGCTGCGCGCCATCGACAAGCTGAGTGTCGTTGCCTAGAGCGATATTAATCAGGATTGGATCGATTATTTTCGCTCGTCCCCGCGAAAGCGGGGACCCAGTCTTGCTGCCGATAACGAGTATCTTCTGAAACTGGATTCCCGCTGACGCGGGAATGAGCGGGACGAGAGCTGGATTCACGAGCGGATTTCCGTCGGCGGCTCCGAGGAGCCAGCACCCAGCGCCCGCTGCATCTCCACCGTGTCGAGCCATCTTCCGTGCTTGAAGCCGACCGCTTGGTGAATGCCAATGAGGCGGAAGCCAAGCGCACGATGCAGCTCGATGGACGCCGCCTGCGCTGAATCGCCGATCACCGCGATCATCTGCCGGAAGCCGCGCGCGGTGGTCTCATCGATCAGCCGCTGCAACAAGGCGCGCCCGATGCCACGCCGCTGCGCATCCGGCGCCATATAGATCGAGTCTTCCACGGTCCAGCGATAGGCCGGGCGGCTGCGGTAAGGACCGGCATAGGCATAACCGGCGACCGCGCCGTCCAGCTCGGCCACCAGATAGGGATAGCCGCGCTCGGTCAGAGCGCGCCAGCGTCCCGCCATCTCGGCGGCGTCAGGCGGCTCGATTTCGAAGGTGGCGGTGCCATGGGCGACGGCGTGGGCGTAGATCGCCGTGATCTGCGCCATATCGTCGGGCGTGGCGGGGCGGATGACCGGAGGCATGATGCTATTTTGCCTTATCCGGCAGGCGCTTCAAAGAAAAACGCCCCGGCGGTAGGGCCGGGGCGTTCTTGTTACAGGTTCTGCGATGTTTAGCGGCGGTCGCCGAAGAGACGCAGCAGCATCAGGAACAGGTTGATGAAGTCGAGATAGAGCGTCAACGCGCCCATCACCGCCTTGCGGCCGCTGATGGTGCCGTCGTCACTCACATCGTACATTTCCTTGATGCGTTGCGTGTCGTAGGCGGTGAGGCCGGCGAACACGAGAACGCCAATGGCTGAGATGGCGAACGACAGTGCATTACTTGGCCAGATCAGATTGACGATGGTCGCGATGATGATGCCGAACAGTCCCATTATCAGGAACGACCCGATCGGCCCGAGGTCACGCTGTGTCGTGTAGCCGTAGAGGCTCAACGCGCCGAACGAAGCCGCCGAGATGAAGAACACGCGGGTGATGGATGTGCCGGTATAGACCAGGAAGACCGACGACAGCATCAAGCCCAGCAAGCCCGCATACAGCAGGAACAGCGCCAGCGCCGTCCCGGGTTGCAGCGTATGCACGCGGAAGCTCAGGAAGAACACCAGCCCGAGCGTCGCCAGGAACAGCACGATGACGGCTGGGCCGCCGAAAATCGCCTGGCCGAAAGCCGTCAGCGCGATGCCGCCGCTGGCGCTGGTCGTGACCGCCATGTTGTACGTCAGCCAGGACACGACGCCCGTGAGCGCGACGCCCATGGCCATGTAGTTGTAGACGCGGATCATGTAGGCCCGCAGGCCTTCATCAATCGCGACCGCCCGGTCAGCGCCGAAGCCGCGGGCAGACGCTACATTCCGGTCGAAGTCCGACATTGACTTTTCCTCTCTGATGACCGGCACGAGGCCGGCTATAACGAGGGCGCGGCTGGATGATCCAACCAGCGCCGGTGGGCAGAATCTAGTATGGCTGCGCCGCGCGCGCTAGATGCCGTATTTCCGATCCTTAACAAAAATAAAGGTTCGTCATCCCAAACAAAGCTCAACTGTGCCGCGTATTGGCGGTGAGGATGCGACGAAAACACGCGGCAGCTATTTGATGGCTGTCAAAGGTTGCGCAGCACTGCCGCGGGCTTCTGGCCCAGAGCGGAAAAGGTGCCGAGCAAACCCAGACAAACGGTGACGACCAGCGCGCCGAGGGCCGCCGCCGCGGCTGGCCCCGGCAGCCAGGCAAAGCTCAGGTTCATCACCCCGGTCATCACCAGCGAGGCGGCGACCGACCCGGCTGCCACCCCAAAAATCGCCGTGGCGAGGCCGAGCACGAAGTATTCCAGGGCATAGGCCCCGAGCAGGCGGGCGCGCGTGGCCCCGAGCGTCTTGAGTATGACCGCGTCATAGACGCGGCTGCGGTGACCGGCCGCCAGCGCGCCTCCCAGGACCAGCACCGCCGCCAGCAGGGTTACGAGGCTCGCGCCGCGGATGGCCATCGCAAGATCGGAGACGAGCTTCGCAACCGACTCGATCACTTCCTTCACCTGCACGACGGTGACGACGGGAAAAGCGCCCGCCACGGCCTTGAGCACCTTGTCTTCCTGCTCGACCGTGCTGCCGTTCGCGTAGGTCAGCGTAGCGATATGCGTGTGGGGTGCGCCGCGGAACGCGCCGGGCGAATAGACCAGGACGAAGTTGATGCCGAGGCTTTCCCAATCCACCGTCCGCATGTTGGAAATCTGCGCGGTGATATTGCGGCCCAGCACGTTGACCGTCACCGCGTCGCCGAGCTTGAGGCCGAGACCATCGGCGAGCTTTTTCTCGAAAGACACCAGCGGCGGGCCATCGTAATTTGCCCCCCACCATTCCCCCTGCACGACGCGCGATCCATCGGAAATCTGCCCGGTATAGGTGAGGCCGCGATCGCTTTGCAGCACCCAGGCCGCTTGGGGCGTGGGGTTGAGATCCTCCGCCTTGACGCCGTTGGCCGACACGATGCGTCCGCGCAGCATCGGCACGCGCTCCAGCTTGGCGCCCGGTGCTGCTGTGCCGATGAACGCATCGAAACGCTCCGCCTCCGCGCCGGGAATGTCTGTGAAATAGAAAGCCGGCGCCTTGTCGGGCAAAGCGGCGGTGAATTGGCGGCGCAGGTTGCCGTCGATCTGCACCAGCGTCACCAGCAGCGCGAGCCCAAGCCCGAGCGACAGCACGACTGTGGGTGTGAGCGCGCCGGGCCGGTGCACATTGGCGATGGCGAGCCGCACCAGGGCCGAGCCTTTGTGCGGGGAGTGGCGTGCCGCCCACATCACCAGCGCGGCGACGATTCTCAGCAGCAGGAACACCACCGCCGCGGCGGCTACGAAGAAGAAGGCGATGCGCCGTTCATAGGAAAGAAAAATGGCCGCGCCCGCGAGCGCCAGAGTGACCGAGGCCGCCGCCGCGATATAGCGCTTGCGCGGCCACTTCCGCTGCGTGGCCACTTCATCGCGAAACAGCGCCGAGACCGGGACATCATGCGCGCGGCCGAGCGGCCACAGAGCGAAAGCGAATGCGGTGAGCAAACCATAGAGCAGCGCTAGCGAAAGCTCGCCCGGATGGATAGCGGGCTGAATGGGCAGCGGGATGATGGCGCCGAAGCTCCAATGAACAAGAAATGGCAAAGCCGCGCCGAGCGCGAGCCCGATGACGGTTCCGATGCAGGCCAGCACCAGCACCTGGGAAACATAGGTCGCGAACACGCGGGTGCCGGTGGCGCCCAGCGCCTTCATGGTCGCGATCACCTCGCGCTTGCGATCGAGATGGCTTTTCACCGCATTGGCGACGCCGACCCCGCCGACCAGCAAGGCGGTGAGGCCGACCAGCGTCAGATATTGCGTGAAACGCTCGATGTCGCGCTCAAGCCGCGGCGACGCGTTGCTGCGGGTGCGGACTTCCCAGCCGGCATCGGGGAATCGATCGCGCGCCGCATCGAGAACGGGTGTGATCGCACGATCTCCCGCGTCGACGTCCGGCAGTTTTATGCGATAGCGCCAGCGCACGAGGCTGCCGGGCTGGAGCAGACCGGTGGCGCGCAACGCCTCCTCGCTGACGAGCAGACGCGGGCCGAACTCGATACCGCCGGCAAGCTTGTCCGGCTCGCTTTGCAGCGCCGTGCGGATTTCAATGTTGGCCGCGCCGACGTTGATTCGGTCACCCGGCTTCAATCCCAAACGCGCGAGCAGTGTTGGCGCCGCCCCTGCGCCAAAGACGCCGTCACGCGGAGCGAACAAATCCGGCAAAGCCATCGCCGGTTCCAGCTTGACAGTGCCATAGAGCGGATACGCGCCATCCACCGCCTTCAGCTCGACCAATGCAGAGCGCCCGTCCGGCGTCTGCGCCATGGCGCGCATGGTGGCGGCTGCCGACAGGGTGCCGCTGCCGCCGACGAATTGCCGCTCTTCCGGCGTGGCCTCGCGCTGGATCAGACTGAAGGAAATATCGCCGCCAAGAATGATCCTGCCTTCGCGCGCAAGGCCGTCTTGCAGGCTGCGCGCCACCGAGCCGACCCCGGCAATGGCCAGGACGCCAATCGCGATGCAGGCGATGAAAATATAAAAGCCGCGCAACCCGCCGCGCATCTCGCGCAAGGCGAAGCGGAGCGGAAGGAAGCTGCCATTGCGACGATTTCCGGCGTTGGCCATAGCGGTGCTCATGACCGCACGGCCTCCAGGCTGTCGCTGTCGATCCGCCCTGAGCGCATGCGCATCACGCGGTCGCATCGCGCCGCCAGCGCGGTATCGTGCGTCACCAAGATGAGCGTGCTGCCGCGTTGGGCATGGCCCGCGAACAACAGCTCGATGATCTGCCGCCCGGTGCTTTCGTCGAGATTTCCGGTGGGCTCGTCCGCCACCAGGATGTCGGGATTGGGCGCGAGCGCGCGGGCGAGCGCCACGCGCTGCTGCTCGCCGCCCGACAGCTCCGCCGGATAATGTGTGAGACGCTCCTTCAGACCCACGGCCGCCAGCTCGCGCTCGGCGCGTTCAAAAGCATCTGCCGCGCCCGCGAGCTCGAGCGGCACCGCGACGTTCTCAATCGCGGTCATGGTCGGGATCAGATGGAAGGATTGGAACACGATGCCGACATGCCGCCCGCGAAAGCGCGCGAGGCCGTCTTCATCCAGCTTGCCTAGGTCGGTGTCGGCGACGGTTACCGAGCCGGTATCCGGCCGTTCGAGCCCGGCCATCACCATGAGCAGGGTGGACTTGCCCGATCCCGAAGGCCCGACCAGGCCGACCACCTCGCCCCGGGCGATATTGAGACCTATATCCTTGAGAATATGTACGCGGGCCGCGCCCCGCCCCAGCGAAAGATTGACCCCGGCCAGCGCGATGGCTGAGGCGGAAAGCGGCTTGAGCCGCGAGATGTCGTCCATGGAATGGTTCCGTACCCGCCCTGCCGCCCGCAAAGCCAACGCTGCCTCATATGGGCATGCAGGCCGAATCGTCCAGACGTTCCTGGCGCGGTCGGCGTTTTTGGCGGCGTGTCTGGGGCTTTTGGCCGCAACCGGTCAGGCGGCTGTCGCCGCTGACCGGCCGGTGAAACTTGTCGTTTTGGGCGATTCCCTTTCCGCCGGGCTTGGCCTTTCGGCCGGCGACGCTTTTCCCGCCAAGCTCAGCCGCGCCTTGAAGGCGAAGGGCCATGCCGTGGACGTCGTGGACGCCGGCGTTTCCGGCGATACTGCTTCCGCCGGGCTCGCCCGCCTGGATTGGTCGGTGCCCGAGGGCGCCAATGCGGTGATCGTGGAGCTTGGCGCGAACGATGCGCTGCGCGGGATCGACCCCAAAGTGACTCGCGATGCGCTCGATTCGATCCTGCGCCGCCTCAAAGCGCGGGGCATCGAGGTGCTGCTGGCGGGCATGCAGGCGCCGCGCAACATGGGGCCGGATTACACAGGCGCCTTCGATTCAATTTTCCCGGAACTCGCCGTGGCGCATGGCGTGCCGCTTTATCCTTTCTTCCTTGACGGCGTAGCGACCGAAGCCAAGCTGAACCAGCGCGACGGCGTGCATCCAAATGCTACCGGGGTAGACGTCATCGTCGCGCGCATCCTGCCCAAGGTGGAAGAGCTGGTTAGCCGCGCCCGGGCCAGGCAGCGGTCCTGACGCATTGGCGCCGGAGGCCGAATGCGTGCAAGCTGGAAACAAGACGATTCGTGAGTTGGCGATGCCGCGTCTTTTCACCGCCATAGAGGTCTCCGCCCCTGTGGGCAGCGCCATAGCCATGACGCGCGGGGGCTTGCCGGGCGCGCGCTGGATCGATCCCGAAAACTACCATCTGACCCTGCGGTTTATCGGCGACGTGGACGACGTGGTCGCGCGCGAAGTGGCGTTTATCCTCGGTCAGGTCAGGCGCAGCGCCTTTGAGTTGAAGCTCGACGGGCTTTCCTCTTTCGGCGGCCGCCGGCCGCGCGCCATCGTGGCGCTGGCCGCGCCCACGCAGCCGCTGCTGGAGCTGCAAAGCGAGCACGAACGCCTTTTGCGGCGAATCGGGCTTGAGCCCGAAGGGCGCAAATACACGCCCCATGTCACCGTCGCGCGGTTGCGGGATTCCTCCAGCCACCAGGTCGCCGAATATCTCTCCACGCGCGGGCACTTTCGCGCACCGGCCTTCGAGGCCTCGCGCTTCGTCTTGTACTCATCGCGGGATTCCGTCGGCGGCGGGCCGTATGTGGTGGAGGCGGAATATCCTCTGGCAGAGTCAGCGCCGCAGACGCTGCGGGCGCGCCGCGTAACCACATGATATGTAAGGCATAAGCCGGATCCACGCAGCGAACAGCTACTCGGGGCGGCGACTCCAGCTTGCGGGCCCGGCCTTCGGACGGCTATGCCTCGCGCAGCCGATTCCCACCCCTTCGCGCGATCCACATATGCCCGGCTCCGTCAGCGACCACTACGCGGCTCTCGTTGCCGCAGGTGAGATCGAGCGCGATCCGGCGCAGCAGGCGGTGCTCAACAAATTCGCGCAGCTTGAATCACGGCTCGCCAGTCATCGGCTGGCGCGGAAATCCTCTTCGCTGGGCTGGCTGTTCGGTCAACAGGAAGGGAAAGAACCGATCAAAGGTCTGTATCTCCACGGCGATGTCGGCCGCGGCAAGACCATGCTCATGGATCTTTTTTTCGACGCCAGTCCCGTCATCCGCAAGCGCCGCGCTCATTTCCACGAGTTCATGGTCGACGTGCACGAGCGCGTACACGCTTATCGCCAAAAGCTGAAAAAAGGCGAAGTCACGGGTGACGACCCGATTGCGCCGGTGGCCGCCGCCATCGCGGAAGAGTCCTGGCTTCTCTGTTTTGACGAATTCCACGTCACCGATATCGCCGACGCCATGATCCTCGGGCGCCTGTTCGCGCGTCTGTTCGAGCATGGCGTGGTGCTCGTCGCCACCTCGAACGTCGCCCCGGAAGACCTTTACCGCGACGGGCTGAATCGCGGCCTGTTCCTCCCCTTTATCGCCTTGCTGCAGGGGCACATGGACGTGCTGCGGGTCGATGCGCGCACGGATTTCCGGCTGGAAAAACTGGCGGGCGTTCCCGTCTGGCACGCTCCGGCCGACGCTGCCGCCGATGTCACCCTCGACGAGGCTTGGCGGCGGCTGGCGGGCGGCCACCATGGCGCCCAGCATGAGCTTCCCATGAAAGGGCGCGTCATCCGCATCCCGCGCGCGGCCATGGGCGCGGCGCGTTTCTCCTTCGCGGAATTGTGCGGGCAGCCCTTCGGCGCGGCTGACTATCTCAAGATCGCGCATGAATTCCATACGATCGTCATCGACCATATTCCGGTGATGGATTTCGACCGGCGCAACGAGGCCAAGCGCTTCATCATCCTGATCGATACCCTTTACGATCAGGCGGTGAAGCTTGTGGCCTCCGCCGAAGCCGAGCCCCACGCGCTCTACCGGGCCATGGACGGTTTCGAAGCGGCGGAATTCAAGCGCACCGCCTCGCGTCTGATGGAAATGCGGTCACAATACTACTTGGCGCTTCCGCACGGGCGCCGGGATTCGCCCACTCAACTGCCGGAGGGAATCGTTGAGACTTGACCAGGTGCCGAGCGGGCAGATAATGACCGCCACGCCAAGCTTTTCAGCCGCTATTATTCAGGGAATTTCCGCAACATGACGCGACACAAAATTGCATTGATCGGCGCGGGCCAGATCGGTGGAACGCTGGCTCACCTCGTCGGCCTCAAGCAGCTCGGCGACGTGGTGCTGTTCGACATCTCGGAAGGCATTCCGCAGGGCAAATCGCTCGATCTTGCGCAATCCTCGCCGGTTGACGGCTTCGATGTGCGATTTATGGGGGTGAATTCCTACGAGGCGATCGAGGGTGCCGACGTCTGCATCGTCACCGCGGGCGTGCCGCGCAAGCCGGGCATGAGCCGCGACGATCTGCTCAGCATCAATCTCAAGGTCATGGAGCAGGTAGGCGCGGGCATCAAGAAATATGCGCCCAATGCTTTCGTCATCTGCATCACCAATCCGCTCGACGCCATGGTCTGGGCGCTGCAAAAGACCTGCGGGCTGCCGAAGCAAATGGTGGTCGGCATGGCGGGCGTGCTCGACTCCGCGCGTTTCCGCTATTTCCTGGCCGACGAGTTCAATGTCTCGGTCGAAGATGTCACAGCCTTCGTGCTCGGCGGCCATGGCGACACCATGGTGCCGCTGCCGCGCTATTCCACGGTGGCCGGCATTCCGCTGCCCGATCTGGTGAAGATGGGCTGGACCACCCAGGCGCATATCGACGAGATCGTGGACCGAACGCGCAACGGCGGCGCCGAGATCGTCAACCTGCTGAAGACGGGCTCCGCCTTCTACGCGCCGGCGGCTTCCGCCATCGCCATGGCCGAGAGCTATCTGCGCGACAAGAAGCGCGTGCTGCCCTGCGCGGCCTGGCTCAACGGCGAATACGGCATCAAGGACCTCTATGTGGGCGTGCCTGTCGTGCTCGGCGCCAAGGGTGTGGAGCGCATCGTCGAGATCGAACTTACCAGCGCCGAACGGGATGCCTTCGAGAAATCCGCCGCCTCGGTGCAGACACTGGTTGATGCCTGCAAGAAAATCGCGCCGGACCTCGGAAAATAGACAAGCGTCTCATAAACCAGCGTCTAATTGACCCGCTGGACTTACTGGTTTCCCCTGCAAGGGTGAAATAGGCTCAACTCCCGCGCGTGGCGCGTCATTTTTGCCGGGGCTGCATGAATATCCACGAATATCAGGCGAAGGCGCTGCTGCGGGATTTCGGCGTGGCGGTGCCGCGCGGCTCCGCCGCCTTCACGCCGGAGGAAGCGGTGAAAGCTGCGCAGGCGCTAGGCGGCCCGGTTTGGGTGGTGAAGGCGCAAATCCACGCCGGCGGCCGCGGCAAGGCGGGCGGCGTCAAGGTGGTCAAATCCATCGACGAGGTGAAGAAGGAAGCGGCGCGCCTCATTGGGTCGAAGCTCGTCACCCATCAGACCGGCCCGCAAGGCAAGGAAGTCCATCGTCTCCTGATCGAGGAAGGCGCCGCTATCGCGCGTGAGATTTATTTCTCGCTGCTGGTCGATCGCGAAACATCAAGGGTCGCCGTGGTGGCGTCGACCGAAGGCGGCATGGACATCGAAAAGGTCGCGCACGACACGCCGGAGAAGATCATGACCTTCTCCATCGATCCGGCGACCAATGTCTGCCCGTTCCATGTGCGGCTGTTGTCGAAGGCGCTGAAGCTCGACGACAAGCAGCAGAAGCAGATGAGCGCCTTGCTGACCAAGCTCTATAAGGCCTTCATCGAGAAGGACATGAGCCTGCTCGAGGTCAATCCGCTCATCGTCACCAAGGACGGTGATCTCGTCTGTCTCGATGCGAAAGTCAGCTTCGACGACAATGCTCTTTATCGCCATTCCGATGTGGCCGAGCTGCGCGACATCACCGAAGAGGACGAGAAGGAAATCCAGGCGTCGAAGTACGATCTCAATTATGTCGCGCTCGACGGCAGCATCGGCTGCATGGTCAACGGCGCCGGCTTGGCGATGGCCACGATGGACATCATCAAGCTCTACGGCGCATCGCCTGCGAACTTCCTCGACGTGGGCGGCAGCGCGACCAAGGACAAGGTGGCCGCGGCCTTCAAGATCATCACCTCCGATCCGAGCGTGAAGGGCATCCTGGTCAACATCTTCGGCGGCATTATGAAATGCGACATCATCGCGGAAGGTGTGGTCGCCGCGGTGAAGGAAGTCGGGTTGAAGGTGCCGCTGGTCGTGCGCCTGGAAGGCACGAATGTGCAATTGGGCAAGGAAATCATCGCCAAATCCGGCCTCAACGTGATCTCCGCCGACGATCTCGACGACGCCGCGCAGAAGATCGTCAAGGCCGTGAAGGAGGCCGCGTAATGGCCATCCTCATCAACAAGAACACCAAGGTCATTTGCCAGGGCTTCACCGGCAAGAACGGCACCTTCCATTCCGAGCAGGCGATAGCCTATGGCACGCAGATGGTCGGCGGCGTATCGCCCGGCAAAGGCGGCGCGATGCATCTCGGCCTGCCGGTATTCGACACGGTGGCCGAAGCGCGCGCGGAAACCGGCTGCGACGCCAGCGTAATTTATGTGCCGCCGCCGGGCGCGGCCGACGCCATCACCGAAGCCATCGAAGCGGAAGTGCCGCTCATCATCTGCATCACCGAGGGCATCCCTGTGCTCGACATGGTGAAGGTGAAGCGCGCGCTCTGCGGCTCGAAATCGCGTCTGATCGGGCCCAATTGCCCCGGCGTGATGACCTCGGGCGAATGCAAGATCGGCATCATGCCGGGCAACATCTTCAAGCCCGGCAAGGTCGGCATCGTGTCGCGTTCGGGCACGCTCACCTATGAGGCGGTGTTCCAGACCACGCGCGAAGGGCTCGGCCAGACCACCGCCGTCGGCATCGGTGGCGATCCGGTGAAAGGCACCGAGTTCATCGAAATGCTGGAACTGCTGCTTGCCGATAAGACGACCGAAGCCATCATCATGATCGGCGAGATCGGCGGCTCTGGCGAAGAAGACGCCGCGGCATTCATTCGCGACGAAGCCAAGCGTGGCCGCAAGAAGCCGATGGTTGGGTTCATCGCGGGCCGTACCGCGCCGCCGGGCCGCCGCATGGGTCATGCCGGCGCGATCATCGCCGGCGGCAAGGGCGATGCGGAATCCAAGATCGCCGCCATGGAAGCCGCCGGGATCGTGGTGTCGCCCTCGCCGGCCCGCTTGGGCAAGACTCTGGTGGAAGTTCTGAATCGATAGTTCGGTTCTTGCTCTTTTCCCGGCATTTTCCTTGCACTAAATAGGGTAAAAGCAGCAGCCCGCCCCTGGCAGCCCGATTCGGCATGCATAGCCGAATGGGGATGCACCGATATCAGGACCCTGAGAAATGTCCCGCCAAGACGCCAATGCCGCCTTTGCCCAAACCTCTTTTCTCTACGGCGGCAATGCTTCCTACGTTGAAAACCTCTATGCCCGTTACGAAGCCGACCCCCAGTCGGTGGACGCCCAGTGGCGCGAATTCTTCCAGAGTCTCAAGGACGAGGGCTGGGACCGCGGCCCTTCCTGGCAGCGGCCGAACTGGCCGGCGCCTGAAAGCGGCGAGCTTGTCTCGGCGCTGACCGGAGAATGGCCCGAGGCCGCCAAGGCGGTCGGCGACAAGGTCAAGGCGCAAGCGCAGGCGCGCGGAGTCGAGCTTTCCTCCGCCGAGGTGCAGCAGGCCACGCGGGATTCAATCCACGCCCTGATGCTGATCCGCGCCTACCGTATCCGCGGCCATTTCCACGCCAAGCTCGACCCGCTCGAACTGGAGCCGCAGAAGGACGAGGAGGAGCTTGACCCGCGCTCCTACGGCTTCACCGAGGCCGACTACGACCGGCCGATCTTCCTCGACAAAGTCCTCGGGCTCGAATTTGCGACGCTGCGCGAGATCGTCGCCATCCTGCGGCGCACCTATTGCCAGACGCTTGGCGTGGAGTTCATGCACATCTCCAACGCCGCCCAGAAGAGCTGGTTGCAGGCGCGTATCGAAGGCAAGGACAAGGAGATCAGCTTCACGCGCGAAGGCAAGCGCGCGATCCTCAACAAGCTGATCGAGGCGGAAGGTTTCGAGAAGTTCTGCGACCTGAAATTCACCGGCACCAAGCGCTTCGGCCTGGACGGCGGCGAGGCGATGATCCCGGCGCTGGAGCAGATCATCAAGCGCGGCGGCGCGCTCGGCGTCAAAGAGATCATTCTCGGCATGGCCCACCGCGGGCGGCTGAACGTGCTGGCGCAGGTGATGGGCAAGCCGCACCGCATCATCTTCCACGAATTCAAGGGCGGCTCCGCGACGCCCGACGAGGTGGAAGGCTCCGGCGACGTCAAATATCACCTCGGCGCGTCGTCGGACCGCGAGTTCGACGGCAACCAGGTGCATCTGTCGCTGACGGCCAACCCGTCGCATTTGGAAATCGTCGATCCGGTGGTGCTCGGCAAGGTGCGCGCCAAGCAGGATCAGCACGGCGATCCGCCGGAGGAGCGCATCTCGGCGATGCCGCTGCTCATTCACGGCGACGCGGCTTTCGCCGGTCAGGGCGTGGTCGCGGAATGCTTCGGCCTGTCGGACCTGAAGGGCTACCGCACCGGCGGCTCGGTGCATTTCATCGTCAACAACCAGATCGGCTTTACCACCTACCCGCGCTACAGCCGCTCGTCGCCTTATCCGTCCGACGTGGCCAAGATGATCGAAGCGCCGATCTTCCACGTCAACGGCGACGATCCCGAAGCGGTGGTCTACGCGGCCAAGGTGCTGACCGAGTTCCGGCAGAAGTTCCACAAGCCGGTCGTCATCGACATGTTCTGTTACCGGCGGTTTGGCCACAACGAAGGCGACGAGCCTTCGTTCACCCAGCCGCTGATGTACAAGAAGATCCGCTCGCATCCGTCGACGCTGGAGATCTATGCCAAGAAGCTGATCGCCGAGGGCGTCGTCACCGAAGGTGAAGTGGAAAAGATGCGGGCCGACTGGCGCGCGCGGCTCGACGCCGAATACGAAGCGGGCGTCGGCTACAAAGCCAACAAGGCTGACTGGCTCGACGGCCGCTGGGCCGGCATGAAGGCCGCGCACGACGCCGACGATCCACGCCGCGGCAATACCGGCGTCGCGCTCGACACCCTGCGCGAGATCGGCCGCAAGCTCACCACGGTGCCGGAGGGCTTCCACCTTCACCGCACCATCCAGCGTTTCCTCGACAACCGCCGTCAGGCGATCGAGAGCGGCGAAGGCATCGATTGGGCGACGGGCGAGGCGCTCGCCTTGGGCTCGCTCCTGCTCGACGGCCATCCGGTGCGCCTCTCCGGACAGGACACGGAGCGCGGCACGTTCTCGCAACGGCACGCTGTTCTGTTCGACCAGGAAAACGAGGATCGCTACACGCCGCTCAACAATCTCAGGGACGAGCAGGCGCGCTTCGAGGTGCTCAACTCCATGCTGTCGGAAGAGGCGGTGCTGGGCTTCGACTATGGCTATTCCACCGCGGAGCCGAATGCGTTGACCGCCTGGGAGGCGCAGTTCGGCGACTTCGCCAACGGCGCGCAGGTGGTGTTCGACCAGTTCATCTCCTCGGGCGAACGCAAGTGGCTGCGCATGTCCGGCCTCGTTTGCCTGTTGCCGCACGGCTATGAAGGGCAGGGGCCGGAGCATTCCTCCGCGCGGCTTGAGCGCTTTCTGCAAATGTGCGCGGAAGACAATATGCAGGTCGCCAATTGCACGACGCCCGCGAATTACTTCCACATCCTGCGCCGGCAGCTCCGGCGCGAGATCCGCAAGCCGCTGATCCTGATGACGCCGAAGAGCTTGCTGCGCCACAAGCGCGCGGTCTCGCGGCTTGCCGAGTTGGGGCCGGATACGTCCTTCCACCGGCTCCTCTGGGACGACGCGCAACCCCCCCACCCTATCCCTCCCCCGCAAGCGGGGGAGGGTAGGGAGGGGGCTATCAAGCTCGTGTTTGACGACAAGATGCGCCGCGTGGTGCTGTGCTCGGGCAAGGTCTATTACGACCTCTACGACGAGCGCGAAAAGCGCGGTATCAATGACATCTATCTGTTGCGTGTGGAGCAGCTCTATCCCTTCCCGACCAAGGCGCTGGTGACGGAGCTGTCGCGTTTCAAGCAGGCCGAGATCGTCTGGTGCCAGGAAGAGCCGCGCAACATGGGTGCCTGGTTCTTCGTCGACATCTTCCTGCAATGGGTGCTCAACCAGATCGGCGCCAAGCATCGGCAGGTGCGCTACGCCGGACGTCCGGCTTCCGCCGCCACCGCCGTCGGCATGATGTCGAAACACATAGCGCAGTTGAAGAACCTGCTCGACGAGGCGCTGGGATAGGCGTCATGGCCGGGCTTGTCCCGGCCATCCCGTTCAGGTTGGCACGGCCGTGTCAAAAGAATCGGGATGCCCGGCACCGCAGACAAGTTTACGCAGTCTGCGCAAGCTAGACTGCGATGCCGGGCATGACGAAGAAGGTTAGAAGGACAAGACAATGGCTGAAATTCGCGTACCCACCCTCGGCGAATCCGTCACCGAGGCGACCATCGGCAAATGGTTTAAGCGCCCGGGCGACCCTGTGGCCGTCGATGAGCCGCTGGTCGAGCTGGAAACTGACAAGGTGACGATCGAGGTGCCGTCGCCCACGTCAGGCACTTTGTCCGAAATCGCCGCCAAGGATGGCGAAACCGTCGCGGTCGGCGCCTTGCTCGGCCAGATCAAGGAAGGCGCCGGCGCGGCCAAGGCGGCCACCGCCGCTCCCGCGGCAAAACCCGCCGCACCGCCGGCGGCTGCACAGCTTGCCGCTAAAGCGCCGTCCGATATGCCGCTCGCACCTTCGGTGAGAAAGCTTTCCGCCGAGAGCGGGATGGACGCGGCGAAAGTCGAAGGGACCGGCAAGGACGGCCGCGTCACCAAGGGCGACATGATGGCCGCGATCGAGCGCGCGGCGGCGCAGCCCATGCCGGTCGCGCAGGCGGCGGCGCTGCAAGCGCGCGCTCCGTCCGCGCCTGACGATGCCACGCGTGAAGAACGCGTGCGCATGACCAAGCTGCGCCAGACCATCGCGCGGCGGCTGAAGGACGCGCAGAACACTGCCGCCATGCTCACGACCTTCAACGAGGTCGACATGAGCGCGGTGATGCAGCTTCGCAATCACTACAAGGAAGTGTTCGAGAAGAAGCACGGCGTGAAGCTTGGCTTCATGGGCTTCTTCGTGCGCGCTTGCGTGCAGGCGCTGAAGGAAATCCCGGCGGTCAACGCGGAGATCGACGGCACCGATATCGTCTACAAGAATTACTATCACATCGGCGTTGCCGTCGGCACCGACAAGGGACTGGTCGTGCCGGTGGTGCGCGACGCCGACCGGCTTTCGCTCGCCGAGATCGAGAAGAAAATCTCCGATCTCGGCCGCCGCGCGCGCGACGGCCAGATCAAGATCGAAGAGATGCAGGGCGGCACCTTCACCATCACCAATGGCGGCGTCTATGGCTCGCTGATGTCCACGCCGATCCTCAACGCGCCGCAGTCCGGCATCCTCGGCATGCACAAGATCCAGGAGCGGCCGGTGGCGATCGCCGGCAAGATCGAAGCGCGGCCGATGATGTATCTCGCGCTGTCCTATGATCACCGCATTGTCGATGGCCGCGAGGCGGTCACTTTCCTCGTGCGCCTGAAGGAAGTTTTGGAAGATCCGTCAAGGTTGGTCTTGGACCTTTAATCGTTTTCCCGTCATGGCCGGGCTTGTCCCGGCCATCCCGCTTAGTCAGGCACGGTGCTCACCTAAGCGAGATGCCCGGCACAAGGCCGGCATGACGACGCAGAGTGCGGAGTCATTTTATGTCCTACGACCTCATCGTCATCGGCACCGGCCCCGGCGGCTATGTCTGCGCCATTCGCGCGGCGCAGCTTGGGCTGAAGACCGCCGTGGTGGAGAAGCGCGCCACCTTTGGCGGCACCTGTCTCAACATCGGCTGCATTCCGTCGAAGGCCCTGTTGCATGCTTCGGAATTGTTCGAGGAGGCCGGGCACAAGTTCGAGAAGATGGGCATCAACGTCGGCAAGCCGAAGCTCAACCTCGCCGCCATGATGACGTTCAAGGACGAAGGCGTGGACGGCAACGTCAAGGGCGTCGAGTTCCTGCTGAAGAAGAACAAGGTCGATACCTATCGCGGCACCGGCCGCATCGCCGCGGCGGGCAAGGTCGAGGTGAAAGGCGAGGGCGGTAAGACGCAAACGCTGGAAACGAAAGCCATCGTCATCGCCACTGGCTCGGACGTCGCGCGGCTCAAAGGCATCGACATCGACGAGAAGCGCATCGTGTCGTCGGACACCGCCATCGCGCTCGACAAGGTGCCGGAACGCTTGCTGGTGATCGGGGCGGGCGTCATCGGGCTTGAGCTTGGCTCGGTGTGGCGGCGGCTCGGCGCGAAAGTGACCGTGGTTGAATTCATGGACGGCGTCTTGCCGGGCATGGACAGCGAAGTCCGCAAGCAGGCCCAGCGCCTGTTTGAAAAACAGGGCTTGGTGTTCAAGCTCTCGTCCAAGGTGACGGCGGTGGACTCGTCGGGAAAAACACTGAAGGCGAAAGTCGAGCCCGCCAAGGGCGGCGCGGCGGAAACGATCGAAGCCGACGTCGTGCTCGTCGCCGTCGGCCGCGTGCCTTACACGCAAGGTCTCGGCCTGGAAGAAGCCGGCGTGAAGAAGGATGAGCGCGGCCGCGTCGTCGTAGACAAATATTTTGCCACCAACGTGCTCGGCATTTTTGCCATCGGCGACGTGATCGCGGGGCCGATGCTGGCGCACAAGGCCGAGGATGAAGGCGTGGCGGTGGCGGAAATCCTCTCCGGCCAGGCGGGGCACGTGAACTACGACGTGATCCCGAACGTGGTCTACACCTATCCGGAGATCGCCTCGGTCGGAAAATCCGAGGACGAGCTGAAGCAGGCAGGCGCAGCTTATAATGTAGGTAAGTTTCCCTTCACCGCCAACGGCCGCGCCAAGGTCAATCTCACCACCGACGGATTCGTGAAAATTATCGCGGATGCCAAGACCGACCGCGTGCTCGGCGTGCACATCGTGGGCCCCGACGCCGGCAACATGATCGCGGAAGCGGCGGTTGCGATGGAATTCGGCTCATCCGCCGAGGACATCGCGCGCACCTGCCACGCGCATCCGACGCTCACCGAAGCGGTGAAGGAAGCCGCTCTCGCGGTCGGCAAGCGCGCGATTCATATGTGAGGCTTATGGGCGCATCGCGCTGAGCCCCAGTCCTCATCCTGAGGAGCGGACCGAAGGTCCGCGTCTCGAAGGATGAGGCCCCAACGGGCGTCTGCGCCTAGCTACGCGCTGAAGGGTGGCATAATCGTCGGCGATCAATGCTTTCTTTTTTGCACGTGACCAACCCTTGATCTGCCGTTCTGCTGCGATGGCATCGGTGATGCGCTCGAAGAATTCCGAGAATACGAGAGCTACCGGTCTTCTTGTCGCTGTATAGCCGTCAAATGCCCCCGCTTGGTGCTCGCCGATCCGCCTGTCGAGATCGGCGCGGGTTGTGCCTGTATAAAATGATCCGTCGCAGCATTTGAGAATGTAGAGCCAAGCGCCCATGTGGGCCTCATCCTTCGAGACGCCGCCTGCGGCGGCTCCTCAGGACGAGGATTATGGCAGAGGCCAGCATCGCGCTAAAGTGATCTAAACAATATGCACCGCGTGCGGCGCGAACAGCCCGATCGCCAAAAAGACGAGGCTGAGCACCCCAAGTCCCGCCCCGGCATAGGCCAGGCCGATCATTCCGGTAATCACGGCAGCTGACGCCAGCACGATCCCGATCTGATAGCCCGCCGAGGCGAACTCATAATGGTGGTAACGGGCGAGCGCGGTGTCGCGCTCATGCTCGTATTTTTCCGCCTGCTCGCGCAATTCTTTCCGGCCGTCTTTTACCTGCGGATCGGACTCATAACGCGCGACCGTTTTCTGCCAGGCTTCGATCTGCTTCGCGAGGGCGGCGCGCACGTCTTCATTCGGCGCGGCGGCGGCCTGGACGGCCAAGGCCTCCGCCGCCGTGCGCAACGTGGTCTGGCGGATCGTCTTGGCTTGAAAGAAATTCCAGGTGTCGGAAGCCTTGATGTTGAGGCTGAGGCCTTCGGTCTGCGCGCTCTTGCCCAGCGTTTCCGAGAAGGCCAGGAACAGCGCCAAGACCGAGATCAGCAGCGCGATCTTCTTGTTGGAGTGCCCGGCATGTTCCGCATGCTCCGCCTGCTCGATCGTTTCATGCGCGCCGGCCATGGTCACCCCCTTCAAACGATTCGCGGAAGGGTGGGCGAAGCTGATGGCAGACGCAAGACGGGCGTGAAATCAATTACGCGCGTGGATGCGTGTTGCGGTAGACCTCAAGCAGCCGTTCGCTATCGACCGCCGTGTAGATCTGCGTCGTCGAAAGCGAGGCGTGGCCGAGCAATTCCTGGATCGCGCGCAGATCGCCGCCGCGCGCGAGCAGATGCGTGGCAAAGGAATGGCGCAGCGCATGGGGCGTCGCGGTGTCCGGCAGGCCGAGCGCGCCGCGCAGCCGTTCCATGGTGAGTTGCAGGATGCGCGGGCTTAAAGGTCCGCCGCGCGCGCCGACAAACAACGGGCTGTCCGGCGGCAGCTCATAGGGGCACAGCAGCATATATTGCGCGATCATTCGCAGAATCTGCGGCAGCACCGGCACCATGCGCGTCTTGCCGCCCTTACCCAGGACGATGAGGGTGTCGCTGGTGTCCGGCGCCGGAATATCTTTGGGCTTGAGTCCGAGTGCTTCCGAGATGCGCAGCCCTGAGCCATAAAGCAGCGCCAGCGCAGCGGCGTCGCGCGCCAAAATCCACGGCTCGCGCTCTTCGCCGGCGCGCAGGTCGGTTTCCGTCATGCGTTTCGCCGCCGTCGCGGCCAGCGGCTTCGGCAAGGTCTTGGCGACTTTCGGCGCGCGCACGGCAGAAAGCGCCGCCACCTTGCCCTTGCCGTTGCGTTCCAGGAATCGGGCGAAGGACCGCGCGCCGGCCAGCGTCCGCATCAATGACCGTCCGCTGCTGCCGCCCGCCCGCCGCGCCGCCATGAAGGCGCGCACATCCTGCGGCGTGATCTTCGACAATTGCTTGAGCGTGGGCGCGCCGCCGAGATGCTCGGCGAGAAACGCGAGGAATTGTCCTACGTCGCGCTGGTAGGCTTCCAATGTCTTCGGCGACATCCGCCGCTCGGCGCCGAGATGCACCAGCCAATGCGCCACTTCCGCCGCCACATCGGGGGCGGCGGAGGGCGGAAGCTCTTTTACTGAGGACTTAGCCATTAATCCTCTGGAGCGCATCTTGCTCATGCGTGCTCCCTCTCCCCAGTGGGGAGAGGGTTGGGGTGAGGGGGTTCGGACCTATCGATAAGCTGTACGCCCTTACCCGCGCCTTCGGCGCGACCTTTCCCCACGGGAGAGGTGAAAAGTGCTGCCTTGACACCTCGTGCATAATCACAGCCGCTCCCTTACCTTTTGTTAAAACCGCGAGAATCGGCCGCCTGCATGGCCAAACGTATCGTCGATGTCCTGGTGCCGGTGGCGCTCGATAAGGCTTATTCCTATCGGGTGCCCGAAGGTGTGGAGCTTGCGCCCGGCGATATTGTGTCGGTGCCGCTCGGCCCCCGCGAGACGACCGGCGTGGTCTGGGGCGAGGGTACCGCGCGGCCCGGCCTTCATAACCGCCTGAAGGATGTTTCCGAAAAGCTCGATATCCCGCCGCTGAAGCCGGAGCTGCGCCAGTTCGTTGATTGGGTTGCCGGCTACACGCTCGCCTCGCGCGGCATGGTGCTGCGCATGGCCCTGCGCATGGGCGAGCATCTCGGCCCCGAGCGCGAGCGCATCGGCGTGCGGCTTGCCGGCCCGCCGCCCGACCGCATGACCGCGGCGCGCGCGCGGGTGCTGCGTCTCCTGGAGGATGGCAACATCCGCGGTAAAGGCGAAGCGGCGCAGGAGGCAGGCGTCAGCGCGGGCGTCATCGACGGCCTGATCGATGAAGGCACGCTCGAGGCCATCGTGCTGCCGCCGCAGCCGGTCGCGATCGAGCCCGACCCCGATCATCAGAAGACGGATTTCACCACGGCGCAGGAGCAGGCCGCCGACGCGCTGCGCAAGACGGTGCGGGATGGCGGATTTTCCGCCACGCTGATCGACGGCGTCACAGGCTCGGGCAAGACCGAGGTGTATTACGAAGCGGTCGCAGAGAATTTACGCAAAGGCCGGCAGACACTGATCCTGATGCCGGAGATCGCGCTCACCGCGCAAGCGCTCGACCGCTTCGCCGCGCGCTTTGGCACGCCGCCCGCCGAGTGGCATTCGCAACTATCGCCGCGCAAGCGTGCGCGCACCTGGGCGGCGGTGGCGGCGGGTGAGGTTAAGGTTGTCGTCGGCGCTCGCTCGGCGCTATTCCTGCCCTATGCCGATCTCGGGCTTATCATCGTCGATGAAGAGCACGACCCCGCCTACAAACAAGAGGACGGCGCGCATTATCACGCGCGTGACATGGCAGTGGTGCGCGGCAGTGTGGCGCACATTCCCGTAGTGCTGGCTTCCGCCACGCCGTCCGTCGAATCCGAAGTCAACGCGCGGCGCGGGCGTTACAAGCGCCTGCATCTGCCCGATCGTTTCGGCGGCCAGCAGCCTCCCCATATCGAGGCGATAGACCTTAAGCGCGAAGGCCCGGCGCGTGGGCGCTTCATCGCGCCGCGTTTGGCAGAGGCGGTGAAAATCGCGGTCGAGCGCGGCGAGCAGGCTTTATTGTTCCTCAATCGCCGCGGCTATGCGCCGCTCACGCTCTGCCGCGCCTGCGGCTATCGCCTGCAATGCCCGAATTGCGACGCCTGGCTGGTGGATCATCGCTTCCGCAAACGCCTGGTCTGCCACCACTGCGGTTATTCCATGCCGCCGCCGGCGGAATGTCCCAAGTGCCAAGCCAAGGAAAGTTTTGCGCCGGTCGGCCCCGGTGTTGAGCGGTTGGAAGAAGAAGTCGCCGAACTGTTCCCCGGCAGCCGCGTGCTCGTGCTGTCGAGCGACTTGGTGGAGTCAGTGGAGCGTTTGCGCCAGGAGCTCGACGACGTCGCGCAAGGAAAATTCGACATCATCGTCGGCACGCAGCTTGTGGCGAAAGGCCACCACTTCCCCAGGCTCAATTTGGTCGGCGTCGTCGACGCCGATCTTGGCCTCGGCAACGGCGACCCGCGCGCCGCCGAGCGCACGTTCCAACTGCTGCATCAGGTCATCGGCCGCGCCGGGCGCGAGGCAGGCCAGGGCCACGGCTATCTGCAAACCCATCAGCCCGAGCATCCGGTCATGCGCGCGCTCATCTCGGGCGACCGCGAGGCGTTCTATTCCAGTGAAATCGAATTGCGCGAGCGCACCGGCTATCCGCCGTTCGGACGGCTGGCGAGCCTTATTATTTCCGGCGGCGACAAGCACGCGGCGGAAAGCCATGCGCGCAAGCTCGCCTCGACCGCGCCGCGCGAGGACGAGGTGCGCGTGCTCGGCCCCGCCGAGGCGCCGCTCGCGGTCGTGCGCGGGCGTTATCGTTTCCGTATCCTGGTGAAATCGCCGCGCGCCTTCGATCTCTCCAGCTATCTGCGCGATTGGCTCGCCGCCGCGCCCAAGGTCAAGGGCAACATCAAGCTCGAGGTCGACGTCGATCCGCAGAGTTTTCTCTAGCCGCCGCCCGCTAGAGCGACTCCAGCCAGGTGACGACATCCTTCGCGCCCGCCGCGGGAGTTTGCCCGTGACTGCCGGAAACGGTGACGACCTTGCCGCCGCGCGCGACCGCCTGTGCGCCCGGGTCGCCCGTGCCCACCACCCAAAGAAGCTTTGCGCCTTTCAGGTTCGCGGCGTTCTTCGACATCAAAGCCGGCCCGGCGGGGTCGAAGAAGCTGACATAGGCAGCGGCGGTGGTTCGTATCTCAAAGTCGCGGCCCTGATTGCTGTCCAGGTAAGTGCCGGTCTCGCCGCCGCGTCCGGCGGCGACAGCCTGCTTCGCGCGCGCAAGGCTATCTTTGGTCTTGCCGATGAAGCGGTCGGGTTGATGTCCCGGCCCCATCGCGACAACGGCGGCGACGCCGCCGCGTTGCGCGCCATAGCCGAGCGCGATATTGGCGCCGAGACTATGGCCAACAAGAGCGATGCGCGTGGCACCCTGGCTGCGCAGGGATGCGACATGCCGCGCCACCTCGTCGAGCGCCTCGTTGTAGGTGCGATAGCCGCTTGCCCAGGACATGGAAGGATTGACGACCTTCGCGCCTTCCGCCGAGAGCGCTGAGGCTACGCTCGCCGTGTTGCCGGGATTCCCGCCCTTGCCGTGCATGACGACAACGCCCCAGCCTTTCAGGTCCTTCGCTGCGGCGAGATTCGGGGCCGACAGCAGCAGTGCAATCACCGCCACAAACCCAGTCAAGGTTCTGCGCACGAATACCCTCCCTCATGGATAGCCCGCTCGTTGTGATTGTACTTGCGCCGGATTGCGTGAACAATGCTGTTCAATGGATATGTGGAGGTGCCGATGAAAATCTTTCCGTTGGTGTCGATCGCGGCTTTCGCCATCTTTGGAACCGTGTCCGCAGGAGCCCAGAGCTATCCCTCGAAACCCATCAAGATTATCGTTTCAACGTCGCCGGGCGGCGTAACGGATTTATCGGCGCGCATCCTCGGCCAGCACATCACCAACAAGACCGGGCAGACGGTTGTGATCGACAATCGCGCGGGCGCCAGCGGCAACATCGCCTTGGACGGCCTCGCCAAGTCGGAACCCGACGGCTACACGATCGGCGTCGCCAACACCGGCAACATCGTCATCAATCCTTATCTGTTCAAAAACATGACCTTTGATCCGCTGAAGGATCTCGCGCCTGTCGGCATCCTCGGCACGGTGCCGCTGTTCCTGGTCATGAACAGCAATGTCCCGGCGAAGTCTTTGCAGGAATTCATCGCCTATACGAAAGCCAATCCCGACAAGATCAGCTATGCGTCTGCTGGCGCCGGCACCACGCCCGACCTTGCCGCGCATGAATTTGCCCGCCGCTCGGGATTGAAGCTCGTGATGGTGCCGTTCCGCGGCACCGGCCCGGCGGTGCAGGCGGTGCTCGGCGGCGACGTGCACGTGACTTTCGTGTCCATGGGTCCGCACATCGAGTTTGTGAAGCAAGGCAAGCTGCGCGTGCTGGCTGCCGCGACGCCGCGGCGTGTTTCCTACCTCCCCGATGTTCCAACCTTCGCCGAGCAGGGCTTCCCGGGTTTCGAGACGTCCACCTGGTTCGCGCTGTTCGCCCCGCGCGCCACGCCGAAGGAGATTGTCGATCAGCTCAACGGTCTTGTGCGCGGAATGACCGAGGATGCGGACCTGAAGAAGCGCCTGGAGGCGAATTTTGTCGATCTCGCCCCGATGACCGCGCCGGATTTCGCGGCGCTGGTCAAATCCGACGCGGCGAAATGGGAGCGCATCGTCCGCGAGAACAACATCAAGCTGGAGCAGTAGAATTTTCGTCATGGCCGGGCTTGTCCCGGCCATCTCGATGAGTAGAGCAGTGCCTCCCTAAGCGAGATCGCCGGACCAAGTCCGGCGATGACGAATGTTCAAAACCCCAATCCCATCCGGATCAGGTTCGCGCCGGTCAGCCAGACCACGCCGAGCACCGCCAGACGGAATTTCTCCGGATCGACCCAGGGGCGGATGCGCCGGCCGATCAGCATGCCGATGTAAACGGGGATCATCGCCAAGGTCGAGACCACCAATTGCTTGGGACTGGTAAGGCCTTGCGCCGTGCCAAAAATCGTAAGCGCAAGCGCCGCGATCAGATAGAGCAGCGAGATTGCCTTGACGAAGGCGTCGCGCGGCAGCCGCAGCCCGACCACGTAGATCGCCAGCAACGATCCGAACAAAGTGGACATGCCGCCGATCACGCCAGCGATAAAGCCGATCATGGGTCCCAGCCACCATTCGTAACGGGCCGGCACGGTCACATGCGGCTGCAGGATCGAGGCGGTGGATAGAGCGAAGATCAACACGCCGACGATCAGCAGCAGGAGACGCGGCTCGATCCAGGTGACCATGTTCGTGCCGAGAAAGGAGCCAATGATCAGGCAGAGGATCAAAGCCCAGAACCGCTTCAGCAGGACGATCGTGCCCTCGCCCTCGACTGCCTGGATCAGATTGCTCAGCACCAGCGGGATCATCAGCACCGCGACAGCGCCTGGCACGTCGAGGAAAAGCGTCAGCAGCGGCAAGCCGACCAGCGGCAGGCCGAGCGCCAGCACGCCCTTCACCGTGCCCGCCAGCATCAGCGCGGCGGCGCAGGCGAGAATGATCGGCAACGAGATTTCAAATTCGGGCATGCAGGGAGGGGCTGATTATTTGGCCGCCGCCGCGCTGCCTTCGAGCAGCGCCAGCAGGCCTTTGAGGAGGTCGATGGGGCGGGGTGGGCAGCCGCCGATATGCAGGTCCACGGGCACGACCTGATCGACGCCACCCACGACAGCGTAGCTCTCCGCGAAGATGCCGCCGTTGCGCGCGCAGTCGCCGACCGCGACCACCCATTTCGGGTCCGGCGTCGCGTTGTAGGTGCGCTCCAGCGCCTCGCGCATGTTCTTGGTGACGGGGCCGGTGACCATCAACACGTCGGCATGGCGCGGCGAAGCGACAAAACGCAGGCCAAACCGTTCGAGATCGTAGAAAGCATTGCTCAGGGCGTGGATTTCCAGCTCGCACCCGTTGCATGAGCCGGCGTCCACCTCGCGGATCGACAGGCTTCGCCCAAGCCGCCGCCGCGCGGCGAGGTCCACACGCCCCGCGATTTCGGCCAGCGCGGTTTCATCCGGCCGTGGGGCGGGCTCGGTAAGCGGCGATCGCGCGAGATTTTGCATCAGGATCTTGCGCATCAGAGGTCGTGCCCCGAATACGAGCAATTGAACGACTTATTGCAGAGCGGGAAGTCCGCGACGATGTTGCCCTCGATCACCGCTTCGAGCAGCGGCCACTGGAACCAGGATGGGTCGCGCAAATGACAGCGGACGATGTGGTCGCCTTCGAGCCGCACCCAGGCGAGCACATCGCCACGGAAGCCCTCTACCATGGCGACGCCTTCGCAGGGCGCGGCGGCTTTCGGAATCTCCGCGCGCAGCGCTCCTGCCGGGAGGCGCTGAAGGATTTGCTCGACCAGCGACAGGCTCTGCTCCACCTCGCGAATGCGGATCCAGACCCGCGCATCCACGTCACCGGCATCGAGCACCGGAACGTCGAAAGTCAGGTCGTCGTAGGGCGCATATCCCGGCCGGCGGCGCGCATCGAAGCCGCGCCCTGACGCGCGGCCCACATATCCACCCGCCCCGAACCGGCGTGCCAGCTCGGGCTTCAGGATGCCGGTGGTGGCCGTGCGATCCTGGAGAGAGGCCGTGTTCTCGTAGAGTTCCACGAGCTGCGGGAAAGATGACCGGATCGCGCGGAGAAGCGCCCGCACTTCCTCGGTTCCGTTGGGCGGAAGATCATGTGCAACCCCGCCCGGCACGACGCAATCCATCATCAGGCGGTGACCGAAGCACGCATCAGCCGCGCGCAGCGCGCGTTCGCGCAGGATGCTGCATTGCGCATGCATGATGGAGAAAGATGCGTCGTTGCAGATCGCGCCGATGTCGCCGAGATGATTGGCGATCCGCTCGATCTCCGCCATCAGCGCGCGCAGATAGACGGCGCGGGCCGGAATCTGCGTCTGCGATGCGGCTTCGACGGCCTGCGCGAATGCGATGGCATAAGCCACCGTGCTGTCGCCGGACGCCCGCCCGGCCAGGCGCGCCGCGCGTTCGAGGCTCGCGCCGCTCATCAATGAGTCGATACCCTTGTGCACATAGCCGAGCCGCTGCTCCAGCCGCACCACCGTCTCGCCGTTGGCGGTAAAGCGGAAATGCCCTGGCTCGATGATGCCGGCATGGACCGGCCCGACGGGGATTTGATGCAGATTCTCCCCTTCCACCGGCAGGAATGGATAAGGCTTGCGCGCTATTGGCGCTTCCTGACCGTTGCCGAGCGGATGCGCCACGCCCCAGAAGCCGTGGTCGAGCCAGGAACGTACGTCGTCAAGGCCGACGGGCTCCATGCCGTAGAGATCGCGAATAGCGCGCTCAATGCGCAGGGCCGGCAGATGGCGCGCCGCGACGGAAGGAAACCGGCCGTCCGGGCATTCAAGCGTCACGATAAGTTTTTCGCTTGAGCCTTCATCGAGCAACGCCATATGCACGGCGCCGGTATCGTCCCACAGGCTCAGCAACGTTGCTTGCCCGCCGGCGGCCAGTTCTACGGCCGCACGCCACGCATCTTCGCGGACGACAATGCGCGGCCAGGGGCGATGCCCTGGCACCTGTCGTCCTTCGATTTTGCCGGCCAGTGCGGACATCCGTTTATCCCAAAAGCTTGGCGACGTTCTGGAACCAGGTCACCAGCGGCGGCGGCAGATAGACACCGGCCATGAACACAAGCGCCAAGTGAGCAAACATTGGTACATAGGATGCCTTCGCTTCCGCCGTAGGGCCGCGCGGCTCGCCGAAGGCGATGCTGTTCAATCGCAGCAACAGCGCGCCGAAGCCGAGCAGGATTCCGAATACCAGCAAGATCGCCAGCAGCGGTTCGCGTGCGAAGGTCGAGCTTACGAGCAGGAACTCGCTCATGAAGATGCCGAGTGGCGGCAGGCCGGCGATGGCGACCACGCCGAGCACCAGCCCCCAGCCTAGCACCGGGTTGGTTTCCGTCAGGCCCCCCATGTCGGCGATGCGCTGCGTGCCCTTCACCTGGGCGATGTGGCCGACGGCGAAGAAGATCGCCGACTTGGTGAGGGAATGCATGGTCATGTGCAACAGCCCCGCGAAATTCGCGAGCGGCCCGCCCATGCCAAACGCGAAAGCGATGATGCCCATGTGTTCGATCGACGAGTAGGCGAACATGCGTTTGATGTCGCGCCGCCGGTACAGCATGAAGCTCGCGAAGATCAGCGAGATCAGCCCCATCGTGATCATCAGCGGGCCGGGCGCCAGCGCTCCCGGATTGACCGCCAGCAGCATCTTGAAGCGCAGCAGCGCGTAAAGCGCGACATTGAGCAAAAGCCCGGAGAGCACGGCGGAAATGGGCGTGGGGCCTTCGGCATGGGCGTCCGGCAGCCACGCGTGCAGCGGCGCGAGGCCGACCTTGGTGCCGTAGCCGAGCAGCAGGAACACGAAGGCGACATTGAGCAGCGCGGGGTCAAATGAAGAAGCCCGCGTGATCAGCACGGTCCACACCATGGCGTCGAGCCCTTCGCCGATCACCGGCCGCGCCGCCATGTAGATCAGGATGGTGCCGAACAGCGCCAAGGCGATGCCGACGCTTCCGAGAATGAAATATTTCCAGGCGGCTTCGAGCGCCTCATGCGTGCGATAGATGCCGACCATCAAAACGGTGGTGAGCGTCGCCAGCTCGATCGCCACCCACATCAGGCCGATATTGTTGGCGATGAGCGCAAGGTTCATCGCAAACATCAGCACCTGATACATGGCGTGATAGAAGCGCAGGAATGTCGGCGTCAGCCGGCCGGTATCCAGCTCGTGACTGATATAGCTCGCGCTGAAGACGCTGGTGGTGAATCCGACGAAAGTCGTCAGCACGATGAAGACGTTGTTGAGATCGTCGACCAGCAGATACGGCCCCGGCTGCGGGCGTTCAAACAACAAAGACAGCGCCGCGAGGAAACTCAGCAACGTTGCGAGGACATTCAGGCGCGCGGTGACGCGATATCCAGGCAGGGCAGCCAGCACCGCGGCCGAAACCACCGGGATCACCAGCACCGCTATTGCGCCGTTGAACGTCATCACCTTTCTCCCCGGAAGCGATCGAGGGCTTGCAGGTCCACGGTGTCGAAACGCTCGCGGATGCGGAAAAGGAAGATGCCGATGACGATGAATGCGATCAGGATGGAGAAGGCGATGCTGATTTCGACGACGAGTGGCATGCCCTTGGCGCCGGTGGCGGCCAGAACGAGACCATTCTCAAGCGACATGAAGCCCACCACCTGACTCACCGCGTTGCGGCGAGTAACCATCATCAACAATCCAAGCAACACCACCGCTAGGGCGAATGCCAAATCCTCGCGCGCCAGCGGGTCGGCTTCGGCAGTCACCCGCAGCATCACCACCATGGAGAGCGCTACAAGCCCCATGCCAAGCAGCATGGTCGGGCCGACGCCGACCACCGTCTCGATTTCGCGGTGGATGCCGAGGCGCACGATGATCCGATGCAGCACGATCGGGATGAGGATGGCCTTGAACCCGAGCGCGATGGCGGCGGTGAGATAAAGATGCGTCGCGCCCTGCGCATAGGCTTGCCAAGCGACCGACAGCGCCAGCGCGAGCGCATGCAGCGCAAAGATATTGAGCAGCGCCGTCAGGCGATCCTGATAGAGCTGAAGAAAGCTGACCAGCACGAGTGAGCCTGCCAGCATGTGCGCGATATCGAAGGTCGGCCGGCCCATCAGAGGCTCCGCGATACGAACAAGAGAAGCGTGGCGAGCAGCCCAAGCATGAGCGCCGCGCCCAGGAATTGCGGCACGCGAAAGACTCGCATCTTCGCAATGACGCTTTCAAACAGACCCAACAGAATTCCCGCGAGCAGGAGCTTGCCGAGGTAAACCGCGGCGCCGCCGGCCAACACCGGCAATGGCGCGCCGGCAGGGGCGAGACCCCAGGGCAGGAAGATGCAGGCGATCAGCGAGACATAGAGCAGCAGCTTCAGTGCCGCCGATAATTCGATCAGCGCAAGATGCCGGCCGGAATATTCGAGCACCATGGCCTCGTGCACCATCGTGAGCTCGAGATGTGTGGCCGGGTTGTCGACCGGAATGCGTGCATTCTCAGCCAGCGCCACCATCACCAGCGCAATCAGCGCCAATCCCAGCGACACGCGCAGGCCGACATTGGGTGACAACATGAACTCGGCCACGGTGGAAAGCTGCGTCGAACCCGCCACCAGCGCCAATGTGAACACGATCATCAGCATCGCGGGCTCGGCGAGAGAGGCGATCATCACTTCGCGGCTCGATCCGATGCCGCCGAAGCTCGTGCCGATGTCCAGCCCGGCCAGCGCCAAGGCAAAGCGCGCGGTGCCGAGCAGCGCAATGATGGCGATGAGATCGGCCGACCAGCTGAACATCAGCCCAGTGGCGAAAGTCGGCACCAGGGAGGCCGCGACCCAGGTGGCGGAAAAGATGGCATAGGGCAGCACCCGGAACAGCCAGGATGCGTTTTCGGCCAGAACCACGTCCTTGCGCAGCAGGCGGATGAGATCGCGATAAACCTGCAATACCGGCGGGCCCTGCCGCCGCATCATGTGCGCCTTGACCTTGCGCGCGACGCCGGTGAGCAGCGGCGCCAGCAGCAACACCACGAGCATCTGCGCGCCTTGCACGGCGAGATCGGCAATCATGGCCATAGGGCAAGCACCAGGAGCAGGAGGACGAGGGCGCTGAAAACCAGGCTGAGAAACTGCCGGATACTGAGGAATTGAAGATGATTGAGGCGGTCCGCTGCAAATCCCACGGCGTGGGCCACCGGCGCGTAGAACATGTCCCAGATCAGGTCGCGCAGCTCCACATGCAGGCGCGCCGGACGCGGGTCGAGTGGTGGCGGCATTTCGACGTGCTCGCGGGCGCGGAACACGACGCTGCCGAATACGCGGCGGATCGGTTGGGCAAAGCTGTCCGCGCTGTATTGCGTGACCGGGCTCGGATCGGGATATCCGCAGTCCCACGGCGGTGCGCGGCGAAGCCGATCGGAGGCGAGCCTATGGATTGCGAAGGCCGCGATGGCGCCGGAAGCCATCATGAACAAGAACACAAGCAGCCCATTATACGAGCTGCGGCTTTCCGCGATGGGGACGATCGACAGCCATTGCTGGGCCGCCTGCGCCGGTATGTGGGCGCCCACCAGACTCTGCGTGACCGGCGCCAGGGTATCAATGAATATGGAAGGCAGCGTGCCGGCCATGAGGCAAAGCGCGGCGAACGAAAACATCGCCGCCAGCGAAAACGAATCTGTTTCATGGGCGCGTTCGGCCGTGGGTGTGCGCGGCCGGCCGAGGAATGTGATCCCGAAAGCCTTGACGAAACAGGCGGCGGCCAGGGCGGCAGACAGTGCAAGCAATGCACCGACCGTGGGAATCAAGAGCTTCAAGCCCCAGGACGGCAGTTGCGGGCTGAGTAGAATCGCCTGGAAGGCGAGCCACTCGGAGACGAAGCCGTTCAGCGGCGGCAGGGCCGAGATCGCCACGCATCCCACGAGGAAGGCGAAGGACGTCTGCGGCATGCGGTGGATCAGGCCGCCGAGCTTTTCCATGTCTCGCTCGCCGGTCGCGGTAAGCACGGCGCCTGCGCCGAAGAACAATAGGCTTTTGAAGACGGAATGGTTGAACACATGCAGCAGCGCGGCGGTCAGTCCCAAGGACGCCGCCGCCAGCATGCCATGCGCCTTGAACGCAAGCGCGAGCCCAAGCCCGATGAAGATGATGCCGATGTTTTCCACGGTAGAATAGGCGAGCAGGCGCTTCAGATCCTGCTGCATGAGCGCGTAGAGCACGCCCATCGCCGCCGTGATGCCGCCGACGGCGAGCACGACTATGCTCCACCACCAGTCCGGCGGGCCGAGCAGATCAAACACAATACGGACGAAGCCGTAGACGGCCACCTTGGTCATCACGCCGCTCATCAAGGCGGACACATGGCTGGGAGCCGCCGGATGCGCGAGGGGCAGCCAGACATGCAACGGCACCAGACCCGCTTTCGAGCCTGCGCCGACGAGGGCGAGGCCAAGCACAAGCGCGGCGAGGCCGGCCGATGGATGATCGCCGCGGATATCGGCGAAGGCATATCCGCCGTCCGGTCCGGCGAGCAGGCCGAAGGCCAGCAGCAGCGAAAGCGTGCCGGCGCTCGCCATGACAAGGTAGACATAGCCAGCGTGAATATTGTCCCGCTCGCGGTGGTGCGCCATCACCAGCGCCCAGGACGTCAAGGACATGAACTCCCAGGCGACGAGAAAGGTGAAGGCATCGTCGGCGAGGACGACCAGGTTCATGCCGGCGAGGAACGCCGGATAGAACGGCAGCACGCGCATCGGCGCGCGCTCGTGCCGGCCATAGCCAAGCGCAAACAGGCTCGCGGCCGCGGCGCCAAGGTTGACGACGGCCAGGAAAAACGCCGCCAGTGCGTCCAGGCGGAAATTCGCCCCCAGCCAAGGCAGGCCCAGCGGCAGCTTTATGGTTTCCGCAGCCGACCCGCCGCCGAGCGCCGCTACCGCCGCCAGACAGGAAAGGGCCGACAAAACCAGGCAGGGGCCATAGATCAAGGTTGCCGCCGCCCGCGAGCGGCCGACGGCAACCGCCAGAATGGTGACCGTGAGAAGCAGAGCCGCGCAGGTGAGGGCGACCGTCAGGCTCATGCCGTCCGCCATTTCAGGGGCAGCACGGCGGCCAAAGTGACCTTCGTTCCGGTTTGAGCGCCGAAATCCATTGGATTCGGTTCCAGAGCAGCACTGCCTGTGCGCACAGTATCCATAGGGGGAGAGCTAAGGGCGAATCGCAAGCCGAGACTACACCGCCGCGCCGGCCGCGCGCCTGTGGCCTGGCGTCATTGCTGCGATGTTTTGCACGCGCAGGTGCCGCCAAAGTCGGGTTGCACCGCTGCGGCCCCTATGTTAGCAAAACCGCGATTTCGCGAGGGTTCTGGACGCTTTCCGTGAGGCCCGCGAGATCGGAATTCCCTCTTGGATTCCAAAGGTTTGCGACGCCCCATCTCTGCGGACGGCGCTGACCTTGCGGATTATGCATTCAGCGAGCCCCGATGGCAGCCCAGGAACCGCTCTTCTCCGGCATGGCAAGCCGCTATGCCACCGCCTTGTTCGAGCTTGCGCTCGAGCAAAAGAGCATCGATGCGGTGCGGGCCGATCTTGATCGTTTCGACGCGCTGATTGCCGAAAGCCCCGATCTCGCCCGCCTGGTGCATAGCCCCGTCTTCACCGCCGATGAGCAGGAGAAGGCGCTGGCGGCGGTGCTTGAGCATGCCGGCATCAAAGGCCTCGCCTCCAATTTCCTCCTGTTTGTCGCCTCCAACCGGCGGCTCTTCTCCGTGCGGCACATCATCCGGGCCTTTCGCGCCCTCGTCGCCCAGCATAAGGGCGAGGTCACGGCCGGCGTGACGGTGGCGGAGAAGCTCAGCGACAAGCACCTCGACGCGCTCAAGACCACGCTCAAGTCGGTGACCGGCAAGGACGTGGCCCTCGACATCAAAATCGATCCTTCGATCATCGGCGGGCTTATCGTCAAGCTCGGCAGCCGCATGGTCGATAGTTCGCTCAAGACCAAACTCAATGCGATCAAGCATGCGATGAAAGAGACAGGCTGATGGATATCCGCGCCGCTGAAATTTCCGCGATCCTTAAGAAGCAGATCCAGAACTTCGGCCAGGAGGCCGAGGTATCCGAGGTCGGCCAGGTGCTTTCCGTCGGCGACGGCATCGCCCGCATCTACGGCCTGGACAACGTGCAGGCCGGCGAGATGGTCGAGTTCGAGAACGGCGTCCGCGGCATGGCGCTCAATCTCGAAACCGACAACGTCGGCATCGTGATCTTCGGCAACGACCGCGAGATCAAGGAAGGCCAGACCGTCAAGCGCACCCGCGCCATCGTGGATGCGCCGGTGGGCAAGGAGCTGCTCGGCCGCGTGGTCGATGCGCTCGGCAATCCGATCGACGGAAAGGGTCCCATAGCGTCGAAAGAACGCCGCCGCGTGGACGTCAAAGCGCCGGGCATCATCCCGCGCAAATCGGTGCATGAGCCGATGGCGACGGGCCTCAAAGCCATCGACGCCCTGATCCCGATCGGCCGCGGCCAGCGCGAGTTGATCATCGGCGACCGGCAGACTGGCAAGACCGCTATCGCGCTTGACACCATCCTCAACCAGAAGCCGCTCAATGCCGGCAACGACGAGAAGATCAAGCTCTATTGCGTCTACGTCGCGGTAGGGCAGAAGCGTTCAACCGTGGCGCAGTTCGTGAAGGTGTTGGAGGAGAACGGCGCGCTGGATTATTCCATCGTCGTCGCCGCCACCGCCTCCGATCCTGCGCCGATGCAGTTCCTGGCGCCGTTCACCGCCTGCACCATGGGCGAATATTTCCGCGACAACGGCATGCATGCGGTGATCTGCTACGACGACTTGTCGAAGCAGGCCGTGGCCTATCGGCAGATGTCGCTCTTGCTGCGCCGCCCGCCGGGACGCGAAGCCTATCCCGGCGACGTGTTCTATCTGCACTCGCGCCTGCTGGAGCGCGCCGCCAAGATGAACGATGCCAACGGCGGCGGTTCGCTCACGGCATTGCCGGTGATCGAGACCCAGGCCAACGACGTGTCGGCCTATATCCCGACCAACGTGATCTCCATCACCGACGGGCAAATCTTCCTGGAAACCGACCTGTTCTATCAGGGCATCCGCCCGGCGGTGAACGTCGGCCTCTCGGTGTCGCGCGTGGGTTCGGCGGCGCAGACCAAGGCGATGAAGAAGGTCGCCGGCAAGATCAAGGGCGAGCTCGCGCAATACCGCGAGATGGCCGCCTTCGCCCAGTTCGGCTCCGACCTCGACGCCACCACGCAGCGCCTGCTCAATCGCGGCGCGCGCCTGACCGAGCTGCTGAAGCAGCCGCAATTCTCGCCGCTGAAGATGGAGGAGCAGGTCGTCGTCATCTATGCCGGCGTCAACGGCTATCTCGATCCGATTCCGGTCAACCGCGTGCGCGCCTTCGAGCAGGGCTTGCTCACCAAGCTGCGCCAGGAGAACGCCGACATCCTGGACGACATCCGCAAGACCAACGACCTGACCGACGCCACTGCGGCGAAGCTTAAGGCGGTGGTTGATGCTTACGCCAAGGCGTTCGCGTGATGGGCGACGGGCGCAAACAGTTTGTTACCCCCCCCTTGTGGGGGAGGTCGGCGCGAAGCGCCGGGAGGGGGGTAAGCCGCTTGCCCGGTGTGCGCTTCTTACCCCCCTCCCTAACCCTCCCCCACAAGGGGGGAGAGAACAGATCGGAGCGAGAGTTTAAGCCGTGCCCTCCCTAAAAGACCTGCGCAACCGCATCGCCTCCACCAAGGCGACGCAGAAGATCACCAAGGCCATGCAGATGGTCGCGGCGTCGAAGCTGCGCCGTGCGCAGGTGGCGGCCGAGGCCGCGCGTCCTTTCGCCGAGCGCATGGACAAGGTGTTGGGCAATATAGCCGCCGCGGTTGCCGGTACCGACTCCGCGCCGAAGCTGCTGGCCGGCACGGGCAAGGATCAGGTGCATCTGCTGGTCGTCTGCACTGCCGAGCGCGGCCTGTGCGGCCCGTTCAATTCCGCCATCGTGCGGCTTGCCCGCGACAAAGCCAACGCGCTGATGGCGCAGGGCAAGGAAGTCAAATTCCTCTGCGTCGGCCGCAAGGGTTTTGAGCAGCTCCGGCGGCTGTTCCCGAAGCAGATCCTGGAAGTGATCGAGCTGCGCTCGGTGCGCACCATCGGGATCGCCAATGCCGAGGAAATCGGCGCCCGGATCATCAGCCTCTACGACTCCGGCGTCTTCGACGTCTGCACGCTGTTCTTCTCGCGCTTCAAGTCGGTGATCGCGCAAATCCCGACGGCGCAACAGATCATCCCGCCGGTCTTCCAGGCCGTTGCCGGGAACGGCGGCGCGAGCGCGGCCTACGAATACGAGCCGGAGGAAGAAGAAATCCTCGCCGAGCTTCTGCCGCGCAACATCGCGGTTCAGGTCTATCGCGCGCTCTTGGAAAACTCCGCTTCCTTCTACGGCGCGCAGATGAGCGCGATGGACAACGCCACCCGCAACGCCGGCGAAATGATCAAGAAGCAGACGCTCAAATACAACCGCACCCGCCAGGCGCAGATCACCAAAGAACTGATCGAGATCATCTCGGGCGCCGAAGCGCTCTGACCCGTCGAGATTTGTAAGAGGACTATCCATGGCCACCGCCAATAAAACCGGACGCATCACTCAGGTCATCGGCGCCGTCGTCGACGTGCAATTCGAGGGCGACCTGCCCGCCATTCTCAATGCGCTGGAAACCAAGAACCAGGGCAACCGCCTCGTGCTTGAGGTCGCCCAGCATCTCGGTGAATCGACCGTGCGCACCATCGCCATGGATGCGTCGGAAGGTCTCGTGCGCGGCCAGGAAGTCGTCGATACCGGCCAGCCCATCGCGGTGCCGGTCGGACCGGGCCTGCTCGGGCGCATCATCAATGTCATCGGCGAGCCGGTGGACGAAGCCGGGCCGGTGAAGTTCACCGACAAACGCCCCATTCACGCGGATGCGCCGGCCTATACCGAGCAATCCACCGAAGCCGAGATTCTGGTCACCGGCATCAAGGTCGTCGATCTGCTCGCGCCGTATGCCAAGGGTGGCAAGATCGGCCTGTTCGGCGGCGCGGGCGTGGGCAAAACCGTGCTGATCCAGGAACTGATCAACAACGTGGCCAAGGCGCACGGCGGCTATTCCGTGTTCGCGGGCGTCGGCGAGCGCACGCGCGAGGGCAACGACCTCTATCACGAGATGATCGAGTCCGGCGTGAACAAGAAGGGCGGCGGTGAGGGCTCAAAATGCGCGCTCGTGTTCGGCCAGATGAACGAGCCGCCGGGCGCCCGTGCCCGCGTGGGCCTCTCCGGCCTCACCGTGGCGGAATATTTCCGCGACGAAGGGCAGGACGTGCTGTTCTTCGTGGACAACATTTTCCGCTTTACCCAGGCCGGCTCTGAAATGTCGGCGCTGCTCGGGCGCATTCCTTCGGCGGTGGGCTATCAGCCGACGCTCGCCACCGACATGGGCGCGTTGCAGGAGCGCATCACCACCACGACCAAGGGCTCGATCACGTCGGTGCAGGCGATTTACGTGCCCGCCGACGACTTGACCGACCCCGCGCCTGCCGCTTCGTTCGCGCACTTGGATGCGACCACGGTGCTGTCGCGCTCCATCGCCGAGAAGGGCATCTACCCGGCGGTCGATCCGCTCGACTCCACGTCGCGCATGTTGTCGCCGCTGGTCGTGGGCGAGGAGCATTACGCGGTCGCACGCCAGGTGCAGCAGATCCTGCAACGCTACAAGGCGCTGCAAGACATCATCGCCATCCTGGGCATGGATGAGCTGTCGGAAGAGGACAAGATCGCGGTCGCCCGCGCGCGCAAGATTGAGCGCTTCCTATCGCAGCCGTTCCACGTCGCCGAAGTGTTCACCGGCTCGCCGGGCGTGTTCGTCGATCTCGCCGACACCATCCGCGGCTTCAAGGGATTGTGCGAAGGCAAATACGACCACCTGCCGGAGTCGGCCTTCTACATGGTCGGCACCATCGAGGCGGCGGTCGAGAAGGGCAAGCGGCTTGCGGCGGAAGCGGCGTAACAAGACACTAAACTTCGTCATTGCCGGGCTTAACCCCGGCAATCCATCTGACGAAAAGGATGGACCCGCGGGTCACGCCCGCGGGCGACGATCCAAAAAGTGGATAACACGATGGCAACCTTCCAATTCGAACTCGTCGCGCCGGACAAGGTGCTGTTTTCCGGTCCGGTCGAGCAGGTTGACGTGCCCGGCGCCGAAGGCGACTTCGGCGTGCTCGCGGGTCACGCGCCGATGGTGGCGCTGCTCAAGCCGGGCGTCCTTGTGGTCCACGAGGGCGGGCGCGAGATTCGCTTCGTCGTGCTCGGCGGCTTCGCGGAGGTGAACCCGCAAGGCCTTACCATTCTTGCCGATGTCGCCAGCTCAATCGAGGATTTGGATCGCGCGGTTATCGCCACACACATCGAGCAGGCCGAGCAGCGCATCAAGGGCCTGGAGCAAGGTTCGCTGCTCGATCGCGAGATTGCCAAGCTCGATCATTTCAAGGCGCTCGATACGCATCTCACCGCGACAGCGATGCATTAATTCTCTTTTCGTCATGCGCGGGCTTGGCCCGCGCATCCCGCTCAGGGACGGTGTGCCTTCCTGAGCGAGATGGCCGGGACGAGCCCGGCCATGACGATTTTAGGGTTTCGCAAATCTTGCAAACTCCTTCACCACCCGCTCATACATCGGCCGCTTGAACGGCACGACCAGCTCGGGCGTCTTTTCCAGCCGCTCCCAGCGCCATCCGGAAAATTCCGCCTTGTGCTTGCCGCTGGGGTGAGCGACGTCGATCTCGCTCTCGTCGCCGGTGAAACGCAGCGCGAACCATTTCAGCTTCTGGCCGCGGTATTTTCCTTGCCAGGTCTCGCCGGCAATCTCGCGCGGAATGTCATATGAAAGCCATTCGGCGATCTCGCCGAGCTTCTCCACCGAGCGAATGTTGGTTTCCTCGTAGAGCTCGCGCAGCGCCGCTTGATAAGGGTCTTCGCCCTCATCGAGGCCGCCCTGCGGCATTTGCCAAGCATGCGCGGCGTCTACGTGCTCCGGCCCGTCGATGCGGCGGCCGATGAAAACGCGGCCTTGGCGGTTGAACGCCGCCAAGCCGGCGCACGGGCGATAGGGCAGGTCTTCAAACTCAGGCACGTCACGGTTCAACTGGCGATGCGGTTTATGTTCGTTCGCCTCATCTGCGAGACATACAGCTTGCGGCCTTCCGCGCTAATACCGACACCGCCCAGCTTTTGTTCCGCCAAGCCCAGCTGAATGAGGCGATCCGACATTTGCGTGGTCAGGGTCGCGTAGAAGCTTCGATACAGTCTCTCGACCGCGTCCTGCTCTTCTGTTGTCAGGTCATCCCAGCCCATCTGCCGTCTCCTTGCGTAGCCCAATCACGTCATGAGGCCATCAACTCGACTTCGCCTTGTTCGCAACGGCGCTGATCGGAACCAGCACGAACCCCCGGCCTTCCACCGCCTTCGCCCATTTGGCGATGCGGTCAATGGCCACCGGCAGCGCGCCCGCCAATCCTACGGCATTGCCGCGCTCGCGCGCCAGCGCTTCCAGGCGCGCCAGCGCACGATCGATCTCCGCCGGCGTCGGCACGGCATCGATCACAACCTCAGCCTTGGCAAAAGGCAAGTTGTTCGCGCCTGCGATCTGGCTCGCGAGACTTCGCGGGGAAGTGCCGTCGTCGACATAGATCAATCCGCGCTTCGCCGTCTCGCGCAGCACCGGCGAAAGCGCGGGCTCCGACGCGGTGAAACGCGCGCCCATGAAATTGGCGATCCCGACATAGCCTTGGAACCGGCTCATCAGCCAATGCAGGCGGTCGACGTTCTGGTCGGCATCGAGGCTGGTCAGCAGCGTTTGCGGGCCGGGGTCGTTGTCGGGGTAGTCGAACGGCTCCATCGGCACTTGCAGCAAAATCTCATGCCCCTCGTTGCGCGCCCGCGCGGCGAGAGCCCCGAGGCCGGCGCTATAGGGCGGGAAAGCGAACGTCACGGCCGCGGGCAGCTTGGCCAGCGCATCGGCAGTGCCGCTGGCGCCGATGCCCAGACCGCCCACCACGATGGCGATGCGCGGCGCATTCACGCTGGCTTGGGCGACCTTCACCGGGCGGGCATAAACGTCCGACGGCCGCGCGCCGTCCGGCCCGATCTTCGGGATAGATCCATGACGCGACGTTTCCAGCAGCCGCGGATTCGGAGCCGCGGGCGAATTCGTTTCGGCCGCGGCCTTGCCTGCGCCTGGGGTCGCGCCGCCCGGCCCGGCGGGGATCACCACTTCCTCGCGCTTGCCGCTGGTGCCGTCGATGATGGTGACGGTCTTGGTGCCGGGCGCGGGACCGGCCGCCGGCTCCGGCCCATCGTAGCGGCTGGGCGCTTCGGCCTTCTCGGGAGCCGTCGCTTCCTGCGCCTGTTTGGCAGGGGCGGGCGGGGATTCCACAATGGCCACGACCATGGGCTCGCCGCCCAAGGGGTCGTCGGCGGTTGCCGCCCACAGCGCGAATCCGAGGATCGAAACGCCCAAGACACCGGCGATCGCCTGCGGCACGAACACCGGCAGCGCGTTGCGGCGCTTCTTGCCGGCGTTCTGGCCAAGCGGCTTGTTCAGGTCATCGGCCATGGCCCAAAGCCTCGCGAATCATCCGGCGAGAATAGCATGGGCGATTCTTCCTCTCCCCCGCATTCGCGGGAGAGGGAAAGGCAGTCCTCGGGGAGAGGGAAAACAAAAGGGCGGCCCGAAGGCCGCCCTTGGAAGCTCGCCGATAGGAACCCGGTTAGTTCGGCACGCCCGCCTTGGCATTGGGCGGGAAGGCCGCGTTGACCTGCGTGCCGCGCAGCAGGTCGAGCGCCGTGTTTAGCGCCTTGTCGTTCTTCGGGTCCGGCGGAATGTAGGATTGCGACCCGGTCGCTTCCTCCCCGTCGGCCTTCAGATGGCCGCGCAGCGAAGCCTCGCCCTTGGTGTCGGTGCGCGCCTTCAAATCTTCCGGCACGTCCTGCAACACCTCGATATCGGGCGAGATGCCTTTGGCCTGGATGGAGCGGCCCGACGGCGTGTAGTAGCGCGCCGTGGTCAATCGCAGCGCGCCATTGCCGGAGCCGAGCGGGATGATGGTCTGCACCGAGCCTTTGCCGAAAGAGCGCGTGCCGATGACGGTCGCGCGCTTGTGATCCTGCAACGCGCCGGCGACGATCTCCGAAGCCGAGGCCGAGCCGCCGTTGATCAGCACGATGATCGGCTTGTTCTTGGCCAGATCGCCGGCCTTGGCGTTGCGGCGCTGCGTCTCTTCCAGATTGCGCCCGCGCGTGGAGACGATCTCGCCCTTGTCGAGGAAAGCATCGGAAACCGAAATCGCCTCCTCCAGCAAACCGCCGGGGTTGTTGCGCATGTCGATGACGTAGCCTTTGAGCTTCTCCGCCGGAATCTGAGTCGCGAGATCGGTGATCGCGCGCTTCAGCCCTTCCGTCGTCTGTTCGTTGAACTGGGTGAGACGGATATAGGCGACGTCCTCTCCCTCCACCCGCGTGCGCACCGAGCGCACCCGGATGACGTCACGCACCAGCGTGATATCGAGGGGATTAGCAGCGCCCTTGCGCATGACCTTCAAGCGGATCTTGGTGTTGGGCGCGCCGCGCATTTTCTCCACGGCCTGATTGAGCGTCAGGCCCTGCACGGCGTCGTCGTCGAGATGCGTGATGATGTCGTTGGCGAGAATGCCCGCCTTGGCAGCGGGGGTTTCGTCGATCGGCGCGACCACCTTGATGAGGCCATCCTCCATCGTCACTTCGATGCCGAGGCCGCCGAATTCGCCGCGCGTCTGCACCTGCATGTCGCGGTAGCTCTTGCCGTCCATGTAGCTGGAATGCGGATCGAGTCCGGCAAGCATGCCGTTGATCGCCGATTCGACGAGCTTGCCGTCCTCCGGCTTCTCCACGTAGTCGGCGCGCACACGCTCGAACACGTCGCCGAACAGGTTGAGCTGGCGGTACGTATCCGCAGCGGCGGCTTTCGCGCTTGAGCCGAGCAGAATGAACCGGGGCTGAGTGGCCATCACGGTCAAGGCCGCGCCTGCTACCGCGCCGAGGAGAACGAGAGAAGTCTTGCGCATCATCCGCGAACCTTTTCGCTTGTTGCCCACCATGGGCTGGGGTCGATCGGGGTCCCGTCCTTACGGAACTCGATATATAAAACCGGCTGGCTGGAGGTTATCCCAGCGGTGGCCGCGGCCACCTGCACTCCGCCACCCATAGCCGCTACGGGTTCTCCGGTCAGCACAAACTGGCCAGGATCGACGGATATCCTTTCCATCCCCATGAGCACCACATGATACCCGTCCCCGGCGTTCAGGATCAAGACTTGACCGTAGGAACGGAAGAGGCCGGCATAGACCACGAGGCCGTCGCAGGGGGCTGTCACCTGGGCTCCGGCCCGGGTGGCGATGGAAAGGCCTTTTTCCACGGCTCCTGAGCTGTCAGGGGCCCCGAAATCGCGGATTTTAACCCCATTCACAGGTAGCGGGAGCAGCCCGCGGGCCGCGCTGAAGCTGACCGCAGGGGCGAGCCGGCTTGGGTCCTGGAAGGAACCGGGAGCCGTCCGCCCCTCCAGGGCGGCTCTGGCGGCCGCCCGGGCCGCCCGGGTGCCGCTGTCGAGGCCCTGCTCGAGCTTGGCAATGAGGTCCTTGAGGTTATCGACTTGGCGGGCTAGTTCGGCGGTGCGCTTGCGTTCGGCCTGAAGCTCGCTTTCGACCGCCGCTTGTTTCTTCTGCCGACCTTCGATCAGGAGGGCTAGGCGTTGCCGGTCGTTCGATTGGGCGGCGAGATCGCGCTTGAGCGAGTCGCGCTCGGTGGCGATTTCCTTGCGCAGGCGGACGAGCTCGGTGAGATCGCCGGCGAGACTCTCGGCCTCCTGGCGCATTTCCGGAAGCACGGCGCCGAGCATGATGGCGGTGCGCACGGACTGCAAAGCATCTTCCGGCTGCACCATGACCGCGGGCGGCGGGCGGCGGCCGATGCGTTGCAAGGCGGCAAGCACTTCGGCGATCACCGCGCGGCGGCCGTCGAGCGATTTACGGATCGCGCTTTCACTGTCGTCGAGCGGCTTCAAGCGCGCTTCGGTCGCGGCGATGCGGTCTTCCGTGTCGCGCACGCGGCTGGCTGTTTCGATCAGTTGTTGATTGAGCTTGCGCCGGTCGGCGGCGATGGCGTCGATCTCGTCGCGCAGCTTGGCTTCCGCTTCGGCGGCTTTTTTCCGTTCCGCCTGGATGGCTTCGTATTCCAGGTCGCGCTGCTTGAGCGCGTCCGCGTCCACCGGGCCGCGCAAGGCCGGGCGCTCTGTCTGGGCGAAAACATGGGCCGGGAGAGCCGTGGCTGCGAGAAGCCCGATGGGCAGGCTCAGGCACAAAGCCGCCGCCCACACCCGGCGCGGTGCAACCTCATGATTCAGTGTGAGAATCATTTCACCCCAGCTATGCGCCTGCTCGGCCACCGCGGCAATAATCACATCGATTGGTACGGATTTAAGACCAGAACTAAATTAGTTCGCGCGAGTAAGGAGCGCACGGCGTCTCATCTCCCTCTCCCCGTGGGGGAGAGGGTTGGAGTGAGGGGGTTCGCACCCTCTCGATTGCCGGAACCCCCTCACCCGGATTGCTGCGCAATCCGACCTCTCCCCGCTGGGGAGAGGTGAGCAGTAACTAGCCCCGGTGATACGGATGCCCGGCCAGCAAGGTCGTTGCCCGGTAGATCTGTTCCAGCAGCATGATGCGCACGAGCTGATGCGGCCAGGTGGCGGAGCCGAAGGCCAAGCGCAGAGCCGCCTGATCGCGCAAGCTCGGAGATAGGCCGTCGGCGCCGCCGATGAGAAAACAGGCAGCCGGCCGGCCGGCCTCCCGCCAACGCTTGATCTGACCGGTGAAGCTGACGCTGTCCAGGTTGTCGCCGCGCTCGTCGAGGACGACGGTCACGGCGCCCTCAGGAATCACATTCGCCAGCGCGATGGATTCCTCGACGATGCGCTTTTGTGTTTCCTGCGCCCGGCTTTCGCGGATTTCGACGATTTCGACGCCGCGCAGCCCAATGTTGCGCCCGCTGTCGGCGGCGCGCTTGCGGTAACGCTCCGCCAGATCCCGCTCGGGACCTTGCTTGAGACGGCCTATGGCGGCGACGACGATACGCATGGTTCGCCGTTGCCGGCCGCCCTAACTTGCCCGTTGCCCGTCCGGCCGGACGCCCGCCCACATCTTTTCCAAGTTGTAGAAGGCGCGCACTTCCGGCCGGAAGACGTGAACGATGACATCGCCGGCATCTATCAGCACCCAGTCGCAGTGCGGCACGCCTTCAACACGGACGCCGCCGACGCCGGCTTTTGTCAGGTCCTTGAGGACATTGTCCGCCACCGCTCCGACATGGCGGTTCGACCGGCCGGAAGTCACGACCATATAGTCGCCGATCGAAGTTTTGCCGCGCAGATCGATGGTGAGGGTTTCCTCGGCCTTTATATTTTCAAGCGAGGCGAGGATGAGGCGCAGCGTCTCCTCCGCAGCAGGACGCGCTTTGGAGACGGGTTCGGGCGCACGACGCGTGCGAGCCCGAGGAGATGCAAGGGTGGACAGTGGTCCTTTTCCTTTTGCTGCCAATACGCCCCGAGTCGCCGGGGCACAATCAGGATATGCGTGCCCGCCGCGCCGATTCAAGCTTGGCTTTTCTTCTTTTTTCGCCGGAGTTCCGTCGAGGAGAGAGGCGATTTCAGCCCATGCAGGTAAATCCAGGCAGGAGGCTTGCGCCTCGGCAGCGACATTGCCGCGTTTTCAGGCAGCCGCCAGCGGCCAAGCGCCTGCCCTGCAACGCCGGCGCTGGCATAGAGGCTTGGGCCGAGCCGGTCGACCACGGCTATGGGAACCAGCCCTGCGATGCCGCGCCAGTTCTGCCAACGGTGGAAGCTGCGCAGATTGTCCGCCCCCATGATCCAGACGAACTTCGCGCCGGGGCAGCGTTTGCGCAAAAACGAAACCGTCTTGAAGGTGTAGTGGCTTCCGATCGCCGCTTCGAAGCCCGTCACGTCGATGCGCGGATGGTGGGTGAACGCCTTGATGGCGCGGATGCGCTCATTGAGCGGCGTCAGGCCTCTCGTGTCCTTCAGCGGGTTGGCGGGGGTCACCATCCACCAGACGCGGTCAAGCTCAAGCCGCTTCATAGCCAAAAGGCACGCGCCAAGGTGGGCGTCGTGCGGCGGGTCGAACGTTCCGCCGAACAAACCGATACGCATGCCTGGAGCATAAGGGGGGAGAATGAGGCGGGTGGGTTCCGTCGACATATCTTACCCTCTCCCCTTGTGGGAGAGGGTGCCCGAGCGGAGCGAGGGGAGAGGGAAAATAAACGCGAGACAGGAGATCACGGCCTGATCTGCCCGCTTCCGCGCACGCGATATTTGAAGCTGGTGAGCTGCTCGACGCCAACAGGCCCGCGCGCATGCAGCTTGCCGGTGGCGATGCCGATCTCCGCGCCGAAGCCGAATTCACCGCCGTCGGCGAATTGCGTGGAGGCATTGTGCAGCACGATGGCGGAATCCACTTCGTTGAGGAATTTCTCCGCCGCCTTTTTGTCGTCGGTCACGATGGCGTCCGTATGGTGCGAGCCGTAATGCTCGATATGCGCAATCGCGCCGTCCACGCCATCCACGACCTTCGCCGCGATAATCGCGTCGAGATATTCGGTGGACCAATCCTCTTCGCTCGCCGTCTTCACCCGCGCGTCCGCTGTGCGCGTTAAGTCGTCGCCGCGCACTTCGCAGCCGGCGTCGAGCAGCATCGTCACCAGCGGCTTCAGATAATTTGGCGCGGCGGCGCGATCGACCAGCAATGTCTCGGCGGCGCCGCACACGCCGGTGCGCCGCATCTTCGCGTTCAGCACGATCGTCTTCGCCATGGCGAGCGATGCCGCCTTGTCCACATAGACGTGGCAGACGCCTTCGAGATGGGCGAAGACCGGCACCCGCGCTTCCGCCTGCACGCGCCCGACCAAACCCTTGCCGCCGCGCGGCACGATTACGTCGATCGCCCCGTCCAGGCCTTGCAGCATCAGCCCCACGGCCGCGCGGTCGCGCGTCGGCACGAGCTGGATGGCTTCTTCGGGCAATCCGGCTTGCCGCAAGCCATCGGCCAGAGCCGCATGGATCGCCCGCGCCGAGCGGAAGCTTTCCGACCCGCCGCGCAGGATCACCGCATTGCCTGCCTTGAGGCACAGCGCCCCGGCATCGGCGGTCACGTTCGGGCGGCTCTCATAGATGACGGCAACCACGCCAAGCGGCACCCGCACCCGCTCGATGGTCATGCCGTTCGGCCGCGTCCAGCTTTCCGTTACCTTGCCGACCGGGTCGGCCAAGCCGCGCACTATCTCGATACCGTCAGCCATGGCGGCCACGCGCTTCCCGTCGAGCATGAGCCGGTCGAGAAAGGCGGCATTCGCCCCTTCCACCTTCGCCTCGGCGACATCCTCTGCATTGGCGGCAAGGATTTCGGCGGCTCTGCCCCGAACGGCTTTTGCCATGGCGGCCAGCGCTGCGTCCTTTTGAGCGGTAGGGGCGAGCGCGAGCGCCCGCGCAGCCGCCTTTGCGCCGCGCCCGAGCGCGCGCATGACCTCGGCGATCTCGCCGGAACCCTCGATGGTCTTCAGCGGTGCGGTCATAAAGGTCCGTCCTGGAACGCTATTTCCCTATCACATTCGATTCCTGTGGACGAGCCACGGTAATGGGGAACCGGACGCTCCCACGGCGCATTGGTTAGCCGTTTTCCCAGATGCGGTGGAGGGTGCCATGCAGTCAGGCCGTCTTCCGAAGCGGGTCCCGGTCGGGACCAAGTACATCGTCGAAGGCAAAAGCCGCGGCGAGGGCCAAGTGCATATCTTCTCGCGCTATCTCGTTTTCCCCGATGGCCGTTGTTTCGACCTGCCTTCGGATTCGCAAGCGGCTACGCTCCAACCCCTTCCGTCCAAGCGGGGTTTCCGCGATACGACCAAGCATTGAGGCCGGCTTCGGTAAGCCCCTTCCGGTTCTTGATGCGCGCGGGCTGTTAACCCGTCCGGTTACAACTTCTAGCCTTCACAACGGCAAAATATTACCATTGCGATATGTTCGCTCCACGGCATTGCCGGACGCGAGCGGACATCACCTTGTACGGGAGGGGACGACATGAAAATGCGTATCGGAACCTTGACGATTTTTTCCCTATGCGCGACGGCTTTGGCCATCGGACCGGCTTTTGCGCAGGCCAACACCGCCGCTCGCATCAAGCAATGCATCGCCGACAACAAAGATGAAGAGCAAGACGCGGAAGTCCTTCAGGATTATTGCAAATGCATGAGCGACGCGATGGGACCTACGCTGCAAATATCAGTCATGCAGTGGGAAAAAAGCCATCCGAAGGAAGACGAAAAATGCGCGGCTGAAGCCGATTGGGAAGATTGAACGCCCCGACCGCCTTCGGCAAGCAAAAACCCCAGCCTCCGGGGGCTGGGGTTGATGGGCGGCCTCTTCGGCCGCCTTCCGACTCATAATCATGCTGCGTCGCGCCGGAACAACGCGGAAGCGATTTGAAAGTTCCCGCCGTTAACCTTTGTTTGCTGTGGTGAGGCGATCCGATTGATCCGCGCGTGGTTTTGACATGTCCTGTGGTTGATGCGCGCCTTCACCTTCACCGCTTTCATCCTGCTGTTCGCCATTCCTGCGTCGGCGCAGGAGCAGCGCCCGGCCGCTTTTGTTGACGCGGCCTCGATTGTCCCCGGCCTCACGGTCGAGATGCGCTATGTCGGCGACAACAATTTCGTCGGGCGGCGGATCGACGGTTACGAGCAACCGCTGTGTCTGCTGACGCGGCAGGCTGCGGCCGCCTTGGCCGACGTCGCGCGCGACCTCCAGCCGCGCGGGTTCAAGCTGAAAGTCTTCGACTGCTATCGCCCGAAGCGCGCCGTCGCGCATTTCCTGCGCTGGGCGCAGGCGATCGACGACTTGCGCCGCAAGTCCACCTTCTATCCCGACATGGACAAGAGCGCGCTTTTCACCGACGGCTATGTTTCAAGCCGCTCGGGGCATTCGCGCGGTTCGACCGTCGATCTGACGATTGCCAGTGATGCCGGTGGCGAGCTCGATATGGGCACGCCGTTCGATTTCTTCAGCCCGCGCTCGTCGCCGTCCGACACGCATGTGAGCGCGCAGGCGCGAACGAACCGAGCGCTGCTGGCCTCGGCCATGAACCGGCGCGGCTTCCGGCCTTACGGCAAGGAATGGTGGCACTTCACCCTGCGCGGCGAGCCGTTCCCGGAGACCTATTTCGACTTTCCGGTGCGGTGACCGGCATAACATCACCTGTCATTCCGGGGCGCGGACGACGTCCGCGAACCCGGAATCCAGCAACACACTCCGTGCTGGCATCTGGATTCCGGATAGCCGCTACGCGGCTTCCGGAATGACCACATTTTCACTGCCCGCCGATGACCATGTCGTCGCGGTGGATCATCTCAGCGCGGCCGTCGAAGCCCAGGATCGCCGGAATCTCGCCCGACGGCTTGCCGCGGATTTTTTCCGCCTCATCCGCGTCATAAGCCACAAGCCCGCGCCCGATCTCCGCGCCGTCCGGGCCGCGGATCACCACCGCGTCGCCGCGCTCGAAGGCGCCGTCCACCCGCGTGATGCCGGCGGGCAGCAGGCTCTTGCCCCGGCCCAGCGCCGCGACGGCTCCCGCGTCGATGGTGAGCGTGCCCTTCGGCTCCAGCGAGCCCGCGATCCATTTCTTGCGCGCGGTGACGGGCTTTTCCGCCGTCAGGAACCAAGTGCAGCGTCCGCTCTCTGCGATCGCCTTCAGCGGATGCTCGATGCGGCCGGAAGCGATCACCATATGCGTGCCGCCCGTGGTCGCGATCTTTCCGGCTTCGATTTTCGTCACCATGCCGCCACGCGACAGCTCCGAGCCGGAGCTGCCGGCCATGGCCTCAATCTCGGCGGTGATGCGCGGCACCAGCGGGATGAGCTTGGCGTCGCGGCCATCGCCCGGAGGCGCATCGTAAAGGCCGTCCACGTCGGAGAGCAGCACCAGCAGATCGGCGCTCGCCATGGTCGCCACGCGCGCCGCGAGCCGGTCGTTGTCGCCATAGCGGATTTCGTTGGTCGCGACCGTGTCATTCTCGTTGATGACCGGGATCGCCTTCCACTCGAGCAGTTTTGCGATGGTGGAGCGCGCATTCAGATAGCGGCGGCGCTCCTCCGTATCGGCCAGCGTCAGCAATAGCTGACCGGCGGTGATGCCGTGGCGTCCGAGCACTTCCGTCCAGGTGCGGGCCAGCGCGATCTGCCCCACGGCGGCGGCGGCCTGACTGTCCTCCAGCTTGAGCGCGCCGCGTGGCAGCTTCAGCACGCTGCGGCCGAGAGCGATCGCGCCCGAGGAAACCACCAGCACGTCGCGGCCTTGCTTATGCAGCCCAGCGATGTCCTCGGCCAACGCCTCCAGCCAGGCATGGTGCAGGCGTCCCGCGCTAGCATCGACCAGCAGCGAGGAGCCCACCTTGATCACGATGCGGCGGAAATCGGCGAGGGCAGGGGTCTTGGCGGACATACATGGGCTCGAACAAAGATGCGGGGCGCGGGTTTGTCTAGCACGTCAAACTCTCGTTCGTCATGGCCGGGCAAAAGGCGCGAAGCGCCGCCTTCGCGCCTGACGTCCCGGCCATCTCGATAAGGAGCGCACTGCCAATCTGATCGGGATCACCGGATCACGCCGCTACGCGGCGGCCCGGTGATGACGGAATTAAATAGCATAGGAAGCGGCGAGGGCTTGTCCATGCCCAAGGTCTATATCGGCACATCCGGCTGGAGTTACGCATCCTGGCGCGGCCCCTTCTTTCCCAAGGAGATCAAGGTCAAGGACCATTTGCGCTATTACGCCACGCAATTCCCCACCACGGAATTGAACGCACCGTTCTACCGCACGCCGACGGAGAAGGCCGTCGAAGGGTGGCGCGATCAGACCCCGCCGGGTTTCATCTTCGCCTGGAAGGCGTCGAAATTCATCACCCATTGGAAGCGCCTCACCAATTCGGAGAACAGCATCGAGCTGTTGGTATCGCGCCTCAAGCTTCTGGCGCCGAAAGCAGGCCCGGTGCTGTTTCAACTGCCGCCGCGCTTCAAGGCCAACCGCGAGCGGCTTGCATCCTTCATCAAAATCCTCCCGCGCTGCTGGCCTTACGCTTTCGAGTTCCGCGACAAGAGTTGGTACGAAAACGACATCATCGATCTCCTGCGCGACAACGACATTTCGTTGTGTTTGTCGGACCATCATGACGCTCCCTCGCCCTGGGTCGTCACCGCGCGGCATGTCTATGTGCGCGGCCATGGTCCCGGCGGCACCTACAAGGACCACTATCCGGACAAGACGTTGCGCGCCTGGGCGCGCGACATCGAAAAATGGAAACGGCAGCGGCGCACGGTTTTTGTGTATTTCGACAACGACCAGAAAAGCGCCGCGCCCGCGGATGCGAAACGATTGATGCAATTCTTGAAACTGCGGCGGTGATTGTCTCTCGTCATTCCGGGGCGCAGCGAAGCTGCGATCCCGGAATCCAGAACCAGACTCCGTGATTGCGGCTGGATTCCGGAAGCCTCGCGCAGCGAGGCTTCCGGAATGACAATCGAAATAAACTTATCCCCGCCCCTGAATCCGCCCTTATCTTCCTCGCGCTCGGTTCGCTGAGGGCGTCATCATGAGACGTTCAGATGGCGGAGCCGGGTGCGGTGCCCGCGGGCGGGATTCGTAACCCCGCGCTCGGGCGGCGCCGAAACCCGACCCCCGGCCACTACGAGCCGGGCGCAAGGAGCTTGCAGCCGGCTGGCGCACCGCACGTCGGGTTTACCCGATTTGCGCAGTGTAAGCCCCCGGTGAGCGCGGGACGGCGGCCGGAAAGCACCGCGGTGGAGCGCCGGGAGGCGTGCGCCCTTCGCCAAAGGGCGCGCCGCGTGCAAGCGTGGCTCTGAAATGTGCAGCGCCGCTCGGCGCTCCGCTCCCCTCATTTTTTTTGGGGAGAGAAATCAGGCTACGGCGCGCCCGCGCCGCAAAGAATAGGGCCGGTGGAGCTATGCCTTTTTTCGTCATGGCCGGGCACAAGGCGCGAAGCGCCGTCTTCGCGCCTGAAGTCCCGGCCATCCCGATCAGGGGCGCAGTGCCTCCCTAAGCGAGATGCCCGGCACAAGGCCGGGCATGACGAAAAAAGCCTGGCTGTTTGAAAATTGAATCTGGGAGGGCGCTACTTCCGTACGCAGATCACGCGCACCACGGCAGCTTTCGCCTGCTCGATGCCGCAATGGCCGTCCGCAGGTTGCACGTTGTGACCATCAAGGAAACTTCGGATGGTTTCAGCGGAGATGACGGTGGCGGGCGGCGGCAGATTGGCTGGTCCAGCGCCGGCGAAAAGCTGCGGCTTGATCTGCACCATGCCGGCGAAGCGGTTTTTGACATCGAGCGCCGCCGCGCCGGAGAAACCCTGCGCTGGAACGGGATCGATCGCGCGTTGACCGCCGCTGCTCGCCGAGCCAAGACGTGCTCGCGCCGTGCTTGCCGCGCTGCCGCCACGCTGCGCCTGCGGATCAGTGATTCCGACAAGCGTCAGCTCCATTCCCGAGGGCGCATCGCCCGCGAGCGGCAGAGGAACGAGATCGCGATTTCCATAGACCCGCAGCAGCGCAAGACTGTTTGCCTGATCGTCCGCCACCACATGCACATTGCCCAAGCCCGGCACGACGATGACGTCGCAGCCATCGATGACATGACGCGGCGTCACGATGTGCCCCGCCGCGCTGGCAACGATGCCGGTCCCGTATTCGACCTTGCCTTTGGCGGTGGCCGGCTCCTTGGCCGCGACGGCGGTTTCGCTGGGCGAGAATGGAACGAAGGCGGTCCAGATGGCGGGCAGGAGCGGCCCCATCGTAGCTTCCATGGCCTGGTCGTAGAGCACCGCGAGGCCGTGCACCTCGTCATTCTTGAGATAGCCGCGCACGGTGAATTTCTTCAGGCCTTGCATGCCGGAGATGACAAAGGAGTCCGGCCGCAACTGGCTGGACTCGACCTTGCGTTCCGACGGTTCCTTCTTCTGCCGGTCGAAAACCGCGGCGAGCGTGGTGCCGGGCTCATGGACGCGGAAGGTCTCGATCACCGTTTCGCCTTTGGCGGATGTCCACCGGTTGCCGGTCTTGCCCAGCGCTGCCGATTGCGGCAGCAGCTTGCCCGGAACGCCGACGCGCGTGCCGCTGCGCGCATCGTCCGTCACGCGCCAGCCAACAGCGTCGCGCCCTTTCTTCGCCGCCGCGGCCAGGATCTCACGTTCCTGCGGATTGAGGACTCCGGTCTGTTTGGATTTGTTGTTCTTCTGGAATTCGCGGATGGCCTCGATGTCGCGCTCGGTAATCTCGCCGTTCGGCAACCCGTCATATTCGCCCGCCCACATCAGGTCGGTCTGGACGGAAAGGCGCGCGGCCAGCGGCATGGCGGCGTAGGTTGCGCGCGGGGATGGGATTGCCGGACCCTTGGCCGACTCCTGCCCGGCCGCGGGGAGTATCCCCACGAGCAACGCCACGACAAAAGCTACGGAAACCCTCATGCCTGCCCCACGCCACCCAACCTGCCGGGCATTTTATCCGAAGGATTTGGGCCGGCAAATGCGGCAATCGCAAGAAGAGGGACTTGACCCTGGCGGCCCTCCTCGCCTGATGGTTAAGTTCTTTGGCCAAAGGAAGAATTATTGATGCTGACCCCGGAGGAGCTGGAGCGCTACGCGCGGCACATTGTCCTGCGCGAGGTGGGGGGCCCCGGCCAAACCGCCCTCAAAAGCGCCCGTGTGCTGGTGGTCGGGGCGGGGGGCCTGGGCGCTCCCGTGCTGCTCTATCTTGCCGCCGCCGGCGTCGGCACGCTGGGGATTGTCGATGACGACACGGTATCGCTCTCGAACCTTCAGCGTCAGGTCATTCACGCCACGCCCGATATTGGCCGGCTGAAGGTGGGGAGCGCGGCGGATGTGATCCGGCGGCTGAACCCGCACGTGACGATCCAAAGCCATCCTGTGCGGCTGACGGCCGCCAACGCGCTCGATCTGATCGGCGGCTATGACATCGTCGCCGACGGCTCGGACAACTTCGCAACACGTTATCTCGTCTCAGACGCCTGCTATTTCGCGCGCAAGCCGCTGGTCACGGCAGCGGTGGGTCCGTTCGACGGTACGTTGACCACGCTGCGCCCGCATGAGCGCGGCACGGATGGAAAGCCGAACCCGACCTATCGCTGCCTGTTTCCCGAGCCGCCGCCGGCGGGCACCGTACCGACCTGCTCCGAGGTGGGCATTCTCGGCGCGCTGCCGGGCATTCTCGGGTCGCTGATGGCTTTTGAGGTGATCCGGGAAATCGTCGGCTTCGGCGACGGGCTGGTGGGCCGCCTGGTGATGATCGACGCACTTTCCATGCGCTTCGAGACGCTCAGCTACGCCTGGGACCCGGCCAATCCGTTGTCAGGCGAGGAGCCCTCGATCAAGGACCTGTCCGGATACAAGCGGTAGTATCTCTCGATGCATCAGCGCCGCTCGTTGACGGAATGCGGGCCGTTCAGGGCTCTTTAACCGCTCACCGACTATTGAATGTTATCCCTTCTTCCCGGACCTCCCGCGTATGAATCTGGTGCGTGATCTGAAGCGGCCCGCGACCTGTGCTCTCGCTGTCGCCCTTCTATGCCTTTTCAGCATCGCTCCGGCCAAGGCCGCCAGCGAGATCGCCACCGGCCCAAGCGGTCTTCCATTGCCCCGTTTCGTCAGCTTGAAGGCGGACAAGATCAACGTCCATGTGGGCCCGGCGAAGACCTATGAAGTGACCTGGGTCTATACCCGTACCGGATTACCGGTCGAAATCACCGCGGAATATGAGAACTGGCGCCGCATCCGCGACGGCGAAGGCGCCGAGGGCTGGGTCTACCACTCGCTCCTATCCGGCCGGCGCACCGGCATGGTTATGGCGAAGGAGAAGGACGAACTGGTGCCCATCCGCGAAGCCGGAGATACCGAGGGCGCGGTGACGGCAAAGCTTCAGGCGGGCGTGGTGGGATCGGTCAAGAAGTGCAACGGAAGCTGGTGCCGCATTTCCGGCGACGGCTTCGAAGGCTGGATCGAACAGGATCGGCTCTGGGGCGTCTATCCGAATGAGAAGCTCGACTGAGGCCTAGGCCTTCTTCCGCCGCAGACGCACCACGACATCGATCCGGGCCACTTCATAGCCTTCCGGCGCTGTCGGAGCCTTGCCGACCACGATGTCATCTCCTGGAATGTCGAGCAGCGCGTTATCGCCTTCCACGAAAAAGTGGTGATGAGCGGAAACGTTGGTATCGAAATAAGCCTTCGAGCCGTCGACGGCGACCTGCCGCAGCAGCCCGACCTCGGTGAATTGATGCAGCGTGTTGTAGATGGTCGCGAGCGACACCGGCACCCTGGCTTTGCTCGCCTCTTCGTAAAGCATCTCGGCGGTGAGATGGCGGTCGCCCTTGCCGAACAGGATCCAGCCGAGCGCCATGCGTTGGCGCGTGGGGCGCAGGCCGACCGCGCGCAGCAACTCCTTGACGTCATGCCAAGGGCAACCATTCAGATCGGGCCGCAACACCGGCGCGGATTGCGGCTCGGCAGGCGCGACCGGAGTCGAAAAAACCATCGTCCGCAGTTGAGTCATCCGCACACAAACCTTTGATCGGTTCTAAATCATTGCGATTAAAGCATAAGATACGGTTTTGCCGCGCTATATGCAACTCTTTCGCAACATTACACAGGCCCGGCCCTCGCGCCGCGAATACCGTCGAAGGGCCGACTTTCATGGGCAAAATCCGTGTGTTAGGAACTGACCGGCACAGGACGGCTTCACCGTAAGGACAGAGCAGGAATGCAAAATCGGCGCATGAGCTTCGGCTACGAGGATTTGCTCGCCTGTGGCCGTGGAGAGTTATTCAAGGAAGGGCCGCAGTTGCCGCTTCCCCCCATGCTGATGTTCGACCGGATCTCCGAGATCGCCGAGACCGGCGGCGAGCACGGCAAGGGCATGATCCGGGCGGAACTCGATGTGAAGCCCGATCTCTGGTTCTTTCCCTGCCATTTCAAGGGAGATCCTGTGATGCCGGGATGCCTGGGAGTGGATGCTCTGTGGCAGCTCGTCGGTTTCTTTCTCGGCTGGCTGGGCGCGCCCGGTAAAGGCCGCGCGCTCGGCCTGGGGGAGTTGAAATTTTCCGGCCAGGTTCTTCCCACCGTCAAGAAGGTGGTCTACGGCATCGAGGTCAAGCGCGTGATGCGCTCCAAGCTGGTGCTCGGCGTCGCCGATGGCTGGCTGTCGGCCGATGGCAAGGTGCTTTACCGCGCCAGCGACCTGAAGGTCGGCCTGTTCCGCGACGACCAGATGCTACCGAGCGGCGCCTGAGCGGATTCGAGCTCCGGTTGCCGCGGCATTGCAGGATTGTTATCGGGCAGCCATTGGCTCAATGTGATTGATGGGCCGCGCGCGCGGTCCGGCAAGCAAGAAGAGGCAAGCATGAGACGTGTTGTGGTCACCGGCATGGGCATTGTCTCATCCATCGGTAACAACACCCAGGAAGTGCTCGCGAGCCTGCGCGAGGCAAAGTCGGGCATCGTGCGCGCCGACAAATACGCGGAGCTTGGCTTCCGCTGCCAGGTGCATGGCGCCCCCACGCTCAATCCGGAAGAGTCGGTGGATCGCCGGGCGATGCGCTTCCTCGGCGGCGGCGCCGCCTGGAACCATGTCGCCATGGAGCAGGCGATCCGCGACGCCGGTCTTGAGCAAAACGAAATCTCCAACGAGCGCACCGGCATCATCATGGGCTCTGGCGGCCCTTCAACGCGCACGGTTGTTGAAGCCGCCGACATCACGCGCACGAAGGGTCCCAAGCGCGTCGGGCCTTTCGCCGTGCCAAAGGCCATGTCGTCCACCGCCTCGGCCACGCTCGCCACCTGGTTCAAGATTAAGGGCGTGAACTATTCCATCTCGTCCGCCTGCGCGACGTCGAACCATTGCATCGGCAATGCCATGGAGACGATCCAGTGGGGCAAGCAGGACATGATCTTCGCCGGCGGCTGCGAAGAGCTCGATTGGACATTGTCGGTATTGTTCGACGCCATGGGGGCGATGTCGTCGAAGTTCAATCAGACGCCGGAAAAGGCCTCGCGCGCCTATGACGTGGACCGCGACGGCTTCGTCATCGCTGGCGGCGCGGGCGTGCTGGTGCTGGAAGAACTCGAACATGCCAAGGCGCGCGGCGCGAAAATCTATGCGGAAGTTGCCGGCTATGGCGCCACTTCGGATGGTCACGACATGGTGGCGCCGTCGGGCGAGGGCGCCGTGCGTTGCATGAAGATGGCGCTGGCGAACGTGAAGGTGCCGGTCGATTACATCAACCCGCATGCCACTGCGACGCCGATTGGCGACCTCAAAGAAATAGAAGCGATCCGCGAAGTGTTCGGCGATAAGAGCCCGCCGATATCGGCGACCAAGTCGCTGACAGGGCATTCGCTCGGCGCAGCCGGCGCGCAGGAAGCGATCTACTCGCTGCTGATGATGAACAACGGCTTCATCTGCGAGAGCGCCAATATTGAGAACCTCGATCCCGCCATGGCCGACATGCCGATCGTGCGGGAGCGGCGTGACAATGTGAAACTTGGCTGCGTGCTGTCGAACTCATTCGGCTTCGGCGGCACGAATGCTTCGGTGGTTTTCAAGAAGCTGGATGCGTGATTGTAGCGGGGGTAGCGCGAGCATGACTGAATTGATGAAGGGCAAGCGTGGTCTGGTGATGGGCGTGGCGAATGACCATTCCATCGCCTGGGGCATTGCCAAAACCGTTGCCGCTCACGGTGCCCAGCTTGCCTTCACCTACCAGGGAGAAGCGCTCGGCAGGCGGGTGAAGCCGCTGGCGCAATCGGTGGGCTCCTCGCTGGTGCTACCCTGCGACGTGGAAGATGTTGCTTCCGTCGACGCGGTCTTCGACGAGATCAAGAAGCAATGGGGGACTCTGGACTTCCTGGTCCATGCCATCGCTTTCTCCGACAAGAACGAGTTGAAGGGCCGCTACGCGGATTCGACGCGGGAAAACTTCATCCGCACCATGGTGATCTCCTGCTATGCCTTCACCGAAGCGGCCAAGCGGGCGGCGGCGTTGATGCCCAACGGCGGCTCCATGATCACGCTGACCTATAACGGCGGCGAGCGTGTCATGCCGAATTACAACGTCATGGGCGTGGCGAAGGCGGCGCTTGAGGCGTCGGTGCGCTACTTGGCGGTGGATTACGGCCATCGGCAAATCCGGGTGAACGCGATTTCCGCCGGCCCCATCCGGACGCTTGCCGGCGCCGGGATCAATGATGCGCGCTACATGTTCGCCTTCCAGCAGCGCCATTCGCCGCTCGGGCGCGGGGTGAGCTTGGAAGATTTGGGCGGATCGGGACTCTATCTTCTCTCCGATCTCTCCACCGGCGTCACCGGCGAAATCCATTTCGTGGATTCCGGCTACAACATCATCGCCATGCCGCAGCCGGATTCACTCAGGTCGGATAACGACACAGAGGCCGCGAAGGACGCGGCGCAGTAAGGCACTCGCGCTTCGACGGTTATGCATCGCAAGAATAAAAAACGGCCGGGGAATTCCCGGCCGTTTCCGTTTGCGTGCGTGCCAGTTCGTTATTCTGGGTTGCGGCTGCGCTTTAGAAGCCTCCGTAGAGATCAATCAAGGTCGAAGCGGTCCAGGTTCATCACCTTGGTCCACGCCGCCACGAAGTCTTTCACAAACTTCTCCTTCGAGTCCGCGCACGCATAGACTTCCGCGAGGGCGCGCAGCTGCGAGTGCGAACCGAAGATCAGGTCGACACGCGTGCCGGTCCACTTGACCTCGTTCGTCTTCCGGTCGCGCCCTTCGAACACGCCTTCGGACCCAGCAGACGCCTGCCATTGCGTGCTCATGTCGAGCAGGTTCACGAAGAAGTCGTTCGTCAGCGTCTCGGGCCGCTTGGTGAAGACACCGTGCGCGGGCTGACCAACGTTCAGCACGCGCAGGCCGCCGACGAGAACCGTCATCTCAGGCGCCGTCAGCGTCAGCAATTGCGCCCGATCCACCAACAGCTCCTCAGCGGACAAGCGCTGCTTGTCGCGGAGATAGTTGCGGAAACCGTCAGCGGTCGGTTCGAGCGGCGCGAAGGAGTCGACGTCGGTTTGCTCTTGCGACGCGTCCATGCGCCCCGGCGTGAAGGGGACCTTCACGTCGTGCCCGGCGCCCTTCGCGGCTTTCTCGATCGCCGCGCAGCCGCCGAGAACGATCAGGTCAGCAAGTGAGATCTTTTTCCCGCCAGACTGTGAAGCGTTGAACTCCTTTTGGATCGCTTCGAGGCTCTTGAGGACCTTCGCCATCTGCGCCGGCTGGTTGACGTCCCAGTCCTTTTGCGGCGCGAGGCGAATGCGCGCGCCGTTCGCTCCACCGCGCTTGTCAGAGCCGCGGAACGTCGACGCCGACGCCCAAGCCGTCGAGACCAGTTGGGAAACGGACAGGCCAGACGCGAGGATTTTCGCCTTCAGAGCAGCAATGTCCTGCTCCCCGATCAGCGGATGATCCACAGCGGGGATCGGGTCCTGCCAGGGCAGTTGCTCCTTCGGAACGAGCGGGCCGAGATAACGTACGATCGGACCCATGTCGCGGTGCGTCAGCTTGAACCACGCCCGGGCGAACGCATCCGCGAACTGATCCGGATTTTCGTGGAAGCGCCTTGAAATCTTTTCGTAAACAGGGTCGAACCGCAAGGCGAGATCAGTGGTCAGCATGGATGGCGCGTGACGCTTTGACGGGTCGTGCGCATCCGGCACCGTACCGGCGCCTGCGTTATGCTTCGGCTTCCACTGATGCGCCCCGGCCGGGCTCTTGGTCAGTTCCCATTCGTAGCCGAACAGGTTCCAGAAGAAGTTGTTGCTCCACTTCGTTGGCGTCGTGGTCCAGATGACTTCCAGGCCGCTGCTGATCGTGTCACCGCCTTTGCCGCTTCCATAGGTGTTTTTCCAGCCAAGACCTTGGTCCTCGATGGAGGCGCCTTCGGGCTCGGGGCCGACATACTTGCTCGGATCGGCAGCGCCGTGAGTTTTGCCGAATGTGTGTCCGCCGGCGATGAGCGCGACGGTCTCCTCGTCGTTCATCGCCATGCGCGCGAACGTGTCGCGGATATCGCGCGCCGCAGCGACCGGATCCGGATTGCCATTCGGCCCTTCCGGATTCACGTAGATCAGACCCATCTGCACGGCGGCGAGAGGATTCTGAAGGTCACGGTCGCCGGAGTAACGCTCGTCCGCCAGCCACTTGCCTTCGGCGCCCCAGTAAATGTCCTCTTCGGGCTCCCAGACGTCGGCGCGGCCGCCGCCGAAACCGAACGTCTTGAATCCCATCGACTCGAGGGCGACGTTGCCCGTGAGAATCATAAGGTCGGCCCAGGAGATTTTCCGGCCGTACTTCTGCTTGATCGGCCAGAGCAGCCGGCGCGCCTTGTCGAGGTTCACGTTGTCCGGCCAACTGTTGAGGGGCGCGAAGCGCTGCTGGCCGGCTCCGGCGCCGCCGCGGCCATCGCCGACGCGGTACGTGCCCGCGCTATGCCATGCCATCCGGATGAAGAACGGCCCGTAGTGGCCAAAGTCGGCCGGCCACCACTCCTTCGAGTCCGTCATCAGGGCATGAAGATCCTTGATCACGGCATTCAGGTCGAGGCTCTTGAATTCCTTGGCGTAGTTAAACACCTCGCCCATCGGATTGGACAGGGTGGAGTGCTGGTGCAGAACCTGAAGCTTCAGCTGGTTCGGCCACCAGTCCCGGTTGGCCCTGGCAGCAGTCGTGTGCACGACCGGGCACTTGCCCGCGCTCTTGTCAGTCTTTGCGTCCATGTTTTTCTCCGATCGTGTTCTGTAATTTTCTTCGAGTTGGTCCGCGTGAAACTAGAGTTCTGTGAGCTGTGCCGACGAGATCCGCGAAGCCGCGCACGTCGCGCTCCGCGTCAGCAGCGCCGAGTTCGCCCGCCACGGTCGAGAAGCGCGCGATCATCTCGATCTTGGCGCCGGGTCGTAGCGACCATGCAGCCTGCCCTGGATAAGGTCAAATCGGATTGATTTGGATCAACGATAAGTATAACTTATCGTCATGATTACCTTTCGCCAGATGCGCTATTTCGAGGCGCTCGCGCGCCACCGCCATTTCGGCCGGGCGGCCGAGGAGTGCGCCATCAGCCAGCCGGCCCTGTCCATGCAGATCCGCGACCTGGAACAGCTGTTGGGCGCCCCGCTGGTGGAGCGGCGTCCGAACGACGTTGCGCTGACGGAATTAGGAACGGAAATCGCCCGCCGCGCCGAGAATCTGCTGATTGGCGCGGACGAACTGGTCGAATTTGCCCGTCAGCGCCAAGGCGTGCTGACTGGAACGCTGCGCTTTGGGCTGATCCCCACGCTTGCACCCTATCTGCTGCCGCGGCTGTTGCCGGCGTTGCAGCGCGAATACCCCGACCTGAAGCTCGAATTGCGCGAGACGCAGACCAACATGCTGCTGGAGGAACTCGCCCGCGGCAGCCTGCATCTGGTGATGCTTGCGTTGCCGGTGAACGAGGCCGAGATCGAGACGCTGCGGCTGTTCGACGATCCCTTCCTGCTCGTGGTTCCCGCAAGCGATCCGCTGCCGCGTGACACGCGGGTGACCGCGCGCGACGTCAATCAGCGCCGGCTGATCCTGCTGGAGGAGGGCCATTGCCTGCGCGATCAGGCGCTCGCCTTCTGCTCCGCCAAAGGGGGCGAAGCGCCGGCCAGCCTCGGAGCGACCAGCCTTGCGACGGTGATGCAGATGGTGGCCAACGGCTACGGCGCGACGCTGTTGCCCAAGATCGCCGCCGACACGGAAGCGCCCGACCGGCGCGTCAAGCTGCTGCGCTTCAATGAGCCCGCGCCGCGGCGCACGATCGGCCTTGCCTGGCGCCGCACCTCGCCGCGCAAGGCGGACTTCCTGGCGCTGGGCGAGATCGTCACTCAGATTCTGGGCGCGAAGACGCAGTAACAAAAAGGGCGGCCACAGGGGCCGCCCTTTTTTATTCTGTCATTCTCACCCTTCGAGACGGCGACGTCGTCGCCTCCTCAGGGTGGGGGATAGTTTCACTCCCCGCCGGCAGCCTCGCGCGGATGTTCGCCTTCGGCCTTCTGCTTGGCTTCCAGGTCCTCGCCGGTGGCTTGATCGACCACCTTCATTGAGAGTCGCACCTTGCCGCGATCGTCGAAGCCCAGGAGCTTCACCTTCACCTTGTCGCCTTCCTTGACGACGTCCTTGGTATTGTTCACCCGGTGCGGCGCAAGCTGGCTGATATGCACAAGGCCATCCTTGGAGCCGAAGAAGTTCACGAAAGCGCCGAAGTCCATGACCTTGACGACGGTGCCCTCATAGATGTGACCGACTTCTGGGTCGGACGCGATCGACTTGATCCAGTTGATCGCCGCCTTGATCGACTCGGCGTCGGCGGAGGCGACCTTCACCGTGCCGTCGTCCTCGATGTTGACCTTGGCGCCGGTCTTCTCGACGATCTCGCGGATCACCTTGCCGCCGGTCCCGATCACTTCGCGGATTTTGTCGGTCGGGATCTTGAACGTCTCAATGCGCGGAGCGTATTCGCCGAGCTCGGCGCGCGCGGTGTTGAGCGCCTTCGCCATTTCACCGAGGATGTGGAGGCGTCCGCCCTTGGCTTGGCCGAGCGCCACCTGCATGATTTCTTCGGTGATGCCGGCGATCTTGATGTCCATCTGAAGGGCGGTGATGCCCTGATCGGTGCCGGCCACCTTGAAGTCCATGTCGCCGAGATGATCCTCGTCGCCGAGAATGTCGGACAGCACGGCGTAGCGCTTGTCTTCCAGGATCAGGCCCATGGCGATACCGGCGGTCGGCCGCTTCAGCGGCACGCCGGCATCCATCAGCGCCAGCGAGGTGCCGCAGACAGTCGCCATCGACGACGAGCCGTTGGACTCGGTAATCTCCGACACCACGCGGATGGTGTACGGGAAATCCTCCTTCGACGGCAGCATCGGGCGAATGGCCCGCCAAGCCAGCTTGCCGTGGCCGATTTCGCGCCGGCCCGGGGCGCCAACGCGTCCGGTCTCACCGACCGAGAACGGCGGGAAGTTGTAGTGCAGCATGAACGCTTCTTTGTAGGTTCCCGACAGTGCGTCGATCCACTGCTCGTCTTCGCCGGTGCCGAGCGTGGCGACCACGATCGCCTGGGTCTCGCCGCGGGTGAACAACGCCGAACCGTGAGTGCGCGGCAGCAGGCCGACCTCGGAGACGATCGGACGGACGGTGGTCAGGTCGCGGCCATCGATGCGCTTACTGGTGTCGAGAATATTCCAGCGCACGATCTTGCCTTCGAGTTCCTTGAACACGGCGGCGACCATCGCCATCGGGCGCTCGGGGTTATCCTGACCATCCGGGAAGAAGTGCTCCATCGCCTTCTTCTTGACGGCGGCGACGGCGTTCTGGCGCTCTGCCTTCGCCGGGATCGCGTAAGCCTTGCGCAAATCCTTCTCGACGATGCCGAGCATCTCTTTTTCGATCGCCGCGGTATCGGGCATCGCGAAATCGCGCGGCTCCTTTGCCGCCTTCTCGGCGAGCTGAATGATGGCGTTGATCACCGGCTGAAAGTGCCGGTGCCCGAACATCACCGCGCCCAGCATGATTTCTTCGGACAGCTCCTTGGCTTCCGATTCGACCATCAGGACCGCGTCTTGCGTTCCGGCAACGACAAGGTCGAGCTGGCTCTCGACCATCTCGTCGATCTGCGGATTGAGCACGTATTCATTGTTGATGAAGCCGACGCGCGCGCCGCCGATCGGGCCCATGAAGGGCGCGCCGGACAGCGTGAGCGCGGCGGAAGCCGCCACCATGGCGACGATGTCAGGATCATTCTCCTGATCGTGCGACAGCACGGTGATGATCACCTGGGTGTCGCAGCGCCAGCCCTCGGCGAACAGCGGCCGGATCGGGCGGTCGATCAGGCGCGAGGTCAGCGTGTCCTTTTCCGTCGGGCCCCGCTCGCGCTTGAAATAGCCGCCGGGAATGCGGCCCGCCGCGTAGTATTTCTCGGTGTAATTGACAGTGAGCGGCAAGAAATCGATGCCGGGCTTCGGCTGTTTGGCCGCGACCACGGTCGCGATCACGGTCGTCTCGCCGTAGGTGGCGATGACGGCGCCGTCGGCTTGGCGGGCTATCTTGCCGGTCTCGAGGGTGAGCTTGCGCCCGCCCCAGTCGAGCTCAACGCGATGGATATCAAACATATCGTTCGTCTTTCATGGTTTTCGCGGAAGGGCGAAAGCCATGAGCAAGACGGCGAGAGGCTGCGCCGCGCGCGCACGGCGCGGGCGAAAACAGCCTCCGGCGATCCTGCCATGGCCTTCATGTCTTCCTCGGTTTGCTCGGGCGCTTGATGGCCCGGATTTGGTGGACAGCCGTATTGCTGTCCGACGCAACGGCGGAATGAAAATCCGCCAAAACGCGCGGATGTTCCGCGCGGAACTTTGTCAGCGGCGAATGCCGAGCTTTTCGATGATGGCCTTGTAACGCGCCTCGTTGACGCGCTTGAGGTAATCGAGGAGCGTCCGGCGCGTGGATACGAGCTTCAACAGCCCGCGCCGCGAATGGTTGTCCTTCACATGAGTTTTGAAGTGCTCGGTGAGGTTATTGATCCGTTCACTCAGGATCGCCACCTGCACTTCGGGCGAACCTGTGTCGCCCTTCGTCGTCGCATGCGTCTTGATGACTTCGGCCTTGCGGCCGGTTGTAATCGACATCGTCAAGTACCCTTTCGAAGGCTGGCGCTACCCACAATGCCAGCCAGGTTGAACACGCGCTTGGGGACGATCTCGCCGCGGTCGACCTCGGCCAGGGCGATCAACTGCCCGGATGCCGTGACATGGACCGTGCCGCGGAAGATGGGTGCGTCCCGTCCGCGCAACAAAACGGCCTGACCCCTTTGGAGCCTGGCCGCGTCTGCCCTACTGACGGCCAGCGCCGGGATGTCGTCCAGCGCGGTCTCAACGGGCAAAAGAGCATCGGCGAGGTTGCCCTCGCCGAGGGCGGCTCTATGGCACAAAGCCTCGAGTTGTTCCAGGGAAATCATGCTGTTGCCGGCAAAGGAGCCCACCGCCGTCCGGCGCAGGGCCGAAACGTGGCCCAGGCAGCCCAGGGCCCGCCCCATGTCCCGGGCGAGCGCCCGGACATAGGTCCCCTTGCCGCATTCAGCCTCGAATACGGCATGGTCGGCGTCCGGCATCGAAGCGAGGTCAAGACGGTGAATATTGACCGGCCGGCTGGCCAATTCGACCACCTCCCCATCACGGGCGAGATCGTAGGCCCGCTCGCCCTCGACCTTCACCGCCGAATAGCGCGGCGGCACCTGCTCGATGGTGCCGGTGAACCGAGGCAACAAGGCGCGGATCGCCTCCGCGTCCGGCCGCGCCGTGCTGGTATCGGCCACGCGGCCTTCGGCGTCGTCGGTGTCGCGTTCCTCACCCCAGCGCACGGCGAATTGATAAATCTTGCGCCCGTCCATGACGAAAGGGACCGTCTTGGTCGCTTCGCCGAGCGCGATGGGCAGGCAGCCGGAGGCGAGCGGGTCCAGCGTGCCGGCATGACCCACGCGCTTGGCCGCGAACAGCCGCTTAACGACCGCCACCGCATGGGTGGAGGTCATGCCCACCGGCTTGTCGAGGATGACCCAGCCATGGACGTCGCGCTTGTCGCGTTTACGCTGCGATTTCTCTCTACCCTCGCCACCTGGTCCCCTCCCCCCTTGAGGGGGAGGGTCAGGGAGGGGGGTAAGAAGCGAACTCTGAAATTGCGGCCCACCCCCCTCCCGCACGCCTGCGCTATCGCGCTGGCGTGCGACCTCCCCCTCAAGGGGGGAGGTGACATCGACTTCGGTTGGTACAAATTTATTCATTGTTATCGTCATGGCGCAGGTCGCGTTTCACAGCCGGCGTCCGCAACAGCTTCTCGATGCGCTCGGCTTCGTCGAAGCGCTCGTCGAGCAGAAAACGGATGTCCGGCGCGAATTTCAGATTGACCCGATGCGCGATCTCGCCGCGGAGATATTTCTTGTGGCGATCAAGCGCGGCAAGCACATCCGGCGCATCCTTGCCGCCGAGCGGCATCACGTAGATGGTGGCCATGCGCAGATCGGGACTCATGCGCACTTCCGGAACGGTGACAAGATGCCCTTCAAGCACGGGATCATGCACCTCGCCGCGCGAGAGGATCTCCGCCATCGCGTGACGTACGAGCTCACCCGCGCGCAAGCCGCGCTGGGAAGGCGTGTGTTTGGTGTCGCGGGGGGATTTTGTGTGGCGTGCCATGACGTTCTTTCGTCATGCCCGGGCTCGACCCGGGCATCCATCTTCCTCTCGTAAGATTCGCTTTTGCGGATGGATTGCCGGGTCAAGCCCGGCAATGACGAGACGATAACAATCGCGCGTCTGAGACTTGGACTCAGAGCGAGCGTTGGATCGTCTCCACCCGGTAGCATTCGATCACGTCACCGACGCGCATGTCCTGGTAGTTCTCGAAGGCCATGCCGCATTCCTGGCCGGCGATCACTTCCCTGGCATCGTCCTTGAAGCGCTTGAGCTGCGACAGCTTGCCTTCATGGACGACCACGTTGTCACGGATAAGCCGCACATTGGCGCCGCGTTCCACGGTGCCGTCAGTGACGCGGCAGCCCGCGATCTTGCCCACCTTGGAGACGTTGAAGATTTCCAGGATGGTCGCGTTGCCGAGCATCGTCTCGCGCAGCGTCGGCGCCAGCAGGCCGGACATGGCCTTCTTAATGTCGTCCACCAGGTCGTAGATGATGTTGTAGTAGCGGATTTCGATGCCCGCCCGCTCGGCCGCCTCGCGCGCTTCCTTATGGGCGCGCACGTTGAAGCCGATGATGGGAACGCCGGAAGCTTCCGCCAGCGTAACGTCGGATTCGGTGATCCCGCCCGCGCCCGCGTGCAGCACGCGCGCGATCACTTCCTCGGTGCCGAGCTTGTCGAGCGACTGGATGATGGCTTCGATCGAGCCCTGCACGTCGCCCTTGATGATCAGCGGGAATTCCTTGCGCCCGCTGGTCTTGAGCTGCGTCATCATCTGCTCGAGCGAGCCGCGCATGCCGGTGGCGCGCGCCACCATCTTCTCACGCTTCTGGCGCGCGCGATAATCGGTGACCTCGCGGGCCCTGGATTCGTTTTCGACGACGGCAAGGCGGTCGCCCGCGTCAGGCGTGCCGCTGAAGCCGAGCACTTCCACCGGCGTCGAAGGTCCGGCCGTATCGACCGGCACGCCCGTATCGGAGAGGAGCGCCCGTACCCGGCCCCATTCGGCGCCGGCGACGATGAGATCGCCAACCTTCAGCGTGCCGCGCTGGATCAGCACCGTTGCCACCGGACCGCGGCCGCGGTCGAGCTTGGCTTCGATCACCGTGCCCTCGGCGGGACGGCTGGGATTGGCCTTGAGTTCGAGAATTTCGGCTTGCAGGCCGACCACTTCCAGCAGGCGGTCGAGATTGAGCTTCTTGGTGGCCGAAACCTCGACGTCGAGAACGTCGCCGCCCAGGGACTCCACTTGAATCTCGTGCTGAAGCAATTCAGTGCGCACGCGATCAGGCTTGGCGTCCGGCTTATCGATCTTGTTGATGGCGACGATCATCGGCACCTTGGCCGCCTTGGCGTGATGGATAGCCTCGACCGTCTGCGGCATGACGCCGTCGTCGGCCGCGACCACCAGGATGACGATGTCCGTCACCTTGGCGCCGCGCGCGCGCATGGCGGTGAAGGCCGCGTGGCCTGGCGTGTCGATGAAGGTGATCTTGCTGCCGGTTGGCGACGTCACCTGGTAGGCGCCGATGTGTTGCGTGATGCCGCCGTGCTCGCCGGCCGCGACCTCGGTCGAGCGGATCGCATCCAGCAGCGAGGTCTTGCCGTGGTCGACGTGACCCATGACGGTGACCACCGGCGGGCGCGGCTGCATGGCGGCTTCATCGTCGGCGACGTCGAACAGGCCCTCTTCCACGTCGGACTCGGCCACGCGGCGAACGGTGTGGCCCATTTCCTCGGCGACGAGCTGAGCGGTGTCGGCGTCGATCACGTCGGTGATCTTCACCATCTGGCCCTGTTTCATCAGCAAGCGGATCACGTCCACGGCTCGCTCGGCCATGCGATTGGCGAGTTCCTGGATGGTGATGGCTTCCGGAATCGTGACTTCGCGAATTCGCTTTTCTTTCGGCTCGTCGTCGGCATGTCCCTTGAGCCGCTGCGTGCGGCGGCGGAATGAAGCGACAGAGCGCTCGCGCACCTCGTCCGCGCGCAGCGCCGTGACAAGCGTCAGCCGCCCGCGCTGCTTCTGCGGGCCGCGTGGCGTGGGCTTCGGAGCCACGACAGGGCGGGCGGCGCCAGGGCGGCCGGGCCGGCGCGGAGCTTCGTCTTCCTCGGCTTCGGCTGTCACGATGCGCGCATGCGGACCGGCCTTCTTCGCCTCTTCTTCGCCAAGTCGCTTCTTCGCGACCTCGTCGGCCTTACGCTTTGTTTCCTCTTCGTGGCGCCGGCGTTCTTCTTCTCCGCGCTTGCGCCCTTCAGCAGCCTCGCGCTCCGAACGGTCGACGACTTCGCGGCTGGCGCGGCGGCGCGCCTCTTCCTCCGCGGTCTTGCGTTCCTCGGCTTCGCGGACGCGGAAATCGGTCAATGCGTGAGCGCGGGCGGTGCGCTCCTCTTCGGACAAGGTGCGCAGAACAACGCCGGAGGCCTTGGGCGATGGAGCAGCGTGTGAAGCAGGCGCGGCCGCGGCTGCGGCTGTCCTTCCCGCGCCACCCGGACTCGGCTTGCGCTCCGCCGCCGGTGCGGGCGCTGCCGCTGCCGGCTCGGGCTTCGATTCGCTCCCGCCGATGACGCGGCGCTTCACCTTTTCGACGACCACCGCCTTCGTGCGCCCATGGCTGAAGCTCTGGCGCACCATGCCAGTTTCGGCGCTGCGTTTGAGCGTCAATGTCTTGCCGCCTACGCCGAGCTTCTTCTCGCCGGGGTTCTTGGTATCAACCATGCAATCCTAATCCTTGGGCCTCTGTTTCGGTGTATTCCGATCCGTCCGTTGCCCCGGCTCACCGGCCCGGAAACGGTCAAGAAGCGCGCATCGCGCAAGAAAAGTCTGGGTCGCGGGGCCGGCGAGCAGCGCTGCATGTACCACATTTGGGCGGCCCAATGCCAAATCCAATTGGCCGGCGGCGAAAACCGAAACCACGGCGATTTCACGCCCCTGGGCCTCTGCTTGCCGCCGCATGGCGCCGGCAATCTTTCGTATTCCGTCGGCCGCCGCCTCGCGGGCGTGCAGCATCCCGACCACCTGATCCCGCGCCAGCGCCGCCTCGACCTTGCTGAAGCCGGCCACGACCTGGCCCGCCTTGCCGGCAATGGCCAGGGCGTCGAGCGCGGAGCGCTCAAGCAGGCGCTCCGTCATCTCGACAAGGTCCGGCGGAATCTTGACCGGGCGGCCAAAGCCGCGGCTGAAGGCGCCGCGGCGGATTGCCTCCGCCAGGGTAGCCTTCGCCGCCGTGATCCAAATGCCTCGGCCCGGCAGCTTACGCTTGAGATCGGGCACCGCGCTGCCATCCGGCCCGAGCACGAAGCGGATCATCTCGGAGACAGGTTTCACCTCCCGGCTCACCGCGCACAACCGCTCCGTGCCGGCGCCGACGCTCCTCGGCCCGGTATCGAAGTCCGTTTGCTGTGCTTGTGCGAGCATCGAGATAGCTGCCTGCGATCCTTACGCTTGAGCCTCTGAGGCTTCCGGCGATTCAGCCGGAGCTTCCTCGGAGGGCCGCGGCGCCAAGTCCGCCTCGGTGATCCAGCCCGCCTTCAGGCGCGCCTGCATGATGAGTGCCTCGGCGTCCTCGCGTGAGACTTCCAAGCCGTCGAGTATGCCCGGGTGCTTGGTCGTCTCGTTATCCTTGCGCTCGGTCCAGCCGGCGAGATCGTCGGTGGCGCAATCCGCAAGATCCTCGACGGTCTTCACGCCGCCCTCGCCCAGCTTGACCAGCATGCGTGCATTGACGCCGGGCACATCCTTCAGCGCATCGTCCACTCCAAGCTCCTTGCGTTTGGCGTCCAGCTCCGCTTCCTGCTGGGCGAGATATTCTCTTGCGCGCTCCTGCAACTCGCGCGCGGTGTCTTCATCAAAACCTTCGATGCCGGAGATTTCTTTCTCGTCGATCAATGCAAGCTCCTCGACCGAGGTGAAGCCCTCGGAGGCAAGAAGCTGCGCCACCACCTCATCGACATTCAAAGCCTCGGTGAAGATGCGGGTGCGGTTCTCGAACTCCGCCTGGCGGCGCTCCGACTCTTCCTGTTCGGTGAGGATGTCGATGTCCCAGCCGGTAAGCTGCGAAGCGAGACGGACGTTTTGCCCGCGCCGCCCGATCGCCAGCGACAACTGCGCGTCGGGCACCACGACCTCGATGCGCTCGCGATCCTCGTCGAGCACCACCTTGGCGACCTCGGCCGGGGCCAAGGCGTTCACCACGAAGGTCGCGATGTCCTGCGACCAGGGAATGATGTCGATCTTTTCGCCCTGCAACTCGTTCACGACGGCCTGCACGCGCGAACCGCGCATGCCGACGCAGGCGCCGACCGGGTCGACCGAGGAGTCGCGGGAAATTACGGCGATCTTGGCGCGCGAGCCGGGGTCGCGGGCAACCGCTTTCACCTCGACGATGCCGTCATAGATTTCCGGCACTTCCTGCGCGAACAGCTTCGCCATGAACTGAGGATGCGTGCGTGACAGGAAAATCTGCGGCCCGCGCGGCTCGCGCCGCACGTCGTAGATGAAAGCGCGGATGCGGTCGCCGTTGCGAAATACTTCACGCGGCAGCATCTCGTCGCGGCGCACGATGGCCTCGCCGCGGCCGAGATCGACAACGACGTTGCCGTATTCTACGCGCTTGACGATGCCGTTCACCACGTCGCCGATGCGGTCCTTGTATTCCTGATATTGGCGGTCGCGCTCGGCCTCGCGGACCTTCTGCACGATCACCTGCTTGGCCGATTGCGCGGCGATGCGGCCGTATTCCAGCGGCGGCAGCGGATCCGCGATGGTGTCGCCTACCTGCGCCGCCGGATTATGCCGCCGGGCGTCTTCAAGACCGATCTGGGTGGACGAATTTTCGATCGCGTCCACCACGAGCATGTGACGGAACAGCCGCAGCTCGCCGTTCTTCGGATTGATCTCGGCGTGGACTTCGGTCTCCGCGCCATAGCGCGAACGCGCCGCCTTGGCGATCGCGTCCTCCATGGCCCCGATGACGATGCCCCTATCGATCGACTTCTCACGGGCGACCGCGTCGGCAATCTGTAAAAGCTCGAGCTTATTGGCGCTGACGGCCATCGCTCAGTCTCCTTCATGCTGGGCGTCACGCGTGCTTTCGTGCGTGCGCCGGAACTGTTTCGAATGATTGGGCTTCCGTGCTTGCTTCGCCTCGCGCTCGGCGGCTTTGCTGCGCTTGAGCGCTTCTTCGATGAGCGCGTCGGTGAGCACGAGCTTGGCCTCCGCCATATCCTCGATCGGAAGCACGAACTCTTCCTGTTCGCCCGTGGCGGTGTCGGCGCGGCGGATGCGCACCGCATCCCCCTCGGCGCCGAGCAGCGTGCCGCGAAATCTTTTCCGGCCGCCGACGCCCCGGGCCATCTCTACCTTGACCTCATGCCCGGCGTTGCGTTCGAAATCCGAACGCCGCACCAGCGGGCGGTCGAGGCCGGGGGAAGAGATTTCCAGCCGGTGCGGCCGGTCGATCGGGTCGGCCGCGTCGAACACAGGCGACAGGGCGCGCGATATGGTCTCGCAATCACCCACGGTCATGCTGCCGTCGGGCCGCTCGGCCATGATCTGCACCGTCAGCCCGGACATGGGAGAAATCTGCACCCGCACGAGGCGGTAACCGAGGCTCTCGATCACCGGCTCGGCGACCGCGGCCACGCGCGCCGCCAGCCCCGGCTCGACGAGGAGCCGCGGTTCCGCGGAAACGGGGATCTTGAGCGCTTCGCCCATGCAGGCCTGATTTCGGTAACAAAAAAGAGCGGGTCCCGGGGGGCCCACTCTCACAAACTCGATCGGATCAACCGACCGCTATGAGATGTCCATAACAGACAGTCCAAATATAGCGATTTATGGCCCTTTACGCAAGGCCGCCCCCGGCTCGAATCCTGCCAGCCCGGTACTGGCTAACCGTTCCTTCAGAATCCCGATCTAAGTTCCACATAGGGTCCGAATGACTGGATTTCGAGGGTTTTGAATGTCCGCGGCCGTTTCGCTGATTCCCGAACTGGAAGAGGTTCTCCAGCATGGTTCTCGCGAGAAGCGGGCCGATACACTCAAGCGCATCACCAGCCTTTTTGTTGATGGCGCGTCCAGCTTCAACGAAGACCATGTGCGGCTTTTCGACGATGTCTTCGGCCGTCTCATCGCGGAGATTGAAACCAAGGCGCGCGCCGAACTCTCGATGCGGCTGGCGCCGGTGGGAAATGCCCCGGTCGCCCTCGTGCGCGCGCTCGCGCAGGACGACGACATCACGGTGGCCGGCCCGGTCCTGACGCGCTCCGGGCGTCTCGACGACAAGGCGCTGGTGGATATCGCGAAAAGCAAGGGCCAGGCTCATCTGCTTGCCATCTCCGGCCGCGGCGAAATCTGCGAAGCGGTCACGGACATTCTGGTCAAGCGCGGCGATCGGGAAGTGATCCGCAGCGTGGCCGACAATCAGCGCGCGCGGCTTTCGGAAACCGGCTTTTCTACTCTGGTCAAACGCGCCGAGGGCGACGGCGTCCTTGCGGAAAAGGTGGGCCAGCGTCCGGATATCCCTTCGCACTTGTTCCGCTCGCTGCTGATGCAGGCGACCGATGTCGTGCAGAAGCGCTTACTGGTCAAGGCGAAGCCCGAAACCGCCAACGAAATCCGGCGGGTGCTGGCCAAGGTGTCGAGCGAAATCGGCGCCACGGCGGCTCCGCGCGACTACTCGGCCGCGCAAACCGCGGTGCTGGCGCTGAAGCACGCCAAGGGTCTGGGCGAACCCGAACTCGCCGACTTCGCCAAGGCCGGACGCTTCGAGGAAACCGTGGTGACGCTCTCCATGCTGTGCGGCGTTCCGCTGGAGATCGTGGATCGCCTGATGACCGCGGAACGCGCCGACCCGGTCCTCATTCTGTGCAAGTCCGCCGGCTTTTCCTGGCCGACCGTGCGCTCGATCATGATGGCGCGCCCGGGCCGCCAGGGGACATCGCCCCAAGGCCTGGATGACGCCCGCGCTAATTTCGACAAGCTGTCGCCTCCCACCGCGCAGCGCGTGGTGCGTTTCTGGCAAGTACGGCCCGTTTCCGGCAAAGAGCCCGCGTAAGGGGCGCCGTCGCTATCTTCGCCGGAAGGTGAGGTAGCAGGGCACGCGGCCCTCGCGCTTGGCCTTGGCCTCGTAGCGCGTGCCGCTGAAACCCGGCCAGGGCAGACGCCAGTCGTCGGCCCGTTCCGCGGTCCAGACAAAATCCGCCGAGCGCAGCACCCGCGCCAGCGTCCAGGCGGCGTAGTCCGGGATATCAGTGGCGAAACGCAGTTCTCCGTCCGGCCGCAGGATGCGGGCGAAGTGCGACAGGCTTTCATCCTGGATGAAACGCCGCTTCCAGTGCCGCCGCTTCGGCCAAGGATCGGGATAAAGCAAATCCACCTGCGCGATGGAGGCGGCGGGAAGCCAGTCGATCAGATGCATGGCGTCGCCGAAATACAGGCGGATATTTTTTAGCTGCCCTGCCTCGATCGCAGCCAGCACCTTCGCCACGGCATTGACGAAAGCATCGCTGCCGATGAAGCCGATGCGCGGATGCGTGCCGGCTTCGGCGACGAGATGCTCGCCGCCGCCGAACCCGATCTCCAGCCGTACCTCCTCCGCTTGCGGAAAGAGTGCGCGCAAATCAGCGGGCGGCGGAGTTTCCGTATCGATCGCCAGCCGCGGCAGCAGGGTGTCGAAGAGAGCGACTTGGCGCGGCCGCAGCGCATGCCCCTTGCGCCTGCCGAAGAAGGCGCGGGGAGGGTGTTCGGTTATTTCCGGCTTTGCCATGTGTCATCGCCCGCGCAAGCGGGCGATCCAGTTATCGCCGGCCTTCCGTAAGTCTTAACCGATAGCGCTGCGGAGCGCCTTGACCATGTCGGTCTTCTCCCAGGAGAAGCCGCCGTCCTTGTCCGGTGCGCGGCCGAAATGGCCATAGGCGGCGGTGCGCCGGTAAATTGGCCGATTGAGCTTGAGCGTGCGCCGGATGTTGGTGGGCGTGAGCCGGAACATCTGCGGCAGGATTTTCTCCAGCTTCCGCTCGTCCACCTTGCTGGTGCCGTGGGTGTCCACAAGCAGCGACATCGGATCAGCCACGCCGATGGCATAGGCGATCTGGATGGTGCAGCGCTCGGCGATGCCGGCCGCCACCACGTTCTTGGCGAGATAGCGCGCGGCATAGGCGGCGGAGCGGTCCACCTTGGTCGGGTCCTTGCCGGAGAAGGCGCCGCCGCCATGCGGGGCGTAGCCGCCGTAGGTATCGACGATGATCTTGCGCCCGGTCAGGCCGCAATCGCCGTCGGGGCCGCCGACCACGAAATTGCCGGTAGGATTGACCAGGAAGTCCGATGGCTTCTTCGGCATCCAGCCCTCCGGCAGCGCGGAAGCGACCGTATCGGCGATCAGGTCCTTCACCATGCCGGGCGTATATTTCTTGCCGTTGCGGCTGGTGGCGTTGTGCTGGGTGGAGACAACGACCTTGGTGCAGCCGACGGCCTTGCCGTCCACGTATTGCACCGTGACCTGGCTCTTCGCGTCAGGTTGCAGGTCGAAAAGCTGCCCGGAGCGGCGCTTGTCCGACAGCACTTTCAAAATCCGATGGGCAAAGAAGATCGGCGCGGGCATGAACGAGCCCTTCTCATAGACCTCGCTCTCGGTGCAGGCGAAGCCGAACATCATGCCCTGGTCGCCGGCGCCTTCCTGCTCGCCGTCCTTTTTCTTCTTGGCATCGACGCCCATGGCGATGTCGGGCGACTGGCCGTGCAGCAGCACTTCGACATCGGCGCCGTGATAGGAAAATCCATCCTGGTCGTAGCCGATGTCGCGCACGACATTGCGCGCGATCTGCGAAATCATCTCGCGATTGATGACGGCGTCCTGGCCGTATTTGTGGAACAGCGGGGCCTGGCCGCGGCCTTCGCCGGCGATGACGATCTTGTTCGTCGTAGCCAGCGTCTCGCAGCCGAGCCGCGTATTCACCTGGCTGTCGTCGGCGATGCCAAGTTTGGCGTCGTTTTCGAGGAACGCGTCGAGGACGGCGTCCGAAATCTGGTCGCAAACCTTGTCGGGATGGCCTTCAGAGACGGATTCGCTGGTGAACAGGTAGTTCTTGCGTGACACGAAAACCCCCACAATTGCCGCTCTGCGGCCATGGCTGATCGAGGGGGGTGTTTGTTACAGTGTCCTCAGAAGGGGTCAAGATGGCCCTGTAGGCCACCCCTGCCAAGCCGGTTCACCGGCGGACGCTCTCTAGTCGTCCTCGCCGGCGATCTGCGTGACGAGGTCGACGATCCGCCGCCGCAGCTTGGCGTCCTTGATCCGCATGAACGACTTGGTGAGAGCCAAGCCGTCGGAGGTGGCAAGAAAATCGGACACGTAAGCCGGCGAAGGCGCTTCGTGCATGCCATCGGGAACCGCGCCGGGCATTTCCGGAGCGCCCTCGAAAAAGAACGAGACCGGCACCTGGAGAAAATGGGCGATCTGCTGCAACCGGCTCGCGCCGATGCGGTTCGTGCCCTTCTCATATTTTTGCACTTGCTGGAAAGTCAGGCTGAGCGCGTCACCGAGCTTTTCTTGGCTCATGCCGAGCATCATCCGGCGCATACGCACGCGGCTGCCTACATGTTTGTCAGTGGGATTAGGGGCCTTTTTCGTCATTTGAAACTTTCTTTCCTCCCATGCAACCTATTGCACGCAAAAACTTCCTCATCAATCCGGAGTTTAACGGCAATCTTGGAACACGCTCAAAAAATTATGAAATTTCATGAACGCGACACAAGAATAAACGACCCGCAGCCACTTTATCACTTTGGCGGATGCGACATTTCCGCCGGTTTCGCGCATAACGCGAACAGTTCGAGCAAAATATTTAACGGACGAGTAGCCGTAAATACTCCACCAAGTTCGCTGCTTACGCTCTCACGCGCCGCCGCATGACGATGAGAAACGCAGCCGCGACGATCAAACCGACGGTGCCGTCACCCGTGCGCACGTAGACGGTCGGCTCGATCGGCTGCGGCAATGGTGAATCGAGTATTCCCTCGGCGCCGAGCGGTAACGCATTTATCACGCGGCCGAGCGGATCGACCACCGCAGAAATACCGGTATTGGCCGCGCGCACCAGCGGAAGACCTTCCTCGATCATGCGCACGCGCGCTTGCCGGAAATGCTGGTAAGGCCCGGAGCTGATGCCGAACCATCCGTCGTTCGTGAGATTGAGCACCCAGCCGGGGCGCTCGCCGCGTGGCACCGCTTCGCCGGGGAAGATGATCTCGTAACATACCAGCGGCAGGAAACGGGGCGCACCGGGGATCGCATAAGCGCGGTGGCGGTCGCCGGATAGGAAACCGCCGACGACTTTGGTGAGTTGCCGCAATCCCATGCGTTCCAGGAAATCCTGAAACGGCAGATATTCGCCGAAGGGGACGAGATGCACCTTGTCGTAGACCGACAGAATGGAACCGTCATGATCGACCACATAAACGGAGTTGTAGGCGCGCTGGTTCGATTCCGCCGGGCGCACGCCGCCGGTGATCAGGACGGTGCCCGGCGGCAACAAATTCGCGATCTGGGCGAGCGCGTCGGCCTCGCGCATGAGGAAAAACGGAAACGCCGACTCCGGCCAGATCAGATGCGTGACGTCGCGGATGCCGGTGGACTGCGGCCCGCTCGCGCGGTCCGACAGCGCGACATAGCGGTCCATCACCTGCTGCTTGTTCGAATAGTTGAACTTCTCGTCCTGCGGCACATTCGGCTGCATCACGCGCAGGCGAACCCCATTGACGAAGCTTGTCGGCGCCGCCGCCAGCCGGATCGCGCCATAGATGCCCATGACACAGAGAAGGACAAGGCCGGATGCCAATGGCAGCCAAGGCCGGTTTGTGTCCGTGCGGTCGTCGGCAAGCGTCGCCGGGCTGGCAAAGATCGCGACCGCCAGGAACGTGAGGCCCCACAAGCCCACCAGCGACGCGCTTTGCGCCAAGGCCAGCGGGCCGGTCAGCGCATAGCCGAAAACATTCCACGGAAAGCCGGACAGGATATGCCCGCGCAGCCATTCGGCGATCGTCAGGGCGACCGCGAGCGCCAGGATCCGCGTGGGCCCCCGCGTCCACATGGCGCGCGCCAGCGCGGTTCCGAAGGCGGTGAAAAATGCGAGCCCGGCTGGCAAGGCCAGGACCGCGAAGGGCAGCAGCCAGCCGAAGGTCTTCGCATCCACCAGGAAGGCGTAACCGACCCAGTAGAGGCCTGCCAGGAAGTAGCCGAAGCCGAACCACCAGCCTGTCACCGCCGCCGCCAGAACGCCGCCCCAGCGGCTGGCGGCCGCGCCGTCGATCAGCCACGTCAGCACCGGAAAGGTTATGAACAATACCGGCCACAGATCGACCGGCGCCATGGCGAGCGCGGAAAGCGCGCCGGCGACGAATGCGATGGCGGCGCGCTGCCAGCCCCAAGCGAGCACGATGGAATGGGCCAGGCGCGTGAGCGTCACGGCTGACGCGTGTCTTTGACGGAGGCGGTGTCGGAAACGGCCGCCGGCCCCTCGGCCGGGGTCTGCTCGGCGGAGGTCGAAGGCGCATTCGGCAGGCTTGGCAGGCCATCGCGCTTCTTGGCATCGCGGTTCCGCTCAGGCCGCCGCTTGCGGCGATAGATCTTCACCTTCTTCACCCGGCGCGGATCGGCATCGAGCACCTCGATCTCAAATTGGCCGGGCCCCGGCACCAGCTCGCCGCGCACGGGCACGCGGCCAACCTTCGTCACCAGATAGCCGCCGAGCGTATCGACGTCGTCGGCCGCGTCGCCGACATCGAACTCCGCGCCGACAATCGATTTCACGTCCTCCAGCGGGGCGCGTGCGTCGGCGAGGAACGAGCCGTCGTTCTGGCGCACCACGGCCGGCGTCTCGTCCTCGTCATGCTCGTCCGCGATGTCGCCGACGATCAGCTCGACGATGTCTTCCATCGAAACAAGGCCGTCTGTGCCGCCATACTCGTCGATGACCAGGGCGAGATGAATGCGCGTCGCCTGCATCTTCGCCAGCAAGTCGATGGCCGGCATGGAAGGCGGCACAAACAGGATGGTGCGGATGATCTTGGTCGAGGATAACGCCATTGAAAGATCGATCGCCTTGAGATCGAGGCCCGCCGGCAGCGGCTTCTTGCGCTTGGCGTTGGTGTCGGGGCTTACGGCGGCGCGCGCCATCATGAATGCGATCAGATCGCGGATATGCACCATGCCCACCGGATCATCGAGCGTGTCATTGTAGACGACGAGCCGCGAATGCTCCGCTTTCTCGAAGACCTTCAGCAACTCACCCAGTGAGATATCCTGCTGCACGGCGACGATATCCGCGCGCGGGAGCATGATATCCTCGACGCGCCGCTCGCGCAGGCCGAGAATATTCTTGAGCATCGTCTTTTCTTCCGGCGAGAAGCCGGTTTCATCGCCCGTGCCGCCCTCCAGCACGACCTCGAGATCGGCGCGGATGGTGCCGGGCTTCCAGCCGAACAGCGTACGCAACATCCGCCCGACCCAGCCTTCGCCGTTGTCGCGCGCAACCTCGCTCGGCCGCGGCACCGGCACGGGCAGGTTTCGGACCTCGCCCTCGGCGGCTACAGCTTCGCTGCGCTTTGATTGATCGGAGTCAGGCATGGCAGTCAGTCGGGAGCGCCTTCGCGCGTGGCATAGGGGTCCGGAATATCGAGCCGCGCGAGGATTGCGCGTTCAAGCCGCTCCATGATTTCCGCTTCGTCATCCGCTTCGTGATCGTAGCCGCGCAGATGCAGGAAGCCATGCACGGTGAGATGGGCGAGATGATGCAGGAATGGCGTGCCCTGAGCCTGAGCCTCCTGCGCGGTTGTCTCATACGAGATCACGATATCTCCGAGCAGCGCGGGTGTCTCGTCACCGCCGCGCTCTTTGGCCGGAAAAGAGAGCACGTTGGTTGGCTTGTCCAGCCCACGCCAGACGCGGTTAAGAGCGCGAATCCTCGAATCATCCGTCAGCACGATAGCAAGCTCCGCATCCTTTGTTGACACGGCCGCCGCCGCCTCGGCGATGGCACGGCGCAGCATCGCATCGATGTCGGGCTGCTCCTGCCAGAGCGGGGACTCCCGCACGATGTCGATGGAGGGCGTCCGCGTGAACCGCCCTCGCGGCGAGGAACTCATTCCTTGGTCTCGCGTTTGCGCGCGGCCGCGGCGGAGGATTTGTCATAGGCCTCGACGATGCGGGCCACCAGTTCGTGGCGGATGACGTCTTCATGGGTGAAGGCCGCGTGGCCGATCCCTTCCACACCCTTCAGCAGACGCACGGCTTCCACGAGGCCCGAGGTCTGCCCGGGCGGCAAATCGATTTGACTGGGATCGCCGTTGACGACCATGCGGCTGTTCTCGCCGAGCCGGGTCAGGAACATCTTCATCTGCATCGACGTGGTGTTCTGCGCCTCGTCGAGAATGACCGCCGCATTGGCGAGCGTGCGCCCGCGCATGAAGGCGAGCGGCGCGATCTCGATGTCGCCGTCTTGCAGCGCGCGCTCGACGATGCGCGGGTCCATCAGGTCGTAAAGCGCGTCGTAGATCGGCCGCAGATAGGGATCGACTTTTTCGCGCATGTCGCCGGGCAGGAAGCCGAGCCGCTCGCCCGCCTCCACCGCTGGGCGCGACAGGATGATGCGGTCCACTTCCTTGCGCTCGAAAAGTTGCACCGCGTGCGCCACCGCGAGCCAGGTCTTGCCGGTACCGGCCGGGCCAGTGCCGAACACCAACGCATGGCGGCGCAGTGCGCGGATATAGGCATCCTGCGCCGCGGTGCGCGCGCGCACCGGCCGCTTGCGCAGGTTCAATTCCTCGAAATTCGGCCGCGCGGCGGCGTCGAAATCGAACAGCGATCCCTGGGCAATGGCGAGCCGTATGGCGCCTTCCACATCGCCGGTGGCAAGTTCATGGCCGCGCTTGATCTGCTCGTACAAACCTTCCAGCACGCGCCGCGCTTGCTCACAGGCATCGCGGGTGCCTTCGATGGTGACGTGGTTGCCGCGCTGCTCGGCGACGACGCCGAGCTTGCGCTCGATCAAAGCGAGGTTCTGCCCGTATTGGCCGAACAGCGCCGACGCGAGCCGGTTGTCCTCGAAAGCGAGAACGATCTGCGCCGGCGCGCTGCCGTCGGCGGCGCCGGGAAGAATTGAATCGTTATCAGGCCCTAATGTGCGCAACCGTTCAGGCTCCTGCGGCAACCAGCGACGGACGGGGATCTGGCGTTGGACTGGCCGTACCCACGAGGTTGCCGAAAAAACTGTATGAATCCAGCCCGGTGACGGCGACGCGGCGAATTTCTCCCATGAGATCAGACGCCGCCGTCACATGCACCGGCTGCAAATATGGGGATCGGCCGACGATCTGGCCAGGATACCGCCCGGCCTTTTCAAACAGCACATCGACGCTGCGTCCCACGCAGTCCTGGTTGAAGGCAGCTTGGTGCCGATCGATCGCTTGCTGCAACCGCACCAGCCGTTCAGTTTGGATCGCGTCCGGCACATGGCCGGGCATGTCCGCCGCCGGAGTTCCCGGACGCGGGGAATATTTGAACGAATAGGCGGCGGCATAGCCGATCTCTTCGACCAGCGAGAGCGTCGCGGCGAAGTCCTGTTCGGTTTCTCCCGGAAAGCCGACGATGAAGTCGGAGGAAAAGGCGATCTCGGGCTGCGCCGCGCGGAGCCGGTTGAGAGCGTCGAGGTATTGCGCGCGCGTGTGCCGCCGGTTCATGGCGGCGAGAATGCGGTCGGAGCCGGACTGCACCGGCAGATGCAGGAACGGCATCAGGCTCGGCAGGTCGCGATGCGCTTCGATCAGGCTCTCATCCATGTCGCAGGGATGGCTCGTGGTGTAGCGCAGGCGCGCGAGCCCCGGCACTTTTGCCGCCTGTTGCAGCAACCGTCCCAGCGTCCAGGCGCGGCCATCCGGACCTTCGCCGTGATAGGCGTTGACGTTCTGCCCGATCAGCGTGATCTCGCGCACGCCCGCGTCCGCCAGGCGCTCGGCTTCGGCGACAATCTTGGCGACCGGGCGCGACACTTCCGCGCCGCGCGTATAAGGCACCACGCAGAAGGTGCAGAATTTGTCGCAGCCTTCCTGCACCGTGACGAACGCGGAGACACCGCGCGCGCGTGTGGCGTTGCGGCTCGGCGCGGCAACCAGATCGAATTTATCCTCGACCGGAAACTCCGTATCGATGACCTTGTGTCCGCGCTCGGCGCAGGCGAGAAAATCCGGAAGCCGGTGATAATTCTGCGGGCCGAAAACAAGATCGACGGCGGGCGCTCGGCGCATGATCTCCTCGCCCTCGGCCTGGGCGACGCAACCGGCCACCGCGATCAGCACGCGCCTGCCGTCAACGGCGGCGGCTTCCTTCATTTTGCGGATACGCCCAAGCTCGGAATAGACCTTCTCGGCGGCCTTCTCGCGGATATGACAGGTGTTGAGGATGACGACGTCGGCCTCCTCGGCGCGCGCCGTTTCGACGAATCCCTGCGGCGCCAACGTGTCCGCCATACGATGAGAATCGTAGACGTTCATCTGGCAGCCATAGGACTTGATGTGCAGCTTGCGAGGTCCGCTCATGCCGGTCGGGTCATTTCGATCCGCGGGGGTCCTCGGGCGTTTGGCCGTTAAGTTACTGTCAGGGTTCATTTTTTCGGCTTCGCTCGGAGGCGGCTGGCCGGCGAGTTTGTCTTACCCGGTTTTCGCAGGAAATGGAATGCTCATGCCGCGGCGCGGGCAGCCGGGGGCGCGTTTCAGCTGCGGGCTTTGTCGTCATCCAAAGGCAGCGCGTAGAGTTCCAGCCGGTGATCGACCAGGCGATAGCCGAGCTTGCGCGCGACTTCGGCTTGCAGCCGCTCGATCTCTTCCGACTGGAATTCGATCACTTTGCCGGTGCGCAGGTTGATCAGGTGGTCGTGGTGCGATTCCGGCATCTGCTCGTAGCGGGCGCGGCCTTCGCGGAAATCATGCCGCTCGATGATGCCGGCATCCTCGAACAGCTTCACGGTGCGATAGACGGTGGAGATGGAGATGCGGTCGTCGATCTTGATGCAGCGCCGGTACAATTCCTCGACATCGGGATGATCCGCCGAGGCGCCAAGCACGCGCGCGATGATGCGGCGCTGCTCGGTCATGCGCATGCCCCTGGCGGCGCATTGGGCTTCTATGTCGGTCTGCTTGGGCACGTTGGGGAGTGTCTCCATCGGTCGCGGCGCATCATATGGTCGGCGGCGGAATGCGTCCATTGCTTCATTCACGCCAGATCGCGCCGAAGCACCAGCGCGGTCGAGCCCTGCTCGGCCGCATTGCGGTAATAGCCCTGGCGGCGTGCGACCTCGTGGAAGCCGGCGCTCATGTAAAGCCGGCAAGCCGGGATATTGTTCTCACCGACTTCCAGGAACACGGCGCGAGTTCCAAGCCCCGCCAACCGGCGCAGGTGTAGGTTGAGCATGGCCCCGCCAAGGCCGCGCCCGCTTGCGGAAACGGCGACGGCTACGGAAAGAATTTCGGCTTCGCCCGCCGCCATGCGCGAAATAATGAAGCCGACAAGCGCGCGCCCGCGCATGGCGCGATGCGCCACCACGGCGCGGTCGGTCAATAGACGCTCGAATTCGCCGTCGCTCCAGCCGCGCCGGAAGGAAGCGGCGTGGAGCGCCGCCATGGCGGCGGCGTCGCGCGGCTTCGCCTCCGAGAGCACGGGATCGCCGCGACCGAATAGGCGTGTGAGGAAATTTATCATCGGCGCGGGAGCCGGGAAGCGTCCTGCGGCTGGGCGTCGGGCGCGCGCAGATAAAGCGGCTTGGGCGCGGCATGACCCTCCGCGGCTGCGGCGCCGAGCCGCGCGACCCAGCCGATGTCGGGCGCGGGGCTGGCATCGACGAGGGTAGGCGGCGGCTGGCTCGACGGCCAGGCGGCGACCATCATTTCCGCGGCCGATCCGACGATGCGCACCGGCCCCAAAGCGGCGGCACGCACCGCTTCGCGAATCGGCGCGATGCGTGGCGAAACCAGCGTGCGACCGCCCGCGCCGAATATTTGCAGATAGACTTGCTCATGCCGCGCATCGATGACGCAGACGACGGGAATGCTGTCATCCTGCGCGATGTGCGGGGCCGCGTAGGTGGCCAGGGTCGACAAACCGACGGCGGGCTTGGCCGCCGCCAGAGCGATGCCGCGCGCGGCCGATATTCCTACCCGCAGGCCGGTGAAGCTGCCCGGGCCGGTGGTGACCGCGATACGGTCAAGCTCGACGAATTCGATGCGGGCCTGATCCATCACCCGCGCGATGAGCGGCATCAGCGCCTCGGCATGCCCGCGGAACATGGGCAGCGACTCGCTCGCGCTCAGCGCTCCGCGCTCGGTATCGAGAACGGCGGCGGCGCAAACGGCAAGCGCGGTATCGATGGCGAGGACACGCATGGGGAAGTCTTAATTGCTGTCATCATCCGCGAAGGCGGATGATCCAGTAAACACTGTCGTCTGGAATTTTCAAACGGCGCGCCTTTTTCTTCTCCCTCTCCCCAGCGGGGAGAGGGTTGGGGTGAGGGGGTTCCGGCGCTCGATAGGCTATACGCCCTCACCCGGATCGCACCGCAGCCAAGCTTGCGCAGGCTGCGTAAACTTGCCTGCGTGCGATCCGACCTCTCCCCACGGGAGAGGTAAAAGAAACCCGTGTTGTAGCTATCAGGTCGGGCGAACCTCGACCACGTTGGGGACGAAATGCCGCAACAAATTCTGGATGCCGTGCTTCAAGGTCGCCGTCGAAGATGGGCAACCCGAGCAAGAGCCCTTCATGTCGAGATAGACGATCCCGTCCTTGAAGCCGCGGAAGGTGATGTCGCCGCCGTCGTTGGCCACGGCGGGCCGTACGCGCGTCTCGATCAGTTCCTTGATGGTGGCGACCGTGTCGGCGTCGGCGGCATCGAAGAATTCATCGCTTTGGCCGCTCCCCGCCGTTTCCTCTTGCTTGAGGATCGGCGCGCCGGACATGAAATGCTCCATGATGGCGCCGAGGATCGCCGGCTTGAGCTGCTGCCATTCGCCGGTGTTCTTGCTCACGGTGATGAAGTCCGAGCCGAAGAACACGCCGCTGACGCCGGGAATCTCAAACAGGCGCTCCGCCAGGACGGACTTTGCCGCGCTTGGCTTGTCAGGCATGTCGAGGGTGCCGGAAGCCAGCACGCCGCGGCCGGGCAGGAACTTCAGCGTCGCCGGATTGGGCGTCGTCTCGGTCTGGATGAACATGGCTCTATCCTTCGCTCAGGCGGGTTCAAGGCCCGCGGGGCAGCGGAATCATAGCAGATAAGTGGCGCTTTTTGCGGCGAGGTCAACGGGGCGGCAAATAACGCCGTCATTCCGGGGCGCCGCGAAGCGGCGAACCCGGAATCCAGCGACATAGTATGCATCTGGATTCCAGGTTCGCGAGCAGCGCTCGCGCCCCGGAATGACGCAGAATTACGACATGGCGTCCAGGTCTTCGTCGGCGAGATGGCCGGGAACCACCGCGATCGGGATGGGGAAAGTTCCCGCGGTCTTACCCAGGCTGCTGACGAGCGGCCCGGGCCCGTCCTTTCCGGTGCCGGCGGCCAGAACGAGGATGGCAATGTCCTCGTCCTCGTCGATCAATTTCAGGATTTCTTCCGACCGATTGCCTTCCCGGATGACGCGCTCCGGTGTGATGCCCGCGGCGCCGTTGGCGCGCGCGCCGGCCCGGTCGAGAGCCGCGTTCGCCTCCTCGTGCGCTTCCGCGCGCATGATGTCGGCGACCCCAAGCCACTGCTGATTGCGGTCCTCGGTTTCATTCACGCGCAGCAGGACCACGCCGCCGCCGATGCGCGCCGCGCGCCGGCTGGCGAAATAGATCGCGCGGTCGCATTCCTCCGTGTCGTCCACGATGACCAGGAACTTCGGCTTATGTCCGGCTTCGTAGCTGCGGCGCTTTCGGCTCATCGATTTTCCCCGGACGGCAAGCGGCCGTCGTCTTTCGAACATTCGATGCAAATTTTCTCAGAAGCGGCCGAAGAGATAAGATGGCAACGTGCCCGGCACAATGGTGGCACGGCCGCTGTATCCGCCACAAGCCGCCACCAGCCCGCAGCCTGATACCCGCGCGTCAGCGGCGGACAAACCCCACGATGTCCTTGACCGACTTCATGGTTTCCGCGGCCAATGCCTGCGCGCGCGCGGAGCCGTCTGCCAGCACGGAATCGATATAGGCTGGGTCCTGCACCAGCCGCTTCATCTCGGCGCCGATCGGGCCAAGCTTGGCGACGGACAGATCGGCCAGCGCCGTTTTGAACGTCGAAAACTGCCCGCCGCCGAATTGCCGGAGCACATCCGCTTTGCTCGAACCATTCAGCGCCGCATAGATGCCCACCAGATTGTCGGCTTCCGGACGCGGCTCCAGACCCTTCTCCTCGCTCGGCAGCGGCTCAGGATCGGTTTTCGCCTTGCGGACTTTCTGCGCGATGGTGTCCGCGTCGTCGGTCAAATTGATGCGCGAGTAGTCGGAAGCGTCAGACTTCGACATTTTCTTCGTGCCATCGCGCAGCGACATGACCCGTGTCGCCGGGCCTTGGATCAACGGTTCCGGCAGCGGAAAGAACTGCTCGCCGAAACCGCGTGCGCTGATCGACGATGAAAAATCGTTGTTGAATTTCTGCGCGATATCGCGCGACAGCTCGAGATGCTGCTTCTGGTCCTCGCCGACCGGCACATGCGTGGCGCGATAGACCAGGATGTCGGCGGCCATGAGCACCGGATAGGCGTACAGCCCGACCGATGCATTCTCGCGGTCCTTGCCGGCCTTGTCCTTGAATTGGGTCATGCGATTGAGCCAACCGAGCCGCGCGACGCAGTTGAAGACCCAGGCCAGCTCCGCGTGCTCCGCGACCTGGCTCTGATTGAAGACGATATTCTTCTTCGGATCGATGCCGCAGGCGATGAAGGCCGCGGTGACCTCGCGCGTATTGCGCGGCAGCTCGGCGGGATCCTGCCATACCGTGACGGCGTGCAGATCGACGACGCAATAGATGCAATCGTGGCTTTTTTGCAGATCGACGAACTTTACGATCGCGCCGAGATAGTTGCCGAGATGCAGATTGCCGGTCGGCTGCACGCCGGAGAACACAAGTTCTTTGAATGCCATGGCGACAGCTCTCACCCCTTGCGGTGCGTCCATGCCATGGCCGTGCGGCGGGGCGCAAGGGGTGCCTGACGGCTTACGCGTTACTTGCCGGGAATCGCTTGCCCGCTATAGTGCGCCCCCGCCACATGTGAGTTGTTCATGCCCAATCCCCACATCGACGTTCTCGGAATCGGTAACGCTATTGTCGATGTCATCGCCCGCGCGGATGACGATTTCCTCGTCAGCCACGGCATGCCCAAGGGCAGCATGAGGCTGATCGACGAGGAACGCGCGGAAGCGGTTTACGACGCCATGGGGCCTGGCGTTGAAATCTCCGGCGGTTCGGCGGCCAACACCACGGTGGGGCTGGCAAGCTTTGGCGGGCGTGCCGCTTTCGTGGGCAAAGTGAAGAACGACACCCTCGGCCACACCTTCATCCATGACATCCGCGCATCCGGCGTGGCCTTCGACACGGCGCCCGCCTCGGAAGGGCCTTCCACCGCGCGCTGCTACATTCTGGTGACTCCGGACGGCGAGCGCACCATGAACACCTATCTGGGCGCCGCGCAGGATCTGCATCCGAACGATATCGATCCGGAAAAGGTGGGCTCCGCTGCGGTGACTTATCTGGAAGGCTACTTGTGGGACCCGAAGAACGCCAAGGATGCCTTTCTCAAGGCCGCGGCGGCGGCGCACGAAGCGAAGCGGCTGGTGGCATTGACCTTGTCGGATGCCTTCTGCGTGGACCGCTACCGCGATGAATTTCTCGCGCTTGCGCGCGATGGCACGGTCGATCTGCTGTTTGCAAATGAGTCGGAATTAAAGGCGCTCTATCAGACGGCGGATTTCGACAGCGCCGTGACCGCGCTGCGGAAAGACGCGCGGCTTGCGGTGGTCACCCGCAGCGAGAAAGGCTGCGTCATCGTCAGCCGTAAGGGTACGCAGGTGGTGCGGGCCTTTCCGGTTGAGAAACTCGTCGACACGACAGGCGCGGGCGATCTGTTCGCGGCGGGATTCCTGTTCGGTCTCGCGCGTGGCAAGGATCACGTCAGCGCCGCCCGCCTCGGCTCCCTGGCCGCGGCCGAGGTGATCCAGCATATCGGCGCGCGGCCCGAGACGCCGCTGAAGGCGCTGGCCGCGGAAAACGGCCTGGCGCTCTGATCCAAAACGGTCCCGGAAGGTAACCAATTGGTAACCAGACATGGTTACCAATTGGTGAATCATCAATTCGGGGACCGACCATGAGCAAGCGCAAGGACGTCCGGCAGGAGAAGACCGAAACCGTCACGCCGGGCGAAGAGCTTTCTTTGGCAACCGAGATGCCGGCATCGCCAACGGACATCACCGCGGCTTCGGCTGAACCCCAAAATCCGGAAGCGGCGAAACCCAAGATCGAATTGGCTGAGGCGACGGAAGAAATCACTTCCGCGATTCCCGGGATGGCCGAATCCGCGCTGCCGAAAGCGGCAACACCCTATCCATCGAACCGTTTCGCCCTGCTTGCGGCATCGGTTGCGATGGCCGCCGCAGTCGGCGCGGTCATCGGCTCGCTCGGCGTTCTGGCTCTGGCGCGTGCTCCCGCAGTGGCGGCAGCCGATTCCGGTCAGTCCGCGAGCTTGGCGAAAGTGACCACCGATCTCGCTGCGCTGAGGACCAGCATCGAAGCCTCCAATCGCCTCGCCAATACCCATTTCACCAAGATCAATGAACGCATGGATCGTGCCCAGGCTGAACCGACGGCCAAGCTCGCAGCGCTCACCGAGACGGTTTCACGCCTGGAGCAGCGCATCGCAGTCGCTCCCACTCAGGACGTGACGGGATCGATAGCGGCGGGCAACACCGTTACGAAGGATGCATCGAAGCCCACCATCCTCGAAGGCTGGGTGTTGCGCGATGCCTATCGCGGCCGCGCGCTGGTGGAGAATCGATATGGCCTTTACGAAGTGACGCCCGGGTCGAATCTTCCCGGGATCGGGCGGATCGAGACCATCACCCAGCAGAATGGGCGATGGGTCGTGGTCACGCCCAAGGGCTTGATCGTCTCGATGCGATAATTCGACGCAAAACCGTTTATCGGCAGATGACGGCGCCTACGGGCGCCGTTGGCGTTTGTGAGCCATGGCTCGGCTGCTGAATTCGTGGCAAGTTTGGTTGCGGAAACCAGCGCCACGAGCATTGTCATGGCCCTTCCCCGGCTTTTTCGCTTCGCATTGCTGACGCTCGCTCTCTGCGTGGCCACGGGAGAACGCCCCGCCGCGCAGGACGCCAAGCCGGAAATGCGGGAAAGCTGCCCGGGGCTGGTCGCTTCCGGCAGGCCGCGTGTCATTCCCGCCGCGCTGCGTCTTGCGCAGCTTGCCACCGATCAGGTGCGCATCACCTACGCGGGTCACTCCACATTCCTGATCGAGAGCGGGCGGCTGGTGCGCATCGCGACCGACTTCAACGACTATGTACGCCCGCCGGTCATGCCGGACATCGTCACGATGAACCATGCGCATGACACGCATTTCACCCATCACCCCGACCCGGCGATCAAGCACGTATTGCGCGGCTGGACGGAAACCGGCGCACCCGCGCGCCACGACCTGCAATTCCAGGACGTGCGCGTGCGCAATGTGCCGACCAATATCCGCAATTGGGGAGGAGGCACCGAACGCCATGGCAATTCCATTTTCATCTTCGAGATTGGCGCTCTTTGCATCGCCCACCTGGGCCATCTGCATCACACCCTGACGCAGCAGCAGCTCGATGAGATCGGCCGCGTGGACATCGTACTGGTGCCGGTGGACGGGAGCTTCACGCTCGACCTCGAAGGCACGATGGACGTGCTGCGGGCGCTCAAGGCGCCGCTGATGATCCCCATGCACTACTTCAGCAGCTACACCCTTCAGCGCTTCCTGGACCGTGCCGGCCAAGGCTGGACGGTGGAGTTGGCGGACGTCCCCTCCGTGGTCCTTTCCAAAGCAAGCTTGCCGGCAAAACCAAAGGTTTTGGTCCTGCCGGGGCGTTGATCGCCTGCGGCGAAGCCTTGCCCGTATTTTCCCCAGTGGCATGGAACCGGCTTCCCTGGCACGCGTTATAGGCCAGCGGCGCTGACCGCAGGTGGCTCGGCACGGTATCGAGGCGAGGGGACAATGATCGGCAATTGGACAAGCTGGAAGAGATTTCCGAACGCGGAGCGCGGCGAGCATGTCGAGGCTCCGATCGGCCCGGGAATCTACGAGGTGCGGCATGTGTCCAGCGGCGACTTGGCCGCCTTCGACGCGGCCGCCAACGTGGCTTATGCGCTGTCGGCCCTACGCACGCCCCGGGCGCGTTCCTGGAAGAAGTTCTTCGGCGGAGCCGATGGGTCCTTGCGAGGCCATGAGCTTGAATATCGCACTTGCGCCGCGGCGACGGTGGGCGAAGCCAAGGTCATGGCGCAGTGCCTTATCGGCCGGCGCCAGGTCTATTGGCGTCGCAACGCGGGTTTTGCCCGCGCCGGGAACCTGGCCTGATCGTACGGAATTGAAGATCAGGAAGCTGGTCAGCAAAGAGCGAGGCCGCCATGCTGAAATGGGCCGTTATTTTCCTGATTATCGCTTTGGTCGCGGCGCTTTTCGGTTTCACCGATATCGCCGCCACCTCCGCCGGCATCGCCAAGGTGTTGTTCGCGATCTTCCTGGTGCTGTTCTTCGCAGCAGTCTTCATCGGGCTTTTTATAGGAAACAAGCTGACGTCCTGAGGCGTCAGCCGCGCATCACACTTCTACGCTGGCGGTGAGCGAAGAACGCGCTGCTATTTCACATCATGCTTGCGGTATTGGGTGATGCGGTCAGCCGCCGCGCTTGATCGATAAATCATGACTTGGCTGACCAATTGCCACATTGCGCGCTCATGCTCGGCTGACCGCGGGGCATTCAGCTTTAATTTGTCGGCAAGGTCAGAGCGATAGATATCAAACGCGCTCTTGATAAGCGCGCCCCAGTTGCCGGCCAGCATACGTGCTGCGACTGCGGTGAACAGGGAAAATGCCAACGCCATACTAGGAATCCAAAGACGAGGCGCGGCGCTATTGACGATGGCGAGCGTGAAATAAATAGCGGAAACAATAACCGAGCCGATCCACAGATTTACCCAGAAGTCCATCAACGATCTTGCGTCGTCGATCGCTTCGCGAAAATCCTTGGGGATGACGGCGATGAGGCGGTCCCATGCTGGAATGCTGTCAAGGCCGTAGATGACCCGCGGGTAGACCTCAAATGCGCGTATGACGTTCCCAAAACGGGTAGGCAAAAGCCATTTTTCATCATCGGGATATTCCGCGGCGAGACGGTCGAGCGCGTCTGTGATCTGTGCGATATCCGCCGGATCTGGTTCTTTGTTGGCGGCATATGCTTCACCAATGGTTTTTTCGGCTGACGACGCGCTTTTCCGCAGCTCGCGGAACTCGGCGGTAAGACGCCAACCAACCAAATGAAATGGATTGAATCTGCCGTATCCTTCAAGCAGGCGGATAATAGGGTAGTTCAATGCCATGAGAGCAACAGCAAAGAGCCAGATGGCAAACGTCAAAAAGGTGGCGCCGATAACGTCCTTGTTTTCAAAAAGGGCCGGCACGTGTGTGTTGACGCCAAAGGTTTCAAATATGAGCAGGATAACAATGCTGATCGCGACGGCGGGCAACAAGTAACCGACCGCGAATGTCTTCCCGAATGATTTCGGCAGCTCACCTAGCAATGGCCGGCGCCTTGAAAATTGGTGGCGGAGTTGTCGGCTTACCAGGCAGCGACAACACCCAATTCCGCACCTGATCCATATAGGTCAGTAATTCCGGACTGGGGGCGCCTGGCTCAAGTTCGAAAAAGAAACCGAGCGACCGTTGAGTCTTGGCTACCGCGTCGACCAGTTTTTCTTTCGCCGCAGGATGTTGGGCCAGCCGTTCGATATCGAGCTCGAGAATTTCAGCAATAACTTGATGCGTTATCGCCTGGACCTCCGCGGAGCTGCGGTGCCTTGGCCTCAAGGCTTCGATGTCTTTTCGAAGCGAATCGAAGGCCGACTGAATATCGATGCGGCTCACAGTGAAGCCCCCCGTATCGGGACGGCCATTTGCTATCCCGAGCTGGGTAAGCGCCCGTCAGAACAGGCGCGACCCCGCCAACGGACTAAAATTAGCATATATTTTTGAAATTACTAGAAGTTGTATGCTCTCTCACACGTCCACGCTGGCAGCCAGCGCATTATCCTGGATGAATGCGCGCCGCGGTTCGACCAATTCGCCCATCAGCTTGGTGAAGATGTCGTCGGCCTCATCGACCTCCTTGACCTTCACCTGCAGCAGCGAGCGCGCATTGGTATCGAGCGTCGTCTCCCAAAGCTGGCCGGGGTTCATCTCACCGAGGCCTTTGTAGCGCTGCATCGTGATGCCTTTGCGGGCGGCATTCATCAGCGCCTCGAATAGGCCGACCGGGCCATGAATTGCCGTCTCTTCGCCCTTGCGGCGGAGCATGCCGGGCCGCGGATAGATCTCCTGCAAGGTCGCGGCATATTCATCGAGCTTGCGCGCGTCGGCCGAGCCGAGCAGCGCCTGGTCGATGACCGCGACTTCCTTCACGCCGCGCACGGTGCGCACGAAACGGAAGCCCTGGCCTTCGATGTAATGGCCTTCCCAGCCGCGCTCGGTCTCTTCCGACAAGGCATCAAGCCGCTTGGCGATATAGAGCGCGGCTTTTTCCGCCGTTTGCGAGTCGCCGGTAATTTTGGGCGTCAGCACGCCGGCGATCGCGGCCTGCTCGATCACTTGGCGGCTATAGCGGCTGTGCAGGCCATGCAGGATGTTGCGGATGGCGCGCGCGTCCTCGACCAGCTTGCGCAAATCCGCGCCGGCGCGTTCCTCGCCGGAGGAAAGCCGCAACACCGCTTCCTCGATCCCGGTGGAGATCAGATAATCTTCCAGCGCACGCTCGTCCTTGAGGTATTGCTCGGACTTGCCGCGCGCCACCTTGTAGAGCGGCGGCTGCGCGATGAAGAGATGGCCGCGATCGATGATCTCGCGCATCTGCCGGTAGAAGAACGTCAGCAGCAGCGTGCGGATATGGGCGCCGTCCACGTCGGCGTCCGTCATGATGATGATCTTGTGGTAGCGCAGCTTGTCGGCGGAAAACTCGTCGCTGATGCCGGTGCCGAGCGCGGTGATCAGCGTGCCTATCTCCTGGCTCGACAGCATCTTGTCCATGCGGACGCGCTCGACATTGAGGATTTTTCCGCGCAACGGCAGAACCGCCTGGAATTCGCGGTTGCGCCCTTGCTTCGCCGAGCCGCCGGCGCTGTCGCCCTCGACGATGAACAGTTCGGATTTGGCCGGGTCGCGCTCCTGGCAATCGGCGAGCTTGCCGGGGAGGGAGGCGACGCCGAGCGCACTCTTGCGCGTCATTTCACGCGCCTTGCGGGCGGCCTCGCGCGCCGCGGCGGCCTGCACAACCTTGCCAACGATGATCCTGGCTTCGGAGGGATGTTCCTCGAACCAGGCGGCCAGCGCTTCGTTGAGCACGTTTTCCACCACGGGGCGGACTTCCGAGGAGACGAGCTTGTCTTTCGTCTGCGAGGAGAATTTCGGATCGGGCACCTTGACCGACAGCACGGCTGTCAGCCCCTCGCGGCAATCGTCGCCTGTGAGCGCGACCTTTTCTTTCTTGGCGACGCCGCCGGATTCCGCATAGCCGGTGACCTGGCGCGTCAGCGCGCCGCGGAAGCCGGCGAGGTGCGTGCCGCCGTCGCGCTGCGGGATGTTGTTGGTGAAGCACAGCACGGACTCATGGTAGCCGTCGTTCCACCACAGCGCGGCTTCAACGACGATGCCGTCGCGCTCGGCCTTGACCATGATCGGGGAGGGGACGATGGCGGTCTTGTTGCGGTCGAGGTATTTGACGAAGGCCTCGACGCCGCCCTCGTAGCGCATCTCTTCGCGCTTCTCGACCGCGTGGCGCATGTCCGAGAGCACGATGGTCACGCCGGAATTGAGGAAGGCGAGCTCGCGCAGCCGGTGCTCCAGCGTGGCGAAATCGAACTCCACCGTGGTGGTGAAGGTTTTGGTCGAGGGCAGGAACGTCACTTCCGTGCCGCGCTTGCCGCCGGAGTCGCCCACGATTTTGAGCGGAGCCACGGCCTCGCCGTGCCGGAACTCCATGAAATGCTCTTTGCCATTGCGCCAGATGGTGAGCTTGAGCCAGCTCGACAGCGCGTTGACGACGGAAACGCCGACGCCATGCAGGCCGCCGGAAACCTTGTAGGAATTCTGGTCGAATTTCCCGCCCGCATGGAGCTGGGTCATGATGACTTCGGCGGCTGAGACGCCCTCGCCCTTGTGAATGTCCGTCGGGATGCCCCGGCCGTCGTCGCGCACCGTGACCGATCCGTCGGGGTTGAGCGTCACCGTCACGGCGGTGGCGTGACCCGCGAGCGCCTCGTCGATGGCGTTATCGACGACCTCATAGACCATGTGATGCAGGCCGGACCCGTCGTCGGTATCGCCGATATACATGCCGGGCCGCTTGCGCACGGCATCGAGGCCCTTGAGGACCTTGATCGACTCCGCGCCGTAGTCAGTATCGGCTTTGGAGAGGGGATTAGTTTTGCTCATGGATTGCTGTCCAGACGAGTAGTCCCACATAGCCGAGCAGGCGAGAGCCCCTCGATAGCGTCTTCGAAATGCACGAGGAACTCGTTCGTTTCGGCATCGCCGGCAGGCAGAAGGGGAATCTTCTCGCGGGCAATTGCTGCCATCAACAAGCCTTCGATTTGAATATGAAAATTCAGCTGAACTGTGCGGTTGGTGTGACACGAAAAAGCGACCGCGTACAGGGCAAAGTCGCCCCTCTTAAGTGGTTGTTTTACTGGCTGTTTTCAAGGCCTCAGCGGGGCCTAAATGGGATGGCGGCGAAGATGATTCGGGACCTTCCACCGACCGTTCTTTGCGCGCGTAAATGTGCTTGAACGAGGCAGGCGCCCGCTACATGGGGCGGCTGAATTTGGCAGGTGAATTCTTCGGCATGAGTTGATGATCGTGCCCCGGCTCGTAGTCGGGAATCGGCTGCGAGAAAACTTCCAGTGCCCCTGCCCAGAGTTCCACGCGGTCGATATCGCGACGCAGCCGCGCAAGTGACTCTTGCAGGCGTTGTCCAATCTGTTCTTGCGCGGCCAAATCGGCGGCCATCGCTCTACCTCCGCAATGTCGTGGGTCGGGCATGCGACTCTTCGCGGCCCTCAGAGAGTAAAGCGCCCCGGCTAGGCTTTGTTCCCCCCTGCCTTGATGCCAATTGTTCTATAGCGACAAATACCTAGCTGCTTGTCCGGGCGATCTGGCCGGCCTTTATTTCATGAATCTCGCCGCGCGGTGCGATCTCAGTGAAGGCGGCGGGATCCGCGCCGGTCATCCAGACTTGCGAGCCCAGCCGCGAAATCTCGTCGTAGAGCGCCGCGCGGCGGCTCGGATCGAGATGGGCGACGACCTCGTCGAGCAGCAGCAACGGCGCCAAGCCCGTCATATCGCCGACGAGGCCGGCATGCGCCAGCACAAGGCCGATGAGCAGCGCCTTTTGCTCGCCGGTGGAAGCGTCGGCCGCCGGGATGCCTTTCGCCGCATAGCGAACCGCGAGGTCGGTCAGATGCGGGCCGTCGAGCGTGCGGCCGGCCTGCGCGTCAGACGCGCGATTGTCGCGAAGTATGCCGCGATAATGCTCCTCCACTTCGACGGCGGGATGGTCCGCCAGCATCCGCTCCATCCAGCCCTCTAGCGCGATCTCGGCGGACGGGAAGGCCGATATCTTGCGCGCTGCGAGCGCTGCTTGCAGCCGCCGTACGGTTTCGCCGCGCAGCGCGGCGACCGCCACCGCGAGTTCGGCGGTCTCGTGCTCGACCGCGTCCAGCCAATGCGGATCGGGTCTCGGGTTTTCCAGCAGGCGATTGCGCGAGCGCAGCGAACGCTCCAGCGCGGAGACGCGGCTGGAATGCTGGGCGTCCACCGCCAGAACAAGGCGGTCGAGGAAGCGCCGCCGTTCCGAGGCAGGGCCGTTGAACAGACCGTCCATGGACGGCGTCAGCCAGATCACCCGGATATGGTCGGCGAAGGCGGCCACCGAGGGCACCGGTTCGCGGTCGATTCGGCAGAGGCGTCGCGGGAGCGCCTCTTCGGCTGTAGGGGCTTCGATGCCGGTGCCGAGCGTCGCCAGCCCGAGTGCGCCTTCGACTTCCGCCGATACCGCCCATGAGCCGTCGCCTTCCGAAAACGCCACCTCTTCCAGTGTCGCGCGGCGCAATCCACGGCCCGGTGTCAGGAAGGAAATGGCTTCGATGAGATTGGTCTTGCCCGCGCCATTCGATCCCACCAGCACGATAGGACCCGCATCCGCTTCGATGGCGGCGGCGTGATAGCTGCGGAAATTCGTCAGCGTCAGGCGGCGTATGCGGGCGGGGGTCATTGGAATGCGGAAATTCCACTGTCATGGCCGGGCTTCTCCCGGCCATCCACGCCTTGATATCTCAGATGACTGAAAACGTGGATGCTCGGCACAAGGCCGGGCATGACGAATAAACTCACACCCGCATCGGCATCAGCACGTAGAGCGCGCCGGCGGAATCGCGGTCCTGGATCAGCGTTGGCGAGCCGGGGTCGGCCAGCTTCAGCACAGCCACTTCGCCCTCGATCTGCGCCGCTATGTCGAGCAGGTAGCGCGAGTTGAAGCCGATATCGATCGGATCGGAAGCGTATTCGACCTCGAGCTCCTCGGTGGCGCTGCCGGAATCCGGGTTGGTCACCGAGAGCAGCAGCTTTCCCGCGCTGATGGACAGTTTCACGGCGCGCCCGCGCTCGCTGGAAACCGTCGAAACGCGGTCGACGGAGGCTTCGAAATCCTTCTTGTCCACCACCAGTTGCTTGTCGTTGCCGACCGGGATAACGCGCCCATAGTCGGGAAAGGTGCCGTCGATCAGCTTCGACGTCAGCACAACATCGCCGAGGGTGAAGCGGATTTTTCCCGCCGACAGCTCGATGCCGACTTCCGCTTCGGCGTCCTCGATCAGCCGCTGAACCTCGCCCACCGTCTTGCGCGGAATGATGATTCCCGGCATCCCGGCCGCGCCCGCGGGCAACGGCAGTTCGACCTGTGCCAAGCGGTGGCCGTCGGTCGCCACGGCGCGCAGCATTGCCGATTTTCCCGTGCCCGCCGTGTGGAGGTAGATGCCGTTCAGGTAGTAGCGCGTCTCCTCCGTGGAGATGGCGAACTGCGTCTTGTCGATCAGCCGCTTAAGGTCGGCCGCCGTGAGGCTGAACTTGTGCGTCATGTCGCCGGCCGCGAGGTCGGGGAAATCGCTCTCCGGCAGTGTCTGCAAGGTGAAACGCGAGCGTCCGGCGCGGATCGCCAGCACCGCGCGGTCGCCCGAGGCTTCCAGCACGATCTGCGATCCTTCCGGCAGCTTGCGCACGATCTCGTAGAACATATGCGCTGGCACGGTGGTGGACCCGCCGGGCGCAACCTCGGCGGCAACGGCGTCCGTTATCTCCAGATCGAGGTCCGTTGCCTTCAGGCTGAGTTTCGATTTCTCGGCGCGGATCAGAACGTTGGCGAGGATGGGGATGGTATTGCGCCGCTCGACGACGCGGTGGACGTGCCCCAGCGACTTCAACAATTCTGCGCGTTCGACAGTGACCTTCATCTCGCAAACCCGCGTTGATCGGGTGAATTTAGTCTCGTCCGGAGGCAGCGGCGACGGAGGCCGTCGGCAGGAACCCTCGCGGGGGCAAAGAAGGTGACGCGCTCTGCCCAAATAGGCAAGGGCGGAGAGGCTGTCTCCGCCCTTTTTCCAGCGGTTCCGGCTGGGATGCGACGCTGCTCAGTCCTGCAACTGGCGTTTCAGGACCTCAACCTCCTCAGCCAGGGAGGTGTCGTTGCCGACCAGGTTTTCGATCTTCCGCACCGCATGGAGCACGGTGGTGTGGTCGCGTCCCCCGAACCGCCGCCCGATCTCCGGAAGCGACCGCAGCGTCAGGGTCTTGGCGAGATACATCGCCACCTGGCGGGGGCGCACCACGTTCGCCGTGCGCCGGGAGGACAAAAGATCGGCGCGGCTGACGTTGTATTGGCGTGCCACCACCCGCTGGATGTCCTCGATCTTGACCCGCTTAGGCTCCTGCGGACGGATCAGGTCGCGTATTTCGCGCTCGGCCAATTCCATGGTCACCGGCTGGCCGGTCAGCTTGCTGTGGGCGAGCAGACGGTTGAGCGCGCCTTCCAGATCGCGGCCGTTATGCGTGACCGTCTTGGCGATATAGGCCAGCACCGGCAGCGGAACATCGAAGCCGGGATGATGCGCCCGCGCCGCGGTCATGCGGGATTTCAGGATTTCAAAGCGCAGTTCCTCGCCGAGCGAGGACATCTCCACCACAAGACCTCCCGCGAGCCGCGAGCGGACGCGATCGTCGAGGCTTTCCAGGTCGGACGGCGGACGGTCCGAGGCGATTACCACCTGCCGGCCGGCGTCGATCAGCGCATTGAGCGTATGGCAGAACTCAGCCTGGGTCGACTTGCCCTGGAGGAATTGCAGGTCGTCGATGACAAGAACGTCGATGCCGCGCAGCGCTTCCTTGAAGGCCAGCGCCGTCTGGCTGCGCAGCGCCGAGACGAAGCCGTACATGAACTTCTCGGCCGTGAGATAGAGCACCTTGCGCTCGCCCGAGGCGTTGCCGGCCCAGGTGATGGATTGCAGCAGGTGTGTTTTGCCGAGGCCGACCCCGGCATGGATATAGAGCGGATTGAACATGACCGTGTCGCCACGCCGGCCGGCGGCCACCTGCTTGGCGGCGGCATGGGCGAGCGTATTGGAGCGGCCAAGGACAAACGTCTCGAACGTCAGGCGCGGATCGAGCGGCGAGCCGCCGAGCGCCTCATGGGCGTTGGAGACTGGCAAGCCCAGCCCGCGATGCTCGCTGCCGTTGCCGTTGATCCGCCCGTCGCGTCCGTCCCGCAGCACGCCAGTCGGCTGTGTCGTTACGGGTTTCGCGGCGAGCGGGCGCAGCACGCCGGAGCGCACGCTCAGTTCGATCCGGCCGATCGTGGCCTGCTCGGCCTGCCAGCAGGCCAGCACACGTTCGGAATAGTGCGATTGAATCCAGCTTTTGAGAAACCGCGTCGGCACGGAAAGGCGCACCGTGGCATCGTCCACGCCTTCCAGATCCATGCGCGCGAACCAGCTTGAATAGATGTCGTCACCTACCTCGGTACGCAGACGGCCCTTCACGCGCGACCAGCTCTCTTGCTCTGTGGTTGTCATGTCCATTTGTTTCTTCCGGTCGATGATTGGCGGACTTGGTATTTGGCCGCACGCTGGACGCAACACACTCACTCGAACCGATGGCCCCGCGGGCTGCTCGATCCCTCGGCCTACAGGCTGAGCGGATTGCCATCGATACAGTTGAGAATATTGCGCCTTAGCCGCTCGGCGGAGGCATCGGCCTCCGGGTTCCGGTCATCCACTCAGAGATGAGACACGGCACAGACTGGCGCTGGGCGCTCAACGCCTGATAAGGCGTTGGCACCGCATCGAGTCCAAATGGTGACGTGATGAGGCGAAGCGAGCCAAAAAGACGTGCTGGCGAGTGCCATGCAGTCGACATAAGTCCCCCTTCCATCGCCCGGTGGGGCGATAGCCTAAAAGTCTTCTTCACTTTGCGAGTTGTCGCGCGGCGCCTACCCGCTACCCCAACCGGCGCCACGAAGCTCAGCTAAGTTCCGCATCCCCTCTTCATCCCCTCTTCGAAAGCGATCACTACGCTGAAAGCCAGACGCAGTTCTGCCGACCTCACTCCCGATGAGTTTAAATCCGGACCTTTTACTGAGAACTCCCGAGACCCGAGAGATAAGTTAAAAATACACACACCTTCGCGACCTGCAATGAATTTTGCCGGTGGAATTTTTTCGCACGGCCTTTCGTGCGTCGCGGCAGTCTTCGCGCTGTCATGTGTAATCGGCACGCAACGTCTTGAATCGCCGTCGTGATTCTTTGCGATGGAACACCCAGAGAGAGTTCGGAAGAGCCGGCGCCGATTTCTCAATCGCGCTCGATCGAAAAACCGTATGCCACCGTGTTTTTCGACCCCCGGTGACCGCTTTCCTCTTAAAGGCTTGTGCGCTCGATTATTTTCATGATCAAAAAACCAAGGTAGCCCCGCGTTGATGCATTGGTGGTACGCCGGGACCTCATGACGGAATGCGCACACAGATTCGTCGCTGCACCGCGCAACCGCGCGTCAGCGCATGCGTTACGGCGCGCTAAAAAATCCGCAGCGCCGTGATGGCGCGCGGAGGAAAAAATTTCGAGGTGGGAAGTGTTACTTGCCGAGCTTGGCGATCTGATGCGCCAGCCGCGATACCTTCCGGCTCGCGGTGTTCTTATGCAGCACGCCTTTTTGCGCTGCGCGCACGAGGGCGGGCTCGGCTTCCTTCAGTGCCGCCAGGGCATTTTTCGCGTCGCCGGAGGCAATGGCCTCTTCCACCTTGCGGACAACGCCGCGCATGCGTGTGCGTCGTGCTTTATTGACGACGGTGCGGCGTGCGATCTTGCGCGTTGCTTTTTTGGCGGAGGTCGTATTGGCCATTTAGTCTCTCATCTGCCGGGCGCGCGGGCGGTTCGGGTATGCGCCGTTGATATGTGTAAAGAAGAGCGGCGGCGAAAGCCTCGCCGCCACAGGAGCCGCTTATAGTCAGGCCGCCCGCAGGCGTCAACGCCCGGGCCGGCGAGGCTCGATTCCGGCTCCGGCGGTTCAGCCGCTCACATTATACGCCGCGAGCGCGGCCATATTGACCAGCTGGGAATCCTTCGCGCCCAATTGAACGATCTGCACGGGCTGGTCGAGACCCACTAGAAGCGGTCCGATCACGGTCGCGCCGCCCAGTTCCTGCAATAGCTTGGTGGAGATGGCGGCGGAGTGGAAGGCAGGCATGATCAGCACGTTCGCGGGCCCGGTGAGCCGGCAGAAAGGATAGGCCGCCGCCAGATCCGGGTTGAGAGCGATATCGGCGGCCATTTCGCCGTCGTATTCAAAATCCACCCGCTGCTGGTCGAGAATGCGCACGGCCTCCTGCACCCGCGCCGAACGCTCTCCCGGCGGGTGGCCGAAGGTGGAAAAGGCGAGCAGCGCCAACCGTGGCTCATAGCCGAGCCGGCGCGCGACCCCCGCCGCCTCGATGGTGATGTCGGCCAGATCTTGCGCGCCGGGCATTTCCGTCACCGCGGTATCGGCGACCAGAACCGCCCTGCCGCGCGCGAGCACGAGCGACACACCCATGACCCGGTGACCGGGCTTGGGATCAATGCAGCGCCGCACGTCTTCCAGCGCCACCGAGAAGTTGCGCGTGACGCCGGTGACCATGGCATCCGCATCGCCGAGCGCGACCATGCAGGAGGCGAAGTGGTTGCGATCCTGGTTGATCAGCCGCTGGCAGTCGCGGATCAAATAGCCTTTGCGTTGCAGCCTTTCATAAAGATAAGCGGCATAGACGGAGTTGCGGTGCGACAGGGCCGCATTGATGATCTCGATGCCGCCGCCGAGTTCGACCCCGAGTTCGCGCGCCGTCTCCCGTACCCGGTCCTCGCGGCCGACGAGTTGCGCGGTGCCAAGCCCCTGCTGCACGAAGCTCGCGGCCGCGCGGATCACCTGCTCCTCTTCGCCCTCGGCGAAAACCACGCGCTTGGGCTGGCGGCGAAGGCGCGAGAATACCTGTTGCAGAAAACCGGCAACCGGATCGCGCCGGCTGAGAAGCTGCTCGCGATAGGCATTCATGTCCGGGATCGGGCGCCGCGCAACGCCGGTGTCCATGGCGGCCTTCGCCACCGCTGGCGGGATCGCGGAAATCAGCCGCGGATCGAACGGCACGGGGATGATGTAATCCGGACCATATTTCGGCCGCGCTCCGTAAGCCGCCGCCACTTCGTCCGGCACGTCCTCGCGCGCGAGCTCGGCCAGCGCCTGGGCCGCCGCGATCTTCATCTCCATGTTGATGGTGGTCGCGCGCACGTCCAGCGCGCCGCGGAAAATGTAAGGGAAGCCAAGAACGTTGTTGATCTGGTTCGGATAGTCCGACCGGCCGGTGGCCATGATGGCGTCGTCACGCACGGCGGCGACTTCTTCCACCGTGATCTCGGGATCGGGATTGGCCATGGCGAAGATGATCGGCTTGTCCGCCATCGACTTCACCATGTCCTTCGTCATCGCGCCTTTCGCTGACAGGCCGAAGAAGACGTCGGCGCCCTTGAGCGCCTCGGCCAAGGTGCGCGCGGATGTTTTCGCCGCGTGCGCCGACTTCCATTGGTTCATGCCATCGGTGCGGCCCTGGTAGATCACCCCCTTGGTGTCGCAGAGGATGAGGTTGCCGGGCGGAAATCCGATCGCCTTCAGCAGGTCGAGGCACGCAATGCCGGCCGAGCCGGCGCCATTGCAGACGAGCTTCGTGTTTTTGATGTCGCGCCCCGTCAGATCGAGCGCGTTCATCAGCCCCGCCACCGCGATGATGGCGGTGCCGTGCTGATCGTCATGAAAGACCGGGATGTCGAGCAGCTCACGCAGCCGCTGCTCGATGATGAAGCATTCCGGCGCCTTGATGTCTTCCAGATTGATCCCGCCCCAGCTCTGCCCGAGGAATTTGACGCAGTTGATGAACTCGTCGGGATCCTCGGTTGAGACCTCCAGGTCGATGGAGTCGATGTCGGCAAAGCGCTTGAACAGCACCGCCTTGCCTTCCATCACCGGCTTCGCCGCCAGCGCGCCGAGATTGCCGAGACCGAGGATTGCCGTGCCGTTGGTGATGACGGCCACGAAATTCCCCTTGGTCGTGTAGTCGTAGGCTTTGCTGGGGTCCTTGGCGATCGCCAGCACCGGCACCGCGACGCCGGGCGAATACGCCAGCGACAGGTCGCGCTGCGTCGCCATCGGCTTGGTCGCGATCACTTCGAGCTTGCCGGGGCGGCCCTCGGAGTGGAACTGCAACGCTTCCTGATCGGTAAAGGTAGGCCGCGCGCGCTGGCCGGCTCTTTTGGACATTTCAACTCCTTACGGTCAGTCCCCGGAAGGCGGGACGTTATAGGAAGGTCCTGCGGTACCTCAAGGCGAGATCGTGACCGCTAAACTGTCGCCGGTGCGCCTTTGCCTATTTTTGGTGCGCGACGGTTGAACATGGAGGCGCTTGGGAGTAATCCCCTGCTCCAAATCCGCCATAAACGGGAATGATCTTCGCGCCATGATCCGCACACTATTCCGCGCCCTCGGCCTGGTGCTTCTCGCCGCCGGCTTTGTATTTTTCATCTACGACGGCACCAAGTCGATTGCCGACCATACTGTCTACATCAGCAAATTCAGTCAGACCTGGACCGATATTCACCAGCAGAGCCTGCTGGCGTTGCAGGCCATGGTGGAGAAAAGCGCGGCCTGGTTATGGAATCCGGTTCTACAGACGATTTTGGATCAACCGACCTGGCTGGTGCTCGGCACCCTCGGCACGATCCTGATCCTGCTCGGACGGCGAAAGAAGGCGCTCATCGGATACGCGCGCTACTGACAGGCTGTAACCCAGCGCTCGGTGGGTGCGAATAACCGCACGAGCCTTACATATTGGGCAGACCAGCGAGGAGCAGCCTCATGTTCATGTTCAAGAAGTCCGCCATGCCCGCGCCCGGCCAAGCTTTGCCGGGACGCCCGTCGCCGATCCCGACCGCGAAAGAGCATTTCCTCAATCGGCGTGTGTTGAAGGGACCTTATCCAGAAGGGTTCGAAACGGCGATGTTCGGTCTTGGTTGTTTCTGGGGAGCCGAGCGCAAGTTCTGGGAATTAGGCGATGGAATCCACGTCACGGCGGTCGGCTATGCCGGCGGCCATACGCCGAACGCGACCTACGAAGAAGTATGCAGCGGCCGCACGGGCCATAACGAAGTTGTGCTGGTCGTCTATGATCCGAAGAAGATTTCCTATGAGCGTCTGCTGAAGACGTTCTGGGAAAGTCATAATCCGACACAGGGCATGCGCCAGGGCAACGATGTCGGCACGCAATATCGTTCGGGCATCTACGCTTATACGCCAGCCCAGCGCGCCGCCGCGCAGGCGTCCAAAGAAACGTACGACAAAGCAGTGAAGGCGAAGGGCTATCCGCCGATCACCACTGAAATCGTCGATGCGCCAGAGTTCTATTTTGCCGAGGATTACCACCAGCAATATCTCGCCAAGAATCCCGGCGGCTATTGCGGGCTCGGCGGCACGGGCGTGAGCTGTCAGATCGGGACCGGCGTCGTCGCCGCGCACTAAGGCGTTTGTCAGTCAAATCGGGATGTTGGCGGCCGTCGGGAACCCGCAGGCCGCCGGGATTTTTGCCGCCGGTTAGCATTTATTAACCATGCAAGGCGTTAATCGGGCTTAACTCTTTGAGCCCGGATTCGCGCATGCGGGGTAGTCGCCTTCTGGTCGTGATGCTGGCCGCGCTGGCGCTCGCAGGCTGCCTGCGGCGCGAGGCGCCCATTCAATATCAGTACGTCTATCCGGCGCAGCCCGGCGCGGTGGCGCAGGCTTATCCGGCACAGGCGCAGGGCTATCCCGCGGCCCCGGCCTATCAGGCCCAAGCCGTAGCGCCGCCTGCCACGGCCCCCATGGCGCGCGGATTGTTCGCCCAGGGCGGCCCTTTGACCCAGATGCCGGTGCGGCCTGCCTATCAGGGGTCCTGCGGTCCCTACGGCTGCGCGCCGCCAAGCTATCAGCCGCCGCTCGTGCAGGCGCCGGCTTATCCGGTGTCGGGCTATCCGGCCTATGCCGCCTATCCGCCGCAGGCCAGCGTCATGCAGGGCTATGCCCTGGATGCCGGGGACCGGCTGCGCATCACCGTGTTCGGCCAGCAGGGGCTGACCAATTCCTATGCGGTGGATGCGGCCGGCAACATCACCATGCCGCTGGTTGGACCCGTGCCCGCGCGCGGGCTCACCACCGAACAATTGTCGCAATCGATCTCCGAGCGGCTGCGCCAGGGCTATATCCGCGAGCCGCAGGTGGCGATCGAGGTCGAGGCCTACCGGCCCTTCTTCATCCACGGCGAGGTCGGAACGCCCGGGCAATATCCCTACGTCGCCAACATGACCGTGGAGAATGCCGTGGCCATCGCCGGCGGCTTCGGGCCGCGCGCCGACAAGAGCAAGGTCACGCTCAATCGCACCCAGGGCGGGCAAAGCATGAACGCCACCGTCGGGCTGAACTATCCGCTCCGTCCCGGCGATACCATCCGCATCGGCGAAAGGTGGTTTTGACGTCAGCGCCGCGCTTCATTCGCGGTCCGATTTCCGCCGCTCTGCGCCTTTTGTCGGGATCATGACGTCACATCTCACTCCCTCATTTTGAAAGTCTTTCGGCCATTGTAGGCTGCCGTATTACCGGCAAGGCGAACGACCGTTCTTGGAGCGAAGAGCGATCGGCCGAGCGCGGGCATTAGGCGAGGGGGCCAAGATGGACCTGACTTCCTACCTCACGTGGGATTACCTGAGGTTCTTCCTGTCATGGGGCAACCTGCTGACATTCGTGACCCTGGCCAATGCGCTGGGTCTGGTGGGGGGAGCCTTCTATCTCGCTTCGGTGTCGATGAAGACCGTGATCCCGTTGCGTATCGCGGCCATCGCCAGCGCGTTCTTCTTTCTGGGCTACGGCGTTTTCTCCAACTCGATACCCACCATTTTTCTCTACGGCATGCTTTTGCCGCTCAACACCTTCCGGCTCTATCAGATCCAGGAGCTCATCAAGAAAGTCCGCTCCGCCGCGAGCGGCGATCTATCGATGGATTGGCTTGAGCCTTTCATGACGCGGCGGAACTATCGCAAGGACGCGGTCCTATTCCACAAAGGCGATGCCGCCGGCGAAATGCTGTTGGTCGTCAAAGGCAAATACCTGGTGCAGGAACTGAATATTGAAATTCTCCCCGGTCAGATCGTCGGCGAGATGGGCCTTTTGAGCCCCGACAACCGCCGCACGCAGACCGTTGTCTGCATCGAAAAGGGTCATGTGCTGACCATCACCTACGACAAGGTGAGGGAACTTTATTTTGAGAATCCTGAATTTGGCTTTCATTTTCTGCGGCTTACCAGCCAGCGGCTGCTGCAGAACGTCGCCCATCTGGAACAGCGGTTGGCGGCGCGGCAACCCGCTCAACAAGGGGCTTGAACGCCGGCCGGATTTCGCGGTGCTTCTCGCTGGACATTAACGCTAACGGCCCGAGTTCGGGGCAGCCACGCACTTGTCCACTACCTGCTCTTGCCATTGCTCGCCCAAACGCGGCAGTCTCATTGGGAATAATAAGGCGGGGGCGCCGCTCGGTGAGGAAAATCTCCAACCCGTTTGTTACGGGAAGCGTGTTGCTGTGCCTACTCGCCGCTGGCAGCGATGGCGCACGCGCGCAGTCAAGCGCCGCCGCGTCTCCTGCCGCCGCTGCATGGGCGCAGTTCATCCCGAAAACCTCGGCCAGAGCATCGGCCACCACGGCTCGGGCGCAAAGCAATACGGCCGCCGCTGCGGCCGCGCGCAATCCGGAATATCAAGCGCTGTTCAAGCGCATGTACGCCGATCCCAGCAATCTGGATGTTTCCTTCCAGTTCGCTGAATTGGCCGCGCGGCTTGGCGACTACGAAGCGGCGATCGGCGCGCTGGAGCGGATGCTGTTCTACAATCCCAATCTGCCGCGGGTGAAGCTCGAACTCGGCGTGCTCTATTACCGCATCGGCGGTTATCAAGTGTCGCGCAGCTATTTCGAGCAGGCGATCGCGACGCCCGGCGCGCCGCCGGACGTGCAGACCCGCGTCAACGAGTTCCTTGGTGAGATCGACAAGCACCTCACGCCGCACAAGTTCGGCGCCTTCGTTCATGCGGGCATGCGCCACCAAACCAACGCGAATGCGGGGCCCGGCGGCTTGGTCGTGAGAGCGCTCGGGCAGGATGCGACGTTGAGCAACGAGTCCGCCCGGGCTGCCGATTGGAACACGTTCATCGTCGGCGGCGTCACGTATAGCTACGAAGTGAACAGCAGCCTTGCCGCGGAAGCCAGCCTCGTCGGGTATTACGCCAAGCAGGAAAAACTGTCCCGCTTCGATCTTGGCCTGGCGGAAATTCAAGCGGGTCCGAGGTTTGCTGTGCCGTTCCTGCCGAGCGGCTCGATGAAGCTCTACGGCATCGGAACGGTCGCGCTTTTGGCGGAGGACCCCTATTACAGCGGGCCGGGCGCCGGCGTTTCGACGCGCTTCGCGATCGACGGTTTCGCGCGCTTCGAGCCCTCCTATGAATACCGCGACCGCGAATACAAGAATTCCGGATTCTATCCGACTGCCAGCCAGTTGACCGGCAACTTGCAGTCTCTCGCGCTGGCGGCAGACGGAACGTTGTTCGGGGTGTTGCCGTGGTCCGCGCGCGCTGCGGCCGACTGGAACAGGACGGACAGGCCCGAGAATAATTTCAACAGCTACGATCGCATCTTGGCCGACGTCGGATTTCCCATTTCCTTCACCCTGCCTTGGGGTCAGGAAACGCGTCAGATGGTGTTCACGCCCTCCGCAGGGGTGAGCCGCACGCGTTATCTCGAACCCAATATCCTTGTCGATCCCAACATAGCCCGCCTGGACAAGGAATGGCACGCCTCGGCAAGCCTGGACGTGCAGCTTTACGATCGTTTTGGCTTGCGCGGACAGGTGTATTACACCCGGACGTCGTCCAGTCTGCCGAACTTCACGATGGACAACCTTTCGTTCTCGTTCGGACCGACGGTTCGCTTCTAGCCGTTCGCTCCAGGAGGCGGGGTCGGCCCACCCCCCTGTCCCAAAATGCTCCGACGCAGCAAAAGCTTACCCTTATCCGGAACATTGTTTCGGGTGCTGAACTCCGTTACCCTCGGGCCGGTCCACCATCGGCAGGGGGAAGATGGTCGTGCGTCCTAGCCTTGTGTCCCGTAAGGCCAGCACTGCATTGGCCATAGCCGGCCTGATTTTTGCGGCAGGCCCGGCGATCAGCCAAGTCGTGGGAAAGACGGCGGCGGTCAACCCGGCTTCGACCGGCTCGGGCAAGGTTCTGACCATCGGCAGCGAGGTCGTCCACAAGGAGCGGATTCAAACCAGCGATACGGGCTCGCTACAGCTCCTCTTCCTCGATCGCTCGACGATCAACATCGGCCCGAACAGCGATGTCGTCATCGACGAGTACATTTTTGATCCCGTGACCAACACCGGCAAGATGTCGGTGTCCCTCGGCAAAGGTTTGATGCGTTTTGTCGGCGGGCAGATCAGCCACGACGGCAACGCCACCATCAAGACGCCGTCGGCCATCATCGGCGTGCGCGGCGCGGTGGGGAGCTTTACCTACGATCCGACGACCAAACTCACCACGGCGAGCAACGATTGCAAGGATTGCTCGATCACCATCACGGCTCCAAATGGCACGAGTGTAACTATTCCGCCGGGCCATACCGCGACGCTGGGAACTGACGGCAACCCGACGGTCGCACCCACGCCGCAAGACTCGTCCGACAAGAACCTGAAGCAGACCCAGAGCCAGGGGAATCAGAAAGGCGGAGCAGGCGACGACAAATCGCAGGACGCCGCCACCGCGGAGAATACCCAGTTGGCGCAAAGCCCGCCTCCGCCGCCTCCGCCGCCACCTCCTCCGCCGCCGCCACCTCCGCCGCCGCCACCGCCACCGCCACCGCCGCCGCCGCCTCCTCCACCGCGGCCGGGATTAAGCGCGGCACCGTTTGCGTTGAGCATGACCACGTGTTGTGAACCCGGTTCGAATTCGTCTCCAGCGCCATATCTGCCGGGTGCTTTCGCGTCCGCGGAGAACATTTCCGTCAGCCCCGTGCTTGGCTATCGGAACGCTTCAGAGCCGGGCGATCTGTCGCCGCATCGCGGCAGATTTTTGCAGTACGGCGTCGGCATCCAAGGAAACCAGGACAACCAAGATCAATCATCCTGGTTCTTTATCGGGTATGGCACTCTGGTCGATGACGGAAACGGAAGCCTGGTCCAGGACGGCAGATTCATCGCCACCAGACGCGGGGCTCCCAACCAGAATATCGGCAGTGCCAACGGATTCTTTTCGTCCCCGGCGGGAGCAGTGAGCGTCGATAGCGAGGGGTTGCCGGTTGCGGGCACGGTCAACGACATCCGATACAATCGCGACACCAATCAGTACGAGTCCAGCAGCGCACATTACAGTTTGACCGGCAGCACCTCGACGGCCTTCACATTCATCCAGACCAACGAGAGAATAGCGCTTCCCGAGGGCCTCGGCGAAAACAGGCCGGCCGTTACGCTGAACGGCTATGTCGGCGGAACCATGCGTTCGAGCGGCGGCGAATACTCAAGTACGAACTACATCGTTCGCAACATTACTGACGCGCCCACCGACGTGACCATCCAGCTTAACCCTTCCATGTCTCGCATGCAGGCAAATTTCAATGTGGCTCGAGGCGCTGGAACCAGCAATCCGAATTCATTGAATACGGCCGAGTTCCAATTAGGGTCTATCTTTACCGGCGACGCAGGCCGCGGCACCTATGTGGATTACGACCACTTTGTCGCCCGCGACGCCAGAGTGGGAACTGTTATGGGCGGAGATTTCGATCCGCTCTCGACCGTGAACGGTCAGGCGCCGGATAGCACCCTAGGCGCGCTCGCGAACATCAATGCCCGCGATGTTCAGGGCGGGGCGAATGAAATTACCTTTGCCAATCTCCAACATACGCGCTGGGGCTTCTGGTCGATGTCGGATAACCGGATCGGCGTGGGTGGCGGCGTTACCGACAGTAGTCATATGATGCTTTGGGTCGCCGGGGAGCGGCCCATCACCGCCGGCGATGTTCCACTCACCGGAAGCGCAACCTTCGCCGGCCATTTGGTCGGCAATGTGCTGAACAACGGCAACTCTTATCTTGCCGGAACCAACTTCCACACGACGGTCAACTTCGGAGCCGCGAGCAACCAGCTTGAATTCCAGGTGGGATCGGGCAACTCGGGATTCGACGATTTCCAATATCAGGGATACTTGTCTCTGAAGCCTGATCGCCGCGATTTCGGCGGCACCTTGGCGGGCACCAACCTGTTCTACCTCGATGTTGCTGACCGCGAAATGGCGATCGACGGATCGTTCTTCAAAGGAAGTACCGGGCCCACCGGGGAAATCGGCGGCAATTTCGCCGTGCGCAACGTCAATGGCAGCACGAGCTATCTTGCCTCGGGAATTTTCGCCGGTGTGCAGGGATTCGGCGCGTCGCCATTCGCCCTTGCGGTCAACGACGGCGGTTGCTGTGAAGGGGGCTCGACAGTGCTCTCCAACCACCAGCAGCAGATTGGCGATCCGTTCAATTTTGCTCTTAGCAGCGATACCGCCGTGATCTCGCCGGTCCTCGGTTATCGAAACGCTTCGGCTCCCGGTGCGGCCGTCCCCCCACCTGCGGTGTTCCTCCAATATGGCGTGGATATCGGGCCGGACGGACAGTATTCGGTGGCCTTTCTTGCGACCGGCAGCTTCCGTAATGATGGCAATGGCGGCTTGGTGGCCGAGGGGGCTTTCGCGGGCACCATTGCGGGAGAAATTCCAGCCCTGCTGACCGCTCAGGGTTCGTTTTCGTCTTCTCCGGGTGAGGTCACGGCCAACAATATCAGCCGCCTGCCGACGGGGGGAACGCTTACCGCCAATGGGACTGGCACTTTCCTCCGTGAGCCGTTCGAATTTGGGTTTACACAATCCGCGAGCGCCGTGGTGCCTCCGCTCGGACTAGGCATAAACCGGCCGGCGGTCATTTTGTCCGGCTATGTCGGCGGTCTCATGGAGTCACAGCAATTGAACGGCGACGTCTTCGCCTCTTTCGCTCTCGGCAACGCGAATGATTCAGCGAGCGATGTAACGCTGACGTTGGACCCGTCAAACTCCAATGTGCGGGCCACTTTCAATGTTTCAAACAAATCAGCGGTTGGAAGCCCCGCCTTTCAGACAGCGCTTTATGAATTCGGCACCGTGAATGCGAACGATCCGACGCGCGGCGCTTATGTGGACTACGATACGTTCGGCGCACTCGACGCGCGGGACGTTGCCTCAAGCACCACGCCAAAGTCCAAGGTGAATGGCCAAGCTGTGACTAAGAGCGACGGAATTCTCCTGCGCGCCACCGGCGAGGTCGCGCAGAGAGTCTTGGCGGCAACCGGCGGCGCCACGCCTTGCAATTGCGAGTATACGCGCTGGGGCTTGTGGTCGATGGACACCAACCGGACTGCCAGTTCGCAAACTATCAATGACCGCAGCCCCGTCAATTTCTGGGTGGCGGGTCAGCGCCCGCCCTCCGCCGCCGATGTTCCGACCAGCGGCAGCGCAACTTATACGGGGCATGTCATCACCAATGTGCAGAACAATGGCAGCATGTACACCGCCAGCTCGAACTTCACCAACACGGTCAATTTCGGCGCGGCGACCAACCAGCTTTCGGTTCAGGTGGGGACGGCGGCAACAAACGGGCCCACGCTGGACGGCGCGAGCTTTGCCGGAAACTTGTCTTTGAAAGCTGACAGGCGAGATTTCGGGGGCACCATTGCCGGGACTTTGGATCGCTCAATGACGATGAACGGTTCGTTCTTCAAAGGCGCCTCGGGGCCGGTCGGCGAGATGGGCGGCAACGTGAAAGTGACCGGACCGGCAAGCTACACGGGGTCGGGAATTTTTGCCGGAAGCACGGTACCTCCGCCTACCCCAAGATAGATCTAGCGGACGCGGTCGCAGCTCTGCGTGCAAGTGGAGCCGAGAACCACCGGCGCTCGCTTCAGCGCGAAATGTTGCCGTCCGGCCCAAGCCCAGTCCGCCGGCTGATCCGGCGGCAGGTACCGGGCCGTGCTGATCACTTGTGCATTGCCTGGGAGCCTGATCGTCACCGTGAGGTCTTCAATGGTCGCGGCGACTTCTGCGCGAACGGGAAGGGTTCCGAGAACCTCTTTGGACGCGCGGATCGCCTCTGCCCGGCGGCCCGCTTCGGTTGAAGCTTCGCTGGTTCCGAGCGTGGTCGCCCCGACAAGCGCCGCCTGATCCGCGACAGCCTGCAATCGCGCCTGCGAGTCGGCTGCGCCCGCCCGCGTGGTCAAAACCAAGGCGGCGACGCCCAACAGGGCGAGAGCGGCGGCGGGGAGACGGCATTGGCAAGGAAAGGCGAACATGGCCGGGCCTTTGCTGAGGAGGCGCGAAACATAATCAAGAGCCGAATTCATTCGCGTTAAATCTCGCTTTAGCCGGCCTGAAGTTTTGCCGCGGCGGTGAATGATGACCCTGCCGAATGCAAACAAGCTTCTCCGCCGCCTCAGGGCGGCTTTAACCATCGCATTCCGCCACGATAACGCTTGGTATCCGCCGGAGGTTCGCCGGTAAGCCTAAAGCCCGGAAATCACAGCGGATTAACCAGCTACAACCGGAAAGACCTCGCCACGGCAGCGGCGGTCGGGCAAGATGGGGATCACCGCGCAGAAGGCGGCGAGCTGAGGGGCGCATCCGGGGCATGGCTATCCCCAAAATCCTGGGAACGAAAAAGGCGAAGGTGGTGCTCGTCGCGGCGGCCATGCTGTCGGCCGTCACGCTGCTGCGCGCCTTCGACCCGGCGCCCATTGCCCACATTCGCGAGCGCACCTTCGACGCCTATCAGCAAATCCAGCCGCGCCCTTATGGCGACTTTCCCGTTCGCGTCGTCGACATCGATGAAGCCTCGCTCGCGCAATACGGCCAATGGCCATGGCCGCGCACGCTGCTGGCGTCCATGGTCAAGCGCCTGAGCGATCTTGGGGCGGCGGTGATCGCGTTGGACATGACCTTTCCGGAACCCGATCGCACGTCGCCTCGCCACCTTGCCGGCCAATTCAATTATGGCGATGGGGCGGAAGAGCAGCGCGTCAAGACTTTCATGTCTCAGCTCCCGGACCACGATGACGTATTCGCCGAGGCTATCCGGCAGACGCCCACGGTGCTGGGGTTTGCCGCGGTCCAGCAAGCCAACGGCCGCCGCCCGCCGGTAAAAGCCGGCTTCGCCATGGCGGGCGCCGACCCGATGCAGGTTGTCCCGCATTTTTCCGGCACCGCCACCAGCCTGGAAATGTTTGATCGCGCCGCGAGCGGCGTCGGCGCCATGAACGTGAGCGAACGCGACAAATCCGGCATCATACGCCGCGTCCCGCTGCTGTTCACCGACGGCAACAGGCTCTATCCAAATCTAAGCGCGGAGGCGCTGCGGGTCGCGCAACAGCAGAAGAGCATCGTCATGCGCGGCACGCGCGCCAGCGGCGAGATGGACACGGGCTTGCCCGCCCTGGTCGATTTGAGGATCGGCCAATTCCGCATTCCCGTAACCGACATTGGCGAAGTGTGGGTTTATTTCGATCATGACCGGCCGGAACGCTATGTCTCGGTCAAGGATATCTTCGATCCGGCCAAAGACGCCCAGGTAAGGCCGCGGATCGATGGTCAGATTGTGCTGGTCGGCACCTCCGCCGCGGGGCTCCTCGACATATGGCCGACCCCGCTGGGCGAGCGTGTCCCTGGCACCTCGGTTCACGCGCAAGTCATCGAACAAATCCTCAGCCAGACCTTCCTGTATAGGCCTGACTGGGCCAGCGGGGTTGAAATCGTCTCTACGGTGGTGCTCGGGGCGCTGCTGACATTTCTTCTCATGATTCTCGGCGCCCAATATTCGGCGGCCGCTGGCGCAGCCATCATCGCCATTGGAATTGGCGCGTCCTGGTTCGCATTTTCTCAAGCCGGCTTCCTGCTCGATCCAATCTATCCGTCAATTGGAGCTGCTTCGACCTATCTCGCCGTTGTCGGCATGCTCTATGTTACCACGGACAAGGAAAAGAGATTCGTCCGCCGCGCCTTCGGGCAATACGTCGCGCCTGAGCTTCTGGCCAAGCTCGAGCAGGCGCCGCAGTCGATGCGGCTCGGCGGCGAAATCCGCCCACTCACGATCTTGTTCATGGATGTGCGCGATTTCACGCCGATTTCGGAAGGGCTTTCGCCCTCCGAGTTGGTGGATTTCATGAACCACCTTTTCTCGGCTCTCACCGATGCCATCCAGTCCGAGCTTGGCACCATCGACAAATATATCGGCGACGCCATCATGGCGTTCTGGAATGCGCCGCTCGATATTCCCGAGCATCCGGTGCGTGCCTGCCGCGCGGCGCTGAAGATGCGCGCCGTGCTGGCGGACCTGAACGGACGGGACGCCTTCGGTTTACAGCAGCGCGGGGGGAAGCGCCCGATAGTCAAGATCGGCATCGGCCTTCACACCGGCGAGGCATGCGTCGGGAATATGGGTTCGCAGCGCCGATTCAACTATTCCGTCATGGGCGATGTGGTGAACACCACCTCACGGATCGAATCCAGTTCGAAGGAGGTCGGCGCGGATATCGTCATCTCCGAGGAAACCACCCGCGCCGTGCCGGGTTTTGCCTTCCTGGAAGCGGGTGCACTGTCGTTGAAGGGCAAATCGCAGCCGGTGAAGCTCTATGCCTTGGTCGGCGACGAGCAGACCGCGGCGACCGCTGAATTCGCCCAGCTCGCCCGCCGTCATGGGGAACTACTCGACGCGATTGCGCAAAGCCTGCCGGCGGAAGCCGCGCATGCATTGGCGCACTGCCGCGTGCTCGGTGGCACCCTGTTGTCGGGCTTTTATGATCGTTTTGAGGAACAGATTGCCGAACTCTCCCCGGGCGGCGCTAAATTGGCCCAGGTCGCGAGCAGATAAACTCCCACTTACTGGCGTGCAGCCTGTCTGGAGATTGGATGTCACCGGAACAATTGATTGTGCGATTTTGGGGCGTGCGTGGCACTGTCGCCTGCCCCGGCCCGGATACCGTCCGCTATGGCGGCAACACGTCCTGCGTCGAGGTCCGGTGCGGCGACCGCCTGGTGATCTTCGATGGCGGCACCGGTCTGAAAAAACTCGGCGACGCCATAACCGCCAGCGGCACGACGGCCGACGCGGATATTCTCTTCAGCCATTTTCACCTGGACCATGTTGCCGGCGTTCCGTTCTTCGCGCCGTTCTACGCGGCAGGCCATACCTTCCGCCTTCGGGCCGGCAAACTGCTGCCTGACCACAACCTCGAAACTGTTATCGGCGGCATTATGAGCGCGCCGCTTTTCCCCATCGGCGTCGAGACGTTCCGGGCCAAGGTTCAATTCAGCGAATTCCGCGCCGGCGAAGGCCTGGACCTGGGAGGTGGAATCAAGGTGAGCACGGGAATGCTGAATCATCCGGGCGGCTCCATCGGCTACCGGCTGGAATTCGGCGGACGCTCGATCGCCTATCTCACCGACACTGAACATCGCCCCGGTGAGCTCGATCCCACCGTGCTGGCGCTCGCGCGCGGCGCGGACCTGATGATCTATGATTGCACCTATACAGACGATCAGTTCCCCAAATACGTCGGCTGGGGTCATTCCACCTGGCAGCAGGCCGTGCGTCTCGCCAAAGCCGCGGGCGCGAAGAGGCTCGCGATTTTCCACCACGATCCCGACCACGATGACGCCTTCATGGATGGCGTGGCGGCAGCCGCGCAAAAAGCGCATGAAGGCGCCTTTGTCGCCTGTGACGGCTTGGAACTTCGCATCTGACGGAATCAAAAACCCCGGCCTCGTAACGAGACAGGGGTTTTTGCACCGCAACTCAATTCAGGCGTTTACCTGGACGGTGACGGGCTCGGGGCCGATCCCGTGGTCGCTGAGCCAGTCGTCGCCGGAAGGTTAGGCGTGTTGATGGTCAGCTTCGTGTCGCCCGGCCGATCCCAATCGCCGGCGAAGAAGAAGATCAGGCCGCCGACCAGCAGCACGCCCAGGATCATCCCTAGAATGGCGCCCATGCCGCCCATGCCGCCGCTGTCGTGATGAATGACTTCGCGTTCACGGTCCATGACGAAACCTCCATGGTTATTGTCCTGGATTAAAACGCGCATGGCATCAGGACGTTCCGCGCGAAAAGCGCTGTAGGCCTGGAACTTTTCTGGCGCATCGTGATGGATAGGTCCCTTGCAAAACCACGGAGATACCAGCCTCGCCCCAGGGTGGACGCTCGAGTAGGAGATAGCTAAAATAACGCGTTCTAGTTGTTATTCGATAATCCATTTTCAGTTGCGTGGGGGGCGTCATGAGCCGAAATTTGATTGCCGCGGCAGTGGCTATTTTGTCCGCCGTTTTCGCCGCAGATGTGTTCGCTCAGGGCGACGAAATCGCCGGCATTCTCGGTGAAATCACCCAACTGTCCGACGAACTGGAGCGGGGTATTCCGCAAAAGATCGAAGACAATCTATCGCTGAAACGGCAACACGAATTCGAAGGACAAGTTCTGAAGCAGGAGGAGCAAAACCTTCTGACTGTTCAGGCGAATGTTCAGCGGGAAGAATCCTACGTTATCAGCGTGTGTGACGTCACGGTGCCACAAGAGCAATACGCCGCGGCGGTGGCGCGATGCAACGCGGTGAAGGAGCCGTATCAGCATCGAGTGGATCAATATAACGAAGATGTCGATGAGCTTAACCGCAAGGTCACGAACCTCAACGAACAAGAGCAACTGCGCGTGCAAGCGGCGCAAGAGATTTTACACCACCGCGACCAGGTCATCGATCGCCTTAGGGCGCTGCAGGCCGCGTTCAAGGCCGCCAAGGTAAAGGCCTGCACGAAGTCTTGCGCGAGTTACGGCTCGAATGCGGCTGCGGCGCAATGCTTGCAAATTTGCTTCGACGGCGCCAGCCCTGAAGCTCTGCCGGACGTTTCCGCCTACACACAACCGCCGTTCAGCGCGAGCGAAAACCGCACCCCGGAACAGGCCATCGACGAATACCGCCGGTCAGGTCCAGCCAATCCGGGCGCGAACACGCTGCATTCCCGTCCCGTTCCGCCTCCGCCGATCCAGTGAGGAGAGGATTCATGCCGGCATCTTCCTCCACCTTGGGCAAATCCTGGGCTCTTTTAATTTTCGCGGCTGCGTCTGTTATTCCCGTGGGCAATCTGCCTGCGCAGACCGGCCAGGAAGGCCGGGCCGAGATCGAGCGTCTGCTCCTGAGCTTCGATCAGGTGGCGATGGAGGAGCCGGGCCTCATCAATGCGTTGCGGGCGAATTTGGCGCTCAAGCGGTGGATTGACGATGAGAAAGCGGTTTTGAAGGTCGACAGCGCCACCTATGAACGTGCCGCCGCCGATCTCGCGGCCTTTTGCAGCGGCAGTCATGAGCAATCGGAATTCAACCGGCGCAGAGGCATCTGTGCCGTCGAAATCCCGGAATCGCAGCGCCAGGGCGATGATTTGAGTGCGCGCCGCGCGGAGCTCGACGCCAAGGACGCCGCGCGGCTACAGGAGGCGAATGCGTTGCGGGTTGCCTACGAGACTCTGCGCAAGCGCGCGAAGAGCATCGAGGATGCCCTGGCGGCCATTCCGGCCTTTGTCCCGGTTGGGCGCGCGTGCGCTCCGGAGACCGGCATCCAGGCCAAGGGTCTGTGCCTGAGCGGGCGTTGGGCAGACACCAGCGAGCACGATCGCCGCTTCCCGGAGCCGCCATCGCCTACCGGCCTGCCGAAAAACCGCGCCCTGATTGGCGGCCAGACCTGGCTGTTCGGCGAATACGCCATGAACGTGCCGCAGGGTCTTACAGGGGAAGCTGCGCGCCAAGCGAGGCTGGAATCGGAAAAGCAGTTTTTCGGGCGGCTGGAACTCGCCGGCATTCCCAAGGATCGTTTCATCGCGCCGGAATCCTACAACTTCATCATCGGCGTGGCGCAATCGAGCGGCGTGATCGGCGATCTGCCGCGCGTCTATGCCGACAATCTCTCCCGCGGCCGCGCCACCCCTGCGGTGCAAAAGGAATACAACCTGCTGCGCGGCAGAACCTTCGATGCGCTGGACTGTCACAGCAATGGCGCCATGCTTTGCCTGGCCGGCCTTGCCAACAATGACATCAAGCTGGTCGAGCCGCGCGTGGTGCGCTTGATGGGGCCGCAGATCACGCCGGCGGCCCTGGAGGAATGGCAGCGGCTTGCTCAATCCAGGAACATCGACCTCCGGATCTATTTCAACGACGGAGACCCGGTGCCGCGTATCTCGTATATGGCAAGCTATCTGACGCCCAACAGCAACTCGCTGGGGCAAAGACTCGGCGCCATTCCCAATGTGCTTAAGGAGGCGGTATTCGGGACCGGGTTGAAGGATCAAATCGAAAAGGAAGTGCCCGCTGCCAAGGTCTACAGCTTCAGTTGCAGCGGCTCGGATTCGTTCCGCTATTCGATTTCCGCTTGTCACGATCTGCGCACCTACCAGCGCAACGTGCCGTGACAATCAGGATATTGGCAGGGGACGATGGCGCGCCCGAGATGATTCGAACATCCGACCTTTGCCTTCGGAGGAAAAATATCGAGCATACGCAGGCGTTCGTCAATCCCCGACCATCTACGCTAGAGTCCTATAACATATTGATAATATGAACAAACTTTCGTCGTAAAGCCACGCTATCTTACGATCACACGCTCAGAGGCTTTCCTATTCGTGGTGAGTTTTTGGTGAGTTTTTTCTCGAGGTCCTGTGAGATGACGAAGCTTACAAAATCGGTCGTCGATGACGCAAAGCCGCGCAAGACGCAGTTCACGATCTGGTGCAGTGAATTGAAGGGCTTCGGCGTTTTCGTCCAGACGAGCGGAGTCCGCACTTACTTTGTCGACTACCGCAATCGTGACGGCGTGCGCAAACGCATGACGATCGGCCGACATGGGGCGATCACAGCCGATCAGGCACGCAAGCTCGCGATCGCGACGTTGGGCCAAACAGTGAAGGGCGAGGATCCTGCCGAAGAGCGCGCCTTGCGTCGGAAGGCGCTCACGGTGAAGGAGTTCTGCGACCGCTATCTCGCGGCGGCGGACAAAGGCCTCATACTTGGAAAAGGAGATCGGCCGAAAAAGGCAAGTTCCCTGTATGTCGATCGCGGGCGCATCAATCGGCATATTGTGCCGCTGCTCGGAAAGAAACGTGTGCAGGCTCTCAAACCTGCTGACATCAATAAGTTCGTTGAAGATGTTGCGACAGGGAAAACGGCGATAGCCGAGAAGACAAGCAAGAAACGCGGCAAGTCCATCGTGAAGGGTGGGCTTGGAACTGCCGCGCGAACGACGGGACTTCTCGGCGGGATTCTCACCTACGCTGTGGCGCAAGGGATAATCGAGAAGAACCCGGCACACGGCATTCGCAAGCCCGCCGATGGAGTGAAGAAGAGGCGCCTAAGCGATGATGAGTATCGATTGCTTGGGCAAATCCTTCGGGAGAAGGAAGCAGATGAGCAGTTCAAGACTGCGGTGCAGATCGTTCGCCACTTGGCTCTGACCGCTTGTCGTCGAGGTGAGGCGGTTCATCTGAAACGACCGGAGGTCGATATCGACGGCAGCTGTCTGCGGCTGGAAGACAGCAAGGAAGGCGCCTCTGTGCGTCCGGTGGGGTTGCCTGCGTTGGATCTTCTCTCATCACTCCTTTCCGACGACGATCAAGGCTTTGTATTTAAGGGTACGGTTGAGGGAAAGCCGCTCGTCGGATTTCCGAAACTCTGGAAGAAGCTGCTCAAAGGTACAGCGCTCGCCGACATCACGCCGCACGTACTCCGCCACAGTTTCTCGAGCATTGCGAACGATCTTGGCTTTACGGAAGCAACAATAGGCGCGCTGATGGGGCATTCGCGGAGCACGGTCACCGGGCGCTATATACACACCGTCGATTCGCTTCTCGTCATGGCGGCGGACACAGCAGCCGGCTACATTCACGGCCTGCTTGACGGCAAGAAATTCCGGCGGACGACCTATGCGCTCGATCGTTCATCTCGAGAAGCCGCGCTTGCTCGGTTACTTGAGCAGTCCGTTCTTGCAGAAGACAATGAGTCCGGCCAACGGATTGCAGCATAGTCGCGCGCGTCCTCGAAAAAATAGGCTCGCCATTTTAGGAAAGTCCATCGGACTCGCTTTCCGGTGGTCGGAGCGTGCCGCTCTTCACCAGTGGAATCCGCCGGCAATAGGGACGGAGCCGGTTAGCGCAGATGGTGAAAGCTATCGAGATCGAGCACGACGGAGCGGATCGAAATAGGGACAGCGAATCTGAGGGTTGTTGTGGAACAGCTCTTTCGTGACCCCATGCAGCCATGCGGAATTAATATAGGCAAGAAATCGTGCCACGCGGTATTCAGAAATCAGATATCCATTGTGGTAATGAACGGACGCGCGCCTCGGCCTACTTCGCAGTTTGATTCGGGAGCGGACTTTCCAGCCAATACAAAGCAAGACGTGGGAATTATCCTACCGCCACGGATCCACCACGCAGTGGATGGCCCCGGCCTGACCCTCGCCACCGACCGTTCGTAGAGCCTCGTCTACCTCTCCTAGTCCGAATACGTGCGTGCAGAGTTCGTCCAGCGGATATTTCTTGCCGGCAATGATTTGCAGCGCGAGCTCGACACTTTCATAGCTGTGGCCGCGCATTCCCTTAACGGTGAGAAAACGGGTGATCAGCACGTCGCTGTCGAAATTGGGAATGTGCTTGAACTTCCGGCCGCCGAGGATGACGCGGCCACTCTTGCGCGCGAGTTGCACGGCGGAAGTCACCGTAGCTGTTCCGCCGGAGGCGCAGTCGATCACCAGGTCGGCCATGTCGCCGCCGGTGATGTCGCGGACGGCCGCAAACAAATCCTGTTCGTCGACATTGATGGCATGATCAGCACCCAGCTTTTTCGCTAGGGCCAGCCGGCGCTGGTCGGCCGAGGTCGACAACCCGCTGACAATGATGCAGCCGGCGCCTGCCTCCTTCGCCGCCACGACACAGGCGAGCCCCTGTTGGCCCGGGCCCTGAATGACGACGGTCTCTCCGAGCCTCACCCCACCTTGCAGATAGGCCCATTCGACGCCGTTGCCGAGCGGCAGCGCGAGCGTTGCCAGATGCGCCGGCACGTGGTCCGGGACGCGATGAAACACCGCGTTGGGATGAAGATACTGGTACTGGCTATAGCCGCCCCAGAGCGAGGGCGCGATGCTGACCGGCGTGGACCCATAGCGGATTACATCTGGCCGATCGCCGCGATTGAGTGTGTCGGTCTCGTCGCAGAGCCGAAAGTCGCCGCTGCGGCAATAGCGACAGTTCCCGCACGGCAGGTACTCCTCAAGGGCAACGCGGTCGCCCTCTTTCACGCCGAACCGCGCGGAGGCGGCCGCGCCGAGCCGCTCGACAGTGCCGACAGGCTCATGGCCCAGAATGAGTGGACCTTTGGTCTGCGGATATTTGAGATAATATGGCCAATCGCTGCCGCATACGCCGCACAGTTCAACGCGCAGCAGTCCACCGTCGGCGGGAATGTCCGGCAGCGTAAACTCCCGCGTTTCCGTGCACTTGTTCTTGTAGGCTACCGCCGCGGCAATCGCAGTCACTGTCTCATCTCCCATCGTATCGTCGAGGCAATCACCAGGGCGTAGGCCGCTGCGGTTCAGATAGAGGTGTGGGCGACACCTTCCGTTACCCGCAACGCTTCCTTCTTTGCCTTATCGAACGGCACGCCAACGGGAAGCACGAAGGCTGCGGAACGGACCCGGTGACTCTCGGGCGTTAGCCCAGGCGGCGCAGCGCCCTTTTGCAGGCCGAGCGCCGCCTTCCGCAGCCGATGGCGCGCCATGACGATGGCATTATCGGTCGAAACCAGGTTCTCCTTGCCGCGGTCCTGGATCGGACCCATGCTCTCCTGCACGGAAGCGTCCTGCATCGCGATGCCGCTCACGCCGCTATAGGTGCGGCCGGCTTTCTGCGCGGCGCGGTCGATCATATAGTCGTTATCCTTGTTGATGACCGGCCGGAAGGTGCCGGCAGTGACCTCCGTGTGAATGCCGCCGCCGCCGCGCATGGCTTCGAGTTCTGCGGTGCTCAGCGGCCGCGTTGGATGATAGGTAAAGGTCCAAGCGAAGCAGTTCTCGTCGTCAATCGGCACCCAGGCGTGGCCGTTGAGCGCGTTGTCGCCGTAGGGTGGAACCATGCTGTAGCAGGGCATGATCCATTGCGTGATCCGCCAGTAGTAATGCCCCTCCTCGGCGGCGCGGCGGACGCCGACGTATAGCCCGCCCGGCGACTCGATCACTTCGAATTTCGGCTTGCGGTCGCGCTGGTAGCTCGCGCCCTTGGTCGATCGGTGCAGCGGATCGGTGTGCAGGTCGCCGCTATGCAGGAAGGAGACATGGCTTGAATCGATGCCGCCCTCCATCGCCTGTAGATAATTGCACTCCTGCCAACGCTTGGACACGTAGAGGTGGTCCGATGGCAAGCTTACCCATTCGAATGCTGGGAGAGGCGGTTTGTCCGCGAGCGGTCCCATATAGGTCCAGATCACGCCACCCTGCTCGAAACAGGGATATGACTTCAATCTGATCCTATTGCAGAAACCACTCTCCTTCGGCTCTGAAGGTACTTCGACGCATTGTCCGGTCACGTCGTATTTCCAGCCATGATAGGGGCAACGAAGGCCGCCTTGCTCGTTACGTCCAAACCACAGCGACACGCCGCGATGGGCGCAGAATTCATCGATCAGGCCGAGCCGCCCATCGGTATCGCGGAAGACGATCAGCCGCTCCGACAAAAGCTTGACGCGCACCGGCGGGCATTCCGGTTCCGGCAACTCCGACGAGAGCAGGAATGGTATCCAATAGCGACGAAACAGCGCGCCCATCGGCGTTTCCGGCCCGGTTTGCGTCATTAGCTCGTTGTGCTCACGTAGCAACATTTCAGGTTCTCTTCGCTCGCTTGATTTTGCCGAAGGGGCAGGGGCGCCGGTCCTAAAGCTAAGCGATGCTCCCGACTTGACCTGTTCGCGGCACAAAAACTCGTGTTTTGAACGACGCTACTTACTGGTGGTCACTTTCTTTCCCTCCTCCATCGCCGCCTTAGCGCGCGCGACGACCTCGGGCGGGCTCGCATAAATCTTACGCACCAAGGCCTCGATCTCAACGCCCCTCGCCGGGTCGACTTCAAGACCCTGCTTCTGCGCGTCAGCCCGATATTCCGGGTCCTTCATCACCGCTTCGAACGCCTGCCGAAGCAGCTGTACGCGTTCAGCCGGCACGCCCGGTGGTGCGACCAACGGGTAGGCCATCTGCTGTCTGGCGAAGATGAACTCCAGGACACCCTTGTCCGAGGCAGTCTTCGCCAGGTCCATCACCAACGGGACATTGCCCAGATCGGGATGCTTCCGGCCGGCGAGCTGGAGCATGACGTTGATCTTCTTCTCTCGGATCCACTCCGCCTTAAACGCGGTGAGGCCGCTCCACGACGTCCCTGCATTTCCGTCGGCTTCGCCCCGCTCCATTGCCAACAACATGTCAGCGTTGCCGGGATATCCCACGATGACCTTGAGCTTGGTCCCAAGTACGCCGTTCAGGATGTAGGGAAAAATGATGCTGTCGGAGCCGGAGCCCGTAGCGGCGACGACCATCTCTCGAGTTCTGACGTCATCGATAGTCTTGAACGGCGTTGTGTGCCAGGACATCAGAATGCTGACCTCCGAGGTCAGGCTTCCAATCCAGTTGAACTTTTGTGCGTCATATTGAATGCCCTCGTCGTCCAGCAGCGGCTGCATCGCGAGCCCTCTGGAGAATATGCCGATGGCCGAACCATCCTTTGGCGCGGTGTTGTAAAGGTAGTTGGCGGCACGCAGGCTGCCCGCGCCGGCCATGTTCTGTACGACTACGGTCGGATTTCCCGGAAGATGCTTGCCAAGGTGGCGAGCGAAGGTGCGAGCGTAGATATCGTAGCTTGCACCCGGCGGATAACCGATCACGAGGCTCAAGTTGTCCGCATGTGCGGGCGCGCCGACAAGCAGCGATGAAACAAGAACCAAAATCTGCAATAGCGGTACGCTGTATTTTTTCTGCATGGCGGTATCTTTCTTGGCCGTGTCGGGCGCGGATCTTTGCGCGCCGCGGGGCCTCGCGATGAATCTGTCATTCCCACAGGCATCGGACCAATACGAAGTTCGGCCGAGGTATAGGATTTCCCTATAGGGAAGTGCTATGCTCGCTCCAAACGGTCATGCAATGCCAGGCGCAGCGCGGCATTCTGGAATTCACCTACAAGAGCCATGAGACCGGCCTCTATATGTTTCATGCGCATCAATCCGAGTTCGCCGAACTCGGATGGATGGGCATGTTCGATGTCGGCGAGGCCACGTCATGAACGAGAATATCCGCCAGCCCGCTGCCGCAGAGCTGGCGTCGCGACCGCAGACTTCCCGCGCCATGAACCTGCTGTGGTTCGGCGTGCCGCTCTTGGCGCTGATCCTCGCCTGCGGCTGGCTCGTCTCCAGCGACTGGCTGAAAGCCTTCGACACCGGCGCGCCGCCGGTCGAGAAGCTGACCTTCGAGCGTACCGTTCTCGACGGAAACGGAATCCATCTGCAAGTTCGCGCCGGCGGCTCCGCTGAGCTTTCAATCGCCCAAGTGATGGTGGATGCCGCCTATTGGGCGTTTAAGCAGGAGCCAACGGGCGAACTCAACCCGAGGTCTTCGGCTTGGCTGCATATTTCCTATCCGTGGGTGCTGGGCGAGAAACACGAGATCAAGGTGGTGTCGCGCACCGGAGTCGTTTTCAAACATCCGATTGAAGTGGCGGTGCCGACGCCGCAGGCACAGATCGGCCATTTTGGCCCGCAGGCGCTGCTGGGTATTTTCGTCGGCATCGTGCCGGTCGTTATTGGCATGCTGTTCTATCCGGCGCTCCGCAGCGTAGGGCGTGGTGGACTGAATTTTGTGCTCGCCCTAACCATAGGACTGCTCGCCTTCCTCTTCGTCGATACGATGAAGGAAGCGATCGAGTTCGGTCACAAGTCCGCGGATTCGTTCCAGGGCATTCCCATGGTGGTGCTGGTCGCGATCGGCGTTTTCGTGCTGCTTTACGCGGTAGGACGACGCCACGGCACTCCGACCGGCCGGGCGCTCGCGACTTACATTGCACTCGGCATCGGGCTGCATAATTTCGGCGAAGGGCTGGCCATCGGCGCCGCCTTTACCGCCGGCGTCGCAGGCCTCGGCGTCTTCCTGGTACTCGGCTTTACCTTGCATAATGTCACCGAGGGCATCGGCGTTGTCGCGCCGCTGGTGGATGAGCAGCCGTCCATTCCCGTCTTCATCGGGCTTGCCTTACTCGCAGGCGCGCCGGCTATCGTCGGCATATGGATCGGCAGTCTGACCTATGCCCCGCATTGGGCCGCGCTGGCGCTCGCCATCGGCGCGGGAGCTATTCTGCAGGTGATCGTGGAAGTCGGCGGCTACTTGAAGCGGCGCACGGGACCGACCGAAGCCTGGTTCACACCTGCAACGCTTGCGGGCCTCACGCTTGGTATTTTGGTGATGTACGTCACCGCCATTTTCGTGAAGGTCTAGTTTAAACTTCAAGGAATGCATCTCGGACTCCTGGCCGGAAGGTGCCGGCAAACTCTCGTAGTAACAACGGCGGAACGTGATTGTATAACAACGTCCTGATGCGCTAATACCACCGTCAAAATGTCTGACGACACGGTCATGCCTCATCACCGCAGCCATTCACATCACGATCATAGTGCGAAACCGGCGAACTTCAATCGTGCCTTTGCGATCGGCACCGCCCTCAATCTGACATTCGTTGTCGCGGAGCTGATATTCGGCTTTGCCGCAAACTCGCTCGCTCTGATCGCCGATGCCCTCCACAACTTCTCGGATGTGATTGGGTTAATGCTGGCATGGGGCGCGGCATGGCTCGCCACGCGTCAGCCTTCGGCCGTGCTAACCTATGGTTACCAGCGTGCATCGATTCTCGCTGCGCTCGCCAACGCGGCCCTGCTGTTGGTCGCTGTCGGCGCCATCGCTGTTGAATCGGTGCAGCGGTTTCTTGAACCGGAACCCGTCGCTAGTGGCATCGTGTTGTGGGTTGCAGCGCTCGGCATCCTCATCAATACCGCGACTGCGTTAATGTTCATGCGTGGGCGGGAGCGCGATATCAATATCAGAGGTGCGTTCCTCCATATGGCAGCAGACGCCGCAGTGTCGCTCGGCGTGGTGATCGCAGCACTGCTAATCGCTTGGACGGGGTGGTTCTGGCTCGATGCCGCGATCGGCATGGCAATCGCTCTCGTCATCTTCGTGAGCAGTTGGGGGTTGGCGCGTGACGGTCTCAATCTGGCGCTCGATGCCGTGCCTGCCAGCATCGATCGCGCGTCAGTCGAGTCGTGCTTGCAGAAATTGCCAGGCGTTTCAGAAGTTCATGATCTGCATATATGGGCCATGAGCACGACGGAGACCGCATTGACAGCGCATCTCGTGCGGCCAGGTGCCGGGCTGGACGACGGGCTGCTCACGGATATTGCGCACCAACTCGAACATCGTTTCGGGATAAAACACGCAACCTTGCAAGTCGAAGCAGGCGATCCAGCGCATCCTTGCCGTCTGGCTCCCGCTGACGTCGTGTGAGTATCACCAACCTAGGTAGCGGCCACATTGCGGCAGAGAGGGCTTTCCGCGGGAGCGGCGCTACCTGCTCCCGATCCGGTAGCCTGCCTATGGCGATGGCTACGCGCGGGGCGCGGCGACTTAGATCAATGCTCAGCGTGGAAGAGTAGCAGCGCAAGCATTCGTCGATGCAGGATTGCATTTCTCTGGGACATCTGATGCATGAAACTCTCCCAGATAGCTAACCAATGAAGGGCAAGAGCGGCATGGCTTTCTCTTTTTTGGACAACTTATGGAAGGGAAAGCATTCCTTGCCGTTTACTCGTCAACATACGCCAGAGCGCTTTTGTTTCCTCGGCTCAGATCTTCTGTGTCATGGCTCGCAAAGCCAGCAGAGCACCCACCACGAATACGAGGGTTGCAACGTAGATCGGACCGAGGTGGGTGACCCAATCAAAGCCGAAGGTGCCGCTATAGTGATACGGCAGGGCCACCGCCAGCCCCACCACCGGCGAAACCACCGCGGCAATCCATGCCCACCATTCGCCACGCCGCACACCGTACCAGGAGAGCGCCCCGACGGCGATGCCGGTCGCCGCAATGAACGCGGCCGTAGCAACATGCAGATGTCCGATATAATGGGCAATCGCCGGATTGAGGGCGTTCAAGTTGTCCCGGGTGACGCCATTGAGTGTTTCCACGCCGAGTTCGAAGCCGTTGCTCGTAAAGTTGCGGAATAAGAACACTACCGCATAGCCAATAAACGCCAGACTCGCGATTAGCATCAACAGCGCGCCCTGATTTAGGCCGGAATTCTTCGCTTGCATGTGAACACTCCCATTTTCTATTGGAAGCCAATTTTCCCGGACAGGTAAGGATCAATATCAACACTAGCATTCTGTTATGACAAGCGGAAGCAGAATTGCCCATACGTTGGCTTGCTGATTGTCAAACACCAGCATGGTGCCCACACTCGGCCCGAAACGCTCGGTTGCAAGATGCGAGAGAGCAGATAGCAAGCCGGAGACCAGACACGCATAAGGTGGGCGGAGCTCGGAATCGGGTATGCCACCTATGAAGGCATATACATTGCGCCGGTCGCGGCCTTCCCGATGCCTATCGCAGCCGCCGGACGCTGCAGAAGCCGTTTCAGCTCGACGAATTGAAAACGACGCTCGCAAGTTGCTTCCTGTGAGCTAGTCGAACGTTGGCCAATCGAGTGAGAACGGCTGGTCGGTCAAATCGAGCCGCAACGGCGTTACCGCGCTCCTGAACGCAGCCGCCAGCTTGCCGTAGGGAGTCCCGATGGCTACTCTGACCATCGGAACCGCGAGTTATCTGGGAAATGCCGATTAAAATGAACCACGTTGAGGCTGCGCCGGCAGCAGGAAGCGTCACAACAGGACTAATCACTTCTCTCTGTTGTGGAGGCTCGCTTGTCTTCGCATCCATTGGTCTGGGGACGTTCTGGTCAGCTCTCGGGCTTTCCAGGTATATCCCCCAAGCGATGGCAGCCGGGGCTCTCTGCATCATAGCGATCAACTACTTCTTCTATCGCCGTGCTGCCGAGCGCGTATGCCGCGCTGGTGATGCAAGTCTTATGAAACTCCGGCGAAGCATGTTTCTAAGCGCCTTCTTAGGACTTGCCGCGATGGCAGCCGGTTTTGTCTTCCTCGAATGGCTGAATCATGGAGTCATCAACCCGCGTCGGCTTCTTGCCCCCTCGGCTTTTGTTCCCGGAGTCTCAAATTCACACCTGCTTTACGCCCTTGCGAGCTTTGCAGTGTTGGCGCTCCTCTGGGCTCTGCCGTTCCCGCAAGGTGGCGCTGGCGCCGCGTCACCCGCTTTGCGTTGGGCACTGCGCGGAGGTGTATTTGCCGTGTCGGCGGCAATGATTGTCTTTCTCATAGTGAAAGCGATGCCGGGGTAAAGGCCTACCGGGTACCGGAACCACAGCATGATGTTTGGTTCGGCGTGGTGAGGTCTTCAATAATAACGCACGCTCCCGCCGGTCCGCCTAGGCATCGAGCGTTGCAGTCTTCGACGAACTGTTTCAGGCTGCGCTCAAGCGCGCGCAGTTCCTTCAGTTTCCGGCGCACTTCAGCGAGATGGTCTTGAGCGAGATCGCGCGCCGCCGTGCAGTCCCTGTCCGGTGATCCAGCGAGCGCGACGAGTTCTCTAATTTGCTCGATCGAAAATCCAAAATCGCGGCAACGGCGAATGAACATCAGACGCCATTGGTCGGCCTTAGCGTAGATGCGATGCCCGCCCGGCAGCCGCTGAGCCTTGGGTAACAATCCAATCTCTTCGTAATACCGGATGGTGGGCACGCTGCATTGCGTTTCTGCTGCGAGCACGCCGATCGTTAAGTCATTGGTAGATGACATATTATTTCTCCTTGAATCTCAAGTTACTTGAGGTGGTACGCTTTCGCAGGATCGGTGTCGGAATCGTGGAAGCGACCTAAAAAGTTCAACAAAACTTCGCCGCGCTTGCAGTCGCCTATATCAACCGAAAAGGAGCCCGTCTGATGATGAACCTTCGTAGTCTATCCCTCTGCGCTGCGGTGCTTGTGATGAGCATTGCTAATGCCTTTGGCGGCGCCGAACGGCTCCCTTACGACGCCAACGCCTTTCAGAGCGTGCTCGCGACAGGAAAGCCCATTCTCGTCCATGTCACCGCCCCTTGGTGCCGAGAGTGCAATGTGCAGAAGCCGATTGTCGCCGAAACTGCACAGCGACCTGAGTTTAAAGACCTGACGATTTTCAACGTGGACTTCGATACGCAGAAGGACGCCTTGCGCCAATTGCGCGTCCAGAAGCAAAGCACGTTGGTAATCTACAAAGGCAAGGCCGAAGTCGACCGCGCCGTTGGGATCACGCGACGCGAGGCAATCGAGGCTCTCATGCAGAAAGCCCTCTGAGCGTGTCCCTGTGAAGTTGCAAGTTTATGGAGCTTATCACCATCGGGCTTGCGTTTGTGGCGGGCGTGCTTTCGTTTTTAAATCCGTGCACGCTTCCGCTCCTGCCCATTGTTCTGGCCGCGGCCGCCTCGACTCACAGGTTTGGCTCCATAGCCCTGGCGGGCGGGCTTGCCTTGTCTTTCGTCGGCATCGGAATCTTTGTCGCCACCATTGGCTTCTCCCTCGGAATCGATGGCAGCGGTTTGCAGACTGTCGCGGCCGTCCTTTTGGTCGCGATTGGTTTCGTGCTGATCGTGCCGCGTTTGCAGGCGCAGGTAGCGCTTGCGATGGGTCCGCTGGTCAACTGGGCCGATCGACGCTTTGGCGGGCTTTCGAGGGGTGGCCTGGCCGGGCAGTTCGGCGTCGGAATGCTGCTTGGTGTTGTCTGGACCCCGTGCGTCGGTCCGACGCTTGGCGCGGTTTCGGTGCTGGCTGCGCAAGGCCGCGACCTCGGGCAGGTCGCTCTCACCATGATCGTATTTGCGTTTGGAGCCGCGCTACCCTTGGTCCTATTTGGATTGGCGTCCAGGCAGGCTTTGATAGCGTGGCGCGGCCGTCTTCTTTCGGTTGGGAGCGGCGCGAAAATCGCGGTTGGCATTGTGCTGGTCGCTACCGGTGCGCTCATCCTCACCGGCCTGGACAAGCCGTTGATGACTGCGCTCCTCGACCTCACCCCGGAATGGCTGAGCAATCTAACCACGCGCTTCTGAAAACAATACGGCCATGCGGCCTGCCGAATGATTGATCCTCTTTCGCTCTTCGGTTTGTTCGCCGTGACAGCCATGCTCGCCTGCTACGCCTTCGAAGACCGCAGCACATGGTTCATTCTCGGCTTCGCAGGAGCGTGCGCCCTAGGATCGATCTACGGCTTCCTGCAAGGTGCCTGGCCCTTCGGCGTGGTCGAGGCGGTTTGGGCCGTGGTCGCTGTGAGAAGATGGCAGGTTCGCACGCGCTAGGCTGCGCTTAAGGACAGCACGCAGGCGGGGGGCTATTCCCCGAAGGTTCCGCCTGCATCGGGGGACAGGGCACCGAGCCGTAGGAACAAAAGACGCAGCAATCTCCCGGCTTCGGCCGCAGCATGGCCTCGCACCCCGTGCATTTGTAAAAGAACTGGCACGCGTCGGTCGGCATCGTTTCCGCCTTCGAAGTCGCGCAGTGCGGGCAGGTGATCGTGGAGTCAACGGTCATGGCATTTCCTAAAGTACTTAACCAACACAATATCCGAAGCAAAGCAGACATTGATGACTAGGCTCTCTTGAGGCTCCTATCTGGCCGACGCTTTCTCGTGGATATCACGGCAACGCCGACGCCACTCACGTTAATGCCAGCACTAGGCAGTTGGTATCCCCGACAGGTAAGATCAATATCAACGCTGGTATTCTGTTATGGGAAGCGGAAGCAGAGTTTCACATGCGCGGCCAGTGATCTGGCCAGCCTAGAGCGTGAAGTGGTGGAGCGAAATCGGCAACCAAAACCAGCAAGCAATCTTCTTGGAGGAACGTCATGACGACCACCGTTGCATTCGATCCGAAGGAACTGGAGTCAAAGGTCAAGGCGATGTACCGCAGCGTCGCCGAAAATCCTCATGGCGAGTTTCACTTTGAAATGGGGCGTGCGCTCGCGGAGCGGCTAGGCTACCCGCTGGCTGATCTCGACCGCATTCCGGCGGAGGCAATCGAGTCCTTCGCCGGTGTCGGCTACTATTTTCATCTGGCTAATCTTAAAGAAGGAGAAACAGTCCTCGATCTCGGAAGCGGTTCGGGCATGGATACTTTCATTGCCGCGCTGAAGGTCGGCCCGCGCGGTAAGATCATTGGTGTGGACATGACCGACGAGCAGCGCGCAAAGGCCGAACGATTACGTGACCGCGATGGATTCAAGAACGTGACCTACCTCAAGGGATACATCGAAAGTGCGCCGGCACCCTCTGGTACGGTGGATGTGGTGATCAGCAACGGTGTCATCAACCTTGCCACGGACAAGTCCAGCGTCTTCCGCGAGGTAGCGCGATTGCTGAAATCGGGCGGTCGTTTTGCGATCTCTGACATCGTGACCGAGGTGCAGCTGCCCGAAACGATCGTGTGCAATTCTACCCTCTGGGCAGCATGCATCGGCGGGGCCGCACAGCAGGAAAAATATCGGAGCCAGATCGAAGGAGCGGGCCTGAGAGTGATTAAAGTCGAGGATAATCCCACCTACCAGTTCATCTCGGACAATGCTCGCGGCGCCAGCAAGAAGTTCGGCGTGAAAAGCATCTCGCTCCTCGGCCTGAAACCATAGTTGGGAATGGCTAGGCTCAGCCAAAAAGCAAAATACGGCTGCACGATAGCTCGGCAAAAGTAAAAGGGGTCTGGGTGGAACCAGACCCCTCGCCCTTTAAGAAGGGAGATGTTTGAGCGCGATTGGCGATCCTCTCCTCGATCCAGAATTCCACTTCTTCCGCTATCCACGCGACCCTACAGGCACCCAGCTTTATCCGTTTAGGAAAATCACCGGCACCTTCGAGTCGGGCGATGTGAGCGAAGGAGTATGGCACCCCATAAATCGACTTGAGTTCCTTATTCGATACGAGCTTCCGTGTCATTGCAAATCCCTCGTGAAAGGGACGTTGCAACGCCCGGTTAGCCCTGGGCGAAGAAGAACATACTCTCAGATAGGCGACGGCTCAACAGGAACATAGCTGCAAATAGCTGCACACAAGGCGAGAGGGGAGAAGTTCGAACACCTCCGTGACTTCTCAGCCATAGCAAAAAAGCTATGGCTGCGGTTCGTCCTGGACGGCGATCCGATGGCGGAAGACCATTTCTCCGCCCTTCCACCCGGTAAATGCCATAATGCCGACGGCAACCAGGGACAAGCCGAGGCCTAACGGCACGATGGCACTCGTTCCATAGCGGTAGCGCTGATAAAAACTAAACAGCTGAACGAGCACCAGGATGACGTTGCCAATGGCGTGCTGCCGCGCGTCTCCCGCCCCGCGAATGCGAGGATCGCCAAGGAAATCGATCAAACCGGTTACCGCAGCCAAGGCCGCTCCAATCAAACCGGCGCCAAGCAACCACAGAGCGCCTGTCGCAAAGGCAGTATTGCCGGTCTGCCAGAACACCAGATCGAAAAGAAATGTCGCCAGGAAGAACCCGATTGGAATTGTAACCAGAATTGGGTGCAACGGATGACCATTGAGGCTTGCGGTACTTATCGGGTTGCGGGTTTGCATCATCGGCATGATCGCCTCCGAACGAAATTAATTAATGATAAAGAAACCCCATGGCCGCAGCGAAGTTCCTCGCGGATCGTTTCAGTCCTCACTTGCCGGCAACATGAAATCTGCACCAGGTAGAGATCGAAGAACCTGTACTAAGTAGAGATTTTGACAGGCAATTTAGGTCGTGGCGAACAAGTTTGTCCCGGAACAAACAGTCGGTCCGGCTCGTTGCTCGGTCGTGCATCGATTCGGATTGGCTGTGAACTAACGGAGGCATCCATGAGGGACAAATCATCCCGGATTTCCCGCCGGCTTTTTCTGGAAAAATCGGTATGCGGAGCGGCTCTTGCCGGCACAGCTACGGTGCTGTCAGCGTGGTCGCCGTTGAATCCTCTCGCCGCAGACGACGAGTTACTGCATGAGGTGCGCGGCAAAGTCAGCAAGGCGTCTGCTCGGTATCGCGACCGCCCGAACGGGGATCAACAGTGTAGCGGCTGCACGCATTTTCGCGGCGGGACATGCGAAATCGTTGAAGGGCGGATCAGTTCGGATGGTTGGTGTCGCCACTTTAAGCGCAAGGGCGGCGGCGGAAAATCGAGCGGCGGATCATCCGGAAAGTCGAGTGGCGGAAGCAGCAGTGGCAGCCGCCCGGGTTACTGAGTCCGGCATGACGCCGGCGTGCCAAATGGAAGGCGCGGCTAACCTTCCATGCGGCATCTTATGGGATGAATCAGCAATCGGTCGCTTCCAGTAATTTCAGCACTGGACAGGGTATGATGGGTGCCTCGGAACAATGCGCGATGGCATCCGAAAGCATGGCCTCAAGTTTCACCAGGACCACAATTCTCTTGCGAAGCTTTTCCACGTGAATCGCAGTTAAGCACTGAACCTCACGACATGACGGTCGCGCTGCATCCGCTAGGACCAGCAGCTTCCGGATGTCTTCGATACTGAATTCCAGTTCACGCGCTTTGCAAATGAACAGGAGCCGCGGCAGGTGATCTTCAGAATAATTACGGTGTCTGCCTGCCGTGCGCGCCGGCCGAGGCATCAATCCGGCACGTTCGTAATAACGGATCGTCGTAATTTTAGCGCCGCTCGCGGCCGCGAGAGTTCCGATCGTCATTCTTTTCATGACGGGTGCCTAAAAAGCATGCGTGCATCTAAATCTGTAGAGTTCGCAAAAAAGGGTGTGAATCACTTCCAGCACTGAAAGGTGCCATTCCATCATGGGCGTATTAGACCCAGCATGGTCTCAAAAGGTTCCCGGCATCCGGATATGACCTCACCCCAGGCCCAATTACGGCGCGTGCGTCTTGTTTGGCGCGGCCCGGCCCTTACAATCGCCTCCGGTTGGGGGGGGCAGGGATGCGTCCCATCCTGCCAACGGTTTGATTTCGGGCTCTTGGTCACTTGGCGGACGACATGCAGAAACCTCGCGACAGTGTTCTGCTCGAACAGGCCCGGCAAGGCGATGCCGCTGCCTTCGATATGCTGATCCGACGCCACGACAAGCATCTATATCGTATAGCGCGAAGCGTGCTGTCCGATGACCACGAAGCAGAAGACGCTGTCCAGGAAAGTTATCTCCGGGCATTCACTGGGCTACGCGACTTTCGCGGCGCTGCCAGTCTGCGCACTTGGCTGACGCGTATTGTTCTGAATGAAGCCATCAGACGCCGACGCCGCCAACGCTCTATGGTCAATCTCGATGCGCTGCTTGCTGTGCAAGAGCGGACAAGACGACCAATGCATTCCTCCTCTTTGACAGCGCGGGACCGTGACCCCGAACGCGCTGCCGCGCAAAGCCAGATTCGAAAAATGCTGGAGCTGGCGATCGACAATTTGCCGGTAGCATTCCGCGTTGTCTTTGTCATGCGAGACGTGGAGGAGTTCAGCATCGCAGATACAGCGAAGCTGCTCGGAATACGCGAAGAGACCGTCAAGACGAGATTGCATCGCGCGCGACGCATGCTGCGAGAGAGCCTAGGCGAGCAGCTTAAATCGGCGCTGAAGGATATATTTCCGTTCGAGAAGCCGCGTTGTGACGCGCTCGTCCAAAGGCTATTGGGCCAAGTCGGCTTTTCGCGTGCTATCGGTGCCAGACGGCGGGGCTAGGACGACGACGGCATCACGATCTGTTGTTGTCTTTCATTGCCCTTCCGCACGGAAGAGGCTTGCACCTGCACTTGGTGCAGTTTGTACAAAAGCAAGCCACGCGTCACGTGGTCAATTTTGAACATGGCATGCGCTGGCCTTCCCGATCACCAAGGAGGTGACAATGGCAAAGGCTGTTTCAGCTTCTATCACAAGACGAAGCGTGGTTGCAGGGCTGGCAGTGACTGCCGCCCCGTTGGCTTTGGCGGGGGCGGCGGATAAGGCGTATGCCCAGGCCCCCCAGAAACCTACGTCTGACAGCAGTCTGTACGAGCGGCTGGGCGGCATCTTCGCCATTGCGGCGGTGGTAGATCACTTCAGCGACGCTGTCGTAAAGAACCCCATCGCCGGCCAGAAGTCGAAAAACCCGCAGCTGCGGGAATGGCACACAAAAAACCTGAAAAGGCTGCCCGGCCTCAAGTTCCAACGGACGCTGTGGGTCGCCAACACTGCGGGTGGGCCGTTCAAGTTCACGGCCACCAAGCCTGGCGCCACACCGCTTGGCCTTGAGGAGGCCCATCGGAATCTCAAGATCTCCTCTGAAGAATTCGATGCGGTCGCAAAGGAGCTCGCACGGAGCCTAGACTTCGCCAAGGTCCCGAAGCGCGAGAAGGATGAAGTCCTGGCTGCCTTCGCCGCCCACAAAGACGAGGTCACTGCCGGATACGTCGAACGCGCTAAGCGCGGCTAAAGTATCCTGTTTTTCGTAGACGTCTCGCCCATCTTTTGGCTGGGCAGGGATTGTTGGCTGCTCGCCGACGAGGTGAATAAAGGTAGGCAAGGTAGGCAAGGTCGGCAAGGTCGGTTCTCAACGACCCGGAGGCCGGTTGGAATCTACACGAGGACATCGGCATCGATGACTTCCAGGGCCAAGCGCTCGCCGACGACGCGTACCGGACTGCGCCGCTGCGAGCATTGTAGGGCACATCTATCACGACGGCCGTTCCACGGCTCTATGCCTTGTCGGATCCGCACTCATCATTGCAGGGCCGGCTCAACGTGAGCATAGCTGCACATCGTTTCTCGTTTTCATTTTACGATTGGAGAGAGCGGATGTACTATGTGCGCGCATCTCACTTTTCGCTGCTGCGGAATCGAACCACCGCGCAAAATTCGAGTGGGGGTATTTTTTGGGGGTACGGCCTAAATTCGCTAGCACAATTGATTAGTTATTGTCGGCGGTTATCAAACCTTCGTGATTCCGCCGCTGGCGCGGTTTCGGTGCTGGCGGCGCAAGGCCGAGATCTCGGGCAGGCCGCTCTTACGATGACCGTTTTCGCGCTCGGGGCCGCGCTACCCCTGGTGCTATTCGGATTAGCATCCAGGCAGGCCTTGATCGCGTGGCGCGGCCGTCTTCTTTCGGTTGGGAGCGGCGCGAAAATCGCGCTTGGCATTCTGCTGATCGCTACCGGCGCGCTCATCCTCACCGGCCTGGACAAGCCGTTAATGACTATGCTCCTCGACCTCACCCCGGGATGGCTGAGCAATCTCACTACAAGCTTCTGAGGAGGCTATCGTCGCCGTCTCTCCATGGGTCAGCACATGGCCGACGATAAATTTACTACCAATTGTCGGACCTCCCACAGCACGTGATCTTGCCATTGCCATGCGCGATGGCGACGGCGTGATCCTCGTGCAGCGCTTGGGATGACTGGCGGCAGGATCGCCACGCCGTCGATGATTGATATTTCCCCGGTTTTCGGTAGCTCTTGCCGGTCTTTCGGCATCTGTCCATCACCGGCGGGGCCAGCCAGTCGCCACCGCGAAATCGCGGAAGGCGCGCGCGCTGGCGGAGAGGAAGCGGTGTTCGACCCAGCCGATCCCGATGGGCCGGCGCGCCGCCGGTTTGGCG
>Ga0080064_1000209_pt1 | contig 173248 bp, 163 predicted proteins | sample Subgrocontami54m_FD_69260 | JGI IMG/M metagenome (GOLD analysis project Ga0080064, IMG submission 69260) | Subsurface groundwater microbial communities from S. Glens Falls, New York, USA - GMW46 contaminated, 5.4 m (SPADES assembly) (version 2) ...
CCCAGCACCCGGTCCCTCCCCGGACGTACAGCGGGTGGGGCCGCATGTAGAGGTTCGCCTTGGAGGTCCCGGCCGGAATGAATTGGATGGCCTCGCGGTACCACTTGGCGCATTGTGAATCGGGATTCAAAAAGACGTTGGCACCGGTTTGGGGTCGCTGGGGCGTGCCCATGGCGATCGGTCCTCCTCTGTCGAAAGGCAATTACAGCCGCGCACGCTATCTCATCCACAGCCAGAAGGCAATGGAAATTCTGTGGTGTGTGCTTCGAGTAAGGCCTGGACAAATAAGAGTTTCCCCTCTGAACCTCGGCAGCCTCCAACCATCCCCGCTTCCCGGCTAACCTCCTGGCCCCTGCTCGCTCAGGCCTTTTTCTTGACAGTCAGGGAAGCTTTAGATAGCCTCCCAGTCAATTAGCCCTGCCCGGAATGTTGGTGAATGGCGTCTTGAGGAGGCAAGGGTTCATAGGTCTTCCACTTCTTTGAAATCGTCGCTGGGCAACACCTGGGGAGGGTGAAGCATGAAAATCGTCAAGCAGATTCTGAATGAGAAGGGGCCTCAGTTCTGGTCCGTGGGTCCGGATACGATGATCTATGATGCCCTGAAGCTGATGGCCGAGAAAGAGATCGGGGCGTTACTGGTGCTCGATGGCGGAAAGCTGGTTGGCATCATGTCGGAGCGGGATTACGCTCGGAAGGTAATCCTGAAGGGGAAATCATCCCTGGAGACCCCCGTCCGGGAGATCATGACGTCAAAGGTATTCTTCGTCCGCCCGCAGCAGACTGTTGAAGATTGCATGGCGTTGATGACCGACAAACACATCCGGCACCTGCCTGTCATGGACGGCGACAAGGTCGTTGGCGTTATCTCCATTGGCGACTTGGTCAAGGCGACCATTGACGCAAAGGACTTCCTGATCAAGCAGCTCGAGAACTACATCACGGGAAGCCGGTAGCCTCTGGGGTGGGAGTCCTGTCGGGGTCAAGAGCTGGGCGGATCATAGGAGGATCTGGCGAAGGAATCAGCGTGAGTGCCATTACCGTAGACAAGGTGACGCTGCTTCAAGCAGTGATCCTCCAGGTGGAGGAGACGCTGCGGCGGCTGGGATCGGGATATACCGTGGCGAGGCAGGCGACGCTGGATTCGCCGCATGTGATGAAGAGCAAGCGCGAGGTGGCGGGCATCGAGGCCTCCTACCTTGCGAACGCGTTGGCAGGGAACATTCAGGAGCGAGAATTCTGTTTGCGGACGCTCAGGGAAATGCGGCTGCCCGATGCGCCGGAGCGCGCCGCGCTCGGCTGTGTCGTTGGCATCGGCCCGCCGGATGGTCCGGCGGAGCGCCTGTACTTCATCCTGCCTGTCTGTGGGGGGATGGAGATCCCCGTGCAGGACGATGCCCGGACCATTCGGGTCGTCACTCCGGAGACGCCCGTGGCAAAGGCGCTCCTGGGAAAATCCTTGGGGGATGAGGTCAGGCTTCGCAAGGATCAGGAGCGGCCAGACAGCGTTCGGCTGCTGGTCTGACCCTGGAGGACCGGGAGGGACTGCGGAGGTTAGTTTTTCTTTTCCGCGGCATCTTCTTTCTTGAGCTTGACAGGGTCTCGGGGCAGGTCGTCGAGCACTCGTGGCTCCAGAACGTACACGATGGGGGAATTCTTGACCTTGGCGAAGAGCTGGTTCTTCTCCTTGTCCACCTTGCCAAACTCGATGGCAGGCAGATCGGTGTTGTCCGTCTTCTTGACGATCACCTCAACCTGTGGTTTCGCCAGGCCGTAGCGTGCCAGATCGCCGGGCTTTTCCGTGGCAATGTCCTTGAAGCGTAGTCCGTTCACGCTGTAGATCAGGTCGAGCGCCTTCCCGCTATCTGCGGTAGCAGCCTGCGGTTGAGTGAGCTTCCAATTGTCTCCCTCCTTCTCCAGGACGATGGTCGTATCGGGCCAGGCTACGCGCAGCCCCTTCACGTCCTTGATCTCGAAGGCCAGCAGCCGCTTGTCCCGCAGGTCCAGGGGCGATTTCTTCAGGTCCTCGAGGACCTTTCCTTCCACCAGGAACACCTGCTTGCCACCCTCGACGGCGACGTACGCCTGACCCTGCTCCGGGGTGGGGGAGGGCGCCTTCGAGTCTGTGCGCGTCTTTTCTGTCTTTCTCGCGATCAGGACCGTCTTGGGTGTGGGGGCGTCTTTTTCGGACACCGTCACCCGGTAGTCGGGTCGCGCCAGGCCATACCTGGCAAAGTCCGCGGTCGCCTCCGCCACGAATTCCTTGGCCTTCAAGTCGCGCACTGCACCCACCAGCCGATCAATGGCGGAGCCGTCCGCCTTGACCTTGATCGGCTGCTCCAACCACCACTCCTCCCCCGACTTGGCCGCGACGATGAACGAATCCTTGCTCTTGAGTTCGACCCTGGTTGCCTTGGTGGAATCGAGAGAGATGATGGTCTTGTCCCGGAGGTCGGTCGGGGTCTTCTCCAGTTCCCCCTTCAAGCTCGCGGGCACCATAAGGACCGCGGGGGAATCTCCCCGCTTGGCGTACACCCAGGATCCCGTGGGGCTGTTCTTCCCGAGGAGGAGGGTGATCAGCCCCGCAGTGTCCTTCACCTTCAGCGTAACGGTCAGGGCGGGAGGTTCCAAGCCGAAGTCCGCCAGGCCGGCCGGCTTTTCCTCCACAGTCCGCTCGATCCGGGCCAGGGTCAGGCCGGTCAGGAGCGAAGCCGCCGGACCCTGGTCGGCCTTGGCCTCCACGGGCTGGGTCAGCCGCCAGGTCTCGCCGTCGCGCTTCAGGCCGATGGTCGTCCCGTCGCGGGCGATGCTCAATTCCTGCACGGCCTTGTCGTCGAAGGCGAAGAGCTTGGAATTTCCCGGTTCGGATTTTGGTTGGCGCTCGGACCAGACATAGTATCCGCCCAGGAGGGCGACCAGGATCGCCAGAATGATGGTAGTGCGGACGTTCATCGAGGGTTCCGTGCCAATGGAAAATTGAAAACCGACAACCGACAATTGAAAATGAGCTGCAACCCACACCGGGAACTGTCCGATCTGGCCCCCGGTTTTACATTGTCAGTTGTCCGATTGAAATTGCCCAGATTCATCGGGAACGCCTCCGCCGGATCCACACCGTGCTCCCGACGACGGCGATGGCCAAGGGAATCAGGCCGACCGGTACCCAGCGAAAGACCGTGGCCTGACCGGCCGTGAGGAAAATGGGAGTGGACTTCGCCTCACGGGGTCGGATGGAGATGAGGTCCTCCTCTTCGGCAAGCCAGCTCACCGTGTTCAGGAAGAGGTCCCGGTTGCCGAAGGCGCCGACGTAATTATTGGCAGCGAAGCTGGAGCTGCCGAAGGCCACGATCCGGGCCTTGACGGATTTGGGGGCTTCGCCGCCCTTCTTCTCTTCGCCGCCTTTCCCTTCCCCTTTGGCCTTGTCCGTGGGCTTTGTCTCCACCGTTGCGATCACCGCGATCGGCACCGACTCCTTTTTTTCTTTCCGGGGATCCACGCGCACCTGCCCCCGGCTCAGCTTCCCCCGGAAGCTTTGGGGACTGGTTTGGGCCAGCCTCTCCAGGCTGACCCCCTCGGGCGACTTCTCGACCGTGTCCACGGAACGGGTGAGCGGGAAGATCGTGGCCACATTCTTGAAGTCCCGGGTGATCGGATGGAATGTGGAGTAGCGGGAGACGACGGGAGCCAGTTCGGACCCCCCGTACAGCGCGCTGGTGGGATCCACGTCAATCACTGCGTCGTCGCCGACCTTGATCCCGTACTGCAGGAGGAACGGTTTGAGGCTGGCTGCCTGGTCTGGATCCAACAGAACGAGCAGCTTCCCGCCTCGCCGGATGTAATCCTTGAGCGTCGCAAGTTCCTGCTCGGCGAAATCCTTGCGCGGCCCGGCGATCACCACGACCGAGGCGTCGGCCGGGACGCTGGCCTCCCGCAGCAGAAGGAGCTCGCGGGTCTCGTAGTTGGCCTTCTCGACCAGCGTGCGGATGGCGTTGTACCCGTCCTTGCCGCTGTCGGTAATGGCTCGTTCGCCGTGGCCGACCACGAAGTACATGACCCGCTTGCCACCCCGGGTCACCTTGATGATTGCGTTGGTCAGCTTCTCCTCATCCAGGTCCATGATCTGCTCTTCCTGGAGTGTGGCCTCGGCCAGGGCCGGCATCTTGGTGGGGGCAGGGGCTGGGCCCGAAGCCACGGCGCCGGGAGCCTGCGCAGGTGCGCGCTGCTCTTTCGGCGCGGCCACCTTGGCCTCCAAGACCACGATGCCGTACTGGCTCACCTTGTAGCGCTGGGCGCGGCCGGGATCGCGGTCGGGATCCACGAACTCGTACCGAAAATTGGAGGAGAGATCCGCGTAGCGACGCAGCAGTTCCTCCGCGCCCCGCCGGTCCTCGAAGGCGTTGGGGGAGGGCGGGCGGTAGAACGCCACGGCCTTCACATCCGCCTTCAGGTTCTTGAGAAGTTTGGTCGTCTGGTCGGAGGGCGTGTAGCGCTTGCCCTCGCTCAGGTCCAGCCGCTTGTTGTTGGTGGTGGAGATGAGCTCCACCAGGACCAGCAGGGCCAGCAGGAGCAGGACGGAGAGCGTCACGTTCAGACCGTACCGGGTGGCGCGACGCCCCAGGACGGCCAGGATTGAGTCGAACCCGGCACAGACCCACGCCGCCAGCAGGACGGCGCCGCCCAGGGCCGCAAGTCCCGCCCAGGTCGCCCAGTCCGGCCGGAAGAGGTAGGCCAGGCCGCCGATGGCCAAGAGTATCAACCCGGGGATCCACGCAAGGGTTGTAAAACGTCTCATCCTCGACTCCGATCCAATGAAATTTTGCATTGTCCCAAAGCGGCTACCCTCTCCACCGGTGCGACTCCACCGCGCGCATCGTCAGGAAGAGGCCGAAGATGGTGAAGTTCAGGTAGAAGATCAGGTCCTTGGATTCGATCACGCCGCGCTGGAAGCTGTCGAAGTGACGGATGATGGACAGGTGGTTCAGGACCTGCCCCAGGGTGCCGCCTGTGCTGTCCGCTGACCAGTCGATGATCCAGAAGAGCAGCGCGGCGCCGAAGGTGAGGACGGCGGCCACGATCTGGTTCTCGGTCAAGGAGGAGCAGAAGAGACCGATGGCCAGGAAGGTCATTCCCAGGAGCATCAGGCCCGCGAACGCCACGCCGATCGCCTGCCACTCCAGCGGTGCCAGGCTGGCCAGCATCAGAATGTTGATCAGGGGCAGGGCCAGCATGACCAGGAAGATGGCCAGCGCCGCCAGGAACTTCCCCCCCAGGAGCTCCACGTCGCGGATGGGGAAGGTGAACAGGAGCTCCAGGGTCCCGGTCCTTCGTTCTTCCGCCAAGAGCCGCATGGTGACGATGGGCATCAGGAACAGCAGGATCACCGCCACGTTGCGGAGGAGGGGGCGGACCACCCACTCGGTGGCGTTCATCCCCTGGGCCATGCTCGGGTTCATGGCAGACTGGAAGCTGGCGCGCTGGAACTGGGCCAGGATACTGGTGAACATGAACCCGCAGATGATTGCGAAGATCGTCAACAGCGCGTAGGCGATGGGCGAGGTGAAGTAGGTTCGCACCTCGCGCTTGAAGATAGCCAGGACGTTCACTGCTCGCCCTCCTGCCCCGTGGGCTGTTCGTGCGGCAATTCCTCGGTCACCAGCCGGATGAACACCTCTTCCAACATGACGTCGGCCGGGCGCAACTCGTAGAGGCCCCAGCCGCGGCCGACCACGGCCGCGGCGAGGTCCCGCCGCAGGTCGCGATGCAGCGCGCACTGCACCAGGTAGCGAATGCGCCCGTCGGCCCGGTCGGGCCGTTCCTCGACGCGGAGGACGCCGGCCACACGCTGAAGTTGCTCCCGCACCTCGGCCGCGGGACCATCCACCTGCACCAGGACCGTGGCGGAGGTCCGGACCTTGGCCTTGAGGTTCTCCGGGGTATCCACGGCCACGATCTTCCCCTGGTTGATGATGATGACGCGCTGGCAGATCATTTCCACCTCGGGGAGGATGTGGGTGGACAGGATCACGGTGCGCTGCCCGGCCAGCTCCCGAATGAGCTGGCGGATCTCGATGATCTGCTTCGGGTCGAGGCCCACGGTCGGCTCGTCCAGGAGGATGACCTCCGGATCGTGCAGGATCGCCTGGGCGATGCCGACGCGCTGGCGGTAGCCGCGCGAGAGAGTCCCGATCAGGTGGTTGGCCGCGTCATCCACGCGGCACCGCTCCATGGCGGCGGCCACGCGCCGCGCGCGTTCCGGGCGGGGGACGCCCTTGACCTCGGCCACGAAATCCAGGTAGGTCCGGACGCGCATCTCCGGATAGAGGGGGACATTCTCCGGCAGGTAGCCGAGCCGCCGGCGAACCGCCAGCGATTCTTTGAACACGTCAAAGCCGGCGACGCGGGCGGTGCCCCTGGTGGCAGGCAGGTATCCGGCCAGGATCCGGAGCGTGGTCGTCTTCCCTGCACCGTTGGGGCCGAGGAAGCCCACGATCTGGCCGCGGTCCACCGTGAAGGATACGTCCTCGATGGCAGCCGTGGGACCGTAAAACTTCGTTAAATTCTCCACCTCGATCATTGCGAGCTCATCCCTCCTTTCGCGCGCAAGCCAGCCGGAAAGATCCAGGGGAATCGGCGGAAGACACGTTGACCGGAAGGTCTCCGGGCAGGCAGCGGCGGAGTTCGAAACACTGTGGAGAATCCAGGCGAATTACCTTGACACAAATACTCGGTTTCTATACGATTTTCTCAACCTGAACGAGCGCTCGATCGGGTTCCCAACTACCAGGATGATCATGCCAAAAAGCATGGGACAGAAAGATATCGAAACCATCGTCAAAGATCAAGACCTAATTAGCAGGCGTCACATGCAGATTTGTGACGCCGGACTGAAACTCTTCTCCCGCAAGGGGTTCCACCGGACGACGGTGCGCGAGATCGCAGAGGCCAGCGGCCTGGGGATCGGCACCCTCTACAGCTACATCAAGACCAAGGAGGATATCCTCTACCTCGTGTACCGCCGGATCCTGGAGAGCTTCGAGGCCCGCATGCTGGAGGCCACGCAGGGGATCCAGGATCCGCGCCTCCAGCTCAAGGCAGCGCTGGAGGAGACGCTCAAAATCTACGACGAGTGTCAGGACGCGGTCCTCCTGCTGTACCAGGAGTCCCATGCGCTCGGTCGCCAGGGGCTACAGGGCCTGTTCGAAGTGGATCGGACCTACGTCGGTTTCTTCCGGGAGATCCTGGACCGGGGAACCCGCGCCGGCCAGTTTGCCGTGAAGGAGCCGCACCTGTTGGCCGTGTGCATCCTGTTCCTGTGCGCGGTATGGGATCTGAAACGGTGGAACTTGCAAGGCTACACGCTGGAGACGATCATCGAGAGCCTGACCACCCTCATCCTGAACGGCATCAGCGCGGACCGGCCGATGGGGCTGCAGCAGCAGTGACGGCGGGCAGGGGGGCGGAGGAGCAGGGGAGCCAGGGGACAGAGGAGAGCGTGATGCAAGATGTTGTGATCGTGGGTGCGGCCCGAACACCCATCGGAAGTTTCAACGGCAGCCTGGCCGCGCTCCCGGCAACGCTGCTTGGCAGCATCGCGGCGGCCGAGGCGTTGCTCCGCGGCGGGGTGGAGCCCGCCCAGGTGGACGAGACGATCTTCGGCAACGTCCTGTCGGCCGGCCTGGGGCAGGCCCCGGCGCGGCAGGTGGGCATCGGGGCCAAGATCCCGGTGGCGGCCGGGGCCCTCACGGTGAACAAGGTGTGCGGGTCGGGCATGATGGCCGCCATGCTGGCCGCCAACCGGATCCAGGTGGGCGAGGCCGAGCTGGTGCTGGCGGGTGGCATGGAGAGCATGAGCCGCGCCCCCTACCTTCTGGACAGAGCCCGCACCGGCTACCGGATGGGGCACGCGCAGCTCATCGACTCCATGATCCTGGACGGCCTGTGGGACGTGTACAACCAGTTCTCCATGGGCATGTGCGGGGAGCTGTGCGCGGAGAAGTACGGCTTCACCCGCGAGGCCCAGGACGAGTACGCCGCGCGGAGTTACACCCGGGCCCTGGCGGCTCAGACGGCCGGGCGGTTCTCGGCGGAGATCGTCCCGGTCCAGATCCCCGGCCGCAAGGGCGAGGTCGAGATGGTGGCAGAGGATGAGGAGCCGAAGCGCGGCGACCTGACGAAGATGCGGCGCCTCAAGCCGGCCTTCAAGGAGGGCGGGACGGTGACGGCGGCCAACTCCCCATCCGTCAACGATGGGGCCGCGGCCCTGATCGTCGCGTCGGCCCGCCGCGCCGAGGCCCTGGGTCTGACGCCGCTCCTCCGCATCGCGGGAATGGCAGGCGCGGCGACGGCGCCGGAGTGGTTTACCGTCGCGCCCATCGAGGCCCTGCGCAGGCTGTTCAAGAAGACCGGCTGGTCCGTGGACAGCGTGGACCTGTTCGAGATCAACGAGGCCTTCTCCGTGGTGGCCATGGCGGCCATCCAGGAATTGGGGCTGGACCCGGAACGGGTGAACGTCAACGGCGGGGTCGTGGCCCTGGGACATCCCATCGGGGCAACGGGGGCGCGCCTCCTGGTGACGCTGCTGTACGCCATGGCCGACCGAGGGGCACGGCGCGGCGTGGCCGCCCTCTGCCTGGGGGGCGGGGAAGGTCTGGCGATGGCGGTCGAACGGATTTGATCCGACAGGGACAGCGATAGCGACAGCGAAGAGACGTGCGGGCCGATCGGTGATCGCTGTCGGGGTTCGCTGGCGATTGCGAGGAACCAGATTCATCGGATATCCCTATCGGCTCTCGCTGTCGGCTTTTCATTAGTTGTGGGGGGCGCCATGGAGATCAAGACCATCGGGGTGGTGGGAGCCGGCACCATGGGCCAGGGGATCGCCCAGGTGGCCATCCAGAACGGGTTTCGGGTCATCCTGCGTGATCTGGAGGACCGCATCCTGCAGCATGCCCGCGCCCGGATCGACACGGCCCTGAAGAAACTGGTCGATGACGGGAAGATCAGCGAGGGCCAGAAGGGCGAAATGCTGAAGCTGCTGACCACCACGACGAACATGCCCGAGCTGAAGAACGCCGACTTCATCGTCGAGGCGGCCAGCGAAGAATTCCCGGCGAAGAAGGCGATCTTCCAGGAACTGGACAAGACCTGCCGCCCCGGGACCATCCTGGCCACCAACACCTCCTCCATCTCCATCACCAAGATCGGCGCGACGACGCGGCGACCCGAGAAGGTGATCGGCATGCACTTCATGAACCCGGTGCCCGTGCTGCAACTGGTGGAAGTGATCCGGGGGGTGGAGACGACAGGAGAGACTGCGGCCACGACCCACGACCTGGCCAAACGGCTGGGAAAGACGACCGTGGAGGCCGCCGACTTTCCGGGATTCCTGGTGAACCGCATTCTTATGCCCATGATCAACGAGGCCATCTTCGCCCTTATGGAGGGGGTCGGAACCGTCGAGGCGATCGATACCGTCATGCGCCTCGGCATGAAACACCCCATGGGCCCGCTGGCCCTGGCGGATTTCATCGGACTGGATGTGTGCCTGGCCGTCCTGCGCACCCTTCACGAGGGACTCGGCGATCCCAAGTACCGGCCGGCGCCGCTCCTGGTCCGGATGGTGGATGCCGGCTACCTGGGGCGAAAGACCGGGCGCGGTTTTTACAAGCATTCCTAATCTGGCCCCACCCGCAATCATCTCCGGGAGGTCTTATGGGCTTCGAGAGCATCCTGCTAAGGATCGAAGGCGGCGTGGCCACCATCACGCTGAACCGCCCCCAACAACTGAACGCCCTGAACCGGCAGATGTTCCGGGAGCTGGACGAGGCCTTCGAGGAGGTGGGAGCGGACCCTGCCGCTCGCGTGCTGGTGATCACGGGGGCGGGGGACCGGGCCTTCGCCGCCGGAGCCGACATCCGGGAGTTCGTGGGCATGGGCCCTCTGGCGGCCCTGGACTTCAGCCGGAACGCCCAGCGCATCTTCCGCAAGCTGGAGACGATGCCGAAGCCGACCGTCGCAGCGGTCAACGGGTTTGCGCTGGGAGGGGGCTGTGAGCTGATGATGGCTTGCGACATCGCCTATGCCGCGGACACGGCCCGGGTCGGCCAGCCGGAGATCACCCTGGGGATCATCCCAGGTGCCGGTGGGACGCAGCGCCTGTCGCGGCTGGTGGGGAAGCAGAAGGCCAAGGAGCTCATGATGACCGGGGACATGATCCCGGCCGAGGAGGCCCTGCGGCTCGGGCTGGTCTGCAAGGTGGTGCCGGCCGCGGACCTGATGACCGAGGTCCAGAAACTCTGCGAACGACTCCTGAGCAAGGGGGACGTCGCGTTGCGCATGGTGAAGGAGGCCGTCGAGGCCGGCATGCAGGTGGACCTGGCCAGCGGGACCGAGATCGAGGCCAAGGCCTGGAGCCTCTGCTTCACCACCGAAGATTACGTCGAGGGTGTGAAGGCGTTCCTGGAGAAGCGCAAGCCGAACTTCAAAGGCCGCTAGAAGAAAAGACCAAGACCATGCAACCGCAAATGAACGCAAATAAACGCAAATCGCTCCAACTGAAAGGCTCGCAAGAGAAGGTACCCTTATTCGTGTTCATTTGCGTTCATTGGCGGTTCCATTCCGGGGTCTGACATGGATTTCGAGCTGACGGAAGAGCAGCGGATATTCCAGGAGACGGCCCGGCAGTTCGCCGAGAAGGAAATCGCGCCCATCGCCGAGAAGGTGGACGAGCGGGGCGAATTTCCTCGGGAGACTATCCGGAAGCTGGGCGAGCTGGGCTTCATGGGGGTCGCGGTGCCACAGGCAGACGGCGGCGCAGGGGCGGATACCGTCTGCTACGTGCTGGCGCTGGAGGAGATCAGCCGGGCCTGCGCGTCCCATGGCGTCATCATGTCAGTGAACAACTCGCTCTACTGCGAACCCGTCCTCCGGTTCGGCACGGAATGGCAGAAGCGGCGATTCCTCCCGCCCGTCGCCAGCGGGAAGAGCATGGGGTGCTTCTGCCTGAGCGAGCCCGGCGCGGGCAGCGACGCCGCCAACCAGCAGACGACGGCCAGGCACGATGGGGACTGCTATGTCCTGAACGGGACCAAGAATTTCATCACCAACGGGAACGAGGCGGACTACGCCATCGTGTTCGCCACCGTCAACAAGGAACTGAAACACAAAGGCATCTGCGCCTTCGTGGTGGAGCGCGGGGCGCAGGGCTTTGCCGTCGCCCACCTGGAGAAGAAGCTGGGGATCCGGGGCACCAGTTGCGCCCAGCTCACCTTTGACAACTGCCGTGTGCCGGCCGAAAACCTCCTGGGCAAGGAGGGCGAGGGGTTCAAGGTCGCCCTGGCCACCCTGGACGGCGGGCGGATCGGGATCGCCGCGCAGGCCGTGGGCATCGCGCGCGCGGCCCTGGAGGCCTCCCTGGACTATGCGAAGCAGCGGGTCCAGTTCGGCAAGCCGATCGCGGCCAACCAGGCCATCCAGTTCATGCTGGCTGACATGGCCACGGAGATCGACGCGGCCCGCTTGCTCGCCCTCAACGCCGCCCTGCTGAAGGACCAGGGCATGCGCCACACGAAGGAATCCTCCATGGCCAAGCTGTACGCGTCCGAGGTCGCCATGCGCGCGAGCATCAAGGGGGTCCAGATCTTCGGCGGCTACGGGTACATGATGGACTATCCCGCCCAGCGGTTCATGCGCGACGCCAAGATCACCGAGATCTACGAGGGCACCTCGGAGGTGCAGCGGATGGTGATCGCACACGCCCTTCTCTCCTAGAGGCGTTCGGTAGTTCGGTAGTTCGGTGGTTCGGTGGTTCGGTCGGACACGCTGCTGAAGAATTACCGAACACTCGAACCACCGAACGACCGAACGGTTTTCCAAGCCTGGAGGCGGACGGATGAACATCATCGTCTGCATCAAACAGATCATCGATCCCGAGATCCCGGCCGACCAATTCAAACTGGACGCGAGCACCAAACGACAGGTCCGGGGGGGTCTCTCCCTGGTCATCAGCGCCTACGATCAGAACGCCCTGGAAGTCGCGTTGCAATTGCGAGAGAAGGTGGGCGGGAAAGTCACGGCACTCTGTCTGGGGGAATCGGGTGCCATGGGGGCGATCAAGACGGCCCTGGGCATGGCAGTGGACGAGGGGGTCCTCGTGAGTGACCCGCCCCTCCTCGAATCCGACCCCTTCGGGGTGGTCCATATCCTGGCGAAGGCCATCCAGAAGATCGGCGTGCCGGACCTCGTGCTGACCGGGTGCGTGTCCGGTGATACCGGCGACAAGGTGATGGGACCGCTCATCGCCGAGGAACTGGGACTCCCGTGCGTGACATTCGTCAGCAAGGTCGAGGTGAAGGATGGGAAGGCGCTGGTGCGCCGGATCGTGGAAGATGGATACGAGCTGGTGGAGGCGGCCTTCCCCCTCGTGGTCAGCATCATCAGCGATGACAGCAACGTCCCCCGATACTCCAAGCTCAAGGACATCATGGCCGCGGCCAAGAAGCAGGTCCCAACCTGGAAGACGGCAGACTTGGGCTTGGATGGCGAGCGAGTGGGAGCCGGCGCCGCTCGACTCCAAATGCGAGATGTCTCCATCCCTGAGCGCGACTCGAAGTGCGAGATCCTGGACGGGGAAACCCCCGAGGAGCGGGCGGAGCGACTCGCCCTGCGGCTGCGGGAGCTCAAGGTCATCTGAGGGAAATGCAACCGCAAATGAACGCCATTCGACAGGCTCACGGCCCTGAGCAGCGCCGAAGGGCAAATACACGCAGATGAACTCCCGGAATCATTCTGAGGAGGCGGTTACATGACGGATGTGCTGGTGTTGGTGGGCGGACAAGGGAATCCTCCCTCGCAGAATACACTGGAATTGTTGGGGGCGGCGCGCCGCCTGGCGGATGCGACCCAGGGGCGTGTGAAGGCAGCGGTCCTAGAGAGTGCGCCCACCGCGCTGACTGCGGGGCTGTTCGGCTACGGGGCCGATCAGGTCTTTCGTGCCGAGCACCCGCTCCTGAACGGTTACCAGGGGGACGTCTACGTGGCGGCGCTCTCCCAGATCGCGGCTCAGGCCGCCCCTCAGGTGATCCTGCTAGCCGACGACTCCTGCGGCAAGGAGATGGCGCCCCGGCTGGCCCATCGGCTGAACGCGGGTGTCGTGACCGAGGTGCTGGCGGTGGAAGCAGAGGGGCCCGCCGTCCTCTTTCGGCGACAGATGTACGGCGGACGAACCATCGCGACTCTCGCGGCCCAGCGTTTCCCGGTGGTCGCGACCGTCAAGCCTCGAACCATGACGCCGGCCTCGGAACTGGCGGGCCGTACCGGGGAGGAGATCGCAGTCGCGCTTACGCTGGAGGCGTCTCTCGTCCGCACGAAGGTAGTCCAGAAAGTCGCGGAGGAGGTCCGCGGCGTCAAACTGGAGAATGCCCGCGTGGTCGTGAGCGGGGGACGCGGACTGAAGGGCCCCGAGCCCTTCAAGCAGCTCGAGGAGCTGGCGCAAATCCTCAAGGGGGCCGTGGGTGCGTCGCGGGCGGCCACGGACGCCGGATGGGTCCCCGCCTCGTGGCAAGTCGGTCAAACCGGGAAGACGGTCAGTCCGGATCTCTACATCGCGGTGGGCATCTCGGGCGCCACCCAGCACCTGGCGGGGATGACCGGCTCCAAGACCATCGTGGCGATCAATACGGACCCCGATGCGCCGATCTTCAAGATCGCGCACCTCGGGATCGTTGGGGACTACAAAGCCATCCTCCCGAAGCTCCTCGAGAAGTGCAGGGACCTGACGCAAGGCTGATGGCTCTCCCCTCAACCCCACCTTCTCCCCTCGGGGGAGAAGGAAAGGAAGAGGGGGAGAGCGCGTGAGCGAAACCTCACCGTTATTGCAAGTCGGGGCACCAAGGATCCGAAACCGCCCGTCTCCCGTGGCCCCTGGTTGCAGTTTTTCGGAGCCGTTCGGATGATCCCTTCGCGAGAAATCTACTGGAACATCCCGGCCCACCTCCTGCTGTACCCCCTCTTCCTGCCGTTCCTGGCGGTCTTCCTCTACGGCTGCTATCGCCTCGTCAAGATCCTGTGGATCGGGCAGCCGGAGAAAGACATCCCTCCGATCGGCAGGCAACTCCGGGATCTCCTAGCGCAGGCCGTGCTCCAGCGCCGGCTGCTAGAACAGCCGCTGGCCGGCAGCATGCACGCCGCCATGTCCTGGGGCTTCGGCATTCTATTCGTCGCCACCTGCCTGGTCGTCCTCCAGGATTACCTGGGCATCCCGACGCTCTCGGGTACCTTCTATCTTGTCTTCATGTCCCTGACCGTGGACCTCTTTGGCGTGGCCGCGGTGCTGGGTGTGATCGCCGCCCTGGTGAGGCGCTACGCGACCAGACCACCGCGCTTGTGGAAGCCGCGGGACGCCGAAGGATACGGCCTTTTCCTCTGGTTGTTCCTCGCCATCCTGGTCAGCGGGTTCGCGGTCGAGGGGCTGCGGATCGTGGCCACCAGGGACCCCTGGGGCCTCTGGTCGCCCGGGGGATGGCTGGCGGGCCTCGGCTTTGCCGGTCTCTCGCAGTCCCAGCAGGCCCTGTGGCACCGGGTGGCCTGGTGGGGCCACGCGGTGCTGGCCTTTGGGTTCATCGCGCTCCTCCCCTACACGCTGATCCGTCACATCCTGGCGGCAGCGGCCAACATCGCCCTGCGCCGTCCACAGCCCTCGGGCGTGATCCAGCCGGTGGCGCTGGAGGAGGCGGAACACTTCGGGATCTCGACGATCCAGGCATTTCCGCGCAAGGACCTCCTGGATCTCGTGGCCTGCACCGAGTGCGGCCGGTGTCAGGACGCCTGCCCCGCCTGGGCCACGGGAAAGCCCCTCACGCCCAAGGGACTCATCATAGACCTGCGCGACCACCTGCTGGCCCATGGCAAGGGGAACGGGAACGGCAAGCCCCTGGTGGGCGGCGTGATCAGCGAGGATGTGATCTGGGCGTGCACCACCTGCGGGGCCTGCCACCAGGAGTGCCCGGTCTTCATCGAGCCGATTCCGAAGATCATCAACATGCGGCGCTTCCTGGTCATGGAGGAGGCGAGATTCCCGGAGACGATGCAGGCGGCCATGCGGGGGATGGAGACCCGCGGCCACCCCTACCAGGGCGCCGTCCCGACGCGGACGGAGTGGGCCAGGGACCTGGATGTCGCCCTGATGGCCGAGAAGGGGTCGGCGGAGTACCTGTACTGGGTGGGCTGCGCCGCGGCCTTTGACGAGCGCACCCAGAAGGTCGCCCGGGCCCTCACGCAGGTGCTGAAGGCCGGCGGGGTGGATTTTGCCATCCTGGGGGAAGAGGAGCGGTGCACGGGGGATCCCGCGCGGCGCATCGGCCACGAATTCCTGTTCCAGAAGCAGGCGCAGGCCAACATCGAGACGCTCAACGGATACGGCGTGAAGAAGATCATCACGGCCTGTCCCCACTGCTTCAACACGTTGAAGAACGAGTACGGACAGTTCGGAGGCCACTACGAGGTCATCCACCACTCGGTGCTGATCAACGACCTGCTGCAACAGGGCCGGGTGAAGCCGAGGACGGCGATCGCCCAGACCGTGGCCTACCACGACTCCTGCTATCTGGGGCGGCACAACGGGATCTACGATGCCCCCCGGGAGATCCTCCAGATCCTGCCCGGCGTCCAGGCCAAGGAAATGGAACGAAATCGCGAGAAAGGCTTCTGCTGCGGCGCCGGTGGCGGGATGATGTGGTTCGAGGAACGCATCGGCAAACGGGTGAATATCGAGCGGACCGAGGAGGCGCTGCGGGTGAAGCCGGACGTGGTGGGGACGGCCTGTCCCTTCTGCCTGACCATGTTCGAAGACGGGCTTCGGGCCAAGGACGCGACGGAACAATTGAAAGCCATGGACCTGGCGGAGTTGGTGGCTCGCGCACTCTAGGGCAAGGGCGTTCGGGAGTTCGGTAGTTCTGGCCGGGTTCCTCGAACGCTCGAACTACCGAACGGTTTCTCATGGATTTTCAGCTTACGGAAGCCCAGCGGTTAATCCGCGATACGGTGCGCGAGTTCGCCGACAAGGAGCTGGCACCCTTGGCGGCCGAACTGGATCGCCTGAAGCGGTTCCCGGAGAAGCCGCTGCAGCGCCTGGCCGAACTAGGTGTCCTGGGGATGACCATGCCGCCGGAGTACGGAGGGGCGGGCGCCGACACAGTCAGCAGTTGCTTGGCCCTGATGGAGATCAGCCGGGCCTGCGCCAGCACCGGCGTCACGGTGTCGGTGCTCAACACGCTGACCTGCGAGATCATCTACCGGCACGGGACAGAGGACCAGCGGCAGCGGTATCTGCCGGCCCTGTGCCGCGGGGAGATCCTGGCAGCCTTCTCCCTGACCGAGCCGACGAGCGGCAGTGACGCGGCAAGCCTTCGGACGACTGCGATCCGACGGGGGGACCGTTACGTCCTGAACGGGACGAAACAGTTCGTGACCAACGGGAGCCGGGCGGGAGCGATCATCCTGTTCGCATCCACGGATCCTCCCCGGGGTGAAAAGGGCATCACGGCGTTTCTGATCGAGCCGTTGTTCCCGGGATTCCGGGTCGGGAAACGGGAAGAGAAGATGGGGCTCCGCGCCTCGGACACCACCGAACTGGTGCTGGAGGACTGCCAGGTGCCAATCGAGAATCGCATCGGGGAAGAGGGCGAGGGCTTCAAGATCGCCTTGTCCTCTCTCGTGACCGGTCGGGCGGGGATCGCGGCACAGGCCGTTGGTATCGCGCAGGCGTGTCTCGACGCGTCGATCCGGTATGCGAAGGAACGCCGCCAATTCGGCCAACCCATCGCCCAGTTCCAGGCCATCCAGTGGAAGCTGGCCAACATGGCCACGGAGACCGAGGCGGCGCGACTCCTGACGTTGCGAGCGGCGGCGCGGAAGGACCGGGGCCTCCCCTGTACGATGGAGGCTTCCATGGCCAAGCTGTTTGCATCGGAAGCGGCCAACCGCTCCGCGGCCGAGGCCGTGCAGATCCACGGCGGCTACGGGTACCTCCAGGATTTCCCGGTGGAGCGCTACATGCGGGACGCCCGGGTCCTGACGATCTACGAGGGAACGTCGGAGATCCATCGGCTCATCGTCGCGCGGCAGCTCCTCGGGAAGGTTTTCGAGACAGGCGAGAGTGGAGGGGATCCATGACGTTCGACCCGGAGGAGCTGAAACGGTTGGAGCAGGAGAAGGCCCGCTGGGAGCAACAGACGCTGGGCTCCCACCTGGAGCGTGCGCCTGAACGATCGGATCCCTTCACCACGGTGTCGGGCAAGCCGATCTCCCGCCTGTACACGCCTCTGGATATCCCCAACCTGAACTATCAGGAGGATCTGGGCTTTCCGGGGGAGTATCCTTTCACCCGGGGGGTCCAGCCCACCATGTACCGGGGGCGGTTCTGGACCATGCGGCAGTACTCGGGCTTCGGCTCGGCCGAGGAGACCAACCGGCGCTACCGGTACCTCCTGGAGCAGGGACAGATGGGGCTGTCGGTCGCATTCCACCTGCCCACACTGATGGGCTACGACTCTGACCATCCCATGGCCGCCGGCGAAGTGGGGAAGTGCGGGGCGGCCATTGACTCACTCCAGGACATGCAGGTGCTGCTCAGGGAGTTGCCCCTGGACAAGGTCACCACCTCCATGACCATCACCTCGACCGCTGCGGTGGCGTGGGCCATGTACATCGCGGTGTGCGAGCAGATGGGGATCCCTTACGACCGGATCGGAGGGACGCTGCAGAACGACATCCTGAAGGAGTACATCGCCCAGAAGGAGTACATCTTCCCGCTGCAGCCCTCGATCCGGCTGGTGACCGACACCATCGTGTTCGGCAGTCGCCATTTCCCCAAGTGGAACACCATCAGCATCAGCGGCTATCACATCCGGGAGGCGGGGGCCACGGCCCTGCAGGAGCTGGCCTTCACCATCGCCGACGGCGTCACCTATGTGGAGGAAGGAATCCGGGCGGGCCTGGACGTGGATGAGTTCGCGCCGCGCCTGTCCTTCTTCTGGGACATCCACAACGACCTGTTCGAGGAGATCGCCAAGTTCCGCGCCGCCCGGCGCTTGTGGGCCCGCCTGATGCGGGAGCGGTTCAAGGCCAAGAGTCCCCGGTCCTGGATCCTGCGGACTCACTCGCAGACAGCCGGGGTCTCGCTGACGGCGCAGCAGCCGTACGTGAACATCGCCCGCGTGGCGCTCCAGGCCCTGGCGGGCGTCCTGGGCGGCACCCAGTCGCTTCACACCAACTCCATGGACGAGGCCTACGCCCTGCCCACCCAGGAGGCGGTGACCATCGCGCTCAGAACCCAGCAGGTGATCGCCTACGAGACAGGCGTCACGAACACTGTTGACCCGCTGGCGGGCTCCTACTTCATCGAGGCCCTGACGAACGAGATGGAGGAGGGGGCCCTGGAATACCTGCGGCGCATCGAGGAGCTGGGCGGGATGGTGCGCGCCATCGAGCTGGGGTTCCCGCAGCAGGAGATCGCCAACTCCGCCTATGCCTACCAGCGGGCGGTGGAGCGGGAGGAGAAGGTGATCGTGGGCGTGAACCGGTTTGTGGACGAAAGGGAGCAGCGCCCGATCCCCATCCTCTCCATTGACGAGGCCCTGCAGCAGCGACAGGTGGAGCGCCTGGCGCTCCTGCGGAAGAGCCGGGATAAGGATCGCTGGAACCGGGCGATGGATGCTCTCCGAGCGGCCGCTTTGGGAAACGACCCGTGGGGAAAGGACCTGCTCATGCCCAAGATCCTCGAGGCGGTCAAGGCCTACGCGACGGTGGGCGAGATCATCGGTCTGCTGCGCGAGGTCTGGGGTGAGTACACCGAACTCAATATCATTTGACCCTTTTCTGTCACATTCGACATTCGAGATTCGAAATCCGAAATTCGTCATTCATGTGAAGAGGGGACAATGGGAAATGACAGAAAGATTCGAGTGCTCATTGCCAAGCCGGGCTTAGATGGCCACGACCGAGGGGCCAAGGTCATCGCCCGGGCGTTCCGCGACGCAGGCTTCGAGGTGATCTACACCGGCCTGCGGCAGACGCCCGAGATGATCGTGAGCGCCGCCATCCAGGAAGACGTGGATGCCATCGGCCTGAGCTGCCTCTCGGGGGCCCACATGCACCTGTTCCCCAAGGTGATGGAACTGCTGAAGGCCAAAGGTGTGGATGATATCCTGGTCTTCGGCGGCGGGACCATCCCCGACGAGGACATCTCCAAGCTGAAGGCCTGCGGCGTCGCCGAGGTGTACACCCCGGGCGCCAGCACCCAGGATGCCATCGCCTTCGTGCGCGAGAACCTGAAGCAGAAGTGAACATGCGCCGCTGGACCATGTGGAGGGACTGACGATGCGACCCGTGTATCTGGTGTCCGGGGGGGTCAGCAAGTTCGCCAAGGCCCGGCCCGACGTGACCTTCCAGCCAATGGTGAAGGAGGCCTATGACTATGCGCTAAAGGATTTAGGTCTGGAATTCCGAAAGGCCGCCGAGATCGTGGATGGGACCGTGGCCTCATATTTCTCCGATCATTTCATGCGCCAGCTCAAGGCGGGGAGCATGGTCCAGGACTACCTGGGCCTGTGCCCCAAGCCCAGCAAGCGGATCGAGGCGGGGGGTGCCACGGGCGGGGTGGCGTTCCAGTCCGGATGGGAGGCGGTGGCCTCCGGGCGGTACGACATCTGCGTGGTCTACGGCTGGGAGACCATGTCGCACGTCAACACCTGGAAAGGGAATGAGTTCATCGCCCTGGCCTCGGACGTCAGCTTTGATTACCCCGTGGGGGGATTTTACTCCGGCTACTACGCCATGATGGTGGTCCGCCACATGAAAGAGTTCGGGACTTCCGTCGAGCAGATGGCGCTGGTCTCGGTGAAGAACCACAACAACGCCTTCCACAACCCCTATGCCCAGAAACGGATGAACATCCGGATCGAGGACGTGCGGGCCTCCGAGATGGTGGCCTGGCCCCTCACCATGCTCGATATCTGCGTCATGAGCGACGGGGCGGCCGTCACGATCCTGGCCAGCGAGGAGGGAATCAACAGGCTGGAGAAGGCCACGGGCCACCGCCCGAAGCCCGCGAAGGTGACGGGGGTCGGGGGCGGCATCGACGCCATGCGGATGGCGGACCGGCCCCACGGCGAGGTGATCCTGCTCCCCCACGAGAAGCCCGAGGATTACAAGGGGCTGAAGTACCCCGGGGTCCACTCGTTCCGGGCGGGGCGCATGGCCTCGAAGACCGCCTACCAGATGGCCGGCATCACGAACCCGCTGGAGGAGCTGGACTTCATCGAGCTGCACGACGCCTACACCTCGTCGGAAATCCAAACCTACGAAGACATGGGCCTGTGCCGCTACGGCGAAGGGGGGAAGTTCGTCGAGGCGGGCAAGCCCTTCATGCCGAATCTGGATTACGGATACCGCTTCCCGGAACAGGGGAAGATCCCCGTGAATCCCTCGGGCGGCCTCATCGCCTGCGGCCATCCCGTGGGGGCCACGGGCCTCATGCAGGCGGTCTTCGCCCTGTGGCAACTTCAGGGAAGCATCGGCAAGCATTTCGGCAGCAACCAGCTCCAGGTGAAGAACGCACGGCGGGGCGCCATCCATAGCCACGCCGGCACCGGGACCTACGTGGTGGTCTCGATCCTCGAGAAAGGGTTCTAGCCATGGAAGAACAGGAGAAGAAGCGCGTCAAGCTGCCCGAGACCGACGAGGGGACCGTCCTGTTCAACGTGCCCTTCCCCAAGGATCTGAAGGACCTGAAGGGGATGGCGCCCATCATCATCAAGCAGCCGTACCACATCGACTACATCCACAGCTACGGTCAGGATTCGCCCTTCTTTGCCGGCCTGGCCAACGGGAAGCTGTTGGGGACGCGGTGCGGCCCGTGCAAGCACACCTACGGGACACCCCGGCTGCATTGCATGTACTGCGGGAACGAGTGCGACTGGATCGAATTGCCGAAGGAGGGGGCAGTCCATACGTTCACGATCTGCCACTACGGGAGCGAGGAGTTCCTGAAGGAAACCCCCTTCGTCCTCATCCTCGTCGAGTGGCCGGGGGTGGACACCCTGTTCCTGTCCCGGCTGGTGGGGGTTGATTCGCTTCAGCCCTCCCTCGACTGGGTCGGAATGAAGGTGCGGGCGCAGTTCAAGCGCCTGTCCAAATTCAAGCCGACCGACGTGTACTTCGTGCCGGTCTGAGAACATAAAAGCGTTCGACCGTTCGGGGGTTCGGTGGTTCGGCTGTACCCTTGGGATCGGAACTACCGAACACTCGAACTACCGAACGCCCGAACGCTCTTGAAAGAGATCAGTAGGGCCTGCGGAAAACGACCATGGATTTCCAGTTGACGGGGGCCCAACAGGCTGTCCGAGAGACGGTCCGCGAGTTCGCCGAGCGGGAGATCCGTCCGGTCGCCCGACTGTACGACGAGAAGAGCGAGTTCCCGTGGGAGATCGTGAACAAGATGGCGCCCCTGGGACTCCTGGGAATGATCTTTCCCGAGGAGTACGGCGGGACGGGCATGAATTATGTGAGCTATGCCATGGCCATCGAGGAGATCGCGCGGCATGACGGCGGGGTGGCGCTGACCGTCGCCTCCCACACCTCCCTGTGCAGCAACCACATCTACCTGGCAGGAACCGAGGAGCAGAAGCGGAAGCATCTTGTCCCCCTGGCCCGCGGGGAGAAGCTGGGTGCCTGGGGTCTGACGGAGCCGGGTTCGGGGAGCGATGCGGCGGGCCTCCAGACCACCGCCGTGTATAAGGGGGACCGCTGGATCCTCAACGGTACGAAGAATTTCATCACCCAGGGCACGGTGGCCAGCGTATACGTCATCTTGGCCATCACCGACCGCAGCCGGGGAAAGCAGGGGATCTCCGCGTTCATCCTGGAGAAGGGGACGCCCGGATTCCGCCCGGGTCGGAAAGAGGTGAAGCTGGGCGTCCGGTGCAGTGACACCGCGCAACTGCTGATGGAGGACGCGGAGGTCCCGCCCGAGAATCTTCTCGGAGAGTTGCACCACGGCTTCCTGGACACACTGAAGATCCTGGATGGCGGCCGGATCGGCATCGCCGCCATGGCGGTGGGACTGGGGCGGGGGGCGATGGAGGAGAGCGTCAAGTATTCGAAGGAGCGGCAGCAGTTCGGCCAGCCCATCAGCCGGTTCCAGGCCATCCAGTGGAAGTTGGCCGACATGGCCACCGAGATCGAAGCGGCCCGCTTGCTCACGCTTCGCGCGGCCGCCCGGAAGGATCGCGGCCTCCCGATGACCAAGGAGTCGGCCATGGCCAAGCTCTTCGCCTCCGAGGTCGGGATGCGAGCCTGCACCCAGGCCATCCAGATTCACGGGGGCTATGGCTACCTGCGCGACTTTCCGGTGGAGCGCTACTTCCGCGACGTCAAGATAACCGAGATCGGGGAGGGGACCTCCGAAATCCAGCGAATCATCATCGCCCGGCAACTTCTAGGCCGTGACTGGATTTAGCCCGCCAAGAATTTCCCCTTCCTGTTGGACCCGATGGTCGCTGGAGGGAAAATCCAGCGGCGCCTCATCCGGCGACAACTCTTGGATTCCGAGTGGCACCAGGACGCAGAGGATTGGCCTGCGTGCCCTGGCCACCTCTCACGAGAAACTTTCCCTGATCGCAAGCCAAACCCATCAGTTCTCATAGAGACCGGCTGAGCCCGACAGGGAATCTGCTTGACTTCGATATTATGGTTACAATATTAATACATCAATGAAAGCTCACCTCCGCCACTTACGTATCGCGTGACCCAGCCGTGACGCTCCAGCGAGGCGCCATTCCACTCTACTACCAGATTGCTCGAATCCTGCGAAGCCAGATTCACTCCCAATCCGAACCTCAGATAGGACCGCGACTGGCCGGGCAACCCGGTGCTTTTGGTGCAGAGGCCCTTCATTGACCCTCCGGGCGCGTGATGGAGACTGCCATTGACCGTTATCGCACGGAGCGCATGCATCTCCTCATACGGCTTACCCGGCCGAGTCCAACGGCGTCGCTCCGGCCAGCCGATCGGACGAGGGGTGAGCGCGTGACGTCTCGTCCGGCCGACCGGCTGAGGCAGGGGGGAGAGGCCCAACGTCCCCGTAACGACCGAGGAGGAAGAGATCATGGGACGAAGAATCCGCGTGCTTGCTTCCCTGGTGACCCTGGCGGGGGTCTGGCTGGCGCTCGAAGGCGCGCCTCTGGCCGCCGAGGCTCCCGAGGTTTTGAAGTTGGCCTACACGGTGGTCGCGCCGAACCTGCAGGACATGGATGTGTTCATGGGTCGCGACCTCGGGATCTTCAAGAAGCGGGGCCTTGACCTCCAGATCATATTGCTGAATGGGGAGACACTGGGGCTCCAGGCGGTGGTGTCAGGGGACGCGGACGTGTCGCAGAACTCCCACGCCCTCATCTACACAGCCGCCGAAAAGACGTCAACCATCAGGATCATCTGCGAGACGGTGCCGATTCATTCCTACGTCCTGGTCACGACCAAGGACATCGTGAAATGGTCCGATCTGGAGGGAAAGGCACTGGGGATCTCCGGCCTCGGCAGCATCGCCCAGCTCATCCCCCAGGCGGCCATGAAGCGGCACGGGGTGAACCCGGCAAAGGTCAACTATGCCGTCGTGGGGGGATCGGGGGGACGGGCCAAGGCGATGGCTTCGGGCCGTACCCAGGCCGGGATGCTCCACGTGATCGAGGCCGAAGAGTTGATCGCCCAGGAGAAGGGCCTCCACGTGTTCGCGGATCTTCGAACCGAGCTGCCCGAGTTCCAGTTCACGGCCTACATCGCGCTGACCAAGACGATCGCGGCCCGTCGCTCGGCGCTGCAGAAATTCGTCGAAGGGATGATCGAGACCAAGCGTCTGATTCTCGAAAACAAGAAGCTCACCGTCGAGCAATATCTCAAGTACTACCCCAACCGTACCGAGGCCCTGGTCAGTAAGGTATACGACGCTCTCAAGCCCGCGATGATGCTGGGCATCAATGGGGGCATGGAGAAGGGCCCCTTCGAGTTCACCCGAGGGATTATGCTGGAAACCGGCCTGCTCAAACAGCGCCTCCAGTACGATCAGGTATACGATCCGAGTCTGACCGAGGCTGCGCTGGCCGTCCTGGGCCGCAAGTAGGGAGTGGGGGTGCTCTCGGTCGAGGCCGTCTGCAAGCAGTTCGACGGTCGGGCGGTCCTCGTGGAATTCGACCTCCGGGTCGAGGACGGGCAATTCCTCTGCCTCCTGGGACCGAGCGGATGCGGCAAGACAACCCTCTTGAAGATCCTCTGCGGCCTCCTCACGCCGGACCGGGGGCGGATCACCCTGAACGGCAGTCCACGCATCCGGCCGGGCGTCGACGTGTGTTTGGTCTTCCAGCATTACGGGCTCTTTCCGTGGCTCTCGGTCCTGGACAACGTGGCCTTCGGCCTGAAACTGCGGGGAGTCCCCACCGGCGACCGGCGTCGGCGGGCCCAGGAATTCATCGCCCTGGTGGGGCTCGCCGGGTTCGAGGGGCATTACCCGCACCAGATCTCCGGTGGCATGCAGCAGCGGGCCGGCCTGGCCCGGGCTCTCCTCAATGCCCCGGAAATCCTCTTGATGGACGAACCCTTTGCCGCCGTTGACGCGCTGACCAGAGAGCGGTTGCAGGAGCAGCTTCTGGAGATCTGGGACCGTGACCGCAAGACGGTGATCTTCGTGACCCACAGCATGGACGAAGCGATCTACCTGGCCGATCGGGTGGTGGTCATGGGCGGCCCACCCGGGGCGGTGGTGGACGATGTATTGACGGGGCTGCCCCGGCCGCGGCCCAAGGGCATTCGGGGATCGGACGAGTACCTCCGCCTGATGGGTCAACTCCGCCGGAGGCTGGAGGAGGCGGGCCCAGGTCGGAGGCCAGAGGAGACGGCACACGATGGCAAAGGTAGCTGACCCTCGGACGGCCCTGCCCGGACTGCGGTCCCCGTTGGCGATGGGGGCAGGCATCCTTTCCCCGACGGCCCTCCGGGTGGGATCCACGGTGGTCCTCGTCGTCCTATGGGAATTCTTTGGCCGGCGAGTCAACCCCATTCTCTTCTCGTATCCGACCGCGATCCTGAGGGCCGGCGTGGACCTGACGGCCTCGGGTGAACTCCCGCGGGCGATCCTCACCAGCCTGCAGAACTTCGTCGCCGGTTTCGCCCTGGCCGCGGTGGTGGGCGTTACCCTCGGCCTGCTGGTCGGACGCTTCCGGCTGCTGGAATACGCCCTGCGCCATATCCTGGACGCCTTCTACGTCACCCCCCAGGTCGCCCTCATCCCCCTGGTCATCCTGTGGTTCGGCCTGGGGCCGCCGGCCAAGATCTTCATCATCTTCCTGGTCGGGATGTTTCCGATCTTCTACAACACGGCCGATGGGGTCCGCAGCCTAGGCCGGGGGCTGGTCGAGGTGGCGGAGGCCTACGGGGCGTCCGAACGCCAGCAATTCCGGGAGGTGACAGTACCCGCGACGCTGCCCCACATCATGACGGGTATCCGCCTGGGGATCGGTCGGTCGCTGACCGGTATGGTGGTGGCGGAGATGTTCACGGCGACCAGCGGCCTGGGCGCCATCACTGTGTTCTACGCCAACACCCTGGACACCGCCCGGTTGTTCGTCCCGGTCATCGTCCTCACTCTGCTAGGCGTGGCCCTCCTCCAGCTCGGGCTCTACCTGGAGCGGAGGTTCGCGCCCTGGAAGGAAACGGAGCGCGCCTGGTGAGAGGATACCGGAGGGGGGGGATTCATGGGACTCGTCACACTGGATCAGGTGACGGAGCGCAGCGAATATCCGAAAGTGCATCACCGGGTCTGCGTGTCACTGGCCCAGGGGGCAGGGGCGGCGACTCAGCATCAGCGGACGTGGGCGGGGCTATCGAGACCACCATCCACCCCTATGTGATCTTCAGTCGGTGCACGGTGGAAGTGGACGGGCAGTACATGCTCGAGAATGGCCATCTCAGGGAATGAGGGGACGATGATGCTCGATGCGGCTGCGCAAGGAGGGTATGTCACCTACTGTGTTCCTCCGCTGGAGAAGGTGGCCTTTGGCCCCGGGGCTCTGGGGTACGTGGACACCATCCTGCGGTCCCTCGATGCAAGGCGAGTTTTCGTCGTCACGACCCGGAGCGTCACCCGGTCCCGGCCGATGGCCCGACTGCAAGACATTCTGGGGACCCGGGCCTGCGGAATCTTCAGTGAGACGAAACCCCACGTTCCAGAGAGTGCGGTCTTCGCCGCCACCCAGGAGGTCCAGCGGACCGCCGCCGACGCGCTGATCAGCTTCGGCGGCGGGACGGCCATCGATACCACCAAGGACTGCAACCTTCTGCTGGCCAGCGGCGCCAGGAGCTGGTCCGACCTCGCTCCGCTGGTCACGACGCGGGAGCGAAAGAGTGCCGTCTCGGCCTTCGAGACGATTCGCCTCACGGGCACGATCCTCCCCCACATCGCCATTCCGACCACACTCTCCGGCGGGGAGTTCACCTTCTCGGCGTCCATGAAGCATGAGGAGAGCCGCAGCAAGCAGCTCTTCATCTACTACAATCTGGCCCCGCGCTTCGTGATCCTGGACCCCGAGGTGACGCTGGAGACCCCCAGGGACCTCTGGCTGTCCTCGGGGATGAAGGCCATTGATCACTGTGTCGAGACCCTGTATTCCACCGACCGCCAGCCGGTCACAGAGGCGATGGTCGAGGCGGGGCTGACGGAGCTGGTCCACCATCTCCCTCTTTCGGTGGGGGACCCGGCGAATCTGGAGAGTCGGAAGCATTGCCAGACCGGGGCGTGGCTGGCCATCTTCGGGATCATGAATGTGCGGCTGGGGTTGAGCCATGCCATCGGGCATCAGGTGGGCGCCAGGTGGGGGGTCCCCCACGGGATCACCTCCTGCCTGAGCATGCCCGCAGTCATCGAGTTCAACGCCGAGGCGGCCGGCGTCCGCATGCACCGCATCGCCCGCGCCATGGGCCTCCGGGCCGGCCCGAGGGAGGAGCCCCGTGTAGTCGGGGCACGCATCGCGCGGACCCTCCGCCGGCTGATCCGAGGCCTTGGGTTGCCAACCCGCCTGCGCGAGGTCGGCGCGGATCGTCGGGAATTCCGCGAGATTGCGAAGCACGTGCTGGACGACCCGCTGATGGCCTCGAACCCGCGGCGGGTGGAGCGCCCAGAAGAGATCCTGACAGTGCTCGATGCGATGTGGTGAAGGACCCGATCGGGCCGCGTGGGCAGTGTCCGACCACCCGGGACGACTGCGCAGTCTGCCCCCACCCTGCGCGCGGCGTCCCGGAAGGATCAAGGCCTCCCGATGACCAAGGAGGCGGCCACGGCCAAGCTCTTCGCCTCCGAGGTCGGGATGCGGGCCTGCACCCAGGCCATCCAGATCCAAAGGGGGGTACGCCTACCTGCGCGACTTTCCGATAGAGCGCTCTTTCTGCGACATCAAGTTGACCTAGATCGGTGAAGGGACTTCAGAAATCCAGCGAATCTTCATCGCCCGACAGCTCCTGGGCCGCGATTGGATCAGGCAGGAGGCCAAGGATACTGTCTCCGCCGGTTCTCCTCCCCGAGAAAAGAGCCTCTCTATATATCGACATCTGTCCAGCATTTTGCCTGCCCTCAGATCGGGCCGGTAGATTCCCCTTGACGTGCAGACACAGCCTGTGGCACACATACGATTCAACTGCCTCTAGCCCCGGGCGGTGAGACCGCTCCCATCCAGGCGTTCCCCGCTGCACCCTTGTGGTTCATGATCGCCGGAGACCCGGTGGGAAAGGGGGTACGATGGCTGTGCCAAGACAGTGTGCTGGGATGGAACCCGGCGCCAGAAACCCCGATCACAGGAGGAATGCGAGATGACTGGGAAAGGCGCAAGACTCGTCCTTGTGCTCGCACTCACCGTATTGCTCGCCGCCGCCGGAGCGCCCGCACTGGCGCAAACCATCACCCTCCGGGGGGCGAGTCAGTTCGACGACACCCACTCCTACAATCAGACCATGTTAAAGTTTGCCGAGCAGGTCCAGAAGTACTACGGGAAGCCGGTCAACTTCGTCCTGCACCGCAACCGGGAGCTTGGCCTGGAGAAGGATTACTTTTCGTACATGAGCCAGGGGATCTCGGTGGACTTCGCCGTTGTCGCCCCCTCGCACATGGCGACCTTCTCGAAGGCGGCCACGCTCATGGACATGCCGTTCCTGTTCCGGGACATCGACCACTGGAACAAGGTGCTGTCCACCGGCGACGCCCTCAAGCCGATCGCCGAGGACGTCCTCAAGAAGGCGGATGTCATGCTGATCGGGTATGCCGGCGGCGGCGTCCGCAACATCGTGGCGAACAAGCCTGTGCGCAACATGGCCGAGCTCAAGGCGTTGAACATCCGAGTCATGGGGGCACCCATCCAGACCCGCATGTTCCAGGCCATCACCGCCGCGCCGACCGTCATCGCCTATGACGAGGTGTACAACGCCATCCAGACGAACGTCATTCAGGCGGGTGAGAACGAGGCGCCTGGATGGTCCCAGATGAAGTGGCACGAGGTGGCGCCCGACATCTCCCAGACCCAGCATGCCATCACCATCCGCCCCCTCTGCTTCAGCGGAAAGAGCTTCCGCAAGCTGCCCAAAGATCTCCAGGATGCAATCATCAAAGCGGGGACGGATGGAGCGGCCTGGGGTCGCCAGTGGGAAAGGCGGGAGGATGACAAGATCCTCGAGAAGTTGAAGGCCGAAGGGAAGATCAAGGTTCATCCCTTCGCCGATCGCGCCAAGCTCTTGGAGTTGGCTGCCCCGGTGAAAGAGGCATTCGCCAAGGAGAGCGAGGCCGACAAGGTCCTGGCGGCCATCAACGCGGTGAAGTAGCCTTATCGCAAGGGCATCGGCGCGCAACCGGGTCCCCAGGTCGTCAGCTCGGGGACCCGGTGCGCCCGTCAGTTCAGAGGGACTCCGCACCACATGAGGATTTTGAAGGCTGTACTCAGGGGTTATTTCCGGGCTCTTCAGGCAGCGATCACGGTCCTCCTAGGCCTCTTGGTCATTCCGGTTACCCTCCAAATTGTCTCGCGCTATACGGAACTCATCCCACGCTACATCTGGACCGAGGAGGCCGCTCGGTTCTTCTTCATTTGGATCATCATGATCGGCTCCGGGATTGCGGTCCGGGAGCAAACCCACTTCAACGTGGATGTCTTGCCAAAACCCAAGACCCCGCGGGGGAGGGCCATGGCTGTGCTGATCGTCGATGTTTCCATGCTGCTCATGGCCCTGATTTTCGTCCGGTACGGATTGGAGTTTGCACAGTTCGGGTATACGCAGACCTCCGAACTGACCGGGATAAACATGCTGTTCATTTTTGTGGCGTTCCTGCTCGCCGGGCTGACGTGGGTGGCGTTCATTGGGGAACGCGTGGTGGAAAACATTGCGATTCTGCGCGGAGGCCGCGATGACGCCCGGTGAGGTTTCCGCCATCATGTTCGGAATCTTCGGCCTCCTGATCGCTTTGCGCGTGCCGGTGGCCTTCTCATTAGGCGTCGCCTGCATCCCCATCCTCTTCATGGACGAGCGGCTGTCGCCGATCATTCTCCTCACCGAGATGAACAAGGCCTTCGGTGGATTCGTGCTCCTGGCGGTCCCCTTCTTCATCCTGGCGGCAAACCTGATGAACTCGTCAGGCATCACCCAGCGTCTCGTAGATCTCTCTCGCGCCGCCGTCGGACACTTCCGTGGAGGGCTCGGGCACGTCGGCGTCGTCGTCAGCATGATCTTCGCCGGGATCTCCGGGTCGTCCACCGCCGAGGCCGCCGGCATCGGTTCCCTCTTGATCCCGGCCATGCGGAAGCAAGGGTACGATGCGAGCTTCAGCGTGGCCCTCATCGCCTGCTCTGCGGTGATGGGCGTGATCATCCCCCCCAGTATCCTGATGGTCGTCTGGGGAGGAATCATGTCCGTCTCCATTGGAGCGCTGTTCCTGGCAGGCTTCCTCCCGGGGGTAATGATCGGGCTTTCGCAGATGGTCTGTGTATGGGTGTATGCGAAGAAGCGCGGGTACCCTGTGTACGGCCGGGCCTCACTCCGCGAATTCACCCTCACATTCTTTCGCGCGTCCTTCGCCCTGTTCGCACCTGCAGTCGTTGTTGGCGGGGTTGTGGGGGGGATCGCCACGCCGACCGAAGCCTCCGTGCTGGCGGTCCTGTACACGCTCGTCATAGGCCTGCTGGCTTACCGGTCGATCGGCGTGCGGGAACTGCCGAAGGTGTTCTACGAGACGGCCCGCTTGGCCTCCATCTCCCTCTTCTGCGTCGGCACGGCCTCTGCCTTCGGTTTTATACTGGCGTTTTACCGTATCCCCAAGCTGATCATGCAATTCTTCGCTCCGTACGCGAACAGCGTGACCTCGGCGGGTCTCATCGTGGCGGGGGTATTCCTCGTGGTGGGGTGCTTCATTGATGCGATCCCGGCAATGATCATCTTCGGGGGCCTGATGCAGCCCCTCGCCGAGAACGTCCACATGCATCCGGTCCACTTTGCCATCATCGGCGTGGTGTCGCTTGCCTTCGGCCTGGTCACCCCGCCCTACGGCCTGTGTCTCCTGATCGCCTGTGCCATTGGGAAGATCGAGGTGAAGGATTGCATCAAAGACATCGCCATCATCCTGGTCCCGATGCTCGGTGTGCTCCTGTTCATCATCCTTTTTCCAAAGGTGATCCTGTTCTTCCCGCGCCTGATTATGCCCAAGTTCGTGTAGGGGGCACCCGGGGCGGCCTTGGGTAACCGGAGAGTGCCGGCCCGAATCCTTACACGGGAGCGATCTGCCATTCGCGGCCGAGATCACCCAGCCCTTCGCACCCCGTCCCCGTGACCGCCACCGCGTCCTCGATCTTCACGTGCCCGACCTCCGGGTGAATGAACTCCGTTTCGATGGACAGGACCATGCCCGCCTCCAGGGGGCGCGAATTGCTCGCCGCGATGTGGGGCTGCTCGTGCGAAACCATGCCTATCCCGTGGGCCACGAAGCGCCCGTAGGCGGCGAACGGGTTCTCGCGAACCGCGCGCTCGCCTTCGCGCAGCAGCTCGGCACACGGCAGGCCCGCGCGCACGCGCTGCCGCACCCGCCCCTGGATTTCGAGGCAGGCCGCGTGCAACTCCCGGGCGAGGGGCGAGGGCTCCCCCAGGCACCCCATCCGGCAGATGTCCGCCAGGTAGTCCCGGTCCTCCCCGCCGGCGTCAATGTGCAGCACCCGTCCCCGCTCCCACCGCGCACTTGATGGTGCCCGCAGCGTGCCCGGTCCCGCGCAGGTGAACGCCCAGAGGAACGTGAGGCCCCGGCGCGACATCTCCTGCCGGACTTGGTACGCAATGGCCACGGTCGTGATCCCGGGCGTCGCCGAGGCGAACGTCGTCCGTATTGCGTCGGCTGTTCGGTCGTACACCGTCCGCAGCAGGGCCAGCTCTCTCGTGGTTTTCACGGCCCGCAAGCCGTCGAGCACCGGCGTCGCATCCACGAAGCGCGCTCGCGGGAGCGCACGCTGGAGCGCGAGAAAGGCGTCCGCTGGAAGGAAGGGCAGTTCCACGCCGATGGCGGTCTCGGCCAGGCCCAGCCCCTGCACCGCCTGGGCCGCCGCCTCGGCCGCGCTCACGGTGCCGCGCGATGCGCCGGGTCGGTGGGAGATCCAGAGGCCCTCCGCTTCCATCTGTCCGTGCTCGTCGGGGCGCCCGATGTAGAACGCCTCTTCCAGCCGCTGGCGGGGCAGGCCGACGAAGGGCAGGTACTGGCTCCGCCCGATCCGCGTGGCCTGGGCGTGGAAGTGGAAGTAATACCCCCCGGTGAGATAGCGAACATTGTGGCGGGTGCTGGCAAGGAGGAGGGCAAGGCCTGACTCCTCCATCAGGGCGTCAAGCTTCTTCGCGTCGAAGGGAACAATCATGGCCGCTCCTCCTCCCGTCCCAGGCCACGGGTGAATGCCCACCCTGTATATATCCTCGCCGTCCGATGGTCAAGGTCGTGGCAGCAGCAAGTTGTTCACCTCGGCCTGCCGGGCGCCGCGTCCCAAGTCAGTCGAATGAGCTTTGCCGGAACCTCTCCTTGTTTACCTCAGCTATTCCGCTAAATCCCTTCCAGCACGGGATTTTTCCTCGTTTTTTTGTATGGACACGTTGGTTTTTTGTGTGGTAGGTTCGCGAACCACAAACATCGGTTGAAAGTGAAGGTTCATCGCGGATGGACCTGGTCCAGAAGATCCTCCAGGGCGATGCGCGGTCGGCAGCCCGTCTCATGACGATGATCGAGAACGGGAGCCCGGAGGCCGTTTCCGCCCTCAAATCCCTCTATCCCCACACCGGCAGGGCGTATGTCGTCGGGGTGACCGGCCCCCCGGGATCCGGCAAGAGCACTCTCACGGACCGGATCACGGAGGAGTTGCGTCGCCGCGACAAAACGGTCGGCATCGTCGCCGTGGACCCCACCAGCCCGTTCACCGGCGGCGCCATCCTGGCCGACCGGATTCGCATGCAGCGCCACAGCCTCGACCCGGGTGTCTTCATCCGAAGCATGGCGACCCGGGGCCATCTCGGAGGCCTGGCACGGGCCACCAATGACGTGGTGGACGTCCTGGATGCCGCAGGCAAGGATTACATCCTCATCGAGACCGTGGGGGTGGGCCAGGACGAGGTGGAGGTGGTGCGGGCCGCCCACACCAGCGTTGTGGTGGCGGTCCCGGGGATGGGCGACGAGATCCAGGCCATCAAGGCCGGTGTCATGGAGATCGGGGATCTCTTCGTCGTGAACAAAGCCGATCGCGAGAGCGCCGACAAGACGGTCATGGAGATCGAGATGATGCTGCACCTCGGGAAGGCGACCGAGGGCTGGCAACCCAAGGTACTCAAGACCGTGGCGGTGAGGAGCGAAGGGGTTGGCGAGCTGACCGAGGCGATCCTGGAGCACCAGGCCTTCCTGCAGGTGGACGAGGGACGCCGGCAGAAATGGAAGGAGCGGAGCCAGTGGGTCTTCCGGGAGCTCCTCCAGGAGCGCGTCACGGCGCGGGTCATCGAGAAGGTCGCGGGGAACGGCACCCTGGATCGCCTGATCGAGCGGATCGCGGCGCGCGAGACCGATCCCTATTCGGCCGTCGAAGAGGTCCTGAAGAAGGCGGGCCTTTGATTGCCCAAGCGTGAAACGTGAGACGGGAAACGTGAGGCGAAAAACGTGAAACGTGAGGCGTGAAACGTGAAACGGAGGGTCGAGTCTTGGATCTCCGTCCTTTCACGTTTTACATTTCACGGTTCATGATGCGTCCGTGTCGGGAGGGGGAATGGCGGATTCGTACTTTGCCTGGGCCAATAAGACCTTCGACCTCCGCCAAGTCTTCGACAAGCCGGAGGCGCTCAGAGGCATCCGCGTCATCGAGTTGTGCACGCTGATCCTGGGACCTTCCACTCCGGATTTCCTGGGCGAGTTCGGGGCCGAGGTCATCAAGGTGGAGCTCCCCGGGTCAGGCGATACCATGCGCTACGTGCCCCCCAACGGCTGGTACTGGCGCAACCTGTGCTTCGGCTTCACCCCCCAGAACCACGGGAAGTACCACGTGGCCATTGACGTCCACCACACCGAGGGCAAGGAGCTGTTCCGCAAGCTCGCGGCCAAGGCGGACGTGGTGGTGGAGAATGTTCGCCCCGGCACCATGGATCGCTGGGGGCTGGGCTACCGCCACCTTTCCCAGATCAACCCGCGCATCATTTATCTGGCGGCCACGGGGTTTGGACAGTGGGGGCCCTTCTCGGTCGGCCGGGCATCCTATGACCTGTTGGCTCAGGCCGCCAGCGGCCTCGCGGGCATCACCGGCTTCCCGGGGCGATCACCCATGAAGAGCGGGATCTACCTGGGCGACTACTTCGGCGGCCTGATGAACTGCATCGCTATCCTGGCGGCCCTGCACCACCGGGAGCGGACTGGCCAAGGCCAATTCCTCGAATACTCCCAGGCCGAGGGACTGATCCGCACGATGGACTGGACCTGGATCTATCAAGGCCTGACCGGGAAAGAGCGGCAGCGCTCGGGCAACCGGGACGTGGCCATCAGCCCGTCGGACATCTTCCCGTCCCGGGATGGATTGGTGGCAATCGCGGCGGGCCGGGATGAGGAATTTACGGGGCTGTGCAGGGCCATGAAGCGGCCGGGGCTGGCCAAGGACAGGCGGTTTGCCACGCTGGCGGCGCGACTGGTAGAGGAGCACAATCTCTCCCTGAACAGGATCATCGCGGCCTGGGCCGGCACTCGGACGCTGAAGGAGCTGGTGGGCCTTGGGCAGAAATTCGGGTTTGCCGCCGCTCCCGTCCAGAACGCGAAGGACCATCGGGGTGACCCCCATCTGAGGGCGCGCGGGGCCGTGTGGGAGTACGAGGACCCGGTCTACGGCGACATGGTGGAGTACGGTCCCGCGCCGAAACTGTCCAGGACCCCGGGCCGGATCAAGTGGGCGGCCCGGCCCGTCGGGTTTCACAACGAGTACGTATTCCGAAAGCTGCTGGGGTTGACGTCCAAGCAGATCCGCGCGCTGGAGGAAAAGAAGGTCATTGGGAAGTGGGGCGATCGGGCCGGGGCCAAGCCGCCGGATGATTGGAGGCCTGGACAGGGCGAGATCTTCTGATGGCATCCCCTGGGCAAAGCGTTCGGGCGTTCGAGTGTTCGGTAGTTCGGTCGTTCCTGATCTGGCGAACCATCGAACGCCCGAACCCCCGAACCACCGAACGCTTTTGGCCGTGTGTGGTGAGGCTGTGACGAATCAGAACGATCAGTTGAACGAGGCGGCGCCAGAGGCACCGGTGCCGGGTGGGGAGTGGGGGGAGTGGATCCGGCCCCAGACCGAGCCGGCGAGCACGTTTGAGAAGCCGGAGGCGCTGGCTGACCTCCTGGTCCTGGACGTGAGCAGCGGGAGTATGGCCGGCCCCTTCTGCTCCTCCATCCTGGCTGAATGGGGGGCCGAGGTAGTCCGGATCGAACCGCCGGGCGGCGATGTCCTGCGGCGCTTCTCTCCCTTCGGCCTGGAGCATAAGGGGGCAGGTCTCGGCTATCTTGTGGAGGGTCGCAACAAGCTCCACATCACCTGCAACCTGGAGAACGCGGAGGGACGCCGGCAGTTCCGCCGACTGGCCGCCAAGGCGGACGTCGTGATCGAGACGTACCCGCCGGGACGGATGGACCGGTGGAGGATCGGCTATCGTCAACTTTCCGAGGTGAACCCGCGCCTGATCTATGCCGCCATCACCACCTACGGCCAGTTCGGCCCCAAGGCGGCCGCCCGCTCCAACCAGCCGGACTATGACGTGACCGACCAGGCCCTCTCCGGGCTGGTCTACATCACCGGGGAGCCCGTGGCGAATCCCAAGCATCCGCAGCCGTATGAGACGCCGACCAAGGCGGGGAACTGGATGGCCTGGTATGCAGGGGGCGCCTGGGCCGCCTTCGGGATCCTCACGGCGGTTCAGCATTGCCATCGCACGGGCGAGGGACAGCTCGTGGACGTAAGCCCCCCCGAGGCCCTTATGCGCTTCCTGGAGGACATGGTCCTCTACTATGACAAGGCCGGCGTCATCCGCGAGCGCGTGGGCGTGGTGGATACGGCCGTATCGGTCTACAACTTCGTCCGCTGCAAGGACGGTTACCAGATGATCGCCGGCTTCTCCGACGTGAACTTCACCGGCCTCACCAACGTCATGGGGCGGCCCGAACTGCGGCAGGATCCCCGCTTCGACACATTCGTCAAGCGCGCGCATAACCGCCTGGCCCTGCACGGCGAGGTGGAGGCCTGGAGCCGCCAGTACACCTCCCAGGAGATCCTGGAGAAGGTGCAGGACTACATGCTGAATCGCCGGGGCCCCGGGACGGTGGCCACCGGCCGGGTGAACTCGCCCGCGGAGACGTTCCAGGAGAGCCACTGGTGGGAGCGGGGCTCCCTGACCACGGTGGACGACCCGATCTACGGGGAGCTGCCCATGCAGGGGCAACCGTGGAAGGCGACCGGGACGCCTCCCCGCATGAAGTGGGCGTGTCGGCCGGCCGGCCAGGACAACGCGTACGTCTACTTGAAGTATCTCGGCGTCGGCCCGGCGAAGCTGGCGGGATACCAGAAGCGCGGCGCCATCTGAAGATTGCGAATTTCGAATTGCGGATTTCGGATGTTCGGGAAAACTCGAAATCCGGGTACCCACTGGGTGTCCGAAATCCGAAATGAAAGAAAGCGTGGCTGTGGAGACCTTGTTGCAGGGCACGGCGGAGATCCGGTTCACCCACCCCGATGATTTCCGGGAATGGGTCCGCCAGCACAAGCGGCGGGAGATGGTGGAGAAGCTCATGACGGAGCGGGAGGCGATCTCCCGCTATGTTGCCGACGGGGATTACATCGCCTATGATTTCTCTTCGCTGACCCGCGGTCCCCAGACCCTGGTGCGGGAGATCATCCGCCAGAGGCGGAAGGACCTCTGGGTCTGTGCCGAGTTCACGCTGCACGAGACGGCTCTTCTGGTCGGGGGCGGATGCGCCAGCCGGATTGACGTGGGATTCCTGGGCTACGGCAGCTACATCGGCCGGGCGGTCAGCGAGGGTCGCGTGCGGGTCTTCGACTGGACCAACGGGGCGTTGGCGGCCCGGATGCTGGCGGGGGCGCGGGGCATTCCCTTCATGCCCCTGAGGAATCTGCTGGGGACGGACACCCTGCGCCATTCCGGGGCCCGGGTGGTGCACGATCCCTTCACGGGGGATCCCGTCTGCCTGGTGCCCGCCCTGAACCCGGACGTCTTCCTGGTGCACGTCCACCAGGCCGACGCATTCGGGAACGCGCGGATCTTCGGCACGAACCTCTTCGCCCTGGAGGCCGCCATGGCCGCCCGGAAGGTGATCGTCTCGGCCGAGGAGATCGTGGACCCGCTGGAGTTCCGCAAGGACCCCTCGAGGACGACCATCCCGTATTTCCTGGTGGATGCCGTGGTTCACCTGCCCTTCGGAGCCTACCCGGCGGGGGTCCAGGCGCGCTACGAGCTGGACCTGGAGCATATCGACAAGCTCAACGCCATCCAGACCGAGGAGCAGATGCAGGCCTACCTGGCCGAATACGTCTACGGGATCCAGGACCACGCCGACTTCCTGGATCGCAAGGTGGGCTGGCGGAAGCTTCAGGAGCTGGTTCGGCGCGCCACGATCCGGGAGGGATACCACTAGGGGATTTGCGATTGGTGATTGCCGATTTTCGATTGCTCCGGACAATCCGCAATCTGCAATCACAAATCGAAAATGGGCCAGATGGTTGAGTTCTCCGACACCGAATGCATGATCTGCACGGCCGCCCGGTTGCTGGAGGACCGGAAGACTGTCTTCGTGGGGTGGGGCATGCCCCAACTGGTGGCCATGCTGGCGGAGCGGCTCTACACACCCAATCTCGTCCAGGTCTTCGAGTTCGGCGCCATCGGGCCGCAGGGCCTGATCCCCTTCGTCCGGGGCACCATGGGTGGGCCGACCAACGTCTACCGGTCGCTGCAGTGGAGCAACATGAACTGGGCGTTTGCCTACGCGGCAACCGGGTACGTGGATTACGGCATGATCGGGGCTGCCCAGATCGACGCCTACGGGAACGTCAACTCCACGATGCTCGGAGGGACATACGAGCGACCGGCGCGACGCTTCCCGGGAAGTGGCGGGGGAAACGAGGTGGCGTCCCTGTGCTGGCGGACCATCCTGGTGATGAAGCACGAGCCGCGCCGCTTCGTCGAACGGCTGGACTTCATGACCTCCCCAGGCTACCTGAACGGGCCCGGCGGCCGGGAGAAGGCGGGGCTGCCGCGGGCCACGGGGCCCTGGCGCGTGGTGACCTCCAAGGCGCTCTTCGGCTTTGACGAGGAGACGAAGCGCCTGACGCTGCTGGGAGTCCTGAAGGGGCTCTCGCCGGCGGCGGTCCTGGAGGGGATGGAGTTTCGGCCGCGCGTGACGGATTCGCTGGAAGAGATCAGCCCGCCGCGAGAGGAAGAACTCCGGGTCCTCCGGGAACAGATTGATCCCTCGGGGATCGTCATCCGGGGCGAGAAGATGCAGGCGGAGCGCTAGCCCGCATTATTCACGAACGGACTCCGTTCGCGAATAATGCGCCTGCAGGTGCGGGCTCTGCCGCACCGGCAGGTTTCGATCCCGCCTCTGGCGGGACTCAAGGCTAGCCCTGAGCGACGCCCCGTAAACGCGGGGCGCAGTCGAAGCCCGGAGGGCGGATTATTCACATCTTCGTGAATAATCCGGGCTAGCCCCGTGGAGGCAGGGTCGAGCATGAGCCAACCGGCGCTGGATGAGATCCACCTGAAGGTGGACGACCTTCGCATCTCGTTCGGCGGGGTGCAGGCGCTGGCCGGGGTGAGCCTGGACGTCCGGCGAGGTGAGATTTTCTCGCTCATCGGCCCGAATGGGGCGGGAAAAACGGTCCTGTTGAACTGCATCAACGGCCTGTACCCGCCAAAGGCGGGTCGCATCCTGTTCGAGGGGCGGGACATGACCTCGTTGCGACCGCACCAGCGGGCGGCCCTGGGGATCGCGCGAACCTTCCAGAAGATCGAGCTGTTCTCCGGGATGACGGTCCTGGACAACATCCGGCTGGGACGCCACCTGCACATGCGGGCGGGGATTCTCTCGGGTGCCTGCTACGTCGGGAAGGCGGCCCGGGAGGAGCTGGTTCATCGGGAATTCATCGAGCGGGAGATCATCGACCTGCTGGAGATCGCCCACATCCGGGACAAAATCGTCGGCATGCTTCCCTACGGCCTGCAGAAACGGGTGGAGCTGGCGCGGGCCCTCGCGCTGCAGCCGCGGATCCTGCTCCTGGACGAGCCCATGGCCGGGCTGAACCTGGAGGAGGTGGAGGACATGGCGCGTTTCATCCTGGACCTGAACGAGGGGGAGCGCTGGCGGGCGACCTGCGTCCTGGTGGAGCACGACATGGGTGTCGTCATGGACATCTCCAACCGGGTGGCGGTGCTGAATTTCGGCGAGAAGATCGCCGAGGGGCCTCCGGCCGAGGTCCAGGCAAACCCCGAGGTGATCCGCGCCTACCTGGGCGAGGTGGAGGACCTGTATGTCTCGCGCCGCTAGGCCACCCGAGCTGGAGGTCACGCCGGAGCTGACCATCCCGAAGCTCTTCGTGCGGAAGGCGCAGGAGTACGGGCAGCGGGTGGCCATCCGCGAGAAGGAATTCGGCATCTGGCGCCCCATCACCTGGGCGGCCTACCTGGAGAATGTGCGGCTGTTCGCGTTGGGCCTCACCGCCATCGGCCTTCAGCCGGAGGACAAGGTGGCCATGATCGGGGACAACCGCCCCGAGGGCCTCTTCGCCGAAATGGCCACCCTGTGCGCGGGCGGCGTGGCCGTCTGGCTGTTCCAGGATGCCTTGCTGGAAGAGGTCCAGTACATCGTGGACCACTGTGACGCCCGCTTCCTGGTAGCCGAGGGCCAGGAAGAGGTGGACAAGGCCCTGGCCATCAAGGCGCGCTGTCCGAAGCTTTCGCGAATCATCTGGGACGATCCCAAGGGGATGCGGGGCTACCAGGATCCAGCCCTGATCCGATTTAGCGAGGTCCAGCGGCTGGGCCGGGAACTGGCCGATCGGGAGCCAGGCCGCTTCGAGGCCCTGGTGGAGCAGGGCCGGGGGGACGACGTCTGCCTGCTCTTTTACACCTCCGGAACCACCGCCAAGCCCAAGGGGGCCCTCCTCACCCACACCAACATGCTCAAGATGGGCCAGAACCTCTTGCGCGTGGACCCCTGCCAGGGTACCGATGACTTTGTCTCCTTCCTGCCACTGGCCTGGATCGGGGAGCAGATGATGTCCATCTCCTGCGGGTTGATGGCCGGCTTCACCCTGAATTTCCCCGAAGAACCGGAGACCGTCCTGGCCAATCTCCGCGAGATCGGCCCCCATACCATCTTTTCCTCTGCCCGGTTCTACGAGCAGATGGTGCGGACGGTGCAGGTGAAGTACCTCGACGCCAGCCGATTGAAACGCAAGACCTACGAGCTGGCTCTCGGCATCGGGTATCGGCTCGCAGACTGCAAGCTGGCCAAGCGGCCCGCCCCCTGGCCCTGGCGCGTTCTGGGGCTTGTGGCCGACCAGGCCGTCCACAGGAAGCTCCGGGACCATCTGGGTCTCTCGGGCATCCGGAATGCCTACAGCGGCGGCTCCGCCTTGGGGCCCGACTACTTCCGGTTCTTCCACGCCATCGGCGTGAACCTCAAGCAGATCTATGGCCAGACCGAGATCGCCGGGATCTCCGTGGTCCACCGGAGCGACGACATCAAGTTCGACACCGTGGGCAAACCGATTCCCGAGACAGAGGTGCGAATCACCCCCGAGGGGGAGATCGTCTCCCGGAGCCCCTCAATCTTCAAGGGATACTACAAGGATCCGATGGAGACCGCCAAGGCCTTGCGGGACGGCTGGCTGTATTCCGGGGATACCGGCTTCCTCGATCCGGACGGGCACCTGGTCTTCTTCGACCGGACCAAGGATGTCTTCACCCTGAGCGATGGGAGCCGCTTCTCCCCCATGTTCCTGGAGAGCCGGTTGAAGTTCAGTCCCTACGTGAAGGACGCCTGGGTCCTGGGTCACCTGCGCCCGTTCGCCGCGGCCGTGATCTGCATTGACGGCAGCGTGGTGGGGAAATGGGCCGAGGACAATCACATTGCGTACACCAGCTACTCGGAGCTGTCGCAGGACCCCCGGGTGTGCACATTGATCCAGGCCGAGATCCAACGGGTCAACGCGCGGTTGCCGGCCGCGGCCCGGGTGCGGCGCTTTCTCAATTTGCACAAGGAATTCGATGCGGACGACGAGGAGTTGACCCGGACGCGGAAGCTCCGTCGCGCCTTCTTGGAGGAGCGCTACCACGATCTGGTGCAGGCGATCTACAATGGCGCCGAACGGGTGGGGATGGGAACCACCGTCACCTACGAGGACGGCCGGGTGGCGCAGGTGAAGGCGGACCTCCGCATCGTCGAGGTCCCCGACGCCGGGGAGCGGTGAGGCCATGGACCTGTTTCTCCAGCTCCTCATCACGGGCGTCATGGTGGGGAGCATCTACGCCCTGGTGGCGCTGGGCTGGACCCTCATCTACAAGTGCTCGGGGGTCCTGAACCTGGCCATGGGGGAGCTGACGCTGATGGGGGCGTATGTCTGCCTGTCTTTCTACACCTGGGGCATCCCGTTTCCCCTGGCGGTGGTGGGCATGCTGATCATCGGCTTCATCCTCGGATTGCTGACAGAACGGCTGTTCCTCCGGCGCATGGTCGGGGAGTCCATCCTGGCGGTCATCATGGTGACGGTGGGCCTGTCCTTCTTCTTCCGTGGGATCGTCGCGTTCACGTGGGGGACAGACACCCGGGTGTTTGACCCGCCGGTGTTTCCGGCCGAGCCCATTCGATGGGGGCGGATCGTCGTGGGCCAGGTCTATGTGTGGAGCTTTGTTGCCGCCCTCGTCATGCTGGTGGTGTTCGTGGCCTTCTTCAAGTACACCCGCTGGGGACTCTCCATGCAGGCCACGGCGGATGATGAGATGGCCGCCCTGTCCCTGGGCGTGAGCGCCCACCGGGTGTACGCGCTCGCATGGGCCATTGCCTTCATGGCCGCTGGGGTCGGTGGAACACTGCTGGGGAATATTAATGGCCTCAACATCTCGGTAGGCTACCTGGGCCTCCTGGTCCTCCCGGCCGTGGTCCTGGGCGGGCTGAACTCCGTCCCTGGGGCCATCGTGGGAGGGATCGCCATCGGGGTCCTGCAGAATTTGTCCGCTGGCTATCTGAGCCGGTTCACCCCTGGCGGCATCAAAGAGATTGCCCCCTTCGCCTTTATGGTGATCATCCTGCTCTTCCGCCCGTACGGGCTCTGGGGCTGGGTGAAAATCGAACGCGTCTGACGCGCTCGTTCAATGAAAAATTTCAAACCGACAATTTTAAACCGGACAACTGGGAGTAGCAGAGGCGAGGAGATCCTTCGGACGCGTTCGGCGGTTTTGCATTGTCGGTTGTCAGTTTTGCATTGAGGTAGAGTTCCGATGTATCTACCGTCTGGCGTCTATCACGAGCATTACGCCCAGGATCAGGCCTGGTGGCGGACGACCTTCATCCGGGCCAAGATGGTGGTCCTGTTCCTGTTCCTGCTGGTGATCTTTCCGCTCGGCGCCAATCTCTATTTGGTTTCCGTGGCCAACATCATTGGCTACACCATCCTCTCCGCCATGGGGGTGCAACTGCTCATCGGCTACTGCGGGCAGATCACGCTGGGCCATGCTGCCTTCATCGCGGTGGGAGCCTACACCAGCGCCATCGCCATGCTCCAGTACCAACTGCCCTATCCTGTCGGCCTGGTCCTGGGTGCCATCGCGGCGGGCCTCTGGAGTGTTCTGTTCGGTCTGCCCTCGGCCCGGGTGAAGGGCTTCTACCTGATCATGACTACCATGGCTGCCCAGTTCATTACCGTGGACTTCTTCATCACCCAGTACGTTAGCCAGGTCGGTGGTCGGGGCACCTTCTTTTCGCTCCCGCCGGGGACTATCCGGATCGGCCCATGGACCATTGACTCGGAACTGAAGGTCTATTACGTGATGATTGTCCTGGTTATCCTGTGCACCACTGGCATGGCCAACCTCCTCCGGACTCGGGTCGGGCGGGCCTGGATCGCCATCCGGGACAACGATATCGCCGCCGAGGCCATGGGGGTGAACATTTTCAAGTACAAACTCCTGGCGTATTTCGTGGCGGGCGTCCTGGGGGGGATCGCGGGGGCCTTCTGGATCTCCTCCATCCTCGCTGTGAGCCCGGAGCATTTCCAGTTTAGCTGGTCCCTCTGGATCGTCGGGGTGATCCTCATCGGTGGCGCGGGGAGCCTGCACGGGACGATCTTCGGCGCCATGTTCATCACCCTGATCCTGGAGGGCCTGAAGTTTGCCATCATTCCCCTGAGCGATAGCTTTCCCGCGCTCCAGGAGCGATTCCTGTATGTCAAGGAGGCCGCCTTCGGCCTGGCCATCGTCCTGTTCCTCTTGTATGAGCCGAAGGGGCTGGCCTACCGCTGGCAGCAGATCAAGAACTATTTCAACCTGTGGCCGTTCTCATACTAGCGAAGCCAACCCTAAACTGATGCAACCACAGATGAACGCAGATGAACGCAGATTCAAACGGCGGGGGGACCGCTTCGGGTGGATTGGGCGAACGCCTCACGTGGCCGCTGCACGGCTGCACGCGCCGGGTTGGATTCCGGGCGAACAACGCAGAGATATGCAGAACGTGGTGAAACAGCACAGTAAGAGAGGAGGGGGTGGATGATGCGAAAGAGAGTCTGGTTGGTCGTGTGGCTGTTCCTGGTCCTGGCGATGGGGTCCGAGGCCGTCGCCCAGAGCGTGGTCAAGATGGGCTCCCTCAACGACATGACAGGGCCGACCTCGGATGTGGGAAAGGACATTGCCCTGGGGATGCGCGAGGCGGTGCAGTACGTGAACGACACGGGCGGGATCAATGGCAAGCCCATCAAGCTGTTCCTCTACGACTACGGCTACCGGGTGCCGGAGGCCATAACCACCTACAAGCGGTTCCGGGACTTCGACAAGGTGGTGGCGGTTTGGGGGTGGGGGACGGGCGATACCGAGGCCCTCTCGCCCACGGTAAACGCCGACAAGCTGCCATATCTCTCCCACTCCTTCTCGTCTCACCTGACCGACCCCAAGAAGACGCCGTACAATTTCGTCTACGGGACCGACTATTCCAGCAATGCACGGGCGGCCATCACGGCGTGGTATGACGAGGTCTGGCTCAAGGACCCCAAGTTCAAGGCGGACCGGGAGAAGGGGGTGAAGCCCCGATTCGTCGCCTTTTACGGGTGGCCCGTCCCGTATGCCAGCGCCCCGATCAAGGCTATCAAGGACCAGGCCACGCTCCTGGGCTTTGAGGTCGGCCCGGATCAGGACGTCCCCCTGACCGCCCTGGACACCAAGAGCCAGGTCCTGGCCGCCAAGAACTTCGGCCCGCACCTGGTCTGGCACGGCAACACGACGATGTCCGTGGCCACGGCGGTGAAGGACGCCCACGCCCTGGGGTTGGGCGCTGATCACATCGTCAACAACTGGGGCTACGACGAGAACCTGATCAAGCTGGCGGGACCGGCCAGCGAACGGGTCATGGGCGCGGCCGTCAATGCCTTCTTTGGCGAGCCGGTCCCCCTGATGGACAAGGTAATGGAGTACGCCAAACGAATGAACCCTGGCGTGCCGCTGGAGAACCGTCTCATCCGGACGGTGCAGTCCTGGGTGGACGTCCTGATGATGCGGGAGGCGCTGGTCCGCGCTGACAAAGCCGGGAAGCTGTTTGATAAGGATGGAAAGGACCTGCCGCGGGAAGTGCGTGGCCCCGGGGTGAAGGAGGCCTTCGAGACCCTGCGGGAGTGGACGCCCGGCCTGGGTCGGCCACCCGTCACCATCACGCCCACGGACCATCGGCCCGGCCCGCTGGTCCGGATCTACATGATCAAGAACAAGAAGTTCGCCCTGTTGAAGGAGGTTGACCTCAAGAAGCGCTGGCCCGATAAGTGGGAGAAGGAATGGCTGGGCTGGTAGGCCTCCGATCCGCCCTTGACCTGGGGGAGGACGGAATCTCCTGCCAATGCCGGCAGGATGACCGCTCCTGCTCGGGCATCCCGTGGGGAGGCGGATCGGCATAGGAGTTGTCGGCCGTGGACGAGCAGCGAAGCGCCCTGCAGATCAATAACATCGAGGTCATGTACCACGAGGTGATCCTGGCCCTCAAGGGGGTCTCGCTGGAGGTCCCTCAGGGGGGGATCGTGGGTCTGCTGGGCGCCAACGGGGCCGGAAAGAGCACGACCCTGAAGGCCATTTCCGGCTTGCTGAAGCACGAAGACGGCGAGGTGACCGAGGGCAGCATTGAATTCCTGGGCCAGCGGATCGACAAGAAGTCGGCCGAGGAGATCGCCGGCCTGGGCATCGTTCAGGTCATCGAGGGCCGCCGGGTCTTCGAGCACCTCACGGTGGAGGAGAACCTCCGGGTGGGCGCTCACCTGCGGGGCAACGGGGCTAACCTGCGGCGGGGCCTGGACGCCGTGTATCATTACTTCCCCCGCTTGAAGGATCGCCGGGACGTCCAGGCCGGATATCTGAGCGGGGGCGAGCAGCAGATGACCGTCATCGGGCGCGCCCTGATGGCGCGGCCGCAGATCATGCTGCTGGACGAGCCGTCCATGGGTCTGGCCCCCATGCTCATCAAGGAGATCTTTGAGATCATCACCCGCCTCAATCGAGAGGAAGGGATCTCGATCCTCTTGGTCGAGCAGAACGTGAAGCTGGCGCTGGCCACCGCCCCGTATGCCTACGTCCTGGAGAATGGGCGGGTGGTGATGGACGAGCCGGCCGAGAAGCTGCGCGAGAACCCGGACATCCGGGATTTCTATCTGGGGCTCACCGACCTGGGGGCCCGGAAGAGTTTTCGGGCGGTGAAGCATTATAAGCGACGAAAACGATGGCTGACCTAGTTCGATGATCAACGGAAGGGGGGACCAGACATGCGGACTCGTGACACCAAGCTTGTGGTCTTCCTGCTGATTGTCCTGCTGGCCGCGGCCGGGTGCGCCACCATGCCGATGGCCGGCGGGCCGGCGCAACCGCCGCAGGTGAAGCTGGAACGGGTGGAGGTAGCGAGCTACTTCGCCTATGCGGCTCCCCCGGCGCGGGTGCCCTTGGTGTTGGCGTTCGTCTACAACGTGAGCAATCCCAACGACTTCCCAGTAGCCCTGGAGGAGATGAAGTTCACCGTCTCGTTCGAGGCCAAACCGGGCGAGTACTTTGCCCTCAACACCCCCGTGGTGTACGAGACGATGCACATCCCGGGCAAGACCACCAACCAGCTCCGGGTCACGGTCGTCCTCGACTCGCTGATTGTCCCGGGCAACCTGGCCGTGACCTCGGGAACGCGAGTGATCGCCCTGGGCTTGAAGCCGGGAGATGTGGTGAAAGAGTGGTGGGAGAAGATCGGGGACTTCAGCTTCGGTGTCAAGGTGACCGAGGGGGTGGCCATCTTCAACGGCGCGAGCATGGTGGTTTCCTTCGAGGATAGCTTCCCCAAAAAGTGAGCGGAGAGCCGAGAGCCTAGAACCGAGAGCCAAGAGGCAAGGCCATGGCCCGCGGGGTGACGGACCGGCGTCCCGGCTATTACGATCCGGCCGTGGAGACCAGGGCGCCGGAGGATCGGAGCCAGTTCCTGCGGGCCCGGCTGAAGGAGACTCTCCAGCATGCGGCGGAGCACGCACCCCATTTGACGGCGCGGCTCGAGGCCGCTGGCCTCTCGCTGGATCAGTTCGCTGAGCCGGACGATCTCTTCCGCCTGCCGCCGCTGCGAAAGCGGGAGTTGCCGTCGCTGCAGGAGCAGGCGCCGCCGTTCGGCGGTCTGGTGGCGGTACCCCCCAGTGCCCTGCAGCGCATTTTCATCTCGCCGGGTCCGATCTACGACCCAGAGGGAGCCGGACCGAATTACTGGCGCATGGCGCGGGCCATGTTTGCGGCCGGCTTCCGCCGGGGCGACATTGTCCTGAACACCTTCGCGTATCATCTCACCCCGGCCGGGAGCATGTGTGACGAGGGGCTGGCCGCCCTCGGCTGCGTGGTCATCCCCATGGGTGGCGGCAACACCGAAACGCAGGTGCAAGTGCTGCGGGATGTCCAGGCCACCGGGTACGTGGGCACGCCGAGTTTTCTGCACACGATCCTCCAGCGGGCAGAGGAGGCAGGGATCACACCCCTGCGGGACCTCACGCTGGAGGTGGCCTTCGTCTCGGGCGGCATGTTGCCGGAATCGCTCCGGTCCGTGATGCGCCAGGAGTATGGGGTGAGCGTCACCCAGGCCTATGCCAGCGCCGATCTGGGACTGATGGCCTATGAGTGTCACCAGCGCTCGGGCATGCATGTCGCCGAGGACCTGATCCTCCAGATCGCCGACCCGGAGACGGGGCAGCCCGTGCCGGACGGGATGGCCGGTGAGGTCGTGGTCACCACCTTCAACAGGGTGTACCCGCTCATCCGCTTCGGGACAGGCGATCTCTCGATGCTGGATCCGGCGCCGTGTGGTTGCGGACGGTCCACGCCTCGACTCACGCGGATCCTGGGACGCGCGGACGATGTCACCAAGATCCGCGGAATGTTCGTGCACCCGAGCCAGCTCGATGCCGTGATGGTGGAGGTGCCCGATGTCACCCGCTACCAGCTCGTCGTTCGCCGGGCGGGCTTCGAGGATGACCTGGCCCTCCGTATCGAGACGGCCGGTGCGCCGGGTGATGTGGTTGCGCGGCTGGAGTCGCGGGTTCGAGAGGCGATCAAGCTTCGGACGCGGGTCGAGGTCGTTCCCCAGGGGACGCTGCCCCAGGACGCAAAGAAGATCCTGGATGAGCGGACGTGGGACTGACAGCGGACTACTGGAACCGCAAATAAACGCCAATGTACGCAAGGAATCTACCTTGGCATGAATTCGCGTCTATTTGCGTTCATTTGCGGTTTCATTGGACGGAGTAATGGGTGACCAGGGCTTCGATTATCCGGCCATGGCACGGGCCCTGATCCTGGGGCAACACACCGTGGTCGGTGAGATGACCAAACAGGCTCTGGCAGAGGGCCTCGATCCGAAGGCAATCATCTTCAAGGGGCTGATTCCAGGGATGGATGTGGTCGGGGAGAAGTTCCGCCGAAACGAGTATTACGTGCCCCAGGTGCTGCTCTCGGCGCGGGCCATGTACGCGGGGCTGGATCTGCTGAAGCCGCTGCTGACCCAGGCTGCTGCGGATGAATACCCGGGAACGGTGGTGATCGGCACCGCCCAGGGGGACCTGCACGACATCGGGAAGAACCTGGTGGCCATGATGCTGGAGGGGGCGGGGTTCAAGGTGTACAACCTCGGACGGGATGTCGCGCCGGAAAAATTCGTGGAGGCGGTGAAGGAGAAAGAAGCCAACATCGTCGGAATCTCCGCGCTGATGACCACGACAATGCCGGGCATGAAGCGGACCATTGACGCCCTCGCCAGAGCCGGCCTGCGTGACCGGGTAAAAGTAATGGTCGGGGGGGCTCCGGTCAACCAGGCATTCTGCGATGACATTGGCGGCGACGGTTACGCCAAGGACTCGACCGCCGCGGTCGTGCGGGCCAAGGCGCTCATGGGAAAGGGTGAGTGAGCCGGAAACTGGAAGATGGTAACTGGAAACTGGACGACGGAAATTCACACCCGGTTGCCCAGAGTTTCCTCCCTCCCTGTTTCCAGCTTCCGATTTCCAGTTTCGACTAGCCGAAGGGGCAGATCAGACTGTGGAACCCCGAGGGAAAGAATTTCTCGCACGGTTGCAATCGGAGATCCTCGTCTTCGACGGGGCCATGGGGACCATGCTGTTCGAGGCGGGGCTCACGGATGGGGCCTGCCCGGAACTGTGGAACGAGACGCACGGGGATGCCGTCCGGAACATCCACCAGGCCTACTTCGATGCGGGCAGCGACTTCGTCGAGACCAACACCTTCGGCGGCACCCGGCTGAAGCTGGGGGCGTACGGCCTGGCCGACCGGACGCGGGAGTTGAATGTCCTGGGGGCCAGGCTGGCCCGCAGCGTGTGCCCTCCCGGCAAGTACGTGGCGGGCTCTATCGGCCCGACGGGGCACCTGCCCGACACCTTCGAGCCGCTGGGCGACGTGAGCGAAGAGGAGTTCTACGCGAACTTCCGGGAGCAGGCGCTCGCCCTGGCGGAGGGGGGCGTGGACCTCTTCGCCGTCGAGACGATGATGTACCCAGAGGAAGCCGTGGTCGCGATCCGGGCCGCCAAGGAGAGCACGGACCTCCCGGTGATGTGCACCATGTTCTTTCAGTGGGAGAAGGACCATAAGCGCGATCGGACCATGTGGGGCACCAGCCCGGAGGAAGCGGCCCAGATCCTCTTCGAAGCGGGTGCCGATGTGGTGGGCTGCAACTGCGGCGACGGCGGACCGGAGCGGGCCGCGGCCATCATCCAGGCAATGCGCCGGGTAAGCGACGGACTGCTGATCACCTATCCCAACGCGGGTCTGCCGCGCATCCAGAACGGCCGCACGATCTACGAGCTATCTCCCGACGAGATGGCCGCAGGCTACCCGCCCATCCTGGATGCAGGCGCAAACATCGTTGGCGCTTGCTGTGGCAGCACCCCGACCCACATCGCCCGCCTCGCCGAGGTCGTGCGGAAACGACGGACGAAATAGCTCATGGCTCTTGGCTCATAGCTCAGACCATGATCCACCAACCACGAGCCATCAGCTAGCATGTCTGAGCTGCGTTTCGAGATAGACCCGCAAGAGGTCCTGCGCCTTCAGGGATACCGTCGCCCGCCGGATGTCCCCACGCCAGAGGTCTTGGAGATCCTGCAGGCCGGCCTGGCAGAGGCCCGGGAGGCCTTCCGGCCACGCTGGGTTTACCAGGAGTTCGAGGTCGAAGCGGTGGATGCTGCCGGCTGCCGGCTGCGGGGCGGACCCGCGCTGCTGATCCGGGAGATCCCCGAGCGGTGGGGCCCGATCTCTACCCTGGGTCTTGCGGTGTGCACCGTCGGGGACACCATCGAGGAGCGGATCGAGACCCTCTTTGCGGAGCGGGAGTTCCCGCTGGCCTACATGCTGGATAGCCTTGGATCTGTCACCGTGGAGGCGCTGGCGGAGGGATTCCATCGCCAGTTGTGCGCGGAACGCCTGGCGCAGGACCTCAAGGTGACGCCCCGCGAGAGCCCGGGATACCCGCGCTGGGCCATCGAGGAGCAGCAGAAGATCTTCGCGCTTCTCCCTACACAGAGAATTGGAGTCCGGATCAACGAGTACTGCATCATGACCCCGCGCAAGTCCATCTCGTTCGCCGTGGGGATCGGGCCCGAGGCCCGGATGGGCACCAGCGTTTCTCCCTGCCGTTCCTGCGACATGCGCGACTGCGCCTACCGTCGTGCCCCCCGACGCGAGTCGCTCACCCCCGCCTGGGCCACTGAGGTCGGCTCCCTGGTCCTTGTGTCGCTGGGAGAACATACCCGCTGACGCATGGGGCATTTCCCACGCGGAACCCGCGCGTCACTCCTCGAGCTGCGGGCTCACCATCCGCTCCGGACGGACGTACCGATCGAACTCCTCCTCCGTCAGGTAGCCCAGCGCCACCGCTGCTTCCTTGAGCGTGAGCCCCTCCCGGTGGGCTTTTTTGGCGATCTCGGCGGCCCGGTCGTAGCCCAGGCGCGGCGCCAGGGCGGTGACCAGCATCAGGGAGCGTTCGAGGTGCTGGCGGATCCGGTCCCGGTCCGCCTCGATGCCGCGGGCGCAATGCTCCTCGAAGGATTCGCAGGCGTCGGCCAACAGCCGCACCGAGTGCAGCACGTTGTGGATGATCAGCGGCTTGAAGACATTCAGCTCGAAGTTCCCCGAGGCCCCGCCCACGTTCACCGCCACGTCGTTGCCGAAGACCTGGGCGCACACCATGGTAAGCGCCTCGGATTGCGTGGGGTTCACCTTGCCGGGCATGATGGAGCTGCCCGGTTCGTTCTCCGGGATGGCGATCTCGCCGATCCCGCAGCGGGGTCCCGAGGCAAGCCAGCGGACATCGTTGGCGATCTTCATGAAGCCGGCCGCCAGCGTCTTGAGGGCCCCATGGGCTGCCACCAGGGCGTCGTGGGCCGCCAGGGCCTCGAACTTGTTCGCGGCCGAGACGAAGGGGTGCCCCGTCAGATCTGCGAGCTTCTTGGCCGCGCGCTCGGCGAACTCCGGGTGGGAGTTCAGCCCCGTCCCCACGGCCGTCCCCCCGATAGCCAGCTCGTGAAGGTGGGGCATCGCGGCCTCGAGGTGCTGGAGCGCGTGGTCGAGCTGGCTCACCCAGCCAGAGATCTCCTGCCCGAGCGTGAGGGGCACCGCGTCCTGAAGGTGCGTCCGCCCGATCTTGACGATGTCGGCGAAGGCCCGGGCCTTGCGGTCCAGCGTGTCCCGGAGCCGGCGCACCGCCGGGAAGAGCCGGCCGCGAATCTGCTCCACGGCGGCGATGTGCATGGCGGTGGGGAACGTGTCGTTCGAGGACTGGCTCTTGTTGACGTGGTCGTTGGGATGGATCGGCTTCTTCGTGCCCAGCGTCCCGCCCAGCAGTTCGATGGCGCGGTTTGCGATCACCTCGTTGGCGTTCATGTTCGTCTGCGTGCCGCTGCCGGTCTGCCAGACCACCAGGGGGAAGTGCTCATCGAGCTTCCCCTCGATCACCTCCTCGGCGGCCTGCACGATCGCTCGGGCCTTTTCCTCCGGTAGGAGACCGAGCTCCCGGTTCACCTGTGCGCAGGCCTTCTTCAGGATTCCGAAGGCCCGGATCATCTCGCGCGGGAGGCGGTCGCTGCCGATTCGGAAGTGCTGGAGGGATCGCTGGGTCTGCGCCCCCCAGTAGCGGTCCGCCGGTACCTCGATCGCCCCCATGCTGTCGCTCTCGATGCGTGTTGCCATGACGCCCCCTCCCCCGATCGGGTCATCCGCCGGATGGCCCGCCCCCTCCAGGCCTTGAGCCACGCCAGGTTGACGGGCCAACTCATCCCAGCTTCCTGGCGGACAGCCGGTTCCCGGTCCCCCGATCCCTGTCCCCCGTCGAGGGGAGCCTAGCCCGGTGATTCCCTCAAGTCAAGGTTCAGTGGTGGGAGCCCTTTCGTGCTGACTACGGGACGCCTTGCATTTTCAAGGAGTTGTGCTTTTTCAAGAGATGAGTTCAGGATGTCCGACGCTTCGCCTGACCCTGCCACAATGATTACGGACTGAATCGCTCCGGTTTGTCCTTGACAGGCCCCGTGATCCTCCATAGACTTCATTCCCAATTCACCGAACTCCATAGACCTGGACGGGTGAACTGACGGGCGGGAAAGAGCCAAAGAGCCATGGATATCTTCTCCTGCGACGTACTGGTGGTGGGTGGCGGTGGTGCTGGCCTGCGCGCCGCCATCGCCGTGGCCGAGACCCATCCCAGGCTCCGTGTCGCCGTGATCTCCAAGGTCTATCCCATGCGCAGCCACACGGTCTCGGCCGAGGGCGGAGCGGCCGCGGTCATCAAGGACGGCGACACCCTGGATGCACATGCCTATGACACCATTTCGGGAGGAGACTGGCTCTGCGATCAGGATGCCGTGGAAGTTTTCGTTACGGAAGCCCCCGCAGAGATGTTGCAACTGGAACACTGGGGTTGCCCCTGGAGCCGGGAACCGGATGGTCATATTGCCGTTCGCCCCTTCGGAGGGATGAAGGCCCAGCGCACCTGGTTCGCCGCCGACAAGACCGGCTTTCACATGCTCCACACGCTGTTCCAGACCACCCTGAAGTACGACGCCATCCACCGGTACGATGAATACTTTGTCACAAAACTCCTCGTGGATGAAGGACGCTGCCAGGGCGTGGTGGCCATCGAACTCGCCACCGGAAGGGTGCAGGCCATCACCGCCAAGGCGGTCATCCTCTGCACGGGGGGCTGTGGCAGAGTCTTCCCCTTCACCACGAACGCCAACATCAAGAACGGCGATGGCATGGCGTTGGCCTACCGCGCCGGTGCCCCGCTCAAGGATATGGAGTTTGTTCAGTACCATCCTACCGGGCTTCCCTTCACCGGAATCCTGATCACCGAGGCAGCGCGCTCCGAAGGTGGGTGGCTGCTGAACAAGGATGGGTACCGCTATCTCCAGGATTACGACCTGGGCAGGCCCGAGCCCAAGCCGGTCTTGCGCTCCATGGAGCTGGGCCCCCGCGACCGCCTCTCGCAGGCGTTTGTCAAAGAGCAGGAAAGAGGGCGCACCCTCGAAGGGCCGTATGGCCACTATGTCCATTTGGACATCCGCCATCTTGGGGAGAAGCTGATTGACAAGAAGCTGCCTTTCGTTCGGGAATTGTGCCTCAAATACGAGAACATTGACCCGGTCAAGGAGATGATTCCCGTCCGGCCGGTGGTCCATTACATGATGGGCGGAATCCACACCGACATCCACGGGGCCACGCCTTTGCCAGGACTCTATGCCGCGGGCGAGGCGGCCTGTGTCAGCGTCAACGGAGCCAACCGGTTGGGGTCGAACTCGCTCACAGAAATCGTGGTCTTCGGTGCGCGGGCGGGCAAGGTTGCTGCAGCCTTCGCGTCGGAACAGAGGGAGCCGAGCCCCGCCGTCCTCGCCCAAGCCGAAGACGAACACGGGCGGTTGGAGGAGAGGTTCCTGCGCAGGACAGGCGGAAAGGAACGGATTGCCACCCTGCGTGCAGAGATGCATAAATCCATGGAGGGGAGCGCGGGCATCTATCGGACGGGGAGCATCCTCCAACAAGCGGCAGAGAACCTGCGAAAACTGCAGGAAAGATTCGACGACGTGTCGCTGGACGACCGGAGCTACACCTTCAACACGGAACTGATCGCGGCCCTGGAGCTTGCCTACATGTTGGACGTGGCCGAGGCGATCGTGCAGTCCGCCCTGCAGCGCCGCGAATCGCGTGGCTCCCACCAACGCACCGATCATCCCCAGAGAGACGATACCCAGTATCTGGCTCACTCCGTGGCCTACCGGGCGGAGGGTGCTTTTCCCCGGATCGAGTACCTGCCGGTCACGATCACCCGCTGGCCGCCGGGCCAACGTGTCTATGGGAAGTAGGGACGCATGCATTCCACCGTACCCCTTGCCGTGACGCGCTATCGCCCGGAGAAAGAGCTTGCACCCACCCTCCAGACGTACGAGGTCCCCCTTCGGAAGGACTGGGTGGTCCTGGATGCGCTGAACTACATCAAGGACAAGCTGGATGGGTCTCTGTCTTTCCGGTGGTCGTGTCGGATGGGCGTCTGCGGCAGTTGCGGGATGATGGTCAACGGCTCGCCGAAGCTCACCTGTGCGGCCTTTCTTTCGGATCACCTGCCGGGCCCCATCCGGGTGGAACCCCTGCACTATTTCCCCGTCATACGCGACCTGGTGGTGGACACCACCGACTTCATGCAAAAGCTCAAGAAGGTGAAACCCTGGGTCATTCGAAAAGAGGAGAAGCCGCTGGAAGAGGGCGAGTACCTGCAAACTCCCGAGCAGCTCGACGCCTACAAGCAGTTCAGCATGTGCATCAACTGCATGCTCTGCTATGCCGCCTGTCCCATCTATGGATTGGAGCCGAGCTTCATCGGTCCGGCGGCCATCGCCCTGGCCCAGCGCTACAACCTGGACTCGCGGGACGAGGCGGCGCGGGAACGGCTCGCGATTCTTTCCCAAGACGACGGGATCTGGCAGTGCACTTTCGTGGGCGAGTGCACCAAGGTGTGCCCCAAGCATGTAGATCCGGCGGGAGCCATCCAGCAGTACAAGCTCACCGCCGCAGCCCACTGGTTCAAGTCCTTGCTCCTCCCCTGGGGAACGAGATGAGCGCCGAGGCGCACTACACCCCATACCATCCCAAATGGTACCGCCGGCGTGTCTCGGTCTGGTGGTGGTTGCAGAACCGGTCCTACACCACCTTTGTGCTGCGCGAGCTCACCAGCGTGTCCGTGGCCTTCTTTGCCGTACTTTCCCTGTGGCAGATCCGAACGCTGGTGCAAGGCCCAGAGGCCTACGCGCACTTTCTCGCCAGGTTGAGGACGCCGCTCTTCCTTGTCCTCAATGGCATCGCCTTTCTCTTTATCCTCTTCCACGCCGTCACGTGGTTCAATCTGGCCCCCAAGGCGATGGTCGTGCGCCTGCAGGGGAGGCGGATTCCCGACTGGGTCGTCGCGGGCCTGAACTACCTGGCCTGCGTGCTCCTCTCCGGGGCGGTCGTTTGGATCCTGCGGGGAAGGTAGATGGCGAGACCCCTGACCCCCTTTCTGTGGGCTATGTTTAGCGCGGGAGGGACAATCGCCGCCCTCCTATTCCCGGTGCATCTCTTCTTGACCGGCCTGGCCTTCCCGCTGGGTTGGCTGGAAGCGCCCAGCTATGATGTGCTTCACGGCCTGGTGAAGTATCCCGTTGCACGGCTGTACCTTCTTGTTCTCATCTCGCTTCCGCTTTTCCACTGGGCCCATCGGTTCCGCTATACCCTCTACGATGGTTTGCAGCTGAAACATCTGACTGCGTTGATCGCGGTCCTCTGCTATGGCGCCGCGCTGGCGGGGAGCGTCATGGCCGCTTACACGTTGTGGAGCATCCACTAGCCCGAGGATCTCTCGGAGGTGGAAGGAGAGCGTCATGTTCAACCTCAAGCCCCTGTCCAAGGAGGCCATCCCCAGGGCCCTCGAGAAGGCGGAGCGCTACCGGCTGCTGAACGAGCCCTGGCAGGCCGAGAGCATCTGCCTCGATATCCTGCGGATTGAGCCGGAGAACCAGGACGCACTCGTCATGCTGCTCCTTGCCCTGACCGACGAGTTCGACAAGAGACTCACCGAGTGTGGGAACCAAGCGCGGGACGTGCTTCCCCGCCTCCACTCGGAGTATGACCGGGCGTACTACGCTGGGATCATCTGCGAGCGACAGGCCAGGGCCCAGCTCAACCAGGGCCAGCTGGGAGCCGGGGTGATTGCGTACCACTGGCTGCGCGAGGCGATGAGCCTGTACGAGAAGGCCGAGGCAATCCGCCCCCCGGGGAACGATGACGCGGTCCTGCGTTGGAACACCTGCGCTCGGCTGATCATGCGGAACCGCCTCCTTGTACCGACGGAGGACAGGGTCGAAGCCCTTATGGAGTAATGATGTTCGTTCCAGGTGGCGAGACTTTTTGGAGAGAAGAAGGAGGTGCGGAGATGCCAATCTACATGGTCGAGCGGGATCTTCCAGGGATCACGATGGAGCAGTTGGCCGGGGCGCAAAAGGCGGCGATCGAGACGGGCAAGCGAATGACCGCAGAAGGGAAAAACGTTCGGTACATCCGCAGCACGTTTGTGCCAGGCGAGGCGCGCTGCATGTGCCTGTTCGAGGCGTCCAACCCTGAGCACGTCAGGGAAGCGAACGAGACGGCCAAAATCCCCTTCGTCCGGATCATCGAGGCCATGGACCTGACGCCGTGAGCAATCCTGCCAACGCGCGGGGGTGACATAGCGGACGGGATGGCCGTCCACCATTTGGCCATCCCGTCCGTGGAGTCCTTCGCGGGACGAAATGTTCCCTATGGCGCGACGTTCCCACCTTTTTCCCCGCCTCAAGCTTCGCTCTTCACGACGTTCGAGTACGGGATGTGAACCCGGAAACTGAAGTCAGGATAGCGGTGAGGCATCACTGAATGGCATCGTGGCATTGGGCGACTCGGCTCACGTCCAGGAGGCCCGAAAGAACAAGGAGGCTATCATGGCAACCAAGTGGCACATTCACGGCGACTACGTCCTTGGATGCAACTGTGATTACGGGTGCCCGTGCAATTTCAACGCCCGCCCCTCGATGGGTTTCTGCCAGGGGGCTGTCGGATTTCAGGTGACCGATGGGGCCTACGGCGATGTACGCCTCGATGGGCAGAAGGCCTTCGTGGCCGCCAAGTGGCCGGGCGCCATTCACGAAGGGAATGGGGTGGCCTCGATCTACATCGACGAGGGTGCCTCGCCGCCTCAGCGCGAGGCGCTCGTGAAGATCCTCTCGGGCGAGGCCGGGGGGCCGCCCTGGGCGATCTTCGCCACGACCTTCTCGCACGTTCTGGGCCCCCACTTCGTGAAGATCACCATGCGGGTCGCTGGGAAGGACACCGAGGTGGCGGTGGACGGGCGGATCAAGCTCTCCTTTCAGCCCATCCGGAACCCCGTGAGCAAGGCCGAGGCGTACCCCAAGGTCGTGCTCCCCCAGGGGTTCATCTTCCAGGAGGGCGAGCAGTACGCGCTCAAGGAGTTCTGGGTGAACGAGGGCCCCGAGCTCAGCTTCGCCCATCCCGGCAAGTGCGGCGAGCTGGCAAAGGTGCGCTGGCAGGGTCCCTGAACCATGATCGAGCGGCTTCTGAAGCCTGACCGCGTGATCGTCCTGGGCGGGGTCTTTGGCCTGACAGCGCTGGCCTGGCTCGATCTCTGGCGGCGCGCCGGCAGAATGGACATGGCCGCTGGTGTGCCGCGGCTGATACCCTGGAGCATTCCCGACCTGGGCGCCGCCGCACTGATGTGGGGGGTGATGATGATCGCAATGATGCTCCCCTCGGCGGCGCCGATGCTCCTTCTCTTCTCGAGCGTGCAGCGGAAACGGCGCGAGCGAGGGGAGTCAGCTACGCCGGCCAGCCTCTTCGCGGCGGGCTATCTGCTGATCTGGCTCGGCTGGAGCGGGCTCGCCGCCGGGCTCCAGTGGGCGCTTCAGGCGCTGCTTCTCCTCCCGCCGCACCTGACCACCACGAGCGGCCTCCTGGGCGCGGCCTTTCTCCTCGTCGCGGGGTGCTACCAGTTGACGCCCTGGAAAAACGCCTGCCTGGTCCTATGTCAGTCACCCATGGGTTTTTTGCTCAACGGGTGGCGAGAAGGGCGCTGGGGGGCACTCCGCATGGGGCTCCACCACGGTGTCTACTGCCTCGGCTGCTGCTGGGCGCTGATGGGGCTCCTCTTCGTCGGTGGGGTGATGAATCTCTTGTGGGTTGCGGCGCTCGCTGTGTTCATCCTCCTCGAGAAGGCCGTGGCGCGGGGGCCCTGGCTGTCGCGCGTGGCGGGGCTGGCGCTGATCCTTTGGGGATTGTACTTGTTCCGAGCTGGTCTGACTTCGTAGTACGAGGAGACGTGGCGCGGCTATCGCGGCTTCTGTGTCTGAGCGGCATCAGGTGGGCGGCGGCCGGGGACCGGGCCGCCGCGAGAGTCTACTCCAGCACCAGCAGCGCCCTCACTACCATCGGCGAGAAACTGAAGGCGCGAGCCCGGGGAAGATGGTCGCCAACTTGCAGCATGGACTGTCATCGCCCCTTCGGGACCACGACTGGGGCAGGAAGGGGAGAGGATCCCTGTCCTGTGGCCGGCCTCAGGACGGAGACCCAACCTCTTGCTGATAGCGGCCGAGCGTCCGGGCGGCGTCCATGAACCACTGGACGATCTCGGGCTTGGAACTGGGCGGGATCTCGCAACTGGTAGACAGGATGTAGCCGCTCCGATCCCCGACCGTGTCGAGGCAGCGCTTGACCTCTGCCTCGATTTGCGTTTTGCTGGCCCGCTCGAAGATGGTGGCGTCCACGTTCCCGATGACCACCGCCTTCTTCTCTGCGACATCCATCAGCTTCTTCAACTGATCCACCGACGGGTCAATGTCAATGCTGATGGTGCCGAAGCCGGCGTCCACCAGGTCCTCGTAGAGCGGGTGGGTCATGCCGCAGATGTGGACGGTGCAGTTGACCTTCTGCTTCTTGAAGTGCTGGACCAGCTCCTGATGGTACGGCTTGATGAATTCCTTGTAGTTGTCGGGGGAGATCAGGCTGCACGAGCCGGTGGGCTCCGCAAAGGAGAGGCCGATCTTGGTCGCGGCCACCAGTTCGGAGAATTGCTTGATATAATCGGTGGTGAAGCGCATGAGATCCTGGACGAATTGGGGATCGTCCACCGTGTCCAGCAGGAGCGATTCGGGCCCCCGCAGGAGCATGGCCACCGTCCAGGGCCCCGTGACCACGGCACCCACGGCCGTGGGCAGCTTGGCGGCCATCAGCCCCTCGCACAGCTCCAGGAACATGGGCAGGCGGCCGGCGCTCTTCGGATCGGGGATGTTCATCCGGGCCAGCTTCCCCTTGTCCTCGCCCAGGACGTGCTCGCTGATACTGGGGACGATGGTGTCGCTCCACTGCACGGTGCAGCCGGCCGCCTCCGCCTCCTTGGCCAGATCGGTGTAGGCCAGGACGACATCGTGCCGGTGCTTCTCGTAGATATTGACCTGGGCCTTGATGGCCTTCTTGGCGTCGCTGCAGTATTCCCGGATGGTGTAGCCCTCCTGGACTCCCGCATAGGAGGCGATGATGGGGTAGGTGGGGACGCTGTCCGCGTAGGAGCGCTTGTAGGCGGCCACCACCCGGTCGCGCGGCGTGTACTGCACCTTGCCGGCCGCGGCGTCCCACATCCTGTTGACCTCCATGTACTTGGGCGGGAACTTCCCCTCGTATTCCATGAACTGGGTGATGGGGTAGCGAATGCCGCCCTTGTGAGTGCCGCGCAGACCTTCCAGCACCTCCTCGATCTTGCTGAAGGGGATCGAAAAGGCCATCTCGTGATCCTGGGTCTGGCCGAAGATCCGGTCGCCGCTGCAGGGGAGGATGACCTGGCACTCGTCGGTCTTCAACGTGGTCACGATGATCTCCGAGCAGTCGATCCGCCCCCCGAAGGATGAGGTGAGCTTGCCCCCCCGCTTCCACAGGGCGGCCTGGACCAGGCGCATCACCTGCGCCGGGTTCGCGTAGATGCAGATCAGGTCCGGCTCAAAATCGCACCGGTCCAGGGGCGCGGCCACCAGGGCCTGGTATTGATTGTAGCCGAACTTGTCCACTGCCGCCTCGGAGCGGGCGCCGGCCTCGGCCGTCTCGGTGTAACTCCCCTCGCAGAGGTTGCCATCTCGGTAGAACTTCAGTTCCTTGTCGAATCCCAGGGCGGTGATCCCGAGGGAACAGATGCTATCCTCTCGCGTGAGGGCGATGGTCCAGCCGTATCGGCGAACCATGTCAATGGTCTGGCAGTTGGCGAAACCCTTCTTGAAGTCCCGCGATGGCCGTTTGGCCTTTTCAGGGAGGGGTTCGCCGTGCCGGAACATCCGGACGGCGACGGGGAAGGTCTGCGGGCGGATGTAGGTATTCAGCTCTTCGTTGACTTTCTTGAGATCAATCACGGGCTCCCCTCCTCCCATTCGGATCCCGGCGATGGTGTGGCATGCCTGATAGCTGCCACTCATTATGCACGGGGCCGTCGCCACCGTCAATCGCCGTTTGATCACGCGATTGGCGCTTCTCGGCAATCGATCCTTGAGTCGGCTACTGAGACCCACGGCTTTCCTCGCAACCCAATCCCCGTCAAGAGTTGCCTGAGTTTCAACTTCGCAATTGACCAGGCCAGCGAGGCTGTGGTCTATTTGGGTTCGAGGGGCTTTGCTTTTCCGCTGTGACGGCGCCCTAGCCCGCATTATTCACGAACGGAGTGCCTTCGTGAATAATGCGCCTGCGGGTGCGGGCCTGGCCGCACCTGCAGGTTTCGACAGGCCGCCCCGCGGCCTGCTCAAGGCTAGCCCTGAGCGACGCCCCGTAAACGCGAGGCGGAGTCGAAGCCCCTCGACCAGCTCGGGGCCGTGAGTCCTTCGACCAGCTCAGGACCCTGAGCAGCGCCGAAGGGCCTGTCGAACGGCCCGAAGGGCGGATTATTCACCTCTTCGTGAATAGTCCGGGCTAGGAGCGTGAGCCGCCCATGGAACTGACCCCGCGTTCGGAGCTGGAGAGCCGGATCGCTCGCCTCCAGACGAAGCTGGTCGCGGCCAACGACGCCGAGGCCGTCTTTGTATTTCAGGCGGCAGACCTTTTCTATTTCGCCGGCACGGTGCAGGATGCCTGGCTGGTGATCGGGCGGGACGGGCCGCCGCTCTTGCTCGTGCGGCGAAGCCTGGAGCGGGCCCGGGCCGAGTCGGCCCTCGATCAGATCCTCCCCTTGGAGAATCCCCGCGAGATTCCCAAGCTTCTGGCAGCGCACGGCTTGGGCGGCCTGAAGCGCGTCGGCATGGAGTTCGACGTCCTGCCCGTCCAGCAGTACGCGCGGGTTGGACGGCTGTTTCCGACGATGCAGTTCGTGGATGCCTCGGGGCTGATCCGGGAAGTCCGGATGCTCAAGTCGCCGTACGAAATCGCCTGCATTCGGAGGGCGGCGGCGATCCAGGACCGCATGGCCGCAAAGCTGCGGGATGTCGTCACGCCTGGAATGACGGAGCTTGAGCTGGCCGCGGAGATCGAGGCGGAGGCGCGCCGCCACGGGCACCAAGGAATCATTCGGACGCGCCGATTTAACATGGAGTGTTTCTTCGGCCACCTGCTGAGCGGCGAGAACGGCGCGGTCCCATCCTGGATGGAGACCCCGACGGGCGGGGTCGGGCTGACTCCCGCTTTCGGGAACGGGGTCAGCACGCGGCGGATCCAGCCGCATGAGCCCATTCTCCTGGATTACGCCGGGGCCTGCGACGGCTATCACTCCGACCAGTCACGACTGTTTTCGCTGGGATCGCTTCCCGAGGACCTGGTGAAGGGTCACCAGGCCTGCATCGACATCCTGGAGGAAGTGCTGGCCAACCTGCGTCCCGGCGCCAAGGCGAGCGAGGTCTTCGCCCGGGCGGCGGCACTGGCAGGGCGGTTGGGCTACGCCGACCGGTTCATGAACACCGGTCCCGCCCAGGTCAACTTCGTGGGGCACGGGGTGGGGGTGGAGCTCGATGAGATCCCCTACCTTGCCGCGGGCTCGAATCTGACCATCGAGGCGGGGATGACCCTCGCCGTGGAGCCGAAGATCGTCTTTCCCGGTCGGGGGATCGTCGGGGTGGAAGACACGGTCCTCGTGACCACCGGTGACCCGGAGTTCCTGACGGTCACCCCAAGAGAGCTTGTCGTTCTCTGAGCGCCATGACCCTGGCTCTTTTTCGCGGAGGCATAGCCATGAACAAAATGAGATCAAGCCATCGGTGGAAATTCGTCTGGATGGCTCCAATCCTGGTGGTGCTGGCGGGCTGCGCCCCGGGACTGGAAAGTCGGCCAGCGGGCATGGCGAGTGTGGGCCCATCGAGCGCTTGTATTCTGGTGGACACTGATGCGGCCCTCGATGACTTTCGGGCCATCGGCGCCTTAATCCGCAACGGACGGATCGTGGGCGTGGTGGTGACGGAAGGAATCGCATCGCCAGCGAAAGGGGCGATGGCCGTCAGCCACCTCCTCGCGGCGGCGAACGTGCGCCCAGCCGTGGCGGTCATTGTGGGGGCGGCCTCTCCGACGCCGTCCCGGGAATCCTGGCTCCCGGAAGCCCGGGCCAACGCCGAGCGCCTGAATGGTTTCCTGGCCGAGGCAGTGCCCCTGCCGGAGAGTGGGCGGGCCCTGGAGGAGGAGGTCGAGCAACTCGTCGCCGACTGCGGCGAGGTGCGGGTGGTGGTTCTGGGACCGTGGACGTCCTTCATTCGCTACCGGCCCCGGATCGCTGCGAGGCTCCGGCAGGTCGTGACGCAGGGGCTTCCCCTCGCCGACGTCCCCCAGGGCCGCTCACCGGGTTTCAACTGCCGCTATGACCTGGCGGCCTGCCGTCAGGTGAACGATACGCTGCTTCCGGCCGCGCTCGGGGTCTGGGTTGACGTTCCGCGGAACGCCACGCCGCCCTATGCTCCGACGGCGGAGATGATCGGGCAACTGACGCCGGCCGGGCTGCCCGGAACGTTGCGGGCGCTCATCCTGGGAAATCCAGCCGGATGGAAGGATACGCTCATGTGGGACGACTCGGCCGTCCTCTACTTCCTTCACCCGGAGGCGTTCGCCCCGAAGGGTGCTCATGTGGAGCCCGTCGTCTCCCCGGACGAGATCCGCCGCCTGTGGCTGCGGGCGACGAACCGGTTGAATTGAGCTCGACAGCACCGGCGCGCCCCGTGGTGAAGCGGGAGCGGGCTCGGCGCCTGGGGAGTTCGCGGCGGAGTGGCCAACGCCCAGATCTCCCGCGACAGGCAGACAGCGGTCAGAGTGTGATGGCCCGCCCTGCGGGCCCGGTGTTTTCCCGAAAGCCCCACGCAACCGGAGACATCCCATGCGAATTCGTGACGTGCGGACTCTTCCTCTGGAATACCCTCTGCCCCAGCCCGTCTTCGATGCCAATTACATCATGGCGACGAAGCCCGCGCTGCTCGTCGAGGTGGAGACCGACGACGGGATAATCGGCCTGGGCGAGGCGGCCCATTTCGGCGGCCCGCTCCGCTCGACGCAAGCCGTTATCGAGGGCGAGCTTCGCGAGCACCTGGTGGGCGAGGACCCACGGGAGATCGAGCGGCTCTGGGAGCAGATGCACCAGCGTGCCTACAAGCATGCGCGCGGCGGACTCCTCATCGCGGCCATGAGCGGCATTGACATCGCCCTCTGGGACCTGCGCGGGAAGATGAGCGGGATGCCCCTCTGGCGGCTGCTGGGTGGCTACCGGCGCCGCGTGCCGGCCTACGCCACGGGCGGGTTCTATGCCGAAGGCAAGGGGATCCGGGAGCTCTGCGATGAAATGCGGACCTACTGCCGGCATGGGTTCCGCGCCGTCAAGATGAAGGTCGGCCGCAACAGCGACATCGAGGGAAGCCCCCTGCGAGCCATGGCGCACCGGGGCATCTGCGAGGTGTCGCTGGCCGAGGATCTGGAACGGGCCCGCGCGGTCCGGGAAACGATCGGGCCGGGAATCCGCCTGATGATCGACGCCAATGGGGCGTGGGACGTCCCGACGGCCGTGAAGATGGGTCGCGCCCTGGAGCCCCTGGACATCTACTGGTTCGAGGAGCCGGTCTGCCCGGACGATCTGGCAGGCAGCGCGGAGGTGGCCGCCAAGGTGGCCGTCCCCGTGGCCGGTTACGAGACGTGTAGCTACGGGCGGGTCAGCTTTCGCGACTACATCGCCGCCAGGGCCATTCACTTCGTCCAGCCGGACGTGGCGTGGTCCGGGGGCCTGACGGAGGGTCTGAAGATCGCGCACCTGGCCCAGGCGTGGAACCTGCCGCTGGCCCCGCACATCCATGGGTCCGCCGTGGCCGTCGCGGCGGCCGTACACCTTCTGGGAGCCGTCCCGAACGCCAGCATGGCCGAGATGGTTTTCCCGGCCCATCCGCTGATGGCCGATCTGGTGCGCGAGCCGCTCCTCGTGGACGCGACCGGTCACCTCGAGCTGTCCGACCGGCCGGGGCTCGGCGTGGAGCTGAATCCCGTGGTCGTGGCGAAATACCGCGTGGACCGGTGATCAGGAGGAACGGGGACATGCCGCAGGGTGACCACGGCGCCGGCGACGTGGCCGAGGCCGTATCGCAGGCGGTGTCGGCAGTGGACATCGAGCGGGTCCGGCAGGGGTACTGGGACCAGAACGCGTGCGTCTTCTTCGAACGTTTCCTGCCCCCGGAGGTTGTGAGGCAGGTCCTCGTCCCGGAGGTCGAGCGGCTTCGTCCCGCAGTGCACCGGAACTACATCCCCGGGCACAAGAAGGGAGGGAGCATCAGTTCCTTCACGCTGACCGAGCGGGCGCCGGTCTTCCGGAATCTCTACCGGTCCGCGGCCTTCATGGAATTTCTAGGCCGACTGGTGGGGGCCCGCGTCATGCCGTGCCCGGAGGATGATCCGAAGCGGGAGACGAGAGAGATCCAGCTCGCGTACGGGCCGGGCGACCTGGTCATCTTCAACGGGAACACGCTCTGGCATGCCGTCACCCCCCTGGCGCGTGATGAGGAGCGGGTGGTTCTCACCATGGAGTACGTGACCAATCCCGAGATGGCCTTCCACAAGCGTATCTTCTCTCACCTCAAGGATGCCTTCGCCTACTTCGGGATTTCGACGCTCTGGCGCCGACCCCGATCGCGCGGATGACAAGGCTAGGGGAAGAGCGCCTCCGCCCCCAAATTTGGGCTCGCGTCCAGCGCTGTGTCCATTTCCTCACAGTCTCGAAATCCGCGAACCGAATCAAGCGGGCTCCCGAGGCGTTAATCGCCGGCTATGATTTTCCCTTGTCTGCCCTGCCAGACTAGGGTATGGTCTGGCATACGATTGGTATGAACATTCTGGAGGAAGAGATGCCATCCAAAGTCAAGATTACGATAAGCATAGATGAGACCCTCGTTCGAGAACTCACGGGAGCGAGCCGTCAGGCGAGGAAATCCAGAAGCCGTCTGGTGGAGGAGGCGCTTCAGTACTGGCGGCGCAGCCGGCTGGAGCAAGAGCTGAAGGAGGGTTACCAAGCCATGGCGAAGGAAGACCGCGCCACAGCCGAACGGAGCCTGGCAGCCGGGTGGGAGGCAATGAAATGAGCGTGCCGACTCCTCGCCGGGGGGAGGTGTGGATGGCGAACTTCTCTCCCGGCCGCGGAAGCGAGCAGCGGGGGATTCGGCCAGCTCTGGTCATCCAGAATGATGTGGGAAACCAACATGGTGCCACAACGATAGTGGCCGCGATTACCTCCACGATCAAGATCTATCCGGTAACCGTGCTCCTGAAGAAAGGGGAAGGCAATCTATCGCATGCATCAATGGTCAACCTCGCCCAGATCCTGACGCTCGATAAATCGCGTTTGCAGAGACGGGTGGGAGTCCTCTCATCCAGATTGATGGAAAAGGTGGACGCTGCGATCAAGGTCAGCCTGGATGTGGGATAGGGGCTGCTGCGTGCCGGGCGTTGGACTTCCTCGGCTACATCCTTGCCGAAGGGGAAGTGGCTTATAAGAATGGGGAATTTTTTCTGTGGAATGTGCTTGGTGGAATCGAGGAAAGCCGCTAGAGAGCAGAGCAGCATCATTATCCGATGGAGAAACAACCATGTGGTGCAGTGACAAACCAGTGACTCAGGAGATGCTTCACGAACCAATCTACGAGGAGTTGAAGAGGGTGGCCAACCACCAGGAGATGACGAACTACAGCGCCATCGCCCCACTTGCGGGCCTCGATACGGATGCAGAAGACCGGCCCCTGGACCGACGAAGACCCACCGGGGGAGGCCTTCGCCGGAGGAGCGGCGGGATGCCAGCACCTCCAGACCTGGAGCCGGTCTGCCCGGACGACCTGGCAGGCAGCGCGGAGGTGGCCGCCAAGGTGGCCGTCCCCGTTGCCGGTTACGAGACGTGTAGCTACGGCCGGGTGAGTTTTCGAGACTACATCGCCGCCAGGGCCATTCACTTCGTCCAGCCGGACGTGGCGTGGTCCGGGGGCCTGACGGAGGGTCTGAAGATCGCGCACCTGGCCCAGGCGTGGAACCTGCCGCTGGCCCCGCACATCCATGGGTCCGCTGTGGCCGTCGCGGCGGCCCTCCACCTTCTGGGAGCCGTCCCGAACGCCAGCATGGCCGAGATGGTCTTCCCGGCCCATCCCCTACCAGAGGGCGACAGCGCGATCTCCTTGGGAAGAAGCCAGGAGGGATCCCAGTGCCCGTGGATGGGCGCACCGACGGCGGCATGGCTGTTGCATCGTCAAATCCCTCGGCCGCCGGTGGCCTTGACATCATCCTAAACAATCATCCAAAATGCAGACATTCCTTCTCTTTGAGCCAGCTCCCTCTTTTCTCAGGCGACACACGTGAGATAAATAAGCGTTTTTCCCGTTCCCGTCACTGCGCTCTACCCTCCGCTCTCCGGAGAGAAGCGTTGTGAATTCACCGAAAATCCTCGTGGTTGATGATAATCCCTCCGACCTGGCGCTTGTCGTGGCGGCGCTCTCCGATGCCAACTACACCCTTGTCACGGAAGTGGACTCCAGAAGGGCCCTCAAGCGTTTTGAGGACGAGGGCCCGTGGCATCTGGTCATCTCCGATCTGAAGATGCCGGGCATGGACGGGCTGACGTTGCTCAAAAAGATCAAAGCCCGTGACCCGTTGACCGAGACCATCATCATCACCGGGCACGCCGACACCGGCTCCGCCATCGAGGCCCTTGGCCTGGGGGCCTTCAGCTACCTCACGAAGCCCTTGCACCCCCAGGAGCTGCGGCACTCCGTCGGTCAGGCGGTCGAGCGAGTTCGGCTCGCCGCGGAGCAGCGGCGACTCATCAAGGAGCTGGACAATCGGGATGCCCGGAGAGGCAGAGAAATCGCCACGATCGCCTCGATGGGGGATGCACTGCGCAGCATGGGGGGACCGACGGAACTCCACGACGACCTGCCGCGTAAGATTGCGACAACCCTCGGAGCGGAGGGCGTCGCTTTCTTCCTCCTCGACAATGCCAGAAACGAGCTGGTCTTGACGGCGCATCATGGGCTTCCACAGGCGATCGTTGACGAGGTGGCCCAGAGGAAGCTTCCGGCGAAGGAATGGATCATGGGGCATCCGGTTCACTGCGGTGAGCCGATCCTCATTGAGAAGGATGCCTCCCTGTCCCCGCGCATGTGCACACCTGCGTTTCGAGCCGCCGGCGTCAACTCCCTCCTGAGCGTCCCGTTGAGATCGCAGCAGAAGCTCGTCGGCTGCCTCGTGGCCCTGACCCTGTCCCGCGGCGCGCCTGCTTTCACCTCGGAGGATCGGGACTTCCTGGAGGCGGTCGGCTATCTCGTCGGCAACGCCATCCAGGCGAGGAAGACGGAGCAGCAGGCCCGCGATGCCGAGAAGTTGGCGGCCGTGGGAGAGCTGGCCGCGGGAGTCGCCCACGAGTTGGGCAACGTGTTGGCCATCGTGGGGGGGGCGGTGCAGTATCTCCTGGCGAACACGGACACGACCTCTCCATCCCGGCAGTACCTGGAGGCGATCCACCGGAATGTTGCCGCCGGGGATCGGATCATCAAGGGCCTCCTCTCCTTTGCGCGCCCGAGTCCCCCCTGCCTGGATGCCACCGACATCCAGCCGATCCTCGAACAGGCCTGCCTGCTCCTGAAGGGAGAGATGGCCAAGGCGAGGGTCACGGTCTCCCGGGACTACTGGCCAGGTCCGCTTGAGGTCCTTGCCGATGCCCAGCAGATGCAGCAGGTCTTCCTCAACATCCTGCTGAACGCCATCCAGGCCATGCCCCGCGGCGGCACGGTCACGCTCCGGACTTTCCTGGAGCCACCCCTCCTGCCCTGGGCGGGCGCGCGGGTCGAGATCGCCGATACGGGAGCCGGTATTCCTTCGGAATACCTGCACCGGGTCTTCGACCCGTTTTTCACCACGAGGGAGCGGGGAACGGGGCTTGGCCTCTCGGTGTCCCGCCGGATCGTCGCGGCCCACGGCGGCGAGCTGGGCGTGGAGAGCCAGAAGGGCCGCGGTACCCGGTTCACCATCCGCCTGCCAATGAGTCCGCAGGGGAGGGCTGCATGACCGCTCGCATCCTGGTGGTTGACGACCAGCAGGACATCCGCTGGATCCTCTCCCAGCTCCTCGAGGACGCGGGGTACGCCGTGAGCACCGCCGCCGATGGCCAGGAGGCCCTGGAGGTGGCTGCGAAGCAGCCTCCGGACCTGGTTCTGATGGACGTGCGCATGCCCGGGCTCGACGGGATGACGGCCCTGGAGCGCCTGAAGCAGCGCCATCCCCACCTGCCGGTGATCATGCTCACGGCGTACGGTGAGGTGCAGTCCGCGGTGCAGGCCATGAAGCTGGGCGCGGAGGACTACCTGCTCAAGCCGTTCCACAACGAGGAGGTGTTGCTCGCCATCCGGCGGGCGCTGGAGCGGGTCGCCCTCTCAGACGAGGTCCGGGGCCTGCGCGCCCAACTGGAGAGCGCGGTGGGCCTCGGCGAGGTGATGGGGACAAGCCAGGAGATCCAGAAAGTCTTCGTCCAGGTTCAACAGGTGGCCCGGACCAATTTCACCGTGATCCTCCAGGGCGAGACCGGCACGGGCAAGGAGCTCGTCGCCCGCGCCATCCACCAGCAGAGTGACCGGCGCGACAGGCCCTTCCTGGCCGTGGACTGCGGCGCCGTCCCCGAAGCCCTTATCGAGAGCCAGCTCTTCGGCCACGAGCGGGGTGCCTTTACCGGCGCCGACGCCAGAAGAGAGGGGGACTTCGAGCTGGCCTCGGGGGGGACCCTCTTCCTGGACGAGGTCACCAACCTCCCCCTGGGGATCCAGGCCAAGCTCCTCCGGGTGCTCCAGGAGCGCCAGATCCGGCGGGTGGGCGGGAGGCAATTCATCAGCGTGGATCCCCGGATCCTCGCGGCGAGCAATGTGGACCTCCAGGCGGAGGTCCGGCGGGGCCGGTTCCGCCAGGACCTCTTCCACCGGCTGAACGAGTTCACCATCGTGATCCCCCCTTTGCGCGAGCGCCGGCAGGACATCCTGGTCCTGGCCAGGGTTTTTCTGGAGCAGGCGCGGATGGAGCTGAAGAAGCACATCCGCGGGATCTCGGAGGAGGCCGGAACGCTCCTCCAGGCGCATGCCTGGCCGGGCAACGTGCGCGAGCTCAAGAACGTCATCCGCCGGGCCGCTCTCCTGTGCGCCCACATGATCGAGCCGGAACATCTGGTCGCCCTTGGGGACATGGCCTCCGTGCCGGGGCCTGTGGCCCACATGGACGAAGCCCTTGACCGGGGCGCCTCGTTCAAGGAGATCACCCGGGAGGCGCGGTCCGGCGTCGAGCGCCAGGTGATCGAGCGGGCCCTGCGCGTGACCAGGGGCAACCGAAGGGAGGCCGCGCGACTCCTCGCGATTGACGAGAAGACGCTCCGCACCAAGATCCGGGGCCTGGGAATCGGGTCCCGGGAATTGCCTCCCGACATCGGGAATTGATTCCCGTTTCCTCACTCCTCCCGCTGGTCGCCCACTGACCGAGACCCTTCCCTCTGGCCCTTTCCTACCGGGTTTTCTACGAGGTTGCACTTCCCTTCCACCTCGCCGATTACGGGGCCTCGCCAGGCTGGTACAGCCCTCGCATCTCCCCCTCCCGCGGTTCGTGGCTGCGTACGCTCACGTAACACAAGACACCATGTGATGCAATCCCCCGCCCACAAAGACCCCGTGGTGCTGCTGGTGGAAGATGACCGGGACATGCGCTGGCTCTTGCGGAACGTCCTGATACAGGAGGGATGCTCGGTGATCACCCGCGCCACCGGGAAGGGCGCCCTCGCTGCCCTCCACCGGGTTCGCCTGGACCTCATCCTCCTCCCCATGACCCTTCCCGACATGAGCGGCCTCCGGGTCATCCGCAGCGCCAGGCGCATCCACCCGCGGGTGCCAATCATCGTCATCTCCGCCACGAGCAATGAGGGGGTCGTTCAAGAGTGTCTCCGGCTGGGCGTTTTGGCCTACCTCCCAAAGCCCTTTGACCTGATGGAACTCCTCGGGAGAATCAGGGAAGCCCTGGGGCGTGGGGAGCGGACATTGTGATGACAGCGTGGTTTTCGGACTCGGGCTCCCCCGACAGCAGAGGAGACAGTTCGTTGGGTCTGGGGGGCCTGACGCGCCCGGTCCTCTGATCCCGTACCGCGGACGGGACGGCGGGGGACCGGAGCATTTCATAAGGAAGGGAGGTGATACAGCATGGCAGTCGAAAAGACGATCGCGTCATCCAGCTTGGTGGAAGTGGTGGACCGGATCCTCGACAAGGGCGTGGTCATCGATGCCTGGGTGCGGGTCTCCCTGGTGGGGATCGAGCTCCTGGCCATCGAGGCCCGGGTGGTGGTGGCTTCCGTCGAGACGTACTTGAAGTACGCCGAGGCCATCGGTCTGACCGCCACGGCGGCGGCGCCCGCCTAGATCCTGTCGGGCACCACGAGGGATTCCTGCGGGGGCATCCTCCAGCACCGCGCTGACTGCGGCACGAAGAGCATGTCTCGCCAGGGTCTCCCCCCTGCACACCCGAGAGGGCGTGCCAACCTAGGGAGGTAACCATGGCATCCAGGAAAAGTGCAAAGAAGGTCCCAAAGATGTTCACCGGTTCCCAAGAAGCTGCAGAGGAAGGGAGGATCGGCACAATGGGAATGGCCGATGACATGCGGAATCTGGCCCAGGAGATCGCCAATTCGTTCGACACACGAGTGGCAACGGTGGCGACCCTGAGGCAGGAGACTGCGGCGATGCTGAAGGGGTTTCGGCAGGAGATGAAAAACGTTCAGCACGAGCTCAGGCAGAAGGCAGCAGACCTCAAACGGTTTCTTGGTCACGCCGCAGCCTCCCGGATGAGGGACTTCCGGGCGATGCACCAGGGCATCCGGGCCGGGCAGAAGGAAAGGAACAGGGAGGTAGGAGACATGATGGGCGGCTTCCGGCGGGAGCGAGAGGCCGCCGCTAGTCACTGGCAGAATATGGCTGCCACGATGCTGAAACGACGCGCCAGCGCCACTCGATGAGAGAGGTGAAGGGATAGCCGATGGGAACGGCGGAGGAGATGGCGTGCCTGGCCAGGCAGGTGATCGCCTCGTATGAGGCCAGGGTCTCGTCGGTGGAGCAGATTATCGAGGCCACTCACGAGATGCTGGAAGCCTTCCGGAGCCAGCGGGAGGCGATGCGGACCCAGCTCAGGGACACCCTGGCCAGGGCAGCCTCCCTGAGGAGGCGTGACTTCGATGCCATGATGCACGGGATCCTCGTCCGCCAGGAGGAGCGCGAGAGGGCGGTCAAGGAGACGACGAGGGGCTACCTCCGGGAGCAGCGGGCGCTGGCGGCTGCCTTGAGGGAAGCCCTGGCCTGGGGCGAAGCGCAACGGGTCGGCAGTCTCAAGGAACTGCTGGAAGTGATCACGGCCAAGCGGGAAGAGCGGGAGCGGGAAGTCAGGGCTCTCCTGGCCGAATTCCAACGCGAGCAGGAGGAGATGGCTCACGCCCTGGGAGGACTCCTATCCAACGGCGGCTCCATTAAGGTGAAGGACTTCAAGGGCACCCTCAGGGCCATCCAGGCTTGTCATGGCGCCGGGAGGGAGGAAGGGGGAACAGATGGCGGCCGTCAGATGCGCATTCTGCGAGGGGAAGGGGCACGATCCATTTGACCTCCTCTCGCCCCTGGCCAAGTGCCAGGTTTGCCTGGGGAAGGGCATGGTCTTGGTGGAGGACCCGGTGGCCAGGTGCGCGTACTGTCGGGGGAGTGGGGTGCATCCGGCCTCACGGATCACCTGCACGGTCTGCGGGGGAAAGGGGGCCGTGACCGTCAGGGAGCCGGCCAGGCCGTGCCTCGAATGCCACGGAAGCGGGCGCACCCCCGGGAGCAGCTTTTCGTGCAGCCACTGCGGGGGCAAGGGGGCCATCTCGGAACCTGTCCCTCTTCGCGTGTAGGAGGCGTTGATGATTGAGGAACTCAGCACGGTCCTGGAGCCACGCGCTCTGCCGGACTTCGTGGAGACGAACTTCGTCAAAGCCCTGACCGAACGGGCCCTGGGCTATATCAAGGCCGGCTTTCCGGTCCACTTCCGTGGGGCCTCCGGTACGGGGAAGACTACCCTGGCCCTCCACGTCGCCAGCAGGATCGGCCGCCCGGTGGTGATGGTGCACGGCGATGAGGAGTTCACGACGTCGGATCTCGTGGGCGGGGAGTACGGCTATCGACTGCGGAAGGTGATTGACCGCTTCGTCTCCCGGGTCCTGAAGGTCGAGGAAGACATGGTCAAGCGGTGGGTGGATAACCGCCTCACCATCGCCTGCAAGTACGGCTTCACCCTGATCTACGACGAGTTCACCCGCTCCCGGCCCGAGGCGAACAACATCCTGCTTTCCATCCTCCAGGAGGGGATGATGGATTTACCCGCCCGCCGGGGAGGGGAAGCCTATCTGAGGGTGGATCCCGATTTCACGGCAATTTTCACCTCGAACCCCGAGGAGTATGCCGGGGTGCATCGGAGCCAGGATGCCCTCCGCGACCGGATGATCACGCTGGACCTGGACCACTTCGACCAGGAGACGGAGGTGGCCATCGTCCAGGCCAAGTCGGGACTCCCCCGGAAGGATGTGGAGAAGATCGTCAAGGTGGTCCGGGGCCTGCGGGAGTCGGGAAAGTGCGAGTTCGCCCCGACCATCCGCGGGAGCATCATGATCGCTAAATCCCTCAAGGTGTTGAACGGCCGTGCCAGCGCCTCCAGTGCTGTCTTCCGGCAGGTCTGCCAGGACATCCTGGCGTCGGAGACGAGCCGGGTCGGCAGCAAGACCAATCAGGCGAAGGTCAGGGAGTTGGTGAAGCAGTTCGTCGGCCGAACCTCTTGAAAGAGAGGCGGCAGATAGGCGGGATCACCAGGGAGTATGGCCACCACTATGCACCCGCCCGGAACGACTAAGGCAAAGAGATCCCCCATCCCACGAGGGGTTGTGTTCCTCCACGATCCGACGCTGCTGTCCCACGGAGGAGAGCTGGGAGAGGATCTGTACATGGATATCCTCTCCAGCATCCCCTCCTCCATTGTGATTTTCGACAGCAGCCTGAGGGTGGTCTTTGCCAACCGGAACTTCCTGGTGAAGTCACGGAAGGGAGAAGGGGAGGTTTTGGGCAAGAAGATCGGCGAGATCTTCCCTCCGGTGATCCTGTACTACACCAACCTGGAGGAGAACCTTCAAGCGGCGCAGAAGGGCAGGCCCCTTGACGGAGAGGAGATGGAGTACCGGGCCCCGGGCCTGGCGAGCCGCGTCTACTTCTACAGCCTCACGCCGTTAAAGGATGAGAGCGGACGCGTGAGGAACGTGATGCTCTTCATGGACGACGTCACGGAGAAAAAGAGCCTGGGCGAGCGGGTCGCGCGGGCCGAGCGCCACCTGGCCAGCGTGGTAGAGAGCGCCAATGACCTGATCGTCTCCATGAACGCCCACGGCGCCGTGATGACCTGGAACAGCGCCGCTGAGCGGATCCTCGGGTTCTCGGCGCCCGATACGGTCGGGAGGCAGTTTGTCCAGCTCTTTCCGGACGCCGAGCGAGCCAACCTGGAGGGCCTGTTCGCACAGCTCATCCGGAGAGGAGAGCCCCAGGAAAGGGAATCGAGCATGCGCGCGAAGGGGGGCCAGGAGCTCCTCATCGCCTGGCGCTTCTCCGCCATGAAGGAGGAGAGGGGCCAGGTGGTCGCCCTGGTGGGGGTGGGGCGGGACCTCACGGAGAAGCGCCAGCTCGAGCTCCGGTTGATCCAGTCGGCCAAGATGGCCGCCCTGGGGGAGATGGCTGGCGGAATCGCTCACGAGATTCGCAACCCCCTGGCCATCACCTCCTCCGCCGCGCAGATTCTCTTGAAGAAGGGGGCTGATCCCGAACTCCGGTGCGAGGCCGCCCAGAAGATCCACGTCGCCGCCGGGCGGGCCGCCACCATCATCGAGAATCTCCTGCGATTCGCCCGTCCATCCGAGGGCCTGGTGGAGCGGGTGGACCTCAATAGCGCCGTCGAGGACACCCTCTCCCTGATCGGGCATCAGATCTCGCTACAGTCCATCGAGATCAAGAAGCGGCTGGCCCCACAGGCCCCCAGGGTGAAGGGGAACAAGAACCAGCTCCAGCAGGTCTTCATGAACATCATCCTCAATGCCTATCATGCCATGCCCGATGGGGGGGGCTTCACCATTACCATGCGCGCGGTGCCGACTGACCTGCAAGCGGCAGAGCAATTGCCGAGAGCCGAACTGCTTGAGTCCGCCGGGCATTTGGCCTCCAATCCACAATCCGCAATCGGCAATCAACAATGGGTGGTGGAGGTTCGGTTTTCCGATACGGGATGCGGAATCTCGGAGGAGAACCTCTCCCGTATTTTCGATCCCTTCTTCACGACCATGCCGGTGGGCAGTGGGACGGGTTTGGGCCTCTCCATCGCCTACAGCATCGTCCGGCAACACGGCGGGTCCATCCGTGTGGAGAGCCAGGTGGGGAAAGGGTCCACCTTCATCGTCAGCCTGCCTGCCCTGTCTGCCGTGCCTGCCTGTGCGTCACCGCACGCAGACAGGCCGAGCACGGCACAGGCAGGCGCGCAGGCGGACAGAGCCAATGGAAAACTGACAACGGACAACTGACAACCGGTCATTTCCGTTCGTTGGCCGGTTGTCAGTTGTCAGTTTGAAATGTGAAATTGGGATGCCGGTCCCAGCCGAAGGGTAGGACAGCCAGATGACAGATATTTTGGTCGTGGATGACGAGAAGGATATCTGCTGGGCCCTGGAGATCGCCCTGGGGGACGAGGGCTATCAGATCACGCAGGTAACCCGGGGGGAAGATGCCATCCGGGAGGTAAGGCGGAGGCCATTCACCTTGGCCATCGTTGACGTCAAGCTCCCGGGCATGAGCGGCATCGAGGTCTCCCGGGTCATCGGTCAACTGGATCCCCGCATGAAGATCATCATGATCTCCGGCTACCACTACGAGGAGGATCAGCCGATCCAGGAGGGGATCCGGCAGAAGGTGTATCGGGGTTTCATCAGCAAGCCCTTCGAGCTGGATGAGGTCTCGGCCCTCGTGCGGAGAGTCCTTGCAGAGAATGAGACCAGCCCCTCCCGTACCGGAGAAGGCTGAACACGATGACATCATTATCAGGGAGCATCCAGCTATGAGGGGCATGACCGACGTCAGCGGCCTGAGAGAAATCCGGAGCCTGCGCAGCACGGGGAAGCGGTCCATTCCGAGGGTGCAAAGTTCGGCTAACCTGGACCTCTACATGCTGGAGAAGGAGAAGGAACGCCTGGTGAAGGAGGCGGCCCTCCTGGAGAAGCGCAGCCGGGCGATCCTGAAGCGGCTCGGGGATATCCAGCGGCAGGCAGAGAGCCTGGAGAAATCGGGTTCCCGGACGGAAGGCCGCAAAGGTAAGGATGAAAGGGGGGGAGAGCCGACCAGCCCTGGGAAGAAATGGAAGACATTCTCCGTGAATTACTGAGCGGGCGGGTGCCGGGGGAAGGTGTTTCCAGTGGGGAGCCTGGCAGCAATGGGCAGTGGAAGGTGAGGACGGGGGAGATGGAAGCTCTGGTGGCGAGCAGGATCCTCGTGGTGGATGACCTCCCCCAGAACCTGGAGCTGATGGAGGCGCATCTTTGCACACTGGGCCACTACGTCGCCAAGGCCTCCAACGGAGCGGACGCCATGCAGAAGGTCAAAGAGGAGACCCCTGACCTCATCCTGCTGGACGTCATGATGCCCGGGCTGGACGGCTACGAGGTCTGCCGCCGACTGAAAGCGGATGCGAATTCGGCCTTCATACCCGTCCTCATACTCACCGCCCTCTCGGCGCCCGAGGAGATGGTTCGGGCCATCGAGGCGGGGGCGGACGACTTTCTGACCAAGCCCTTTAGCGGATTGGAGCTGCTGATCCGGATTCGCTCCCTCCTCCGCATCAAGAAGCTCCATGATCAGGTGGAGGCCTACCGTCGGATGGCCACGGTCGGGGAGCTGGCCGGCGGCATCGTCCAGGAGATGCGAAATCCCCTGGCCATCACCTCCTCGGCCGCCCAGATTCTCATGAAGAAGGGCGACGACCCCACGCTTCGGCAGGAGTGCGCCGAGAAGATCCGCGCCGCCGCCCACCGGGCGGCCGCAATCATCGAGAGTTTCCTGCGATTCGCCCGTCCCTCCGACGGTCTGATGGAGCAGCTAGGTGCCAACCGCGCCGTCACTGTTCCCGTCGATGGCCCCGATGGATTGGGGGCAGTCGGCATCAAGGCGTGAGAAAGGGAAAAGCCAGGTGATGGACGTGGAAGGGTATGGCTGCCAACGGGAAGTCCTCCATCTCTACTGCGTCGTCGGGGCCGTGGGCGAGAGGGAGTTCGGCAAAATCCGCCTGCCTGTTGCAACGACGCAGACAGGTCTTCACGCTGGCCAGCCCTGCCTGTCTGCCGGACATGCCTTTGCCGTCCACCATCAGGATATCGCCGCCATCGTGAGTCCCGCACCCATGCGGGCATACAGGGGCATGAAAAAGGAGGAGGTCATCCCCTACCTCTTCGCCCACCAGGCCGTCATCGAAAAGGTCTTGGAGCGGCGGACGGTGGTCCCGGTGAAGTTCGGGACCATGGCCCGGGATGGGGAGGAGGTCCGAGCGATTTTGGAGAAGGGCTATCCGCAGCTCAGGGCTGCCCTGGAGGCCATGGAGGGGAAGATCGAGCTGGACGTGGTGGCGCTGTGGAGGGACCTCAATTCGCTCTTGCGGGAGATTGGCGAGGAGGACGAAATCAGGAGAGCCAAGGCAGCCATCGCCACCCGATCCTCCGAGGAGACCCGGGAAGAGCGGGTGCGGATCGGTCAGATGGTCAAGGCCAGGCTGGATCGGCGCCGGGAGGAACTGGTGGTGGAGATCGTGGAGGCCCTGGAAGGCCTGGCCCAAGACCTGCTCCCCCACGCCCTGCTGGATGACCGGATGATCCTCAACACGGCTGTTCTCGTGGAGAGGTCGAGGGAGGGGGAGGTGGGGCGGGTCCTCGAGCGGCTGAACGGCCGATGCGCAGAGCGCGTGGACTTCCGATGCGTCGGGCCGCTGCCTCCCTACAGCTTCAGCACCGTGGAGATCCGGCGATTCGAGGCGGAGGAGGTGGAGCGGGCGCGAAGGCTCCTGGGACTGGGGGAGCGGGCTGGCCTCTTGGACGTGAAGGCGGCCTACCGGCGGTTAGCTCATCAGTGCCATCCAGACAAGGCCCCCGTCCGCCAGGGGAGGACGGCTGGGCCCTTCGAGGAGGTGGCCGAGGCGTACAGGCTGCTGTCCGATTACTGTGAGGCGGCCGGGCAGAGTCATCCGGGCGCTGAAGCCGCGGGCGTGATCGCCGTGAAGCTCTGTCACTGGGGCGCGGAGGCAGGGGTTGCCTGACGAGGGGAAGTATCTTTACGGCATCATCGCGACGGATGAGGCGCGGAACTTCGGGCCCATCGGAATCGGCGGCCGCGGCGACGAGGTGGGGACGATTGCGTACCGGGACCTCAGCGCGGTCGTCAGCAACTCGCCCATGGCCAGGTATGTCGTCAGCAAAGAGAACCTCATGGCTCATGAACGGGTCATCGAGCGGGTCATGAAAGAGTTCACCGTGCTGCCGGTCAGGTTCTGCACTGTCGCCGCAAACGCCGAGGAGATCCGGCGGCTCCTGGAGCGGCGGTACCTGGAACTGAAGCATCTCCTGCGGGACCTGGATGGCAAGGTGGAGCTGGGGGTCAAGGCGTTCTGGCGAAGGATGGAGATCATCTTCCAGGAGATCGTGGACGAGAACGGGGAGATCAGGCGCCTGAAGGCCGAGGTCGCCGAGAAGCCCTCTCGGCACACTCACGCCCAGCGGATCGCCATCGGACGGATGGTCCAGGCCGCGCTGGAGGAAAAGAAGGCCCGGGAAGGCGAGGAAATCCTGACGGGACTCAAGAGGACCTCAGTCGAACATCGCCTCAACAGGACCGTCGGGGACAAGATGCTTCTCAACGCCGCCTTCCTGGTGGATCGGGGCCACGAAAAGGAGTTCGACGACCTGATGGAGCGGCTGGACCTCCGGTACGGCGAGCGGATCAAGTTCACCTACGTGGGGCCCATCGCGCCCTACAACTTTGTCAAGATCACCCTCCACCCTGAAGAGTGACCACCACCCCATGGCCGTGGAAGGGAAGTACATCTACTGCATCACCGAAGAAGCCGAAGAGGAGACCTTCGGCCCCCTGGGGATCGGGGGCCGGGGGGATCAACTTCGCGCCATCCAGTATCGGGATATCGGTGCGGTGGTCAGCGACGCGGCCATCAAGCGGTATCCGGTCTCCCGGGAGAACTCCCTGGCCCACGAGCGGGCCATCGAGGCGGTCTTCAAAGGCCAGACAGTCCTCCCCGTCAGGTTCTGCACCATCGCCGAGGACGAGGCGAAGGTGCGGGCCATCCTGGAACGCGAGTACGCCGAGTTCAAGGGCCTCCTGGAGCGGATGCGGGGCAAGGTGGAGCTGGGTCTGAAAGCGATCTTCCACGAGGAACTGATCTACCAGGACATCCTGGAGGGGCACGAGGAGATCAGGCGGCGTAAGGCAGCCGTGTCTGCCATGCCCCCGCAGAAGGCTCACTGGCAGCTCGTTGAGATCGGGAGGATGGTGGAGGTAGCGCTGGAGGTCGAGAAGGCCAGGGTCCGGGAGGAGATCCTGGAGGCTCTCAAGGGGGCCTGTCACGACTTCCGCCTGACCCACCGGATCCTCGGTGAGCGAATGATCATGAACGCCGCTTTCCTGGTGGATCGCGCCCAGGAGGCGGAGTTTGACCGCAGGATGGACGGGCTGGCGGAGCGGTACGGCGAGCGGATCCGGTTCAAGTACGTGAGCGGGTTTCCCCCTTTTAATTTTGTCTGTCTGACAATCAAGCTGGAGTAGGGGAAGGGGCGATGCTTCTGGTGGATGATCTGCTTGCGCTTCCTTTCAAGGGCCTCTTCGGCATCTTTCAGAAGATCAGCGAGATGGCGGACCGGGAATTTACCGACGAGGCCTACATTCAGGAGAAACTCTTGGAACTCCAGCTCCTCTACGAGATGGACGAAATCGGCGAGGAGGAGTACGACCGCCAGGCGGCGGTGTGGGAGGCGAGGCTGAACGCCGCCAGGGGGGCCGAAGAGGCCGAAGGATATGCGGAGGAGGCAAGGTTCCGGGATTCGAAGGCGGCCTGACTGCGCCGCGGGGTCCTGCGAATCTCCAGGCGTTCTCAAGAATAAAGATCAGGAGGGCTGAGCCATGGGAGGCACGTTCAAATGTCCGGGGTGCGGGGAGACGACCTGGGGGGCCCTGAACCACTGCCCGAAGTGCGGTGAGCCCCTGACCCGGAAGTGCTCGGGGTGCGGGGGGACGTGGCGGTACATCTACGCGGACGATTATCAGTTCTGCCCGTCCTGCAGCACCAGGGTCGAGCCTGTGAAACTGGAAAGATAGGGGTAAGGCCATGCCACAAGCGATCGCACACGGCATCCAGGCGACCAACCTGGCCGACATCCTGGAACGGGTCCTGGATAAGGGGATCGTCATCGCCGGCGACATCAAGATCTGCCTGGCCGACGTCGAGCTGCTGAACATCAAGATCAGGCTTCTCGTGGCGTCGGTGGACAAGGCCAGGGAGATGGGTATTGACTGGTGGCAGAGCGACCCCGCCCTCTCCTCGAAGGCCAAGGCCCTTGAGGAAGACAACCGGGATCTCAAGGATCGCCTCGATCGGTTGGAGGCGCGGATACAGGCGCAGTGATGGGCTGCTCCGCCTTGGGCGGAGAGACCGGCGGCGACGCCGATGGGGGACACGCTCATGGCCAAGAACAAGAAGACGGAGCAAGGCGAAGGCGAGATCAACCTGGGGCTGGGAGGCGTTTTCCGGGGGCTGGGGAACCTCATTGACCTCCTGTCCGAGATGGTGGAGGAGGGGAAGACAGAGGTGGGCCGCGCCGGAGAACTGAAAGGCAAGGAGCTGAAGGGGGTCTACGGATTCAACATAAAAATCGGCCTGGGGGGCACCCCTACCGTCGAGACCTTCGGCAATATCCGAAAGACCAGGGAAGGCCCGGTGGTGGAGGAAGTGCGGGAGCCGCTGCTGGATGTGCTCGACGAGGGCGACTCGTTCCGCATCATCGCCGAGCTGCCCGGGGTCGAGGCCAGCGACATCACGCTGGATCTGAAGGACGACATCCTCACCATCGTCGCCGAGGGCAAGGACCTGCCTACCGGCCAGGCAGGCCGGAAATACAGCAAGGAGGTCCTCCTCTCTTCCCGGGCGCAGCCCGGACCTCCGACGATGTCCTACCGGAACGGGATCCTGGAGGTCCGCGTGCGCAAGGCCCCGACGGGATAGGACCGCCGGATGCTGAAGCTCATCCTCTTCGGGGGGAAAGGCGGGGTGGGGAAGACGACCTGCGCGTCCGCCGCCGCCGTGCAACTGGCCGACGCGGGGGTGAGAACGCTCTTGCTCTCCTCCGACCCGGCCCACTCTGTCTCCGACTGCCTGGAGCAGGAGATCGGCCCGGAGATCAGGCCCGTGGACGGGGTGAGGGGCCTGTGGGCCGTGGAGGTGAGCGCCGAAAAACTCTACCTGGAGTTTCGGGAGGAGCACGGCGAGGAGATCAGCCGGATCCTGGAGACCGGCACCTACCTGGATGCCGAAGACATCGCCGGCCTCCTCTCCCTCCCCATCCCCGGCCTGGATGAGGTGATGGGCTTCAAGGAGCTGGTGGATCTGATGGAGAAGGAGGAGTACGACCTCTACGTCCTGGACACCGCCCCGACGGGGCATGCCCTCCGCCTCCTGGCCCTGCCCGAGGTTCTGGATCAGTGGATAAGGATCCTGGCCAGGATCCGGTACAAGTACCGATACGTGGTCTCCCGGCTTTCGGGCAAGGAGGTGCACGAGGCCGCCGACGATTTCCTCTTCAGCATGAAGCGGGCCCTGAAGAAGGTCCATGCCCTGCTGCGGGATCCGGACCGGTGCGAGTTCGTCGTGGTCACCGTTCCCGAGGCGATGGTCATCGCCGAGACGCGGCGACTGACGAGGGCCCTGGCCACGTTCGGGATCCCGGTCAACCACCTCATCGTCAACCGGGTGGTCTCCTCGGACCACCAAGATTGCCTCTTCTGCCAAGAGCGGTGGCAGGGACAGCGGGGCGATCTCCAGGAGATAGAAGCGTCCTTCTCTGCCTACACCCCTTTCAAGATCCTGGAGCTGCCCCACCAGGTGCGGGGGGTGAAGATGCTGCGTGATCTTCCCTGCCCCCCTACCCTGGCTCGCCGGGTCTGCCCGGCCTCCGCGTGACCGTGAGCCCGGTCCGCGGGTCTGGGCGAATAACAACCAGGGGCGGCGGGAAAATCGATGCTCTCTTCTCTGCAACGAATGGGCTGAAATCGCACGAACCCGTGGACCCTGGAATGTCAGGGTAAAGGACCGAAGAGATGCACGAAAGCCCTCCCAAAACGCTGACCCTCCGGGCGGCCGAGGCCCTCTCCAAAGATGTGGGGAGGGGGCTCGCCCGACTGGACCCCGAGGACCTGAAGCGTCTTGGCGTGCAGGTGGGCGACATCGTTCGGATCGGCGGGAAGCGCGCCACCGTCGCCAAGGCCATGCCGGCCTACGCGGAGGCCAGGGGGAAGGGCATCGTGCAGGTTGATGGCCTGATCCGGGCCAACGCCCAGGTCGGATTGGACGAGAAGGTGACCGTGGCCGGCATCCCGGTCCGGCCGGCCGTGCGGATCGTCCTCTCCCCGCTCTCCCCGATGCGGGCCACACAGAAGGAGCGGGATACCCGCTACATCGCCAGGCTCATCGAGGGCCTCCCGGTCCTGGCCGGCGACCGGATCCGGGCCAACCTCTTCGGCTCCCTTTCTCAGGAGTTCACGGTCGTGGAGACCGCGCCCGAGGGCGCCGTGGTGATCCACCCCGCCACCAGCCTGCGGATCAAGGAGGCGGAGGGTCCGGGGGAAGCCGCCCGGGTCTCCTACGAGGACATCGGCGGGTTGGACAAGGAGATCCAGCGCGTCCGCGAGATGATCGAGCTCCCCCTGAAGTACCCGGAGGTCTTCGAGCGCCTCGGGATCGGGGCCCCCAAGGGGGTCCTCCTCCACGGCCCGCCAGGCTGCGGCAAGACCCTCATCGCCCGGGCCGTCGCCAAGGAAACGGACGCCCACTTCTTGGCGGTCAGCGGCCCCGAGGTCATCCACAAGTTCTACGGGGAGAGCGAGGCCAAGCTCCGGAAGATCTTCGAGGAGGCCGAGCGTCACGCCCCCAGCATCGTCTTCCTGGACGAGATTGACGCCATCGCGCCCAAGCGCGAGACGGTCGTCGGTGAGGTGGAGAAACGGGTGGTGGCGCAGCTTCTGGCCCTCCTGGACGGTCTCCGCTCCCGCGGGCAGGTGATCGTCATCGGCGCCACCAACATCCCCAATGTCCTCGACCCGGCCCTGCGCCGGCCCGGGCGCTTCGACCGGGAGATCGCCATCCGCATCCCGGACCGGAAGGGGCGGCGGGAGATCCTGGAGATCCACACGCGCGGCATGCCCCTCGCCGAGGAGGTGGACCTGGAGGCGCTGGCGGAGATCACCCACGGGTTCGTGGGCGCCGACCTGGAGGCCCTGTGCCGCGAGGCGGCCATGGTCGCCTTGCGGGCCCTCCTCCCGCGGATCGAGTTCGACGTGGGCGCCATTCCCTACGAGACCCTCATGGAGCTCCGGATCACGAGGGACCATTTCTTCGAGGCCTTGAAGGAGGTGGAGCCGTCGGCCCTCCGGGAGATCGCGGTGGAGGTCCCGGACGTCCGGTGGGAGGAGGTGGGCGGGCTTCAGGCGGTGCGGGAGGATCTGCTGGAGGCCATCGAGTGGCCCCTGAAGTACGCGCCCCTGTTCAAGCATGCGGGGGCCAGGCCGCCGAAGGGCATCCTCCTCCATGGTCTGCCGGGGACGGGGAAGACCCTCCTGGCCAAGGCGGTGGCCACCGAGAGCCGGGCCAACTTCATCTCCGTCAAGGGCCCCCAGCTCATGTCCAAGTGGGTCGGGGAGGCAGAGCGAGGGGTGCGGGAGGTCTTCAAACGGGCCAAGCAGGCGGCCCCCTCCATCATCTTCTTCGACGAGATTGACGCCCTGGCCCCGAAGCGAGGGCTGGGGGACACCTCGGGCGTCGCCGAGCGGGTCATCAGCCAGCTCCTCACGGAGCTGGACGGGATCGAGGAGCTTCGGGGGGTGGTGGTGCTGGCGGCGACGAACCGCCTGGACATGCTGGACCCGGCCCTCCTTCGCCCGGGGCGGTTCGACCTCCTCATCCAGCTCCCCCTGCCCGACGAGGCCGGTCGGCTGGAGATCTTCCGGATTCACATGCGAGGAAAGCCGCTGGCAGGAGACGTGGATCTCCTGCGCCTCGCCCAGGAGACGGAGGGGTACGCGGGGGCGGAGATCGAGGCCATCTGCCGCAGGGCGACCATGCTAGCCATCCGCGAGTACCTGTCTGTGTCGGTCTCTGGCCTACCTGCCGCGGCGGCGCAGGCAGGCGGACAGGCAGAGGGAGATTCCACCTTCAGCGGGTTCGCCATCCGGATGGCCCATCTGCACCGGGCCCGGGAGCTGGTGGGTAAGTGCTCCGTTTCCGAATTACGGTGACGTATTTTCGAGGCGCATCACTTTGATCCCCTCTCCCCGGGTACCGGGTACCCACCGGGGTGTGGTGCGGGAGAGGGCAAGGGTGAGGGGGATTTTCCTCGGAGAATGAAGGAGAACGGCGATGCGAAGGCGGGGGAAGCTTCTGGTGGTGATGGAGCAAGGATCAATCCGCCGACTCCTGGCGGAGGCCCTGTCCCTCGGGGGATACGAGGTGAAGGTCGCCGGAGAGGGACCGGAGGACCTGAGCTCGCCGGCTGGAGAGCGGCCCAACCTCGTCCTTTACGACGTCTCCATGCCGGCCACCGACGGCAGGGAGGCCCTGAGGAGGATCCGGGCGTGGGACGCGGAGGCGCGGATCGTCGCCTTCTCGGACCCCGCCACCGCGGAGATGGCGCGCCAGGCCCGCGACCTTGGGGCACGGGAATACGTGGGGGACCCATTCGATCTGTCGACCTTGCTCCGGGTCATCGCTGACAACGCGCGGTCGGCCCCCGGTCAATGAGCAGTTGCAACTGAAAACGGACAACGGACAACCGGCCAGTTCCAACTGAAAACGGACAACGGACAACTGACAACCGGTCATTTCCGTTCGTTGGCCGGTTGTCGGTTGTCAGTTTGAAATTTGAAATTGGCCACCGATGAGGAAGCTGATCTACGTCCCCATCGTGCATACCGCGGCCGATATGGGGTCGCAGGCAGAGGCGCTGGAACGAGAGCACGTGCGGAGGCACGGCAGGGGCGAGTGGGCGCGGACCCGGCGCCTGATTGACGAGGTCTGGGACGGGCTCCGGACACGCCTCCTGGCCCTGGATCTGGACTACCGCAGGGTAAGGATCTACCAGGACGGCCTCCCGGTCTGCGGCAGAGAGCTGGACATCGTCCGGGAGGTTGCCCGGGGGGGAAGCAGGAACTACGCCCTCATCCTCGAGCTGCTGGACCGGGGGACGGTGGTGGAGGGGACGGAGAGCCCCGGCCTCCTCCGGGAGGAGTACGAGCGCATCCGGTCCGCGATTCCGAAGGAGTCCGCGCCCCGGTCCGCAGGACTCCGGACTCCTTCGGAGGGGCGGATGCGGACGGGCGAGTTGGCCGCCAAGGCCGAATCCCGCAAAGCGGGACCGCCCGACCAGGCCCGGGAAGAGTACGCCAGGGAGGGCGAAAGGCTCCTCCGCCAGCGGGATGAATTCATCGGCCGGAGGATTGACGAGACCCTGAAGGAGGGAGAGGTGGGCATCCTCTTCATCGGGCTCATGCACCGCGTGGATCGGTTTCTCGCTCCGGACATCGAGGTTCAGTACCTGATCCATCGGCTCCCTTTCCAGATCCCACCCGGCGACCCAGGGCCGCGGACGCGCCATGGCGGATGAGACGGAGGGCCGGGCAACGCCCGCACTCGAGACCGGGTTGGGGTGGTACGTCTATGGTGTCATTCCCTGGTGCGTCGAGGTCGCCGTGACGGCCGGGATCGATGGTGGACGCCCCTCGATTTTCATCCCCGAGGGCCCGATCATGGCCGTGGCGAGCCCTGTCTCCCTGGCGGTCTTCGACGCCGAGCCGCTTCAAAGAAACATGCAGGATCTGCGCTGGCTGGCGGAAAAGGTTTGCCAGCACGAGGCGGTCGTCGAAGCCATGATGGCCAGGGGCCCTGTCCTCCCCATGAAGTTCTGCACCATCTTCCGGAGCCCCGACGCGGTGCGCCGCATGCTCCGCGAACATGCCCCCCGATTCCAGGAGGCCCTGGAGTTTGTGAGGGACAAGGAGGAGTGGGGGGTCAAGGGATTCGCTCACCGGGGCTATCTCAGGGAGGCGACCCTGCGCCGGGACCCGGAGCTGCGCGAGATGGCGGAGCAACTGGCCAGATCCGCCCCAGACAGACCAGGCTCCGCCTTCTTCTTGAAACGGAGGATGGATGACCTCGCCGAGCAGAGGCGAATGGAGCGAGAGGCCGAGCTTATCCGGGAGGCGGCGGAGGCGCTGCGGGGTTCGGTGGTCCAACTGACAAGCCACCCCCCTCTCCGGGGCCAGAGGGTGAACAAGGGCGCGCCTGTGTCCACCGGAGGCCTGTCTGCGTGCGGGAACGCACAGGCAGGCGGACACACAGACGAGGAAGTGGTGCTCAATCTCGCGTGCCTGGTTCTCAAGCAGGGACTGCAAACGTTCCTCGCCGAGGTTCAGCGGTGGAACGAGGCCGCAGCGGATCAGGGCCTGCGCCTGGTGGCCTCGGGTCCCTGGCCCCCCTACAACTTCTCGCCGAGGTTCGGGAGCCATGCCGGCTGATCTCGAGCCCGGTGCGGCAGAGCACCGGATCACGCTGCTGGAAACCCTGGATCGGGTCTTGAACAAGGGGGTGGTAATCGCCGGCGACGTGACCATTTCGGTGGCGGACGTGGATCTGATCTTTGTGGGGCTGCGCCTGCTCTTGTCCTCCGTCGAGACGGCCAGAGATCTGCGCACGGGCCGGGACTTCTGAACGTCCAGCCCTGGCGGACTCGAGGGAATCGTGCAGGCCGTCTACATCTACGGCATCGTCGGTTTCCCGCCGGAATTCCCGTGCCGGATCCAGGGTCTCGGGGGTAATCCCGTTCGCCTCCTGCCCCAGGGGGACGTCGCCGCGGTCGTGAGCCCATCGCCCCTTAGCCCCTGGCCCCTGGACGAGGCGCACGTGACGCTCCATGAAACTGTGGTAGAGGACGTGATGGGCAACCGCCCCATTCTCCCTGTCCGGTTCAACACGCTCCTGGGGACTGCAGAGGCAGTGATCGCCCTCCTCGCCCAACGGGCTCAGGTCTTCCGCTCGGCGCTTGAGCGGGTGGCGGGAAAAGTGGAGATGGGGCTCCGGATACTCTGGCAACCAGTCGAGGAACCCGAGGTGTCGCCGGACCAGGAAATTCAGGAAAGGGGGCCCGGAGCGGAATACCTCTACTGGAGGCTCAAGGAGGAGCGTGGCCGATCCAGGGTCCGGGCCGAGGGTGAGAGGCTCATTCACGCGCTTCAGGCGCCCTTGTTCTCTCTGGCCGTCGAGAGATGCCTCCACCCATTCCCGACCGAACGCCTGCTCCTGACAGCGGCCTTTCTCGTGGACCGGGATCGGGTGGACGCATTCAGGAAGCGTGCGGCGAAGGTCCGAGAGGACTTCCCGCACCTTCGCTTCCTGCTGACCGGGCCTTGGCCTCCCTACCACTTTGTCAATGGAACCGAGGATAACAAGCGATGACACACTGGATGCGCGAGGGCTCTCTGGCCGAGTTCGAGGGTGAGCTGGAACAACTCACGCAGGCCCTGCCGAGGCGGATCAACGCTGACCCCGAAAAGGTTGAACAAGGGCTGGCCAAGCTGGTCCTGACACTCATCGACCTGCTCCGCCGACTTCTGGAGAAGCAGGCCCTGCGCCGGATCGATGGCGGCGCCCTCACCCCCGAGGAGATCGAGCGAATGGGGCTGACCTTTCTGCGGCTGGAAGAAAAGATGGCCGAGCTGACGGCACACTTCGGCCTGAAGCGCGAGGACCTGAACCTCGATCTCGGCCCGCTGGGGGAGCTGCTCTGACCGGGAGGAGAGGAGCAAGTGGAGAGCCGGGGAATCCCATGGCACGGGCTACGGGAGGATCAGTCCGCCGAAAAGGTGCTCCTGGTGCTCGCCCTCGGCCTTGCGTTCCTGGCGGTCCTGGGATGGTCCCTCGCCTGGATGCAGCGGGCGATGATCTCCCTGCAGCACGAGCTGATCCAGGAGCTCAAGGGGCAGATCAGAGGGCTGGAGGAGCGGATCAGCATCCGGAGCTCCCTCGACCGGCACGCCGTGGCCCTGGATCCTGCGGACCGGCAACGGCTGGCATCCCTCCTCCATCGGGAAAGCCGCCGCTACGCTATCGAGTGGCACCTCTTGGTCGCCGTGGTCGAGACGGAAAGCGCCTTCAGGCCGGCCGCCACGTCCGGGCGCGGCGCGCTGGGCCTCATGCAGCTTCGTCCCAGCACGGCGGCAGAGGTGGCGCGGGCCCTCGGCATCCCCTACGGCGGTCCCGCCGACCTCTACGACATCGAGGTGAACATCCGGCTCGGAACGGCATATCTCCACATGCTGCGCCGCCGCTTCGGCACCCTGGATCTCGCGCTTCAGGCTTACAACATCGGTCCCACACGCCTGTCCCGGGCCGCGGGCTCCGGCCTTCCGTCCGGCATCCAGCGGTCCCTTCGGGGGGCCGGGATTGACGAAGCTCCTGGGGGAAGCTACGCGGCGAAAGTCCTCTCGCGCTCCCGCTGGCTGGCACCGCTGTCCCCTGGGCCGTCGGGACAGTCCGCGGCTCATCTCCCGGAGCGGCGATGAGGCCCGTCTGTTATGGCCTCCGCCGCGTGCGCTCGCCGGCCCCCGGACGCGGCGCGTGCACGGGAACCAGCGCACCCCCCCGGAGCGATCAGCTTCGGAGTTTCGGTCCCGAAGGGGCTAGATCCGAGGGGTGGTGACTATGAAACAAGGCGACGCAACCTTCTCCCCCATTCCTCCCCCCCTCGGCCTCCTCCTCCGGGTGCTGGCGATCGTCTTCCTCGCCGAAGTGTCCGTGATGTTCCTCCTCCCGGCGCTGCTGCCGCATATGCATACTCTCGCCGCCGCCATCGTGGACGCTGCCATGCTGACTGTCCTCAGCGCGCCGTTCCTGTGGTGGGTCGTCGTCCGCCCGCTGCGCAGCACCGCCATGGCGGAACACGCGCGAGCGGCGACCGTCGTGGCCCACGCGGTTGACGGGATCATCACCATAAATAAGCAAGGCCTGGTGCAGTCGTTCAATCCGGCGGCGGAACGGATCTTCGGCTATAGGGCAGAAGAAGTGTTGGGCAAGCCACTGACCCTTGTGATGCCTGAACGATACAGAGACGCTCATCGCAGGGGACTGGAGCGGATGCGTTCAACGGGGAAGTCTGACCTGATTGGAAAAACGATAGGATTGCAGGGGCTCAGAAAAGACGGCAGGGAATTTGAGCTGGAGCTTTCGCTGGCGACCTGGAAGGCAGGAACAGAAACATCTTATTACACGGGCATCGTCCGCGACATTACCGAGCGGAAGCGGGCCGAGGCGCAACTTCGCCTGCAGGTGGCCGCCCTGGAAGCTGCCGCCAACGTCATCGCCATCACCGACCGGGAAGGCCGCATCCTCTGGGTGAATCCCGCCTTCACCCGCCTCACAGGCTATACCTCAGAGGAAGCCGTGGGCCAGACCCCGCGGCTCCTGAAGTCCGGGCGACAGGATCTGGCGTTTTACCAGAATCTCTGGGCGACGATCCTTGCTGGCCGGGTCTGGCATGGGGAGATCATCAACCGTCGGAAGGACGGGAGCCTGTACACCGAGGAGCAGACCATCACCCCGGTCCGGGACGCGCGGGGCGAGATCAGCCATTTCATCGGCATCAGGGAGGACATTACTGCGCAGAAGCAGGCGGAGCAGGCACTGATCACGCGCACCCGGCAACTCGAGGCGGTGCGGGCAGTCAGCGCCGAGATCACGCGCGAACTCGACCTCCCGACGCTCCTCGGGCTGATCCACCGGCGGGCGGCCGAGCTTGTGGGCGCTGTGTCGGGCGTAGTCTACCTCTGGGACGAGGCGGCCCAGCTCCTCGTCCCGCAGGCCTGGCACGGCATCGGAGATTGGTTTAAGGAGATGCGCCTGCGGCTCGGGGAGGGGATTGCCGGGATGGTCGCGGAACGGCGGACGGGGATGATTGTCAACGATTACCGGAGCTGGCCACACGCGATCGCATTCACCCTCGAGCGTTCCGGGATTACCGCCATCATCGCCGAGCCTCTCCTGTACCGGGACCGGCTGTTGGGGGTGATTACGAGCAATGCCGAACAATCCAAGGGGTCCTTCACGGAGAACGACCGCGAACTCCTTGCCCTCTTCGCCACCCAGGCCGCTATGGCGATCGAAAACGCCCGCCTCTACGCCGCCACCGAGGCGCGGGCCGCGGAGCTGGAGACCTTCCGGGAGATCGACCAGGCCATCACGGCCCGGCTGGAGCTGTCCGCGGTCCTGGAGGCGGTGGTGGCGGGGGCGATGCGGCTCTTGGACACGCAGCATGCGCAGATCATCCTCTGGGACGAGGCCACCCAGAGCCTCCACTATGGGGCGGCCCTGGGGACCGAGGCGGAGCGGGTCCGGAACCAGAAGTTCAAGCTGGGCCTGGGGATCAATGGCACGGTGGCCCTCACCCGGCAGCCCATGATCCTGGACGATTACCAAGCCTCCCCCTACGCCGTCCCGGAGTGCTTCGATGTCGTAGCCACCATCACCGTCCCCGTCCTCTTTGAGGACCGGCTCCTGGGGGTCCTCCACGCCCACACCACCACCCAGGACAAGCGCTTCACGGCTGACGACCTCCGCCGCTTCGAGATGCTCGCCGGGCAGGCCGCCATCGCCATCGAGCAAGCCCGGCTGTACGAAGCGACGGTCCGGCAGCTCAGAGAGCTGCGAGCCCTGTACGAATCGGGCCTCGCCATCACCTCCAGCCTGACCCTCGACGAGCAACTGGAGGTCCTCATCCAACGACTGGGCCAAGTGGCGCAGGCCCAGCGCATCCTGGTGGCTCTGGTGGACCCCGGAGCCCCGGAGCGCTTCCGCCTGTGCCTCGCCTACGATACCTTGAAGCCCGACCCCTGGCTCCGCCACCTGGACCTCTCGCCGGGCAGGTATCCGGAGCTCCAAGAGGCGGTGCGGACGGGGCGGCCGCTGGTGATCCCGGATGTCCCCACCGAAGCGCGGCTGGATGCGATCCGGGATCACCTGAAGCACCTGGATTTGCGCTCCCTGATCGTCGTGCCCTTCATCGTTCAGGAGCGGGCGATCGGGGCGGTCAGCCTGGGCTATGTGGGGCAGAGCCGGACCTTCCCCCCCGAGGAGATCAGCCTGCTCCAGTCCTTCGCCACCCAGGCGGCCATCGCCATCGAGAAGGCAAGGCTCTACCAGGAGATCCAGCACCATGCCGCCGAACTGGAGCAGCGGGTTCACGAGCGGACCCGAGAATTGGAAGCGGCCAACGAGCAACTCCAGGCCGCCTCCCGCCACAAGTCGGAGTTCCTGGCCAACATGTCCCACGAACTCCGGACCCCACTGAACTCCATCATCGGGTTCGCCGAGCTGGTCGGGGAACAGCGCGTGGGCCCTCTCAATGACAAGCAGGCCCGGTATCTCGGACATATCCACCAGGCGGGCCAGCACCTCCTCCAGCTCATCAACGACATCCTGGACCTCGCCAAGGTGGAGGCGGGGAAGGTTGTTCTCCGGCCCGAGGCCCTCCCAGTCGCGGACACCCTGGAGGACATCCTGGTAATCGGCCGGGGCCTCGCGAACAAGAAGGGCCAAACGGTGATGGCCGAGATCCAGGCCAATCTTTCCCCACTTCACGCCGACCCTGTCCGCTTCAAGCAGACCCTGTTCAACCTCCTGAGCAACGCGGTGAAGTTCACGCCGGAAGGCGGCACCATTACGGTGCGCGCCTACCAGAAGGCAGAAGGCACAAGGCAGAAGGCACAAGGCAGCGTGCAGACCTCCGGGGAGCTGCCGCCCCTGCCTACTGCCGAGTGCCTACTGCCGACTGCCTACTGCCTGCTGCCTTCTCTCGTTATCGAGGTCACGGACACCGGCATCGGAATCAAGGCCGCGGACCTGCCCCGTCTCTTCCAGGAGTTCGTCCAGCTCGAGACCTCGGCGACCCAACGCCACGAGGGGACTGGCCTCGGCCTCGCCCTGACCAAACGTCTCGTGGACCTCCACGGTGGCCGGATCTGGGCCGAGTCGGCGGGGGAAGCGCGGGGGAGCACGTTTACGGTGCTCCTGCCGTTCAGGGGGCCCAGGGAAGGCCAAGGCACGTCACCGGGACCCACCTCCTCGGGAGGGCGGGAATGGTCTGAAGAGGAGGCAGGGGAATGACCGCATCGGGTGAGGAGGAAGAGGCCATGGCATCTTCGGCTGATTCTGGGCGCGCGCTGAGGCGGGGGCGGATACTCATCGTCGAGGACAACCCGCTGCTGCGGGAACTCTTCACGCACTACGTACAGGCCCTCGGATATGAGGCCTGTGCGGTGCCCACCGGCGGGACGGCCCTCGCCGCGGTGGCGGCCCAGCTACCCGATCTCCTCCTCTGTCATGTGGGCCTGCCAGGCTTGGACGGGGTGGAGGTCTGCCGCCGCCTTAAAGCGGATCCGACCACGCGCGCCATCCCCGTCCTGCTCCACACGGGCCGGGGCGAGGAATCCCCGGCCGGCTGGCGGGAGGCCGGCGCAGACGCCGTCTTGCGGAAGCCCTTCAGCCGGGAGGAGCTCCAGGCCTGGATTCAGACCCTCCTCCGGCCTCCGGCCCCGCAGGCCGACCCCAGGCGAGGGTGAACCCAGGGGGGAGTACTCGCGGGGAGACCCCCCTTGCCATTGGTTGGGCCACGGGAGCAGGGTCCAGAAAGCAGATTGACCGATCCGGTTTGAGAAATCCGCATTCCACAACCTTCGTCCCAAGCTCAGGTCGAGGGATCCGAAATCCGCAATGTGCGTCGGGGCGGGGGGCAGGAGAGCGGAAGGCGGAAGGCAAAAAGCACTGGGCAGAAAACGCAAGGCAGAAGGCCGAGAGAAAAGCGAAGCGGGGAAGCGGGGAGTGGGCGAAACGGCGAAAGGCGGAGGATGTGTGCGCCGCTTCCCCGTTTCTCCGATTCGCTTGGAGTTTCTTACTTCGTTCCTCTGTTCCTTGTGGCTCTCTTGAGTGAACAGCCGAACCGCCGAACGGTCGAACTGCCGAACGGTCTGCAGTGAGAGCGGAGGGGGACATGTCGAAACCTCGTGTCCAGGACTACATGAGCGCCCTCCTGCACACCGTCCAACCTGAGGATTCCATAGGATTTGCCTTCAAGAAGCTCTCCCTGGACCGCATCCGCCACCTCCTGGTGGTGGACGGCGTCGGCCGCCTCCAGGGCGTCGTCACGGACCGGGATATTCGCCTGGCCCTGCCGTCGCTCGCCTTCTGCCCGGATCTGGGGGAGGTGTACCTCCGGCTGGAGGACTTGAAGGTCCACCAAGTCATGACCCGCGACCTCTACACGACCACGCCCGACAGTCCGTTGGCCGAGGCAGTGGACGTCTGCCTCCGCCACAAAATTGGCGCGCTCCCGGTCCTTCGGGACGGAACCCTGGTTGGGATCATCACGGAGACGGACCTGCTCCGCGCCTTCCGGGATCTTCTCGTCTCCGCACAGACGGCGGAAGGAGCCTGATGGACATTAACCGCAATGGACGCAAAGCCCGCAAAGAATATCCATGGAAATCAACCCCCTGAGCAACGAGATCATTGGCGCGGCGTTGCAGGTGCATCGCGCACGTACTGACGTACCGGAAACTCACCGGCCTGCACCTCGGCCTCCTGGTCAACTTCAACGTCAAGATTCTCCAGCATGGCATCCGTCGACTTGTTCTGGATCTCGAGGAGTAGGTCGTCTTTGCGAGCTTTGCGGTGAAAAATGATGAGACGATGGGGGCTGGAAACATGATACGTGGACGGGGATGGAGCCTGCGGGCGCGCATCACCGCGTTGCTCGTGGCCACGCTCGTCCCCCTCGCCGGCCTGGGAACCTACTGGGTCGTATGGGAGGCGCGGCAGGAAACAACCAACGTCGAGCGCCTGACCCGGGAGAGCGCGGCCCGAATCGCCGCACAGACTGCCGATATCATTGGGGACGTCCAAGGGATGCTCGCGGTCCTCGCTCGGCTGCCCGCGGTCCAGGCCCGGGATCGGGGCGAGGCCGAACGGCTCTTCCGAGAGCTCTTGGCCACGTCGTCCCGCCTCGAGAACTTTGCCGCGTTTACGACGGATGGCACGCTCTTCGCCGCCGCCACTCGTGGCGTCCCGGGGGTCCAGATTCACGTGCCGGACCGGGCGTGGTTCCAGGCGGCCGTCCAATCCCGCCAGCCCGTTACCAGCGATTTCCTCGTCAGCCGGATCACCGGCAACCCTGTGGCAGTCCTGGCCTACCCCATCCTGGACGGACGGGGGCAGGTTCTGGGTGTTGTGGGAGTCGCCCTTCGCCTCTCGGCCCTCAGCCAAGAGGTAGCCCCGACGCAACCCGAAGCGCAATCTCGGTGGGCCGTGGTGGACGGCCAGGACCTGGTCCTCCTCCACGGCGACCCGGGGGCCGCCATCGGCAAACCCCTGGCGCTCCTCACCGGGATGCTCCGCGGCGAGGCCGGAGTCCCCGGGACAGAGTGGCGGGCCATTGTGGGGATCCCGGAGGCCGTCGTCACGGCCCGGGTGCGGAGCGAGCTGCTGGACATCGGATTCCCAGCCCTGTTGATTCTCCTCGTGGCCAGCGGTGTTGGCTTCTGGATCGCTTACGGGACGTGGCGCCCCCTCCAAGAGCTGGCTGAGGCCGTCCGTCGCATCGGGACCGGCGAGCCTGGCGTCGCGTTGCCGGTTGGGGCAACAGGCGAGGTAGGCGAAGTCGCCACGGTCTTCCAGGACACCCTGGGCGCTCTGACGCACCGGAAAAACGACCTTGCCGTCCTCCTTCAGGCCACCCAGTCCCTCGCCGCCTCCATTGATCTGGAGCAGAGTCTGCAGGCCATCGCCCAGCAGGCATCGGCCATTTCCGACGCGCGCGCCGTCCGCCTGTTCCTGCTCGAGGGCGAGCCGCCGGTCCTCCGCTGGCGCATGGGGGTCGGGGTCCCGCCTGAGGATGAACAGCATATCGTGATCCCCGTGGGGGAGAGCTTCTCGGGGGAGGTGGCGGCGACTGGAAAGCCCCTGGCCGTCCCTGACTGCCGAGGGGATCGTCGCCTCCGTTACAGCCACTACGTCATGAAGTACGGCCTCATCTCCTACCTCGGGTTGCCGATAAAGTCGGAAGGCCGGGTCGTGGGTGTCCTCGTCTTCAACACGGAGGCCCCCCGGTCATATTCGGAGGCGGAGATCAGTTTCCTCTCTGCCTTTGCCGACCAGGCGGCCATCGCCATCGAGAACGCCCGGCTCTTCGCAGCCACCGAGCGGGCCGCCCGCGAGGCCCGCAGCCTCTACGAGGTGGCCCACAGCCTCGCCACCTCGCTGGATGTCGTGGACGTGCTCCAGTTGATCGCGGTGAAAACCACGGAACTCCTGGGTACCCCGCATGCCCAGGTGGTCCTTTGGGACGAGGGGACCCAGACCCTCCGGCTCGGCGCAGCCTATGGGACCGAGGCCGAGAGAGTCAAAGCGCAGGAGTTCCGGCTGGGCGAGGGCGTCAACGGGATCGTGGCGCAGACCCGAGCCCCCCTCATCGTGAACGACTACCAAGCCTCCCCCCACGGGGTGCCCGGATTCACTGAACTGGTGGCAGTGATCGGGGTTCCCCTCCTCTACCGGGACCGGTTCCTCGGCGTTCTCACGTCGCATGCCACGCAACCGGGCTCGGCGTTCACACAGGAGCACCTCGCCCTCCTTACCAGTTTTGCGGACCAGGCGGCCGTTTCCATCGAGAACGCGCGGCTGTACCAAGAGATCCGGCAGGATGCGGCTACCCTGGCGGCCCGGGTCAAGGGGCGAACGGCAGAATTGGAGGAAGCGCTGCGGGTCAAGGCGCAGTTCTTGGCCACCATGTCCCATGAACTCCGGACGCCCCTCAACTTCATCCTGGGCTTCGCCCAGCTCCTTCAACAGGGGACGGGTGGCGCCCTCACCCCGAAGCAGGCCCAGTACGTGGACCATATCCAAAAGGGTGGGAAGTGGCTGTTGGAACTCGTGAGCAACATCCTGGACCTCTCCCTGGTAGAGACGGGGAAGAGAGGCCTCGACCTGGAGCCGGTCCTCCTGCAACCGATCGTGGAGGAGGTGTTGAACCTGCTCCGGGTGCAGGCGGTCCAGAAGCGGCTCACGGTGTCCACCGCGCTGGACCCCGGGCTGCCCTTTGTGGTCGCCGACCGTGGCAAGCTGACCCAGATCCTCGCCAATCTGATCGGCAACGCCGTGAAGTTCACGCCCGACGACGGCCGGATCACCGTGACCGCCCGACGGGTGACGGAGGACCGAAGACCGGAGCTGGAACCCGTCCCCGGTCCCCTGTCCCCGGTCGGCTGGCTGGAAATAAGCGTCACGGACACCGGCATCGGCATCAAGCCCGAAGACCTGGAACGGATCTTCCGGGGCTTCGAGCAGGTTGACTCGTCGGATACCCGGAAGTATGGCGGGGCCGGGCTCGGCCTGGCCCTGGTCCGCACCCTCGTCGAGCTGCACGGGGGCCGGGTCTGGGCGGAGAGCGAGGGACCCGGTCGCGGGGCGCGCTTCGTCGTCCGGCTTCCCCTGCTCGAAGCCCCCCGGCCAAAGCGCATCCTGGTGGTAGAGGACGAGGCGGTTGTTCTGGAAGTCCTCTGCGACGTCCTGGTGCGGGCCGGCTTCGCGGTGGAGCAGGCGCACGATGGGTCCGAAGCCCTCGAGCGTCTTGTCGCCGCGCAGCCCGACCTTCTCGTCCTCGATATTGGCCTGCCTGATATGGACGGCTGGGAGGTTCTCAAGCGACTGCGCGGCGAGGAGCGAACCCGAAACCTGCCGGTCTTAGTTCTCACCGGGCTGACTCATGTCCGCGCCGACCAGGCCCTGGCCCTCGGGGCCGACGAGTTCCTGGGAAAGCCGGTCTCCGCCCAGGTCCTCGTGGAGACCGCGGCCCGCCTCCTCGCGCAGCGCACGGCCACCAGCGCCGCGGTGCAGGAGCGTTCGACGATCCCGCCGGACGAATAGGGCGTTCGGCTGTTCGGCAGTTCGGGTGTTCGGGTGTACATAGGGAAGGTGATTAGCGTGCCTTTCGGTGCTTCTGCAGATCCCGGGAGAAGTTCTCATGCGAGCCAAGGGCCTGCCGAACGCTTTGCAGGACGGGAGAGGGGAGACCATGACGCCCGCACCCGATAGGCCCCTGAGCCGCGGGGCCCCTTTGCCTCCGCTCCACGCTGGCCGACCTGCCCGGATCCTCATCGTGGATGACGATCCGGAGATGCGGGAACTCCTCACGGAGATGGTCGAGGGCCTCGGACATGAGGCTGTCGCCGCGCCGGATGGGGTCGCGGCCCTGTCCGCCATCACCGAGAAGCCCCCGGACCTTGTCCTTTGCGACGTGAGCATGCCGGGCCTCGATGGGTTCGAGGTCTGCCGACGACTGAAGGCAGACCTCAAGACCCGCCTCATTCCGGTCGTCCTCATCACGGGGATCGGGGACGAGCACAAGATCCAGGGGATCGAGGCCGGGGCGGACGACTTCCTGGGGAAGCCCTTCAGCCCGGGGGAACTGCGGGCGCGGATCCGGTCTCTCCTGCGCATGAAGGCATTCACCGACGAGCTGGAACACGCCGAGGCGGTCCTGTGCACGCTCGCCCGGAGCATCGAGGGCCGGGACCCGTACACGCAGGGGCACTGCGAGCGGCTGGCCGACTACGCCGTGGCCCTGGGCCGGGTCCTGGGTCTGCCGGAGGAGGATCTGTCCGCCCTGCGACGAGGAGCGTACCTGCACGATCTGGGGAAGGTGGCTGTCCCCGACGCCATCCTGCTGAAGACCGGCCCGCTCACGCCCGAGGAGCGGGGGGTCATGCAACGCCACCCCGTCATCGGGGAGGAAATCTGCCTGCCCCTCCGCTCGCTCCAGGCCGTGTGGCCCATCATCCGCCACCACCACGAGCGGCAGGATGGGACGGGCTATCCCGATGGCCTCCGGGGGGAGGCGATTCCGCTAACGGCCCGGATTATTCAGGTGGTGGATGTCTTTGACGCCCTGACGACGGATCGTCCGTACCGCCGGGCCTTGCCGCGGGCTGCGGGCCTGGCGGCCGTCGAGGCAGAGGCCCACCAGGGCTGCTGGGACCCGCAGATCGTGAGGGCGTTTCGAGCGGTCGCGAACGACATGGGTTCGAGGTGAGCCCGGGAGGTAGGGCTATGGGACGGCGCGTGTTGGTGGTGGATGATCACTCGATGAGCCTGGAACTGGTCACCGAGTTGCTGGAGCAGGAGGGCAACCAGGTCCTTGCGGCCACGTCCGGCGAGGTCGGCCTCCGCCTAGCGGCGGCCGAGGCCCCGGACCTGATCCTGATGGATCTCCAGCTCCCGGGGATGACGGGGTACGAGGCCATCCGCCGGCTCAAGGCCGATCCGGCCACGGCGGCCATTCCCGTCCTGGCCCTCACGGGCTCCGCCATGCGGGGCGACGACCTCAAGGTGCGCGAGGCCGGGGCCGATGGGTATCTGACCAAGCCGCTGGACGCGAGAGCCTTCCGGGAAACCCTGCGCCGCATTCTCACCCCAGGCGCCGCGGGGTGATGATCCACGGGGAAGAGACACAGCCCAATCATCTCGCGGAAAGTTGCGAGCATCGGTCCGTGTCCCGCAGCCGAGGCAGTTGAAATGGAAGACCCCAAACGGAGAAGTCTGAGGCTCTTCGGCGGCCGCCTCATCCTCAAGATCGCCATCGCCACCCTCGTTCCGGTGGCGGTGGTGGCGGGCCTCGGGTTCTTCTGGGAGTACCGGGAGGATCGGAGGGCAGCAGAGGGCGTCATCCTCCACGAGATGCATGAGGAGGCCCTAGCCCTGGCGAGGGCCCTGGAGGCCGCGGGAGAGCAGACCGACCTACGGACCATAATCGCCAACTCTCTCCGGAATGTAAGAGCGGCGCACGACGAGGTGGTCGGCGTCGTCCACGAACACGGCCTGATCGAGATTTTCGTCGTGGATGCTGGGGGCGTGGTTCTGGCGGGCAACCGTCCAGAGATTACCGGGCGGCCGCTGGTGCAGGCGATGAGTCACGGTCCCATGGGACTTGCGGCAGTCCTGAGCGGAAGGGAAGCCTCCGCATCGGAATTCACCGTGGAGAACGGCCGCAAGGTCATTCATATCTCGGTCCCGCTGCGCCTCTATCCACGGACTCCAGCTGTCATCACCGGCGCCGTCCACATGATGGAGCCTTACGCTCTGATGGAGGAAGCCCTGTTGCCCGGTATCTGGCGGCGGACCTCCGTCGCCGTCGCGCTGGTCTTGGCCCTGGTGGCCGCGCTCAGCCTGATTCTCGGCCTGGTGGTGGTCGTCCCTGTCAGGCGTCTCGCCGAGGGGATGCGCAGGGCAGAGGAAGGGCTGGACGTCACGGTCCCGGTGACGTCGCGAGATGAGATCGGGGACCTCACCCGATCCTTCAATCAGATGCTGGCTGAGCTTCACCGGAAAGGCGCCCACCTAGCGACCCTCTACGCCATAGATCGGACGGTGAGCCAGTCGCTGGATCTGGAAGTCGTATTGACCCAGACTCTGGAGAAGGTGTGTGAGGTCATGGCCGTAGAGACCGGTGGGTTCTACCTGCTGGAGGCGAACGGGGAGAACATGGTCCTACGGGTCCACCGGGGGCTTTCTCCCGCCTTTGCTGAGGCTGTCGGCCGGATTCGACTCGGTGAGGGTGTCTCGGGCCAGGCCGTTGCCTTGCGCCGGCCAGTAGCCATGGACATGACCGAGTATCCCACATCCAGGCTGGCCCCCATCCTCGTGGCCCTCGGGATCAAATATATGGCCAGCGCCCCCGTCATCTCCCGAGGGCAGGTCGTAGGGGCCATCAACGTGGGGAGTCACCGTGAGTGGCCATTCACCCAAGAGGAGCTGAACCTGCTTGGCTCCATCGGCCAGCAGGTCGGCGCCTCCATCGAAAATGCCCGGCTCTTCAAGCAGGTGGAACGGGCGAAGGCGGAGTAGGAGAATACCTTCGATGCCATGCCCGACTTGGTAGCCATCGTTGACGGCGAGTACCACCTGGTCCGGGTCAACCGCGCCATGGCCGAGCGATTCAGCGTGGCGCCTGAGGACCTCGTGGGGCAGCGCTGCTACGCCGTGATGCACGGAACCGACGCCCCCTGGCCGGCGTGCCCCCTGCCGCAAGCCCTCGCCACAGGAAGGCCGGCCAGCAGGGAGATCGAGGAGCCGCACCTCGGCGGCATCTTCCACGTTACCACCTCGCCCCTGGTGGACGCCGACGGCCGGGCCGCCTGGTGCGTGCACATCGTCCGGGACATCACGGAAATGAAGCGGCTGGAGGAGGAGGCCAGGGAGCGGCAGCGGTTCGAAGACATCAGCCGGGCCAAGTCGGCGTTCATCGCCACCATGTCCCACGAGCTGCGGTCACCCCTCAATGCAGTCATCGGCTTCTCGGAACTCTTGCTGGGGCAGGGGGTGGGCCCCCTCACCGAGAAGCAGTCGCGGTATCTGGGCCATATCCAAGAGAGTGGCAAGCACCTGCTGGACCTGATCAATGACATCCTCGACGTTTCCCGGGTGGAGGCAGGGAAAATCGAGCTAGCCCAGCAACCTTTGCCGCTGGACGAAGCCGTAGAAGCTTCGCTGGCCCTGGCCCGCCCCCAGGCGGAGAAAGCCGGGGTGACCCTGAACTCGGAGATCCCCCCAGACCTTCCCCCTGTTCCGGCCGATCGGGTCCGTCTCAGGCAGATCCTGTTCAACCTCCTGAGCAACGCCATCAAGTTCACCCCGGCCGGCGGCACGATCACCGTGACCGCCCGACGGGTGACGGAGGACCGAAGACCGGAGCTGGAACCCGTCCCCGGTCCCCTGTCCCCGGTCGGCTGGCTGGAAATAAGCGTCACGGACACCGGCATTGGGATCAAGGCCGAGGATATCCCGAAGCTGTTCAAGGAGTTCGGCCAGTTGGATGCCGGGCGCGCGCCGGAGAAACAGGGGTCCGGCCTGGGCCTGGCCCTCACAAAGAAGCTCGTGAAGCTGCACGGTGGCCGGATCTGGGTGGAGAGCGAGGGCGAGGGCCGCGGGAGCACATTCGCGTTCACGCTGCCATTTGCCGGACCGGCGGGACGGGAAACGTGAGGGGAAGAGAAGCAGAGGAGCAGGCAAGAGAGAGGGGCGCCCGCATGGCGGAGACGATCCTGGTGGTGGATGATGAGGAGACCAATCGCGAACTTTTGGAGGCGATTCTCACGGCGGCCGGGTACCTCGTGGAGCAGGCAGACGGGGGCGCGGCCGCCCTGGCCCAGGCGAAGGCGCAGCCCCCGGACCTGATCCTCCTGGACCTCGTGATGCCGGGGCTGAACGGCTTCGAGGTCTGCCAGCGGCTGAAGGAAGATCCCCGGACAGCCGCCGTGCCCGTCATCGCGGTAACCGCCCTGGGGGCCGTTCAAGCCAAGGAGTGGGCCCTGACGCGGGGCGCCGATGACTACCTGACCAAGCCGTTCGACCCCGAGGAGCTCCGGGCCCGCGTCCAGGCCATGCTGAAAGTACGGAACATCCGCCAGGAGCTTGACCGGACGCTGGCCTACCTGCACGAGCTAGAAGCGGCCCGCCACGTGTGGCGACGGGCGACCCTGGCCGGCGTCGTCGCCGTGGCGCCGCCGGCACCTCCCCCGGCGCCGTCCGTCCTGGTAGTAGACGATGAGGCACTGACCCGGGACTTCTACGGGGACCTGCTCGCGGAACACGGCTTCCAGGTGGTGACCGCCAGCCATGGCGCTGAGGCTCTGGAGCTCGCCCGCCGCCACCCGGTGGAGGTGGTGATCCTGGACATCATGATGCCCGGGATGTCGGGCCTGGAGGTCCTGGAGCGCCTGCGGGCCAAGGACCCTGATCTCCCGGTGATTATGCTCACCGCCCATGCCAGCTCCCGGAACGCCATCGCGGCCCTAAAGCTCGGGGCCTTCGACTTCATCGTCAAGGGGCTGGACCACAATCTCGTGGTCTTGGCCATCCACAAGGCGCTCCGCCACCGGCGCGCCACGCTTCACCAGAAGCGGGAGGTCGAGCGGCTGCGAAACCGAATCGCCACGCTGGAGGCCGCGCGTCCCGAGAGGTGACCAAGATTTGCGATCGCTGATTTTCGACTGAAGGGTCTGCACGAATGCGATCCACCATCGGAAATCCGCAACTGCCCGGCCGGCGTGGCGGCACTGGATGGTCCGGACAGTTCAGCAAACAATGCCCGACAGTCCAGTAAGGAGGCTGGTGATGTTCGACGAACCCGAGGCGTGGTCACCGGATCAGGAACTCCGACTGTTGGAAGAGCTCGCCGAGGCCGAGGCGCAGGCGTTCGAGGTGGAGATGGAACTGCCTGTTCGCGCACTCTCCGGGGAGCCCGAGCGGCCCTGGGTCGCCTACTGGCACCTGCCGCCGAACGGGATCAATCAGCGAGTCTGCTCGTCGCGATTCCGAATGCCGAGGTCTTTGAGGAGGCGCGAGAGGTAGGTCCGCTGCAGCCCCAATGCTTCGGCCGCCCGGGTCTGGTTCCCCTGGGCCCGGTCCAGGGCGGAGCGGAGCAGCTCGCGCTTGAGCTGCAGCACGGCCTCGTGGTAGGTGCCGCTGGCCTCCGTGGGTGTGTCCTCGTCTGATTCACCCCGGAGGATCGGCAGGTCCCGGGGGCCGATCTCGGGGCCGGTGGACAGCACCACCGCCCGCTCGATGGCATTCTTCAGCTCCCCGTGGAGCAGCCGGTTCTCCTCGCGCAGCGAATCCCGCTCCAGCGCCTTGGTGATCACCACCTCCAGGTAGGCGGGGTCCAGGGGCTTCGGAAGGAAATCATAGGCGCCGGCGCGCATCGCCTCGACGGCCCGCTCCACGCTCCCCGAGGCCGTGATGACGATCACCGTCGTCTCCAGTCCCTCGCGGCGGATGGCCTGGAGGACCTCCATCCCGTTCAGACGTGGGAGCTGGAGGTCGAGGAGCGTGAGCGGCGGTGCCTCCTGGCGGAGGAGCGCCAGGGCCTCCTGGCCGTCGGCGGCACACGTGACCTCCAGCTGCATGAGCTGGAGGCGGTCCGACAGGAGCTCCCGGATATCCGGGTCGTCGTCCACCACGAGGATCCGGCTGCGCGGTCGGGTCATGGTCGTCTCCCGGCCTCGCCCCGGAGTTCCGCAATGGGACGGGCATCGTCCGCAGGCAGGGTGAAGACAAAGCGGCTCCCCCGTCCCACCTCGCTCTCCACCCAGATCTGCCCGCCGTGAAGCTCGATGAGGCTTTTGGTGATGGGCAGGCCGAGCCCTGTCCCCTGGGCCTTTCCCTGCCCGTCGCGACGGACCTGATGGAACTTTTCGAAGATCGCCCCCAGCTCCTCGGGCGGGATGCCCTGGCCGGTGTCCGCGACGGCGACCTCCAAGAAACGGGGGTCGGGGGTCAGGGATCGGGGGTCGGGCGGGACGTCTCTCTCCGGACTGTCCGTCCTTCGGTCCAGAATCCCCGGCCCCTGACCCCCGGCCCCTGACCCCTGCCGAGCAGTGACCGTCACTCGGCCGCCGCTGGCGGTGAACTTCACCGCGTTCTCCACCAGATTGATCAGGATCTGCTGAAGCTTGTCCCGGTCCGCGAATGCCAGGAGCGGGAATCCGACCGGCACCATCGACAGCTCCACGCCCTTCTGCGCGGCCATGGGCCGCAGGCTCTCCACGACCTCCTGCATGATCTCCGCGACGGGGACCGCCGTGCGGTGCAGCTCGATGCGCCCCGCCTCGATCCGCGACAGATCCAGGAGGTCCGTGATGAGGCGGACCAGGCGATCCGTGTTGTTCTTGACCCGGGTGAGGTACCGCTGGAGGATCGGGGTGATCTCGCCGGTGACGCCATCCAGGAGGTTGTCCACGGCCATCCGGATGGCCGTCAGTGGCGTCCGTAGCTCGTGCGAGACGCTGGACACGAACTCGGATTTCAGGCGGTCGAGAGCCTGGAGCTGGCGGTGCGACGCCTCCAGGGCGGTGTTCGCCTCGGACAACTCCCGGGTGCGGTCGCCCACCTTGGCCTCCAGGCTCAGATTGAGCAGTTCGATCTCCCGATAGGCCAGCGCATTGGCCAGCGCCACGGCCGCCTGATCTGCCAGCCGCTCCAGGGTTTCGACCGTGCCCTCGCCGAAATCCCCGACCTGCCGCAGACCGACGCCCAGGACCCCGACGCAGCGCTGTTGAAGGCGAATGGGGACCAGGATCAGGGCCGCCAGTCCTTCCTCCGCCAGGACCCGTGCCTCGTCCGGATCCGTCTCCGGGGCGGGCTGGGGCGGCGCGAAGATCCGACCCTCTTGCAGGACCCAGCCGGCGCGTCCCAGCCCCGGTTGGATGATCCAGTTGTGGATCGCCGTCCCCGCAGCGCCGGCGCAGGCGGCCACGCTGGCACGCGCGGCGTCGCGCTCGCGATAGGCCAGGAAGGCCAGGTCCGCCTCGCAGAGTCGTTGCGCGTGCCGCACCAGGATCGCCAGCACCGTCTGGAGGTTCAGGGTGGAGGAGAGTTCCCGGTCCACGTCGAAGCGGACCCGCAGCGACTCCGCCATCCGATTGAAGGCCTCGGCGAGTTGCCCCAGCTCGTCCTGCCGGTGAAGCGTGATGCGGTGGGTCAGGTCTCCCCGCGCCAGCGCGCGGGCGCCGTGCACCAAGGCCTGGATCGGGCGGGTCAGCCGGCGCGCCTGGAGATGGGCCCAGACCAGGCCCGCGACCAGCGTGAGCACGCCCAGGCTGACGATCGTGTTGCGCGTGCGCCGGATGAGGCGCAGCTCGTCGCCAATGGAGATCCCGATGCGCGCCACGGCCCGCCGTTGATTCAGGACCAGGACGGGCGCGGCGAAGTCGTAGAGGATCTCCCCCCGCGGGGAGCGGGTCTCCTGGAAGAGGGGCCCGGGGGCCGCCAGCGACCGCCGGGTCAGAGGATCCTGGTACTTCGCCCCGGTCTCGTTCACCCGCGTATGGATCAGGACCCGACCGTCGAGACCCAGGAGCATGGCGTAATGGACGTCCCCCTCCCGCCCCAGGCTGTTGACCAACTGGCGGAGGCCGAGGAAATCATCCGCCACCAGGGCCGGGACGCTGCTGAAGGCGAAGATCGTGACCAGGCGCAGGCCATTTTCGCGGGCCGTCCCCAGAATGGCGGACTCCTGGATCAGGAGGACGGCGGGGATCAGGAGGGCGAACAGGACTGCGACCAGCAGGATGATGTGGAGGGCGAAACGGGTCTGCAGGGGTAGCAGCCCGTATCGGTGCCGCAGCGCATGCAGACTTCCCACGGTGGTCCTGCCTCAGCGGATCTCCACGGTGGCGAGCTTGTCCTGCGGCAAGCCATAGAGGTTCAGGGTCAACCCGGCAACGCGCGCGTGGAGGGCCGCGAAATTGATTTGATGAAACAGGAACACGGCCGGCACATCCCCCAGGATCAGCCGGGTCGCGTCGCGATACAGCCGGAGCCGGCGGGCCTCCTCCATGGGCTGGCGCGCCTGGGTCAGGAGGTCGTCCACTCTGGCGTTGGCGAAGCGCCCGAAGTTGTCCGGGGACTTGGAGTGAAACAGGGGGAACAGGAACCGCTCGGGATCCGGCGTGCTGACGGACCATTGATAGAGATACAGATCGTGGTCCCCCTTCTTCCGCTCCTCGTGGAAGGTCTTCCAATCCGGGGTCCGCACGAGGTCCACGCCGATCCCCGCCTTGCGCAGGTCGGATCGCACGGCCTGCACCACCTCGGAAAACAGCTCCAGCGAGGCGTTGTAGAGCAGGCGCAGCGTGAGGCCCGCCCCCACGCCCGCCTCTTGCAGGAGCGCGCGCGCCCGCCGCAGATCGTGGGTCGGCTGGGTGAGTTGCGAATCGTAGCCGAGGCTGGCCGGCGGCAGGGGGCCGCGGGCCGCCAGCATGGCGCCGCGTCCCAGGACGGTGGCCAGGCGCTCCCGGTCGATGGCCCGGGCGACGGCCTCACGCACGCGGCGGTCCTGCAGGGCGGGTCGCTCCAGTTGCATCCCGAGGAACCGTACGTTCAGGCCGCCCACCTTGGCCAACCGGATGAGCGGGTTGGCGGCCAGCCGCTCGAACAGGTGCGGCGGCACCTCGGGAACGAGGTCGAACTCCCCGGCTTCGAGCCGGGCCATGGCAGCCTGGGTATCGGGGACGATGGGAAAGATGACCTGATCCAGCCGGGGTCGGCCATGCCAGGAATCCGCGGCGGGGACCAGGACGATCCGGTCGCCCTCCCACCGCTCCAGGCGGAAGGGTCCGGTCCCCACCGGCGTGCGCGTCAGGTGCAGCCCGTGGCGGGTGAGGGCCGCCGGGCTCACGATCTTCACGAGCGCGAATTGGTTCGGTCGCGGATAGTGGAGGGCAATGGCGACGGTCAATGGGTCGAGGACCTGCACCTCCTTGACCAGACCCGCCAGTACGCGTTCGTAGGCGTTGGGCGGCGTAGTGGAGTAGAAGGGGGAGCCGGGAAGGAACTGCCGCTCGTAGCTCACCTTCACCGCGTGGGCGTCCAGGGACGTTCCGTCGTGGAACCGGACGTTCCGCCGCAGCGTGAAGGTGTAGGTGAGGCCGTCGGCGCTTTGCTTCCACCGCTCGGCCAGCGCCGGCTGCATCTGCGTCCCGTCGGCGGAGAGCTGGGTGAGGGCGTCGTACAGCAGCCACATGACCTGGTCGGCCTGGGCGCGGTTGCTCTTCGCCGGGTCCAGGGAGTCCGGTTCGCTGATGAGCCGCTGAACGAAGACCCGCTCGGCTGCCCACCCGGGTCCGGCCGCCCCGGCCACGACCGCTCCGAGGCTGAGGATCAGCGCCAGGGCACATGGCCGCCGGCACAGCAGTCCCCGGCCGCGTGGCGTCAGGCGCCGCGTAAGAGCAATTGCCCTTGCGCCCGTCTCCCCGTAGCAAGCGTGAGCGGCCAACTCGTCCCCCAACCCCCAACCCCTGACCCCCGGCCCCCGATCAGGCGGGCGGGTCGTCCCGGACCCGGAGGTACTCGATCAGCCAGGTCCGGTCGGCGGTCCCCAGTCGGGTGAACCGGCAGTTGTGCAGAAACTGGCTCCCCTGCGGGATCACGCTGACGACCTCCACATCGGCCGCCAAGAGGTCCCCTTCGAACCGGACCAGCACCTCCATGGGGGTCCCCACCGGGAACTGCTCATCCAGGATCATCCCCAGGCCGCCAGGTGCGAGGGTGTTGGTGACACCTCGCCGGGCCGTCTTGCCCGGGGCGGGCTCGGGTTTCAGGGGACGGAAGATCACCGGGATCTCGAAATGGACGCGCCGGTACAATCGTCCACCGGATCCCGAAGGGCCGATCCGGATGGTGGCCTCCATGGAGGCGAGATCCGCCTTTCGGCGGAGCGTGAACCGGCGCTCCGCCTGGCCGAGGGGCGGGTGCGGGTCCCGGCTCTGGCGTCGTTCGACCTTCGAACGTCGCTCGGGGCCGGTGTAGGTCGGGAAGACCACCTCGTCCTTCGAGGCCGGCTTCTGGGGATCCGACATAGACCTCCTCGGGAAGTTACAGCGAGCTCGCCAGGACGATCCGCCCCATCGCGTGTCACTGCGGATGAGCGCGCCGGGCACGGCGGCGGCCGCCCGCCCGCCATCTCGTCGGGACACAACGCCACACCACCTTATCCAGAGGTCCCTCGGCCTGTCAATCCCGAAAACGTATCCCGACCAGTCCGGCGCCTCCTCAGGCCTTCGGTCGACCGGCTCTCTCGTCGCTCATGGCTCCGGGATACGACAAGGTTTCCGGCGGGGCTGCCTCGGGCCTCCGGCCGCTGCCGCGAGTGGAGCAGGGCGAAGAGCCCCGTCGCTCCTCGAAGGCCATGTGGGGGACAGGGGAGGGTCCCAGCGGTGCCCGTCATCCTGGGAAGAGTTGGGGATGTCGTCATTTCTGACACCCGTTTCTGTCTCGGATCGGGGTTGACTTCACCTGGGAAATCACGTAGGCTGGCCAAGATCGCATCATACGGCGACTGGCCCGCAGCGCGAAGGGGGTCCTCATGGCGGAGATGGCAACGCGGAAGCTGCCCGGCAAGGAAGATCGGAAAGACCGAGACAAGGCGCTCGATCTGGCCATCTCCCAGATCGAGAAGCAGTATGGCAAGGGCGCCATCATGCGCATGGGAATGTCGGGTGCCCTGCTGCCGGTCTCGATCATCCCCACCGGCTCCTTGGAGCTGGATTACGCCCTGGGGGTCGGCGGCGTCCCCCGCGGCCGCGTCGTGGAGATCTTCGGCCCTGAATCCAGCGGCAAGACGACCCTGGCCCTCCACATCATCGCCGAGGCGCAGAAGCGGGGCGGCGCCGCCGCCTTCGTGGATGCGGAACACGCCCTGGACGCCAACTACGCCAAGCTGCTGGGGGTGAACATCGACGAGTTGTTGATCTCGCAGCCGGATACGGGGGAGCAGGGGCTGGAGATCACCGAGGCCCTGGTGCGCAGCGGCGCCGTTGACGTGGTGGTCATCGACTCCGTGGCGGCCCTGGTCCCGCGGGCGGAGATCGACGGGGAGATGGGGGATTCCCTGCCCGGTCTCCACGCCCGCCTCATGTCGCAGGCGCTCCGCAAGCTCACCGGCGCCATTAGCAAGTCCCTGACCTGCGTCATCTTCATCAACCAACTCCGGGAGAAGATCGGCGTCATGTTCGGCAACCCCGAGACCACCACGGGCGGCCGGGCCTTGAAATTCTATGCCTCGATCCGCCTGGACATCCGCCGGATCTCCGCGATCAAGGACGGTGAAGAGGTCATCGGCAGCCGGGTCAAGGTGAAGGTGGTGAAGAACAAGGTCGCCCCGCCCTTCCGCGAGGCGGAGTTCGACCTCATCTACGGGGAGGGGATCTCCCGCCTGGGGAGCCTGGTGGACCTGGGCGCCACGCACAAGGTCGTGGAGAAGAGCGGGGCGTGGTACGCCTTCGGCGGCGAGCGGATCGGCCAGGGGCGCGAGAACGCCAAGCGGTTCCTCCAGGAAAACCCCGCCGTGGCCGACGAGATCGAAGCCAAGCTGCGAGTGGCCCTGGGGGTGCCCGGGCCGGCCGAAGCGGAGGCATAGATGGAGCTGCCCGATCTCCTCAAGATCGCCGTGGAGCGGAAGGCCTCCGACCTCCACATCAAGGTGGGGAGCCCGCCGGTCCTGCGCATTGATGACAAGCTGGTCCCCCTGATGGAGATGCCGCGCCTGGGCCAGGACGCGGTCGTGACCATGGCGGCCAGCCTGATGAACGCCAAGCAGCGGGAGAAGTTCAAGGAGCGTTCTGAGATCGACCTAGCCTACAGCATGCCCGGGCTGGGGCGGTTCCGGGCCAACGTGTTCCAGCAGCGCGGAACGGTGGGCCTCGTCCTGCGGGTCATTCCCATCAAGATTCAGGCGATCAGCGAGTTGAATCTTCCCCCGGTTCTGGAGAAGATCGCCATGGAGCCCCGCGGCCTGATCCTGGTCACGGGGACGACGGGCTCGGGCAAGTCCTCGACCCTGGCATCCATGATCGACTACATCAACTCCAGCCGCTCGGGACACATCCTCACCATCGAAGACCCCATCGAATTCCTGCACCGGGACAAGAAGTGCCTGATCAACCAGCGGGAGGTCGGGGTGGACACCCCCTCCTTCAGCGAGGCGCTGCGGAGCGCATTGCGCCAGGACCCCGACATCATCCTGGTGGGCGAGATGCGGGACTACGAGACCATCTCCACCGCCATCCTGGCGGCCGAGACGGGCCACCTGGTGATGAGCACGCTGCACACCCTGGACGCCACCGAGACGATCAACCGTGTCATCTCGGTCTTCCCGCCCTACCAGCAGAAGCAGATCCGACTCCAGCTCGCCGCGGTCCTGAAGGGGATCATCGCCCAGCGATTGATCCCGCGGGCCGACGGCAAGGGCCGCGTCCCCGCGGTCGAGGTCTGCATCGCCACCGCCACCGTGCGGGAGTGCGTGGTGGACCCGGACAAGACCCGGAAGCTGAATGACGCGATCGCCGCCGGCGTCAGCCAGTACGGGATGCAGACCTTCGACCAGTCGCTGATGTCGCTGTACACGCGCGGCCTGATCAGCTACGAGGAGGCGCTGCACTGGTGCAGCAACGCCGACGACTTCGCCCTGCGGGTGCGCGGGGTCGAGTCCACCGCGGACGCCACGTGGCAGGGGATGCAGGAGGCGCCCAAGACCGTCCCGGGGATGACACGGTTCTGATGCCGATTGCGGAATGTGGATTGCGGAATGCGGAATGGGCCCCCGGGGTTCAGCCGTTGCCCGCCTGAGGTGAGCGGGGGCTGGTGAGACGCGGGCGGGGCGGCAGCGAGGGCGCGGCGACGGACCGCCTGGATCCCTGGCAGGTCGCCGTCAAGTTGCTGGCCATGCGCGCCATGAGCACCGAGGAACTCCGGCAGCGCCTGGCCCGGCGTGGCTACGCGGGAGATCAAATCGCCTCGGTGATCGCCAAGCTGACGGCCGCCCGGTATCTCGACGATGCCGAGTACGCCAGGACGTGGGCCCGTTCGCGGGCCCAGCGTCGTTCGCTGGGGCCGGCGCGCCTGGCGCGGGAATTGCGGGCCAGGGGTATCGCGGAGCCCGAAATCTCGGCCGTCCTGGACGAGGTGTTTGGCGAGCGGGACGTCCGGAGCGTGGCGGAGGCCGCGACGATCCGCAAGCTTCGGGATCTTCAGGGGCTCGCGCCGCTCGTCGCGCGCCGGCGCCTGGCCGCTTTTCTCACGCGGCGGGGATTCCCCGCCGAAATCATCCTGACGCTGTGCCGGAAACACTTCCCCCACCGAGAAGATCTCGATGACCAATGATCCAATGACCAAATAGTGGAACCCGCCGGGTTTCCCCCCCGGGGGTGATCCATGACCGATGTCGCGGTGAGCCGTTACGATTCATGCGGGGAGACTGAACTGTCGCAGGTGGGGCGGATGAACCGATGGCCATGAGGCCCAAAGCGGGCAACGAACTCCGCAACGCCTTCGTGAAGTACTTCGCCCAGCGGGGCCATACCCATGTGGTCAGCTCCCCGCTGGTGCCCAAGGCCGATCCCACCCTGCTGTTCACCAATGCCGGCATGGTCCAGTTCAAGGACGTCTTCACCGGCAAGGAGAAGCGCTCCTACACCCGGGCGGTCACCGTGCAGAAGTGCGTGCGGGCGGGCGGCAAGCACAACGATCTGGAGAACGTCGGCCGCACCGCCCGCCACCACACCTTCTTCGAGATGCTGGGAAATTTCTCCTTCGGCGACTACTTCAAGGAGAAGGCGATCGACTTCGGCTGGGAGTTCCTGACCGGGACCCTGGGGCTGCCAGCCGACAGGCTCTGGGTCACGATCCACGAGGGAGATGCCGCCATGCGCCTCGGGCCCGACGAGGAGGCCCGGACGCTCTGGCGGCGGTACGTCCCCGAGGAGCGGATCGTGGCCTGTTCCACCAAAGACAACTTCTGGGCCATGGGGGACACCGGCCCCTGTGGGCCGTGTTCGGAGATCGTGTATGACCAGGGGCCGGGGATGGGCTGCGGCAAGCCGACCTGCGCCGTGGGGTGCGACTGCGACCGGTACCTGGAACTCTGGAACCTGGTCTTCATGCAGTTCGAGCGGAGCGCCAACGGGAAGCTGACGCCCCTGCCCAGGCCGAGCATCGACACCGGGGCCGGGCTGGAGCGGATCGCCGCCATCCTCCAGGGGGTCCCGAGCAATTTCGACACGGACCTCTTGCGGTCCATCATCGCCGCGGTGGAGGATCTGATTGGGAAGCGCTACGGCGCCGACCGGGAGGCGGATGTCTCCATGCGGGTCATCGCCGACCATGCGCGGGCCACGGCCTTCCTGGTGACCGACGGGGTTCTGCCCAGCAACGAGGGGCGCGGCTACGTCCTCCGGCGGATCTTGCGTCGCGGCCTGCGCCACGGGCGCCTGCTCGGCCTGGAGGAGCCGTTCATGGCCACGGTGACCGGGCGGGTCGTGGACCTTATGCAGGGGGCCTACCCGGAGTTGGCGGATTCCCGCGACTATGTGGCGCGCGTGACCCAGAACGAGGAGGAGCGGTTCGGGCACACCCTGCGGATTGGGCTGAAGCTGGTCGAATCCCTCGTCGGGGATGTCAAGGCGAGGGGCGCCACCGTGATCCCCGGGGCGGAAATCTTCCGTCTTTACGATACCTATGGGTTCCCCGTGGACCTGCTGCGGGACATCGCGGCCGAGCAGGGCCTCCAGTTGGACGAGGCCGGCTTCGAGCGCGAGATGGCCGACCAGCGGGCCAGGGCGCGCGAGTCGTGGGTCGGTTCGGGAGAGGTAGAAATCCCGGCAAGCCTATCGGAGCTTGTGGGCGCGACGGGGCCCGTCGAGCCGCTCTGGCATCAGACCTTCCAAGCCGAGGCAGTCGTTCAGGCGCTCCTGAGGACGGACGGCCAGCAGATCGTGCCTGCGCTGGAGGAGGGGGAGACGGGCGACGTGCTGCTCAACCGGACGCCCTTTTACCCGGAGGCCGGCGGCCAGGTGGGTGACGTCGGAACGCTCGCGGGAAACGGGACTGCGGCGGAGGTACTGGATACTCGACGGCCGGTTCCGAGCCTGGTCTTGCACCGGGTCCGGGTGAAGCGCGGCCGGCTGACCACCGGCCAGACGGTGCATGCCATGGTGGATGCGGCGCGGCGGAAGGTGACCGCCAAGAACCACACGGCCACGCACCTCCTGCAGGCCGCTCTCCGGCAGGTCCTGGGAGATCACGTGAAGCAGGCTGGCTCTCTGGTGGCGCCCGATCGTCTGCGCTTCGACTTCAGCCACTTCAGCCCGCTCAGCGACCGCGAGGTGGACCGGATCGAAGAGATGGTCAACGAGCAGGTGTGGGAGAACCGGTCCCTGCAGATCGAGATCATGGATCTGGACAGGGCACTCTCCCTGGGCGCCATGGCCCTCTTCGGCGAAAAATACGGCGAGCGCGTCCGGGTGGTGACGGTTCCCGCCTTCAGCATCGAGCTCTGCGGCGGGACGCACGTGGGGGCCACGGGCGAAATCGGGCTGTTCAAAATCACGAGCCAGGGGGGCGTGGCCTCGGGCGTCCGCCGGATCGAGGCCTTCACTGGGCCCGGTGCCCTTCGCCACGTGAAGCAGGAGGAGCAGGTCCTGGCCGAGGTGGCGGAGCGGATCAAGGCGCGGCCCCTGGAGCTGCCGGAGAAGGTGGAGAAGCTCACCGGCGCCGCCCGCGAGCTGGAGCGGGAGGTCCAGCGCCTGCAGGGCCGGCTGGCGGCCGGCACGCTGGACACGCTGCTCCAGCGGGTCCAGGAGGTGGACGGGATCCGCGTGGTGGGATCACTCGTGGATCTGCGAGACTCGAAGGGAATGCGCGAGTTGGGCGACCGTCTCCGGGACCAGTTGGGGAGCGGCGTGGTGGTCCTGGCGAACCAGGTGGGGGAGCGGGTCACCTGGGTCACGATGGTGACCAAGGACCTCGTGCCCAGGCTTCACGCCGGTCACCTGGCACGGGACCTGGCCAAGCTCACGGGCGGTGGTGGGGGCGGTCGGCCCGACGTGGCAGAGGCAGGAGGCAAGGATCCCTCCCGGATTCCCGATGCACTCTCCAGGCTGCCTGAACTCGTTCGTGCCCAATTGCAGAAGACCTAGCCCTAATCCGAAATTCTCAACCGCCAAGGCGCCATGAACGCCATGTGAAATGGCCTATCTGGGGGAAACGAACGAAGCTGCTGACGGCCCCAGAAATCGGTTGTCCCGTTCTTCGGTGAAAGGATCGGAACCTCCCATCTTTGGCGGCCTTGGCGTCATGGCGGTTCAAGTGTTTTTCGGATCAAGGCTAGCAGCGGCGTGCCAATGGAAAACTGAAAACGGACAACCGATAACCGGTCAACCGCTCTCCGGATTTCATTGGCCGTGGGCGGTTCGTCCTATGGCGAATTAAGAACAGGAGGTTCCCCTTGCTTGCGTGACGAGGCGTGTCTCCCCAGCCTCGATGGATGCCCTTCCTGAACTCACCTCGGATCTTCCGGCCGATCTCCTGCTGCGTTTGCTCCCCCTGCACCTCCGCCCCTCTGCACCCCTGCATGCGTTCCCGGGTCGTCGCGTGATCGCCACCGAGTAGCATGCCGGTGGCCGCTCCGCGTCGGCGTCGGGACGCTGTTGACCGAGAATCGAACTTTTCGACCAACGACAGCGCGAAAGGATCAGGAAGGGAAACGAAAGGATAACCTGCTGGGTGAGCCGATTCGGAGGCGGACAAATATCGCCGGACACTCCTCGGGGCTAGATGAACGAGACCTTATGAGTAGCCCCCGTCACCACGAAGACCCGCTCGTTGTTTGACTCGGTGTCCGCCGGGATGACGAAGAACCCCGGCCGACTGGAATCATACCCCTGGGTAGTGCCCACAAGGATCTCTCCGTCCTTGAAGACCACCCGGATCTTTCGTCCCACCGCAGGCTTTCCAGGGTCGAACTCCTGGCGGCGCTTGTACGGCTGCGGTCTACCCATGAGGTTTTTGACGAAGAATATGGCCTTGATGTCAGTGACACGCAGCTCCACAGGCTTTGATTGCAGGGGAGCCTCGGCGGGCGTGAGGTGCAAGGTTGGCTTGGATGGGAGGAAGTCACCAGTGAAACCCTTGAGGATCCGGCCATCCTGGTAGTGAACCACGACCTTATTCTGGGCCATCGGTCTTCCCCCTTTCCTGCATGCCACATCCCCCGGGCAAGTGAAGGGCGAAGCGATTCTACGGCTCGTGGCCCTGGGCCGCCCGAAGTGGCCGCTGGCAACCGGCGTGAGGCCGCTGTGACAGCGTAACAACCCCATTATCCCGCGTCAAGCGGCCGACACAGCCGGCGGGAATTGGGAACTCCGTGGTCCAGGAGGGGCAGGCGTGAGGGAGCACAAAGGTACAAACACCTTGAACTCCTGCGGTTCCGCTGGTAGCATGCTTTTCACGTCCGGGTCGGGGAGCCGGACGGCCTTCCTGTGGTGAGCGCATGATCTGGCAATTCAAAGAGAAGGCGCGCAAGCGCCTGGCCGAAGAGACCGGAACGGTCGTCAAGGACTGGGGCGGCCGCCTCCGCATCGCGCTGGTGTTTCCCAACACCTACCACGTGGGGATGTCCAACCTCGGTTTCCAGACCATCTACTGGCACCTGAACCAGCGGCCCGACATCGTGGTCGAGCGGGCGTTCTTGCCCGACCCCGAGGATCTGCCGAAACACGAGCGCCTGCGGGTCCCCATCCTCAGCCTGGAATCCCAGCGACCCCTCGCCGAGTTCGACTGCGTGGCCTTCTCCACGACGTTCGAGAACGACTACCTCAACATGCTCAGGATTCTCGAGCTGTCGGGCATCCCGGTCCGGGCCCGCGACCGGGGGCCGGGCGACCCCCTCGTGACCATGGGCGGGGTGTGCGCCTGGTCCAACCCGGAGCCCCTGGCAGCCTTCGTGGACTGGTTCTTCCTGGGTGAGGGGGAGGAGTCCAGCCACGAGGTCTTCGAGTTGTGGATGCGCATCCGCGAGGCGGAGCGCGACCCGGAGGCGGCGCGGGCCGAGTTCCTCCGGGCCCTCCCGGGGATCGAGGGGATCTACGTCCCGCGGTTCTACGACGTGAAGTACCACGAGGACGGGACCGTGGCCGACGTCATTCCCTACGACGGGGCGCCGCTGCCCGTGCGGAAGCGGCGCCTGGCACGAACCGACGACTACGACACGGTCTCCATGGTCCGGACGGTCAACACCGAGTTCGGCGAGATGGCCCTTCTCGAGGTGGGGAAGGGCTGCGGCCGGGGCTGCCGCTTTTGCATGGAGGGCGAGATCTACCGCCCGGTCCGGCACCGGCACATCGATGCGATCCTGCGCGCGGCCGACACGGCCCTCCAGCGCGGGAAGCGGATCGGGCTGGTGGGCGCCTGCGTCTCCGACTATCCCTGGATCGATGAGCTGATGGCGGCCCTGCGGGCCAGGGGGGTGGAGGTCTCCCTCTCCTCGGTCCGGGCCGACAGCCTGAGCCCTGGCTTGGTTCAGGGCCTGGTGGAGAGCGGGTCGCGGACGCTCACCATCGCCCCCGAGGCCGGGACGGATCGCCTCCGGACCGTGATCCACAAGAGCCTGACTGATCAACGCATCTTCGAGGCGGTGGACCTGATCGCCGATTCCGGCGTCCCCCGCGTGAAGATGTACTTCATGATCGGTCAGCCGACGGAGACGGCCGAGGACATCGCAGGCATCATCCACCTGGCCAAGGCGGTCCGGCACCGGATCCTGCAAAAGCGGCGCGATCCCAAGAGCCTGGCGGAACTCACCGTGGGGGTGAGTTGCTTCGTGCCCAAGCCCTGGACCGCCTTCCAGTGGTGCGCCATGGCAGAGGTCCGGGCGCTGGAGGAGAAGATCCACCACCTGCAGCGGGAACTCCGGCGGGTCGGCATCCGCTTCACCCACGACGTGCCCAAGTGGGCCTTCCTCCAGGCGGTGCTGGCGCGGGGCGATCGCCACGTCGGAGACCTCTTGTCCCTGGCGCTCACCCACCGGGGCAACTGGAAGCGCGTCTTCCGCGAGTGGCCCCGCAACCCCGACTTCTACGCCTGCCGCGAGCGGCCCCTCACGGAGCGGTTCCCCTGGGACCACTTCGAGGTCGGAACCAAGCGCGAGCGCCTGGAGATCGAATACCAACGCGCCATGGGCCTGCTGCCCGAGCGGCCGGTGAAGTGGAAGGCCTCCTTGGCATGACGAATCCACCAGTCCACCTATCCACCAGTTCACCGGGGCTGATCCAATCCGAGATCCTCCAGGATTCGAACCGGCCGGTCCACGCCTTCAGCACGCGGCAGGGCGGGGTGAGCCGGGCGCCCTTCGCCACGCTCAACCTGGGGACGAGCGTCGGCGACGATCCCCAGGCGGTGGAGGAGAACCGGCGCCGCTTCTTCGGGACATTCGGCATCCAGCCGTCGCAGGTGGTTCGGGTCAAGCAGGTGCATGGCGACGGGGTGCTGGTGGTGGATGAGACGCTGGTGGCCCGCCGGGGGTTCCCGCGCCTCCTCTTGGACGAGCGGTACGAATACGATGCGCTGGTCACGAACCTGCCGGATCTGGCCCTGGTGGTCTCCACGGCCGACTGCCTGCCCCTCCTGATCCACGACCCGGTCCGCGGGGCCGTGGCGGCCGTCCACGCCGGCTGGCGGAGCACGGCCAAGCGGATCGCCGCACGGGCGCTCCTGGCCATGGCGGCGGCCTACGGGACGAAGCCCGGGGATTGCCGGGTGGCCATCGGGCCCGGCATCCGCGGCTGCTGCTACGAGGTGGATGCGGCCGTGACCGATGCCGTGCGGGCTGCCCTGCCCGCCTGGGAAGAGCACGCCGTGGCGTCCCGACCCGGGCACGTCCGGCTGGACCTGGGAGGGGTGAACCGCGCCCTGCTGGAGCGGGCGGGCGTCCGCCCGGACCGGATCGGGGACGTGGGCCTCTGCACCGCCTGCCGGCGGGACCTGTTCTTCTCCCACCGGGCGGAGAAGGCGCGAACCGGCCGGATGATGAACCTCATCTTATTGAGAGCCGAGAGCCTAGAGCCGAGAGCCTAGAGCCGAGAGCCGAGAGCCGAGAGGCGTCAGGCGTGAGGCGAGAGGGCCGTTTCTCCTCACCCCTCACGCCTTACCCCTCACGAGATAGGGGGTAGTGATGTTGATCAAGCGTGCGCCCATGTTGAAGGCGTCGGAGATCACCGACCCGAAGCTCTATTGTAACCGGCGGGAGTTCATGGTGGGGGCGGCGGCGCTCGCGCTGCTCCCGACGGCGGCCGCCGCGGCCACCACGCCGAGCGGGCAGCCCCTCAAGGCGACCCGAAACCCGGCGTTCAGTATCACCGAGGCGCCAACGAAGTTCGAGAGCGCCACCACCTACAACAACTTCTACGAGTTCGGGGTCAACAAAGAGGACCCCGCCCGCCTGGCCCACACGCTCAAACCGCGGCCGTGGACGGTCCAGGTGGACGGCCACGTGGCCAAGCCCAAGACCTTTGACATCGACGAGCTGCTCCGCCTGTCCCCGCTGGAGGAGCGGATCTACCCGCTGCGCTGCGTGGAGGGGTGGTCCATGGTGATCCCGTGGATCGGGTTCCCGCTCGCCCCGCTCTTAAAGCGGGTCGAGCCGACCGGCCAGGCCAAGTTCGTGGAGTTCACGACCCTCCTCGACCCGGAGCAGTTTCCGGCGCAGCGCAAGGGCCTTCTGAACCTTGCCTCGCTCGATTGGCCCTACGTCGAGGGGCTCCGCCTGGACGAGGCGATGCACCCGCTCACGCTCTTGACCGTCGGAATGTACGGGCAGGTCCTGCCGAACCAGGACGGCGCCCCCATCCGCGTGGTGGTGCCGTGGAAGTACGGCTTCAAGAGCGCCAAGTCCATCGTCCGGATCCGGCTGGTCGGCGAGCAGCCGAAGACCGCCTGGGAGAAGGCCGCGCCGCAAGAATACGGCTTCTACTCCAACGTCAACCCCACCGTGGATCATCCCCGCTGGAGCCAGGCCTCCGAGCGCCGGATCGGCGAGTTCATCCGGCGGAAGACGCTGATGTTCAACGGCTATGCCGACCAGGTCGCCTCGCTGTACGCGGGGCTGGACCTCCGGAAGAACTACTAGCCAACCGCCTGCAAGGCAATGCAACCGCAGATGAACGCAGATAAACACGGATGGTCTCTTCGGGGGTCATGCAGGCACGAGCACCGGTCACAGACATCCGAGGAATCCTTGCTGGCCCATCGCGTGTTTTGAGATGGAGGGGCTTGTCATCTGCGTCCATCTGCGTGTATCTGCGGTTCCAACTCCTTGATCGGGACTCATCCGCGTGAGCCGCCAGTCCCGCATCGCCCTCAAGGCCGGCGTCTGGATCCTCTGCCTGCTCCCGCTGGTTTTTCTCGCCCACCGGGCCTACACCGGCGACCTCAGTGCGAACCCCATCAGTTTCGTCACCAATTGGCTCGGCCAGTGGACGTTCCGGCTGCTGCTGGTCACCCTGGCTCTGACGCCCATCCGCGTGCTGTTCGGGATCTCCTGGCCGATCAGCCTGCGGCGCCTGCTGGGCCTCTTCGCCTTCTCCTACGCGTGCCTGCATTTTTCCGTCTGGATCGTGGTGGATCACTTCTTCAACTGGGACCAGATGATCGCCGACGTGCTGAAGCGGCGCTACATCACCGTCGGCATGCTGGCGCTGACCCTCCTGGTGCCTCTCGCCGTCACCTCCACGAACGCCATGGTGCGACGCCTGGGCGGGGCCGCCTGGCGGCGGCTGCACCGGCTCATCTACGTCACCGGGGTGCTGGCGGCGCTGCACTTCCTCTGGCTGGCCAAGAAAGGCCGGATTGATCAGTACGCCTATGCCGCCATCCTGAGTCTCCTCCTGGGCATCCGGCTCTGGGACGCCGTCCGGCGCGCCTGGAGGAAGCGCCGGGTGCGCCTGGCCGGGCGCGGATCCGCTTTCGCTCCGGTCCCGGAGGTTCTTCCCGAAGCCGCGTCGGCGCTCTTCCCCGCATCGCCCCACACCCGTCCTCTGGATGTGCCGGCGCCGCCGGTTGCCCCCAATCGGCCGTTCCCACGGTAAGCCATTCCGTCCTTCTTCCTCCACCAGCATCGTCGGGGGACTCCTCCCGCTGCTCTCTCGGCGGGAGGGTGCCGCTGCGGGCAAACCGGAGGGGCGTGGTTCTGTCATATGTATCGAACATCACACCTCGTGCATCTGTCCCGCGGTTGAAGCTTGATCTTGGCGGCGCTTCTGCACACAATCCCGGCGACGTGTGGAGCGAGGTCAAGTCGAGACACGTGCAAAGCCGTTTGGGGGCGTGTGCATCGCAGCTTGACCATTCGACTCAGTCCGAGCGGGCTGGGCCGCCCATGCGGGGTGGCCCAGGCTGCGTGAGGGCGGAAAACCAATGGCGACTCCCAGAAAGCAGAAGGTCCTGATCTCTCAGCCGATCCACGAAGCGGGTGTACGCCTCCTGGCGGAGAAATTCGAGGTGCGGGTCTCTCCCGACCATTCCCCGGCAACCCTGGCCAGGGAGATCCGGGACTGCTCGGGCCTCCTGGTCCGCACGGCGCCGATCCCGGCCTCGGTCATCGAGGCCGCGCCGGACCTGAAGGTCATCGCCCGCCATGGCGTGGGCTATGAGAACATTGACATGGCGGCGGCCACCCGGCGCCGCATTCCCGTGGCCATCACGGCCGATGCCAATGCCCTCTCGGTGGCGGAACACGTCCTGGTGCTCATGGGCGCCCTGGCGAAGCGAATATTGGAATACGATGGCGCGACCCGGAAGGGAGACTGGGAGATCCGCAACAGCTATCGGGCGATTGACCTGAATGGCAAGGTGCTCGGCATCCTCGGGATGGGCCGGATCGGCTCTCTGGTCTGCAGGAAGGCCAAGGCCGCCTTCGACATGGAGGTGCTGGCCTACGACCCGGTCGTCCCGCACGCGGCGATGGAACGGGCCGGGGCACGGGTCGTCGGCAGTATCCCTGAGCTGCTCCGAGCATCGGACGTGGTCACGGTACACACGCCGCTCACGCCCGAGACCAAGGGGTTGATTGGGGAAGCGCAATTCAAGCTGATGAGGCCCACCGCGTTCCTGATCAACGCGGCGCGGGGCCCCGTCGTGGATGAGAAGGCGCTGTTCACCGCCCTCACAGAGGGGAGGATCGCCGGAGCCGGGCTGGATGTGTTCGACCAGGAAGCTCCGGATCCCAAGAATCCCCTGTTCACCCTGCCCAACGTGGTGTTGACGCCGCACTCGGCCGGCCTGACCGTCGAGTGCGTCATCCGGATGGCCACCGGGGCCGCCCGGGCGATCGTGGACGTGCTCGAAGGTCGCCGGCCACCCCACGTCGTCAACCCCGAGGTGTTCTCCTAGCCCGGAATATTCGTGAAATCGCTTCCTGCCTCTGGGCTGCCCCCTCACCCTGCCCCTCTCCCGCGTGTGGGGAGAGGGAATCAAGAATTGTGCCCCTCTCCCGGGCACCCTCTGGGTGTGGGAGAGGGCACCCAGGGGGTACCCGGTGAGGGTGTCTCGGCGCATTCGTGAATAATCGGGGCTAGTACCTGGCCTCTGGGCCTCGTTCCCCCCGAGTACCGACTCACGTCCCCGCACTCGATCCTGCGCGACGGTCCTCTCGAGCGCCGATCAGGATCCCCTTCCCGTTTCCCCCGCTCGCCGAATACCGTTCCAGGCCCGAGACCCCAGGGGAGGTGTATTCTGGAGGCGGAAGGGCAATTATGGTAATTTGGGCTCCAAGGAGGGGGGAGCAGAGGCCACCGTCTGCCAGGGAATCGGCACGGAACCCTGGACCAGCGCAAACCTCCCCTCGTCATCCAAACCTTCACCCTGACTCTGCCCTCGACGCCCATCTGGAGCGAGTCGGGCGGTTGTCCTCGGTCGAGGCACAGGCGAGTGTATTCGTCAGCGCCTCGTGAGGGATATACACTCAAGGAGGAACCCATGACGTACGACGCGAGACACAAGAGCCGCATCGTCCTCGATGGACCCGATCGCGCCCCGGCGCGAACCTACTTCAAGGCCATCGGCTTCACCGACGCGGACCTCTCCCGGCCGCTGGTGGGCGTGGCCCACTGCTGGATCGAGGTCACCCCCTGCAACTGGAATCACCGGACGCTGGCGGCCAAGGTGAAGGAGGGGATCCGCGCGGCGGGCGGAACGCCCGTGGAGTTCAATACCGTCTCGGTCACCGACGGCATCGCCATGGGGACGGAGGGCATGAAAGCCTCCCTGGTGAGCCGGGAGGTCGTGGCGGATTCCGTGGAAGTGGTGGCGCTCGGCCACCTCCTGGACGCCGTGGTCGGCATCACGGGGTGCGACAAGACGATCCCCGGCATCGTCATGGCCCTGGCCCGCCTCAATATTCCCGGGGTCATGCTGTATGGCGGTTCGATCATGTACGGCGAGTACCAGGGCCGACGCCTGACGGTCCAGGACGTCTTCGAGGCGGTGGGTGCCTTCAACGCCGGCCGCATCTCCGCGGAGGAGCTGCGCAACATCGAGACCCACGCGTGCCCGGGCGCCGGGGCATGCGGAGGCCAGTTCACCGCCAACACCATGGCCACCGCCTTCGAGATGCTCGGGATCTCTCCCATGGGCTACAACGGCGTGCCGGCGACGGACCCACGGAAAGAGGAGGTTGCCTTCAAATGCGGGCGGCTGGTCATGGAGCTATTGCGCAAGGGGGTGACGCCGCGGCAGATCATCACCCGGAAGGCCCTCCAGAACGCCATCGCGGGGGTCATGGCGACGGGCGGGTCCACCAACGCGGTGCTGCACCTCCTGGCGGTGGCCCGAGAGGCCGGCGTCAAACTCTCCATTGACGACTTCGGCAGGATCAGCGCCAGGACGCCGCTGCTGGCGGACCTCAAACCCTGGGGGCGCTTCACGGCTCCCGAGATGTACCAGGCGGGCGGGATGGCGGTGGTGGCCAGGCGATTGCTCGACGCGGGCCTGCTCCATGCCGGCGAGCGAACCGTGACCGGCCGGACGATCGGGGAAGAGGTCAAGAGCGCGCGGGAGACGCCGGGGCAGGAGGTCATCCGCCCGCTTAAGAACCCGATCAAACCCACCGGCGGAATAGTCATCCTGAGGGGCAACCTGGCCCCCGAGGGCTGTGTGGCGAAGGTCTCGGGACAGACCCGCACGATCCATCGCGGCCCGGCCCGCGTGTTCGGCCGCGAGGAAGACGCCTTTGCCGCCATCAAGGCCGGGAAGATCCGTCCGGGAGACGTGATCGTGATCCGGTACGAAGGGCCCAGGGGCGGACCCGGGATGCGGGAGATGCTGGCCGTGACGGGAGCGCTGCAGGGCGCGGGGCTGGGGGATTCCGTTGCGCTGATGACGGACGGGCGCTTCTCCGGCGCCACCCACGGCTTCATGGTCGGCCACGTGGCGCCCGAGGCGGCCGCCCGGGGTCCCATCGCCGCGCTCCGCAACGGGGACATCGTCGTCTTCGACATCAAGCGGCGCCGCCTGGACGTGGAGCTGCCGGCCGCCGAGATCAAGAAGCGGCTGGCCGCGTGGAAGCCCCCCAAGCCGCGCTATACGACCGGCGTCATGGCCAAGTACGCGCGCCTCGTCGGCTCTGCCTCCGAGGGCGCGGTGACCTCGTGACAGACGAGCCGAGAGCCGCGAGCCGAGAGCCGCGAAACGGACGGCGAAAGGCTGATAGCAAGAACGCTTCGGACCATGAGCCACCAGCTATGAGCCGCGAGCCGCGAGCCGAGAGCCGCGAGGGGAAAGAATCGAAGGTTGCGGCTCAGGCTTTCCAAAACGGGTAACCTGGAAGACCTGTCCCCTCAAGTTGCTCAGGACCAGGCTCCGCTGAAGATTCGTCATGGTCGCGGTGGATTGATCCGAGAGCCCTCCTTTCCGGTGAACGGATTCACGTTCGGGTTGGTCGACCAGTTGTCTCGCCACTCCCTGTTCGGGTTCGACTGCCGATGGGGCGGGACGAACGTGCCGTCTCGGCGCGTGTAGGGCCGCACCGCGTGGGACCGCGGATTGCTGCCGAATCCGGGGCCCAATGAACGACCCCGAAACCCGCCCCCCCGAGCCTCGACCTCCCCACTGAATGCCAAGAGAACCGAGGCCACGCCCAACCCGCACAGCCACCTGCCGAAGTTTCCCATGGTCCTCCTCCCTTCTGCACGCTTCATCATCTCTCTGTCCTCCATCCTGCTACGTTAACGCCTGGCACAGGTGAAAGGGGACCAGGGTTCTGCATTGCCACGTGGGAAAAGTAGCACTGAACCCAAAAATTTCACCGCCAAGACCGCAAAGATCGCAAAGAGTTGCCAACGCTCATCAGGTCAGCGGAGCTGCCGGACCGAAATCTTCCGAACCGCATCTCCGAGTTCTCCCTGGTCAGTGCTTTGAATATGGGGAGTTTCTTTGCGAACTTCGCGTGCTTTGCGGTTAAACTGCACTGTTCGGGCTGAAGAACCGGGGCACCCCCATGTCCCTTTTCCGGCGCACCCCGGTTAATCCTATCGAGGGGCTCCATGGTTACTCTCGCAGAGGTTCGGGGTTGTGGAGTGTGTCGGTCTCTGGTAGGCTTCGGGCCACATGGACCCTACCAGGCGTCGTTCCACATGCTCCCGAGGTGGCCGTGGAGGATCCCTACGCGGGCCTATCGGATAGCGACCTGGCTGCCCGGTTCGATCGAGGGGAGGGGGAAGCCCTCAACGCCCTCTGCCGTCGCCACTATCCCACCGTCTTTCGGTTTGCCTACCACCTCACGCAGAATCTCCCCGAAGCCGAAGACTGCACCCAGGAGGCGTTCGCCCGGTTCATCCGGAGCTGGTCGCGCTGGCAGGTCCGGGGCCAAGGGGCAGGACCGTGGCTGACCACGATTGTCAGGAACGTGGTTGCGGATCACTGGCAGAAACAGCTCAAGGTCACGAAGATCTACGATCCCCTCCTTTCTGGTGCAGCCGGAGTGGCAAGTGCCGCCCAGTCACCGGATAGCGACACCCTGGAGCGGGAATGCTTGGCGGCGGTCGAGGAAGCCCTGCGCACGATGGACCCGCCCTGCCGGGAGCTGATTGAGCTTTTGTTTCGGAAGGGACTGACCCAGAAGGAAGCCGCCGAAAAGCTCGGCGACTCTCACGAGGCCGTCAAGAAGCGGTATCAGCGCTGCCTCAAGCGGTTGCAGGCCGATCTGGGCGAATGGGGCGTCAAGTGACACCGAGGAAGCCACTGGAAGACTTGCTCGCTGAGTATACCGAGGATCTCATGGCGGATCGGAGGCCGCGGCTCTCTGAGGACGTCGGTGGCCTGGATCAAGACGAGCGAACGCAACTCATGACGATGCTGGCCCTCGTGCGCCGATTGAAAGCGGCGCACCAGGAGGTCCCGCCGCCACGCGAAGCTTTCCTCCAACGCCTGGATACCTTCGTGCGCGAGGAGATCGCCCGGCAGGTTGCGCCTGAATCTCAGGCGGCCCGAACGCGCGCCGGTTCCCCGGGCGATGTTCGAGCAGGCGCCGCAGACTTGCCGCTTCACCGCCGTATCTTAAGGGCGGGCAGGGATCTTCTCCGTGGCATGGCTGTTTCCGAGGTGGGCGGACGCTGGCGTTTCGCGGCCGCCGCAGTTGTGGTCCTCCTGCTCGGGCTTCAGGTTCTGCTCTACGTGCAGGTGCGGCGGCTGGAACAACAGAATCAGGCGCTGGTTGCCCGGCTGGAAAGGTTGAGCCCTTCGACCTCCGTTGTTCCTTTGGGGCTCCCGAGGGGCGAACGGACAATCGCCGGTACGGAAACTCCAAAGTCGGAGGCTCCATCCTTTGACGGCCTATTTGCCAGCGTCGAGCTTCGCGTAAGAATCAAGCAGCGGATAGGAGAGCTGGAGAAGGAAGTAGAGACAAAGACCGGAAGGGATCGGCAGAGCGCCGAGGTTCTCCTCCGAGAATTCCGGGCACTCCTCCGGCCACCACCGAAGCCATAGTGCTCCTTTCGTTCCCTCTCCCGGGGACCCGTTGCTCTTCCCGATGCAACGGGTGATGGGAGAGGGCGCAGGGTGAGGGGGACCATCGGCCCGGCCGCCCCAACCACACCCTCTCCCCATCGAGGGCATATGCGCTAACTTAAGCCCCCCTTTGAAAAAGGGGGGGAGGGGGGATTTCGCTAGGGGCTGAGCCATGTTGAAGTACAATGCGCATCTCAAAGACAAAGCCCGTCAATTGCGGAAGAATTTGACAGACAGTGAAGCAGCTCTTTGGTCACGCTTGCGGAATAAGCAGCTTCTTGGCATCCAGTTCTATCGGCAGAAACCCATCGGTGAGCACATTGTGGATTTCTTCGCCCCACGGGCAAAACTGGTCGTGGAAGTGGATGGCTCACAGCACCTGGGAGGCGATCACGCCCTGAAAGACAGACGTCGTGATGGGTACTTGGTCTCTCTTGGTCTAAAGGTGTTGCGCTTTAACAGTAGAGAAGTTCTGGAAGAAAGTGATGCTGTGGCGGAGGCTATCTATCGGACCGTTGCCGAACAGTTGAATGCAGAAATCCCCCCGTCCCCCCCTTTGCCAAAGGGGGGCGGAGGGGGGATTTCGATAAAGGGGGGATAACAGGAGAAAGACTTCTAAGTTAGCGCATATGCCCCATCGAGGGAGAGGGTCCGGGGTGAGGGGGGCTCTCGGTATGGCAGCGTTCGCCGCATCCCAGGGAGGTTTCACCATGCGACTGGCCGTTGGAATGCTGTGTGCTCTACTTACGATTGGAACTTCGCCCGTCTTTGCAGAGGACCTCCGCGATGCCTTCCTGGACGTTGCGAAGCGGGAGCTGGGAAGCGCCCGAATAGCTGACGCGCCGGTCGTCATTGGAAAACGCTCGCCAACCGGCCCACAGCTCTATCGGCGTGTAGTGGACAGCGTGGTCCTGGTCGTCACGAAGGACTCCATTGGCTCGGGGGTAGTGGTGTCGGCGAAAGGCCACATCCTGACCAACTGGCATGTGGCAGGCGACTACGAGGTCGTGGGCGTTGTCGCCCGATCTCAGGAGCTACTCAAGGGGATCGGACAGTTGCGGAAGGAACACATTATCGTGGCGCGGGTACTTGCCACAGATCCCCGGCGAGATCTCGCGCTACTCCATATCACGAGCATTCCTGCCGGGCTTCGTTATGTGGCGCTGGGCGAGCCGGGAGGTGTCGAGGTGGGGCAGGACGTCTATGCCATTGGGCATCCGAGTGAAATGCTCTGGTCCTACACCGAGGGGGTGGTGAGCCAGATCCGGCCTGACTATCAGTGGTCCTACCGAGAAGGCTCCGCACACCAGGCAACGATCATCCAGACGCAGACGCCCATCCACCATGGGAGTTCCGGAGGGGCCCTCTTTGATGGTGGCGGGCGAGTCGTGGGCGTCATCACCGCCATGAAGGACCCCACCTTGGGTCTGGCGGTCGCGGTCGGCGAGGTCCGCGACTGGGTGCAGAGCCTAGCCCGGCGGTAGGCCACCCGAAGGGTGTCCAATGATGGTCGACGCGCTTAGAACTTGGCAACTCAGAATACGAACGGTAGCCCTCGTCATTGCCATATCTCTGTCCGCGCTCTTAGTTGCCCTTGCGATCGTGGGCCAACCCGCTCTCGCCCAAAACGATCCCCTGGCCCGAGCTGACGCCTTGAATCAGGAGGTCATCCGACTGCACCAAGAGGGACGCTACGCGGAGGCGGTACCAAGAGCCCGCGAGGCGCTCGCCCTTCGGGAACGGGTCCTTGGCCCCAGCCACCCTGATGTGGCTGCGAGTCTGAACAATCTCGCCGAGCTGTTACGCAATACCGGCGGGTATGCTCTTGCCAGGCCCCTGTACGAACGCGCTCTCAAGATTGACGAGCAAGCCCTCGGGCCGGATCATCCAACTTTGGCCTTGAGGTTGAACAACCTTGCTGAGCTCTTGCAGGACACCGGCGATTACAGCGGAGCCAAACCGCTACTTGAGCGGGCGCTTCGGATCAAGGAGCAAGCGCTGGGCCCCACCCATCCTGATCTGGCCTTGAGCCTGAACAACCTTGCCGCTCTCCTCCATACCACTGGCGACTATGTCGCTGCGAGGCCGCTTTACGAGCAAGCCCTCAGGATTTTCGAGCGGGCTTTTGGCCCTACCCATCCGAGTGTGGCCACGAGCCTCAATAATCTCGCGGATCTTCTCCAGGCCACCGGCGACTACGCCGGAGCTAAATTCCTTCACGAGCGCGCAATCCGGATCAACGAGCAGGCTCTCGGTCCCACCCACCCCAACGTGGCCACAAGCCTCAACAACCTCGCCTCCGTGCTCCAGGACACCGGCGACTACGCCAGAGCCCGGCCCCTCTTCGAGCGGGCGCTGAGGATCAACGAGCAGGCTCTCGGTCCCACCCACCCCAATGTAGCCACAAGCCTCAACAACTTGGCGAATCTCATCCGGACCACCGGTGACTATGCCGCGGCTCGACCGCTCTACGAGCGGGCGATCAAAATCAACGAGCAAACCCTCGGCTCCGCTCACCCTCTTGTGGCCACGAGCCTCAACAACCTCGCCCTCCTTCTCGTGGAAGTTGGCGACCACGCCGCGGCTCGACCGCTCTACGAGCGGGCGCTGGGGATCAACGAGCAGGCTCTCGGTCCCACCCACCCCGATGTGGCCACAAGCCTGAATAACTTGGCGAATCTCATCCGGACCACGGGTGACTATGCAGCAGCTCTGCCTCTATACGAGCGAGCACTCAAGATTGTGGAGCAGGCGCTTGGCCCGACCCACCGCAGTGTGGCCGTGACTCTCAACAACCTCGCTGTGTTGCTCCAAAGTGCTGGCGACTACGCCGCTGCCAAACCCCTCTATGAAAGAGCACTCCGAGTCGCAGAGCAGGTCCTTGGCCCGACCCATCCTGATGTGGCCGCGGCTCTTAACAACCTCGCCCTCGTTCTTATGGAAACTGGCGAGTACACAGTGGCCCGGTCACTTTATGAGCGAGCTCTGCAAATCACGGAGGCCGCCCTCGGTCCTTTTCATCCCGATGTAGCCACGAGGCTCAACAACCTCGGCGGGTTCCTTTGGGAAGCCGGACGTCCCCATGATGCTTCACCCAAGCTCGCTCGGGCGGTGACGATTATGCGCGCACATACGGCTCGGGGACTGGTCGGCCTTAGCCACCGTCAGAAATTGGCCTTCATGGAGGCCACCTCTCACTATGCGGACAGTTTTTTGAGCCTGCCCCCAGGGCTGGTGCCAAGTGCCGATGCCTACGGATCTGTCCTTGATCGGAAGAACCTCCTCTTTCGCACTCTCGCGGCAGAGCATACCCTGACCGAGGCGAACCCGGGTCCCCACGTGATCGCTCTCTTGCGGGAGTACACCGATATCCGTCGCCAACTGGCCGGCCTCACCGTCAGGGTCCCCGATCCTTCGGGACTTCAGCAATACCAACTGCAAACGTCCACCTTGAGCCAACGCCTGGAGGCGCTCGAGGCAGATCTCAGCCGGGCAAGCGCCGCCTTCCGCCAGGCCCAGGTCGAGGCGAGAGCCGGACCATCGGATGTGTGTGCGGCTATACCCATGGATGCTGCCCTTATTGATCTGTTCTGGTACGTCCGGTACATGCCGCCGGCTTCCCCCGGGACGCGCCCGACTTGGACGCCTCACTATATTGCCCATATCCTCCGCGGGGGTAAATGCACCGAGCCCATCCGCTTGGATCTCGGTCCCGCTGCGCCGGTTGATGAGGATGTGCGGAAGTTTCGAGAAGCCCTTAGCCGAGAGGCTTACGACCCGCCTGCGCGGGAGTTACGCGCCCGCTATCGGAAGACGCTGGCGGCGCGCCTGAAAGCGAAACTCTTTCCCCCGGAGATCCAGGCTGCGATTGAGGGGAAGCCGCGGCTCCTCATCTCTCCAGATGGAGCCCTGGCCCTCCTGCCCTTCGCTCTCCTCCAGGGAGAGGACGGTCACGAGTTCCTCCTGGAGACGAGGACGATCAGCTACGTTCCGAGCGGCCGCGACCTCCTCCGGGCTGCTCCTTCCTCCTCAGCTTCCGGTGGCCTTTTCGCCGTCGGCGCCCCGGCGTTCGACCGTGCTCCAGTCCAGGTGGCGCAGGCGGGGAGCCAACGAGCAGGCTGCGGGACTCCGGAGGATCCCTTTCTCCCTCTCCCCGGCACACGGGCAGAGGTTCAGGCAATCACAAGGGCTTACCAACAAACGAACCCGACGAGTCCAGCGACGGTGCTGGAGGGGGCACAGGCCACCAAGGCCGCTTTCCTGGAACAGGCCCCGAAGGCCAGCGTTCTCCACCTGGCTACCCATGCCTACTTTGGCGGGGAAGATTGCACCCCGGCAGGGCTGGTGCCTGAACAACGCAGGCCTGGCGGGGAACCTCGCGCCTTCCTCGGCCACAATCCCCTCCTACTGGCCGGGATTGCCCTTGCCGGGGCGAACGACCGCGAGAAGGGTGACGGGATACTCACGGCTTTGGAAGTGACCGCCCTGGATCTCCGGGGGACCGACCTAGTGGTGCTCTCGGCGTGCGACACGGGTCTCGGCACACCCGCTCGGGGGCAAGAACTCCTCGGCCTCCGCTGGGCCTTCGCTTACGCTGGGGCGAGGAACCTCGTGACTTCACTCTGGTCGGTGCCCGACGCTGAGACGGCGACCCTGATGACCCGCTTTTACACCGCCCTGTGGGAGAATGGCGTCTCGGTGCCCGCCGCCCTCCGCGCCGCACAACTCGAGATGCTGAAGGCTTCCCGGGCAATGGGAGATTCCGCCCCGCACGCCTGGGGTGCCTTCGTCGCATCAGGCCGATCCGACTAGAGTAGCGTAGGGTCGTCGAAGTGGTGACAGTCTGGCGACAACGCTGGTGAATCTGTTGTCCAATGACTCAGTAGGTGCCGTCCCCCAAGAACCTCGCAATCCGTCCGGGCTTCGATGCGCTGCCCACGGAGGCGTCAAGCACGATGTCCACCTATCAAGCGGTTCTCAAACGCGCAGAGAGAGTAATCAAGCACGGTTGGACCAAAGAGCACATCCGAGATTTCGTGGAAGTCATCCCATCGTTGCCAGCAGTGTCAGCCGTCCTCACGCCCCATGCCCTTGAGGTCGCAGTCAGACAGATCGAACAGGCCCAGACCTCCGGTGACAGACGTTCTGTGATAGCCGCGCCCTGGGGGGCCTATCCGCTTGTCGCGAAGATCGCCTCACAGAGGCGATCTGCCGCTATCCTTGAGGAAGCCTTGCCCCGTGCTGAGGAGGCTGCGAGGAACGCAAGACGAACGAAGCATTACCGCGATGCCTTACGTCGCCTAGCGGATCCTGCACCCGAGACATGGATGCCGGCTCTCGTCGAAATATCCGTGCTCGGAGCAACCCACAGAAATGGGTACAGCTTCCGTCCCTACGAGCCTGTTAATGGAAAAAACCATGACCTGGTGCTCCTAACGCTACGTCGACGGGTCCATTTAGACTGCCTTTGCATAACCCGTACTATGATTGATCACCACCATCGGTTCAAATCAGGTAGGGCCGTTGCGGCCTCTGTGGATCCGGACGTCAATCTTGTCCTCGGGAAGATCCGATGTAAAGCCCCGCAGCTCCGTGTGGCTAGAAACGCGCCAAAGGGCGTAATTATCGCCTACAGTGGGTTCGGACCGGATGCGGTCACGACAACCATGGGTATATTGGAGGCGATCAATGCTGAGGGAGATTTCCGAACATTCAGTGTTCTTGGTGTAACGAACGGAACGGCTGCCACCGGTGTAATGTGGTTCTTCAACCCTCGTGCTGACATTCCGTTATTTGATGAGGAATGGCGGGAACTGACGAAGGTGTTTCCTGGAGTACGCGTGCGGGACAATGGACGGTTCTGTGCTGCGTTGACGAAGGACGTTGACTCGGCTCGCAAGATTCTGGATGACTTGGACTTCCGCTTTCTGCGATCCGTCCTGTGAATCCAAACCGGTCCGTGATCCCAAATCGGGTCTGGTTCTCCCCCGTTCCGAACCACCACGTTCGCGCATGAGTCGGCGCGGCTTGACACATGGTGAGCAATCATAGACGTGCTTTTTCGGTGGGTTCGAGGGCACGCTTCGGAAAGGGAATGGCGAAATGGAGATCTGGGACTGGTTGAATCGGAACGCTGGCGCGGCAACCGCTGTCGCAACCTGCGTCTATACGATCTTTACGTTGGCTCTTTGGAATGTCACCCGGCTGGGCGCGAAGCACACCACGGCGTTGGTCAAGCAATCCAGAGACGCCTTCAGGCTCAATTTGCTAGTGGCTTATCAGGAGCAGATCCGGTGGGCGAGCGATCGCTATCTAACGGTTGAAGGCACACGTCGCGATGCCCTGAAACGCATCCAGCTTTTCGAGGACACGTTGCGTCAGGGATTTCCAGGAGAATGGCCCCAACTTGGGGAGGTGTTGGAAAAGATTGCCAATGAGTTTAAGGCAAAAAGCTCGTCCGAAGAATAGCCCTGATGGAATCCGGGACGTTGCCAAGTGTAGCAAGTTGTGTTTGCCTTCGATCTGAGTTGAGCAACTTGTCGTTCTTGGCAACGTCCCCAATTGCGTCCCCAATTGCCGCGTCCCCATTTGCCGGTGAAAGGGGACCTGGGTCGTGAATGGTTGACTGAACGAGGCTGGCGGCGGAAAAATCCCGCTGCCCACCTGTCCCCTTTTTGGGTGTTGGCCGGTTAGCCTTAGAGAGGAGATCCATGGCTACCATGTTGCCTTGACACATATGCTGGTATGAAGTATCGTCATACCAGGAGGCGAGCCATGGGAAAGTCCAAAGTTGCGATCTCTTTAGATGAGTCCACCCTGAACCGTCTCGATAAACTGGTTCAGAAACACGTCTTTCCCAGTCGAAGTCAGGCCATTGAGGAAGCGGTTGCGGAGAAACTCGCCCGCCTCGAGAGAAGTCGTCTGGCCCAAGAGTGTGCCAAACTTGATCCGGCGTTTGAGAAAGCGCTTGCGGAAGAGGGTCTTTCTGAGGATCTAGCAGAATGGCCCGAATACTGAGGGGTGAGGTCCGCTGGGCCGACTTGCATCGAGTACGGGGACGTGAACAAGCAGGGCTACGTCCGGTTTTGATTCTGAGCCAGGATGTTTTCAATGAACGTTCCGGAACTGTCATTGCTGTTGCTCTCACGAGCCAGCCCCAACGCGCGAGCTTTCCCTTGACGCTTGAACTTCATGCCAGAGGGCTTCCGAAAAAATCGTGGGTGAAAATTAGCCAGATTCGAACGCTTGCGGTTGAAAGGGTTGGGAAAGTGATTGGAAGGGCGTCTCCAGAAGAAGTTGCTCAGGTTATTGAGGGATTGAACGAGATTATCGGAACCTAACTTTCCGCTTCAGACCGACGCCTTACGGCGCGGCTGAGCTTAGCGTGTGTGCCAGGCATGGCACAGAACGAGCGAGGTGAGAGTCCTCGCGCCAGGTTCTCGCGGAGCCGAAGGCTAGGAGAAGGGCAAGGGCGTCACCGCGAGGTGGGGTCTGGAGGAAGCCCAATCCAAACGCGCGGGGCGACGCACAGGAACCGGATACGAGGTGTGGTACACCCGGGACGAGCGGGCACGTGACCGCGAAGTCCTCCATCCGCAGCGGGGTGTGCTTTATAAATCCGGCGCCTACGCGCGAAACGTTCTGTGTCTTACCCTGGGAGATCTGTCGGCTGTCCCGGCGAGGGACTGAGGGTGGCGGGAGCCGCCCTGACCGGTCGGCAGAAGTCAGCAGAGGGCATAGTAGGTTAGAAGCAGGCAAGGCTAGTGAGGCACCCCAAAGCCGAAAGGCGGGGCAACAGATAGGCCGAGCCGCACCGCATCGAACCGAAGGCCCGAACGGTGCCCCGAAAGGGGATTGAAGGAGAGGAGCAGTCACCTCGTGTCGAGACGCGGGAGCGCATCCGTCAGGCAGCTCACGCTGCCCCTGGGCCGCACGGTCCATGGGGATGAACCCGCGGCTGGGACATGGGGAGCAGGCGCTCCGGTGGAAGGGAGCCCTTCCACTTAATCCGCCGAACCGCCGTATACGTGATCCGTACGTACGGTGGTGTGACAGGGAAAGCGGGCGACCGCCTACCTATGTCGATTAGACCGATCCGAAGGAGGTGGTTGGATGAGGACCTTCACCGCAGTAATCGAGAAGGATCCCGACACCGGCCTTTACGTGGGCTACGTCCCCGGATTTCCGGGGGCTCATTCCCAGGCTGCGACCCTCGACGAGCTCAACAAGAATCTTCGAGAGGTCATCGAGATGCTCCTTGAGGACGGCGAACCCAGGCTACAGGCTGAGTTCATCGGCACGCACACCGTTTCCGTGGCCTGACGATGCCCAAACCGCCGGCCCTGAAGCCCCGGGAGGTCGCGGCAATCCTTGAGCGTCTGGGCTTCATCGAGGTGCGCCAGCGGGGGTCGCACAGACAATATCGGCATCCGGATGGACGCGGCACGACGGTACCATTCCACCCCGGGCGGGACATCTCGCCACTGCTCCTGCGACAGATTGCCAAGGACATCGGGCTGACCGTGGATGATTTGCTCGAGCAACGATGAGCACGGTCTGACTACCGGATGGAATCGCGCCGCTGACGCGGGCGGGTGATCCTGGCCGCTCTGGCAAGCAAGCTTGCCTACGCGCCTGCGGCTCAGCCGCCGCTCCGTTAGGCACCACACAACCGCCTATGCACGAGTCTAGCGACACTATCTCCAAGAGGAACGTCGACAAGATCATCACGGAGTACGTGGCATCCGTTGAGAATCTTGGTGACTCAATCGTAAATTTGAAAGGACTTCGCCTTCTTGAGGCACTGGAGAGGGATGTCGTTGGTGCTGGCAAGGAAGGCGGGACGTAGCGCGGTTATCGCGGTTATTCTGCCCCCGGTTTCCGCCAGGAGGCGCGCGATGTGGGATGTCGGATGGGATGTAGCAGACCATTTCGACCTGTTCGTGATAGCGCCGAGCCGACCCGGCAGGGGCCGTGCCCAGGTCACGAGCCGGGGTTGCCGTAAAGGCCGGTCTGTTCCAGGAACTCGCCGACAGTGAGGATGGCAATTCCCCGGTAGAAACCCAGTTCGCGGAGGTCCTGGTCGCCCGTCACGAGGTGCTTTGCCCGGCCCGCCACCGTACACTCGAGGAACCGGTTGTCCTCGGGATCCCGACGGACGACGGCCAAGTGACGGCGCACGCGGACCGTTTCAACGAAGGGCAGCAATTCCTCCTCGATCAATCGCCTGATCTCCTCATCACTCAATTTGAACTTGGGATAGGCCAGGACCCGCAGATACTCCTGGAGGATGTCCTTAGAAACGAGGACCGTGACGCGACGGGCTTGCCAGAGGGGAACAAGGTGAGATGCCGTACCGGAAAAAAGCAGGGCCGAGATGACTGTGTTCGTATCCAGGACAACACGCATCAGCGCCGCTGCTTTCGCGCCCACCGGATTGCGTCCCCCACATCCTTCTCGGTCAGCCCCAGGGCCTTGATCTTGGTCCGCACGATCTTCAGGGCCTCTCCCGGCGCGCTCATCACGACCGGCCGCAAGACGACCTCGCCCTCCCGGACCGACACGTCAAAGTAGTCCACATCTGGAAGTTGTTGGACGATGACCTTGGGAAGCGTGATCTGGTTCTTCACCGTCTTTTTTGCCAACATGAAGGTTCCTCCCTAAAGTAAGGATACAAGGATTCCTTACTTTCGTCAAGGCGGCTTCGTCGCAAGCTCAGCCGAGCGGTCAAGCGACGAATCATGCCAAGTCGGCGAGCCGCGAGACTTGCCCGGAGGAGGGGGACGAGGAGGGCGACGTTGCATTACAGGTATTATTTCTTCGGCGTCGCCCTCTCTGTCCTCAAGGCTGCGGTCGCAGTCCTCGGGTTCCGTTGGTAGAAGAAGAAGCGACGACCTCGAGCTGGCCATGGTCTGCTGATCGATGTTGCTAAATCTGGCAACTTCGGCTATTCTCTAGCAACATGAGGAAGCGCCGAAGCTACGCGGTGAGCCTCGTGGTCAATGGCCGCCCGATCAATGAGGTGATCATTGACCCGCACTACGAGGTCAAGCACCCCGATATCAATGACACCCTTATCCTGGAGTTGGTCAGAGGCCTGGAAGGCAAGGAGTTCCAGCCCGAAGAGCGCGAGGGCGAATGAGAGTTTTTCATGCTGGACCGGATCGAGCATCAAGGAAGGCGGTATCGGCTCGTGTGGTGTATGCGGGACGCGTCGCCGTTCCTGGGCGTGATCAACTGTTTTCGGAGGTAGATTGTATGAAGTCCCTGGGGAGAAAAAAAGCGTTTCCCGATCAAGCGACACTCAAGCGCATTCGGGAGAAACTATCCGACCCGAATTATCAGGGCGGGAACCTTGCCCCCCCGGAAAATGCGACCGAGGTGGACCGAACAAAGTATCAGCTCTGCCAGCTCATCGCCAAGTACCAGCGAGAGCACGGCTTCTTGCAGAATGACATTGCCCGAAAAATCGGGGTTGATGAATCGCGGATCAGCGAGATCCTCAGGGGCAAGATCCAGAGCTTCACCCTGGATCGGCTGATCGGTTATGCGGAAAAGCTTCATCCCGGGCTAAAGGTGCGAGTCATTGCGGCCTAGGGGATCCCCCGACTCGTAGCGAGGCACACCACCCGGCGCCAGGAGACGGTTTTCTCTCCGGTCGGCTTGGGCGCACCGCTGGACAGATTGGCGAATCTGTGCCCGAAGCTTTTCCTGATCAAGCCGTTCCCTGAGTGTCCGAAGGGCCACCCGCACCACCTGAGATTTCGACTTGACACCCATCTCCCGCATCAACTCCCCGATTTGCCTTTCGTCTTCTTTCGATACCGCAATGGCACCCATATCTCACTCCTTAGCAACGACGTTATGGACAATGTTACACAAATCATTATGTTTTGCCTCCTGATTGTCAATCGCCCGTAGGCCATTCGGACCCAAGACTGAGGGTACATCGCCTTCTGGCGGCCGAGGGGGTCTCCAAGCGCAACCAGCTTCCGTAGTGCACTGCTTGGTCTATACGAAGAGCGAGGGGACGAATGAAGCTTCTTCAAAGCCTTGCTCGGCCCGCCCAAACGTGGTAGGTTCCTTCACCAATTGCGTCTGGCAAAATGGCTCGATTCGATGGGCGCCCGCCTGGTGGGGGAGGGGGACCACCCCTGGAGAGGCGGTCTTCGACGGTCCGGGGTACGGGAAGGGCCTTCTGGGAGGAGCGCGATGCGCAGCGACACGATCAAGAAGGGGTACGAGAGGGCGGGCCACCGGAGCCTGCTCCGCGCGGTGGGGCTCAGCGAGTCCGACTTCAACAAGCCGTTCATCGGCGTGGCGAACTCTTACGTGGATATCATCCCGGGCCACGTGCACCTGCAGGAGATAGGGAAGGTCGTCAAGGAGGCCGTCCGCGAGGCGGGCGGCGTCCCCTTCGAGTTCAATACCATCGGCGTGGACGATGGCATCGCCATGGGCCACGGCGGGATGCGCTACTCGCTGCCCAGCCGGGAGCTGATCGCCGACTCCGTGGAGACGATGGCCCTGGCCCATTGCTTCGACGGGCTGGTCCTGATCGCCAACTGCGACAAGATCGTGCCCGGGATGCTGATGGCCGCCATGCGGCTCAACATCCCCTGCATCTACGTGAGCGGCGGGCCCATGGCCGCCGGCAAGCTCTCCGACGGCCGGGTGATCGACCTGGCCACGGTGTTCGAGGGGGTGGGGGCCTTCTCGGCCGGCAAGATTGACGAGGCGGCCCTGCTGGAGCTGGAGCGCAAGGGCTGTCCCACCTGCGGCTCCTGCTCCGGCATGTTCACGGCCAACTCCATGAACTGCCTGGCGGAGGCGCTGGGGATGGCGCTGCCCGGGAACGGCACCGTCCTGGCGGTGGATCCGAGGCGGAAAGAGCTGTACCGGACCGCCGGCCGACAGATCCTGAAGCTGGTGGAGATGGACCTGAAGCCCTGCGACATCGTGAACCGCGAGAGCGTGGACAACGCCTTCTGCCTGGATATGGCCATGGGCGGCTCCACCAACACGGTCCTGCACACGCTGGCCATCGCCCACGAGGCGGGGGTGGCCTATTCCCTCGACCGGATCAACCAGCTCTCCGACCGGGTCCCTTACCTCTGCAAGGTGAGCCCGGCCGGGCATCACCACGTGGAGGACGTGGACCGGGCCGGCGGGATCAGCGCCATCCTGAAGCGGCTGGCAGACAAGGGAGACGTCCTGCGGCTGAATCGTCCGACCGTGACCGGCAGGACGCTGGGCGAGAACATCCAGGAGGCGGCGGTGCGGGACCCGGACGTCATCCGGCCGTTGGAGGATCCGTACCGGAAGACGGGCGGGCTGGCTGTGCTGTTCGGCAACTTGGCGCCCGAGGGTGCCGTGGTCAAGGCGGGGGCGGTAGACCCCGAGATGCTGCGCCACGAGGGACCGGCCGTGATCTTCGACTCGCAGGACGAGGCGCTGGCCGGAATCCTGAGCGGCCAGGTGAAGCCCGGCGACGTCATCGTGATCCGGTACGAAGGTCCCCGGGGCGGGCCGGGCATGCAGGAGATGCTCTCGCCCACCTCGGCCATCATCGGCCGCGGGCTGGGCAAGGCCGTGTCGCTCATCACCGACGGGCGATTCTCGGGCGCGACTCACGGGTCCTGCATCGGCCACGTCTCTCCCGAGGCGGCGGTCGGCGGTCCCATTGCTCTCCTGCGGCCGGGCGACCGGATCCGTATCGACATCGAGAAGCGGCTCCTGGAGGTGGACCTCTCGGAGGCGGAACTGAAGGCGCGGCGCGCGGCCTGGAAAGCGCCGGAGCCCCGGATCAAGACGGGCTGGCTGTATCGCTACTCCAGGATGGTCACCTCGGGAAGTCAGGGGGCGGTCCTCAAGGTCGAATAACGCCTCGAATTGCACGAATCGCAGGTTGGGGGCGGGTCCGAGATTCGGGCTCGCCCCCGCTGTTTTTGACCCAATCCGAAAAAACCACGAACCGCCATGACGCCTGTCTGCCGTCGCCCGGCGACAGGCAGGCCAGGGTCGCCAAGGATTATGATGGTGGGGTTTCTCAATCGGAGAACCCGGAACGAGCTTCCAGGGGCCTTGAGAATTTCCGTTCCTTTCGCTGAATGAACCGTCCAGTGGTGGCGTTCTTGGCGCCTTGGCGGTTAATCAATTTCGGATCAGGATTTGCAGCGGGTGGGTCGGGCTTGCGTTCGGCAGCCCACCTGTGGCAGGGTACGCGGGACCTTCGCGTGATCCCGGGAGCACCCGCCGTCCCATCCTGGTGAGGAGAATCCATGCAGCGCTCGGTGGACGTGGCAGTGCCCCTGGGCGTGGGTGAGCGGACCGATCGGGCGTACATCGTACGCCTCGTGGCCCTCTTCTGCGCCGGGTGGGCGGTGGTCTATGCCGACCGGACGGTCCTGTACCCGCTCCTCTCGGTGATCGCGAGGGAGTTCGGGCTCAGCGGCGTCCAGACCGGGCTCATCACCGGGGCCTACTTCACCCTGTACGTCTCGGCCCAGCTTGCCTCCGGCCTCCTGGCCGAGCGGTTCGGTCTCAAGCGGATGCTCGTCCTCTTCTCTTTGGTGTCGGCCGTGGGGGTCGCGGGGTTCGGCTTCGCGGCGGTGAACTACCTGGCCCTCCTGGCGGTGGCCGGGCTGCATGGAGCGGGGGCAGGGGCCTACTACACGATGGCCTACAGCATCACCATCCACACCGTGCCGAATTCCTTCCGCGGGATCGCCTCGGGGGTCGTGAACGGCGGGATGTCCCTGGGGCTGGCGGCCGGCCTGGCGCTGGCCGGACCGGTCTATCAGGCAACGGGGAGCTGGCGCGTCCCGTTCCTGATCCTGGCGGTCCCCACATTCCTGGTGGCCGCGCTGTACCAGGGAACGATTCGGGAGGTGCGGTTGTCCGCGCGACGCTCGGTCCCCCTGATGACGATGCTCCGCGATCGCACGCTCCTCCGCATGAACCTGGCGGCCTTCTGCGTCCTGTACGGGTGGTGGGTCCTGCTGTCGTGGGGGCCGGTCTTCTTCCAGACGGAGCGAGGGGTGAGCCTGACGATGTCGGGCATGTACACCCTGGTGATCGCCATCACCGCCATTCCCTCGGGCCTGGTCCTGGGGCGCCTGTCCGACCGCGTCGGTCGCAAGCGGATCATCCTGGGCCTGTTCCCTCTGATGGCACTGACCCTGATTGCCGTGGCCCAGGTGTACTCCCGGTCCGGGATGATCGTGACCCTCATGGCCTATGGCCTGGTGGGGAAACTCGCCTGGGATCCCGTGGGCATCGCCTGGCTGGGGGATTACATGTCGCGGACTCGGCCCGAAGCCGTGGGGGCGGCGGTGGCCCTGTTCTCTTTCACCAGCGTGCTGTCGGCGGTCGTCGGCCCACCCCTCACGGGATGGATCAAGGACCTGACCGGGTCGCTGGCCGGTGGCTTCTACTTGGCGGCCGCGGTCGCGCTGGTCGGGTTCTTCCTGTCCCTCGGTCCAGCGGATAGCGGGCGCAGAGGGACGAGCCTGTGAGGAGCCAGGGGTGTCCGGCTGAGAGGGCAGATCGCATGGGACGAATGGCTGCCTGCCGAAGGAGGATGGGCGTCGTCCGGCTCTGCGCTGTTGTCGCGACCCTTCTGTTGCCGGGGGGCTGGGCTGGAGCCGAGCCGCCTCGGCCGCCGGGGATCCGGATCCTCGTGGTCAAGACCGAGGCCGAGGCGCGCGATGCCATCGCGGCGTACAATGCCGGGACACCCTTCGACCAGCTCGTCCGCGAGCGCTCCATCGGGCCGGAGCGGGAGCGGGGCGGGTTCCTCGGCAGGCTGAACCCGACCAGCCTGTCGCCGCAAGCCCGAGCGCTCGTGAGCAAGACGCCGCGGGGACGCCTGACCCCGCTCTTCCGCACCGAGAACGGGTTCGCCGTGATCCAGGTGGTCACGTCCGCGGAAGAGCAGGAACTGGAGGCGCGGGAAAAGAGGGAGCCTGAGGCCCGGGAGCTGCTCCAGCGGGGGAGCCAGCTCGGGCAGGCGGGAGACCTCGATGGAGCCCGGTCACTTCTGCGGCGGGCCATCGAGTTGAATCCCGACCTGGAGGACGCTCACTTCAACCTGGCCATGATCTACCGGAAGCAGGGGAACCTTGAGGCGGCCATTGCGGCGATGCGTCGAGTGACCCAACTCTACCCCGACGACTTCGAAGCGCAGATGCACCTGGGCGCCTGGCTCTTCGAACGCGGCCGGTACCCGGAGGCCTCCGAGGCGTACGAGCGGGCGGCGACGCTTCAAATGGGTTCGCGGGAGGCCTGGTTGAAACTGGCGCAGGCCTACGAGGCCGCTGGGAAGGCCAAGGCCGCGGTGGGGGCCTACCGGCAGGCCATCACGCTCCAGGTGGGGAATGACCCGGCCCTGTACGAGGCGTGGCTCCGGGTGGCCCTGCAGGCGAAGGACGGCCCGGCGGCGGTGGCGGCCGCGCGGAAATTTCGGACGCTCCGGCCCGGCCACGAGGGATTCCTGGCGCTGGGCGAGGCCCTCCTGCTGAACGGTGAGGCCGAGGCGGCCGTCCAGGAATACCAGAAGGCCGTGGCCCTGTCGCCCTCCTCTGCCGCGGCCCATGCAGGGCTGGGCGCGGCCTCTCTGCGGGTGGGACAGTCGGCGGCGGCGGTAGGACACTTCTTGCGGGCGGTTCAGCTGGAACCCCAGAATACGATCCACTACCGGACCCTCGCCCGCCTGTACGAGGGGCAGGGGCGCCTCGATCTCGCCATCGTCGCATTGCGGGACGGGGCGAGCGCGGCCGCCGCGTCGTCGCCGAAGCTGCAGGCCGAGGTGTCCGAGGAGCTCGCCGCCCTCTACGAACGCGCCGGCATGAGCCGCGAGGCCGCGCTGGAGCGACTCCGGGTGCAGTCTCTCCGCAGCCCCTGATATCCGTCCGCTCTCTCGCAGGAGTTCGTGACTCCCCGATCCCCCTGTCCCCTCGGCACCCTCCAGGCCGCATCCGCCCAGCATCTTATTATTTCCCCTCTGAATCGCCCAGACCCGCCATCCCGGACCAACTTTTCCTCTTTCGGAGAATTTCCGCTTGACACCGGAAAGCGATCACGGGTAGACAGTATGCTGTATACAGCAATCGGAGGCCTCGTGGCCCAACCCGCCCCCGTCCTGCCCCTGGAGAACCACCAGTCGCTCCGCGAGCGCATCGTGGCTCGCCTGCGCCAGGCCATCATCGCCGGGGACCTTCCCCCCAAGACCCGCCTCGTGGAACCGGAACTCGCCAGGCGACTGGGCGTCAGCCGCACCCCCCTGCGCGAGGCGATCCGGCACCTGGAGGCGGAAGGCCTGCTGACCACCGTGTCCCGAGTGGGCACCTTCGTCACCGAGGTGAGCCCCCGGGACGTGGACGACACCTACGTTATCCGGGGCGTCCTGGAGGGACTGGCGGCGCGACAGGCGGCCGAAAATCCCGACCCCGCCAAGGCCGAGAAGCTCAGGGCCATGCTCGCCGAACTGGCGCGGAAGACGGCCGACTACCGCCTGTACCACGAGGCGGCCGGGCGGTTCCACGAGGTGATCTTCGCCCTCTCGGGGAACCAGCGCCTCCAGGCCATGTACCAATCCCTGACCCATCAGATCGCCCGGTTCCGCACCCTCTCCCTGGCGATGCCCCAGCGTCCCACGGTCTCCTATCGGGAACACCGGCACATCGCCGAGGCCATCCTGCGCGGCCGGGGGGCGAAGGCGGAGCGACTCATGCGCGCCCATATCGAGGGGGCGCGAGCGGTCCTCAGGCTGCGCATCACGCCCGCGCAGGGAAGGCTGCGGCGCGGGAGCGGGCCGAGGAGTGGTTCCACATCAAGGAGACGAGGATGAGCTTAGAAAGAGTCGCCACGGAGCCCGGATCACTCACTGCCTACGTCGCCGATTTCATCGCCTCCACGAAGTACCCGGATATCCCGAAGGATGTCGTGCAGCTTGGAAAGAAGTCCATCCTCGACGGCCTGGGTCTGGCCCTGGCCGGCTCCGTGGCGAAGAGCGGGGAACTCCTGCGCCGCCACCTCCAGGGCCTGGGGTGTTCTGATAGGGGGACCGGCATCATCGGAACCAGCCTGCGGGTGCCGGCCCGCTTCGCGGCCTTCGCCAACGGCACCGCCATCCATGCGGACGACTATGACGACACCCAGTTGGCCGTGGCGAAGGACCGGGTCTACGGCCTGCTCACGCATCCTACGGCCCCGGCCCTGCCCGCGGTGCTGGCAGTGGCAGAGCAAGACGGCCGCTCGGGCAAAGACCTGCTGACCGCCTACCACGTGGGCGTGGAGGTCGAGTGCAAGATTGCCGAAGCCATCAACCCGCGGCACTACCAGCACGGGTTTCACTCCACCGCGACCTGCGGGACCTTCGGCGCGGCGGCGGGGCTGGCCAACCTGTGCGGCCTGCCCACCGAGGTCGCCTGCGTCGCCCTGGGTATCGCCGGGAGCCTTTCGGCTGGACTCCGGGAGAACTTCGGGACGATGATGAAGCCCTTCCATGCGGGCCGCGCGGCGGAGAGCGGCGTCATCGCAGCCGAATTCGCCGCCCTGGGCTTCACGGCAACCCCGAATATCCTCGAGGCGCCGCGCGGGTTCTTCCGCGCCGCCGGCGGGGGGTACGACGAGGGGGCGATTCGAGGGAGGCTGGGCAGCCCCTGGACCTTCGCGAATCCTGGGGTATCGATCAAGCCGCATCCCTCGGGATCGCTGACACACCCCGGCATGACCCTCTTGCTCTCGCTCATCAAGCAACATGACATTCGACCAAACCAAGTTGAGCGCGTGAAGGTTGGCACCAACCAGAACATGCCCAATGCCCTCATCCATCACCGACCCAGGACTGAACTCCAGGCGAAGTTCAGCATGGAGTTCTGCATGGCCATCCTGCTCCTGGAGCGGAAGGCCGGGCTACCCGAGTTCACCGATGAAGTCGTCAACCGACCGGACGTGCAGGCGATGATCCAGAGGGTGGACTTCGGCGTGCACCCCGAGGCCGAGGCCGCCGGCTATGACAAGATGACGACGATCATCGAGATCACGCTCACGAGTGGGCGAGCGATTTCCGGTCGCGCCGATTTCGGCAAGGGCAGCCCGGCGAATCCGATGAGCTACGAGGAGGTGGCGGACAAGTTCCGGGGGTGTGCCACCTTCAGCCGGTGGCCGTCCGACAAGACAGAGCGGGTCATCGACACGGTCAAGCGGATCGAGGACCTTTCGAATGTGAGGGAGCTGACCGCGCTTCTCTCGCGCTAGCCCGGCCGGCCCAGGCTCGGCCGTGTGGCGAGCGCGGCGTGGTTTCCTGCTTTGAGCCGGGAGTGAGGGGCCCGAGGGGACTCATGTCGAGTTCCTCTGAGGCTTCGGGAGGAGGTGCCCGATGAGAATGCAATGGAAAGTGAGCGTGTGGGTTCTGGTCGCATTGTGCCTGACGCTCGGAATCGGAAATGTGTCCGGCGCCGCGAAGTTCCCCGAGAAGCCCATTACCCTGGTGGTCCATGCCGGGGCCGGCGGCGGCAGCGACATCTTCTCGCGCACGCTCTCGGCCACCTTCGACAAGGAGAAGCTCCTCCCCCAACCAATCGTCGTGGAGAACAAGCCAGGCGGCAGCGGCGCCATCGCCTTTGCCTACGTCGCGGGCAAGAAGAGAGACCCCTACTTCCTCCTGACGGCAGTGACCAGCTTCCTAACCACGCCCATCCTGAGGAAGTCCCAGATCACCTACAAGGAGTTCACCCCGATCGCCAATTTCGCTTTTGACGAATACATGGTGATCGTCAGGGCCGAGTCGAAGTACAAGTCCATGAAGGACATCGTGAACGACGCCAAGGCCAATCCCAAGAAGATCACCGTGGGGGGGACCCAACTGGGCTCGTCCGACTCCATCTGTGCGTATCTCATCGAGAAGGCGGCGGGGGTCCAGTTGAACTACATCGTGTTCAACAGCGGCGGGGAGGTCAATGCCGCGCTCATGGGCGGTCATATAGACATCGCCGTCGCCAACCCGGGTGAAGCCCTGGAGCTGGCGAAAGCGAACAAGGTGCGGACGCTCGGCGTCTTTTCGGAGAAGCGACTCGCCGGGGCCCCCGATGTTCCCACCTTGAAGGAACAGGGGCTCAACGCCATCTACGTGCAGAATCGGGGACTGGTGGCGCCGGAGGGCATCCCCGAGGACGCGCGCAAGGTACTGGAGGACGCCCTGCTGAAGTACACCAAGACGACGATCTTCAGGGACTATATCAAGGAGAACATGCTCAGCGAGGCTTGGATGGATGGCCCCACCTTCGGCAAGTGGATGGAAGCAGAGTATGCCCGCTACCAGGTTCTCCTGAAAGAGATGGGACTGCTGAAGTAAACCCGATGGTTGCCCGGGCGTAGCGCGCACCCCGCGCTGCGCCCGACCTCACTTGAACCCAGGCGGACCCATGCGAGAGAGGTGGATCGCGCCATGAGAAGGGCTGATCAAATCAGCGGCGTCGTCGTATTGCTGTTTTCCGTTTTGCTGATGGTGGGGTCGTGGCGTATGCCGGCTAGTGCGACGTTCGGCCCGGGGGCAGGATTCCTGCCATTCTGGCTCGGAGCGCTCCTGGCCATTCTCTCCGTTCTCCTGGTGCTCGGCGCCAGTCGGCAGGCAGTTGGCCCAGACACGAAGCTGATATTCCCCAGGGGAATGAGTCTGCTGACGCTGGGGGCAGCCATCGGAGGTCTCGCAGTGTACATCCTCCTGCTGGAAGTGCTCGGCTTCCTGGTGGGCACGGGGCTCTTGACTGCCTTTCTGCTGGGTGTTGTGGAACGGGAGAAGTGGTCTACGACCATCCTGGTGGCAATCTTGAATTCCGCCGGGCTCTACTTGGTATTCCAGGTGCTGCTGGGTGTGAACCTTCCATCCAACAGGTTCGGTTTCTAGGAGGGAGATCCGTCAGTCGCCATTCCCTCAATGCGACGAAACGCGGCGTGACATCACGGCCGCGGAACCAGATCGGTGAATTCGTTGCGAGGCGATAGCGAGGGGAGCTCATGGATATCTTCCAGAACCTTCTGATGGGGTTTCACGTGGCCCTCTCGCCCCAGAATCTCCTCTTCTGCTTCGTGGGTGTGACGTTCGGCACCCTGATCGGCGTGCTGCCGGGGATTGGGCCGGTGACGGGAGTCGCGATCCTGATTCCCATCACCTACGGCCTGAGCGCCACCACGGCGATCATCACGATGGCCGGCGTGTACTACGGAGCCATGTATGGCGGCTCCACGACGTCCATCCTGATCAATGTGCCGGGGGAGTCCGCGTCGGTGGTGACCTGCCTGGACGGTTACCAGATGGCCAGGAAGGGGCGCGCGGGTCCCGCCCTGGGCATGGCGGCCTTCGCGTCCTTCATCGCGGGAACCTTTGCCACCCTCATGCTCAACCTCATCGCCCCCCCCTTGGCCAACGTGGCCTTGTCCTTCGGCCCACCTGAGTATTTCGCCCTGACGTTCATGGGATTAACCCTGGTCACCAGTCTCTCCGGGGAATCCATGATCAAAGGGATCATGAGCGGCGTCTTCGGCGTGATCCTGGCGTGCGTGGGAATCGATGCGGTCAGCGGCGAAGAGCGGTTCACCTTCGGGAACATTTACCTGCTGGATGGACTTGGCTTCATCGGGGTAGCGGTCGGCCTTTTTGCCATGGCCGAGGTGCTCATCAACCTTGAAGACCCAATGGAGCAGGTCTTCCTGAAGACAGAACTGAAGCTGAGGAGCTTGTTTCCGAATCTTCAGGATTGGAAGGTTTCGCTCGGGCCCATCGGCCGAAGTTCCATCATTGGATTCATCATCGGGGTCCTGCCCGGGGCCGGCGCGACCATCGCCTCCTTTGTCACCTACGCGACAGAGAAGAAGCTGAGCAAGCATCCGGAGAGATTCGGCACGGGGGTCATCCAGGGGGTGGCTGCGCCAGAGGCGGCCAACAATGCCGCCGCCGGCGGGGCGATGGTCCCCCTCCTGACCTTGGGCATCCCCGGCTCCGGGACAACGGCCGTGCTGCTGGGCGCGCTCCTCATCCATGGACTGCGTCCGGGCCCCTTGCTCTTCAAAACCAACCCTGAGTTTGTGTGGGGCGTCATCGCGAGTATGTACATTGGCAACATCATGTTGCTCGTCCTGAACCTTCCGTTGGTCGGGATGTGGGCCAGCATGTTGCGCGTCCCGTACCGGATCCTCATGCCCCTCATCATCACGATCTCCGCCGTGGGAGTGTTTGCCACGGACAACAATATTTTCGACATGTGGGTCATGTTCGCGTTCGGCGTCATCGGGTACCTCATGCGGAAGCTCGACTTTCCGGCCGCACCGGCGGTGCTGGGCCTGGTGCTGGGCCCCCTGGTGGAGCGATCGCTTCGCCAGTCGCTCACCATATCGCACGGCGACCTGTCCATTTTCTTTACGCGTCCGATCTCTGCGGTGCTGACGATCTGCGCCCTGCTGTCCCTGTGTGCCCCTGTCGTTCGTGCCGTCTGGCAGTCGCGCGGGAAGTCACTGATGGAGATGAAACCCTAAGGTCGCCGCGGGGAATCGCGCGTCTCGGGGTGGAGCGGCCCCCTGCCTGATTTCCATTGAACGAGTGAGGCCCGTCCGCGCGCCCCTGAAGCCGCTCAGGGTCGTGTTTCGTCCAGCGTGATGTCGCAGATAGCAGACAGGAGGAAGGATCCATGCAAATTGCGGGGATCATCGGAGGCGCGCGCAAGGTCGTCCGCATCCTCGCGCGGGTCACGGAAGGGGAGAAGGTCCTGATCGCGGCCGACACCGACACCCCCGTGGTCGCCGAGGCGCTGGCGACGGCCGCGTTGGAGATCACCTCCGAGGTGGTGACCACGATGATGACGCCTCGGGCCGTGGATGGCGACGAGCCACCAGCCGTCGTGGCGGCGGCCCTTCTGGCCGCCGATGTGGCGCTCATACCCGTGAGCTATTCCATCAGTCACTCTACCGCCGTCCGCACCGCGCTCACGCACGGGACCCGAGTCCTGTCTCTGCCGGCCACCACCCCCGACCAGCTCGTCCGGGGAGGCGCCGAGGCGGACTTCGAGGCGGCATCGCCCACCGTGAGGAAGATGGGCGAGCTCCTGACCGCGGCCTCCGCGGCACATCTCACGACCCCGGCCGGCACCGACTGCACCTTCGACCTCCGCGGGCGCTCCGGGAACGCGCACGACTGCATCCTCGATCGACCCGGCAAGTTTTCGGCCTTTCCCAATATCGAAGCCAACATCTCTCCCGTGGATGGCACGGCTGAGGGCGTGATCGTTTTTGACGGCAGCATTCCCAATCTCCGGCTGGGCCGGTTGCGCGATCCGGTGATCTGCACCGTGCGGAAGGGAAACATTGTGAAGGTCGAGGGCGGCCACGAGGCCGACATGATCCGAAAGGTGTGGGCCGAGATGGAGGATGCGGCGGTGTACAACATCGCGCAGCTGGCGATCGGCCTGAACCCTGCCATCCCCATGCTCACCGGTGTGTGGGCCCAGGACCATGGCGCCTTTGGCACCGTACACATCGGCATCGGGACCAGCGCCAACCTCGGCGGGACAACGAAGGCGGCCTGCCACTTCGACGGCATGATGTACCGCCCGACGCTGAAACTCGACGGTCGCGCAGTCCTGGAGGGTGGAGCGTTACGAATCTAGTGTTCTGTCTCAGACGCTTGTGGCAGGCGCCGGCACTGGGTGTCCTTGGCGGTTAATCAATCTCGGATCAGGGCTGACCCGGACCGCCGAAGGTCAGATCAGGTAAGAGCATCCGGACGACGAGAGGGACGTGGACCTGGGGTGCCAGGTGGAAAGACGGTCCCGCCCCATGGGCGGGTCTTGTTTCATAGATGGGGAGGTGCCATGAAGGTCACGAGGATTCATGCGACCAGTCACCGGGTGCCGGCCCGCGTGCCCCTGCTCACGAATCCGGTCATGCGGGAGATCGTCTTCGTGCGGGTGGAGACGGACGGTGGGCTCACGGGATACGGGATGACGGGCCCGATACAGCGCTTCGCGGTTCGGGAGCTCATCAACCAGGAGATTGCTCCGCTGCTCGTGGACAAAGATCCGCTGGCGACGGAGCGCCACTGGCACGACCTGTTCACGCGGCTGAATCCACGGGCCCAGACCGGGGCCTGGTCCTCCGCCGTGAGCGCGGTGGACATCGCCCTGTGGGACCTGAAGGGCAAGCATCTCAACCAACCAGTGTGGCGGCTGCTCGGTGGATACAGCCAGACGGTGCCGGCCTACATCACCTTCGGCCTCCTGGAGTACAGCCGGGAGCAGTTGGTGGAGGTGGCGAGACACTTCGTCGCCCAGGGCCACGACAAGCTCAAGATGGTGGTGGCAATCCACGGGGCCCAGGACCCGGCGGAGGATGCGGCCCGGGTCAAGGCGGTGCGCGAGGCGGTAGGGGACGGGATCGAGCTGATGGTGGACGCCAACTACCTGTTCGCCTTCCATCATGCCCTGGACCTGTGCAAGCGGATCGAGCCGTACCACATCAAATGGTTCGAAGAGCCGGTGTACGGCAATGACGCCCGCCTGCTGGCCAACCTGCGCCGGCAGACGAGCATCCCCATCTCCGCGGGACAGAACGAGGGCCACAAGTGGCGGCACCGGGAACTGCTGGTCCACGGGGCCGTGGACATCCTCCAGCCCAACGTGGTCTACGTCGGCGGGTACACGGAGGCGGTGAAGGTGGCCGCCATGGCGCAGGCATTCAACCTGCCCATCGCCAACGGCGGGGGCTGGCCCCACCACAATGCGCACCTGATCGCGGGCGTGGCCAATGGCTGGCGCGTGGAGTTCCACGTGCCCATGTGGGTCACCGGCGAGATGATCTTCCGGGACCCGCCGAAGCCGGTGCGCGGGACGGTCACGCTCTCCGATCGCCCCGGCCTGGGCCTGGAGCCGAACGAGGACGCCCTGCGGGACACGCTGGAACGCTGACACGCCGCAGCCGCCTGCCCACGGTCCACGCCATCATCTCTGGGGCGGGGAATCCCGGGAGCGACGGGGCGATGGCGGCTTCATCCCGGGGCACTCCATCGGCCAGACCCCACGGTCGGCCCGGAACCAGGGCGAAGGCGGTGCGATAGGGAGGAAATTCTCCCTTGACAGGAGACAGGCGCTGGTAGTAAGTACGCGAGACAATGTGAAACGAAATTTCACTAGATGAAAATCCCTGCGGTTTCCCTGGCCTCACCCGGGGCCAGGGCCCGGTAGGCAGCGCCGAGAGGCGATGAAGCGGAGGGACGTATGCAAATAGACCATGGCAAATGCGTGGCGTGCGGCAATTGCATTCCCGTCTGCCCGATGGGTGCCATCTATATTGACCCGGCGGTGAACCGGGCGACCGTGAACCTGGACGAGTGTGTGGAGTGTTTCACCTGCTACCGGGGGATGAGCAAGGAGTATCTGAACCCGACCCTGGTGCGGACGATCCGGGGCTTCCTGAAGTACCTCCGGATCCGGTTCGACCCCGAACCCGATGTCTGCCCCACGGATGCCCTGACCCCCCAGGAGCTGACCTGGCCGCGTATCGTCCGCCGGGCCTTCAGTGACCCCCTGGTCCCGCACGAATCCACGGGGATCCACGGCCGCGGCACGGAAGAGGTCAAGACCAACGACGTGACCGGCCGGGTGAACGAGGGCGAGGCGGGCTTCACCATCGAGTTCGGCCGACCCGGGGTGGGGGTCCGGTTCCGGGACATCCAGAAGATGACCATGGCCCTGGCCCCGCTGCCCATCACCTTCGAGAAGAAGAATCCGGTGTTCAGCCTGATGGCCGATCCCGCCACGGGGACCATCCGGGAGGACATCCTGAACGAGAAGGTCCTCTCCGCCATCGTGGAGCTGAAGACAAGGCTCGAGCACGTGCCGCAGGTCCTCCGGATGGTGGAGGAGGTCTCCCAGGACCTGGAGACCATCGTGTCCATCGGGGTGGCCACGCGCTGCGATGGCCAGGGGGATAATGCTTTGGAGCCACTGCTCAAGCGCGAAGGGTACGAGTTCTATCGCGGCAAGACCAACCTGGGCCTGGGGCGGCGGCCGGCAGCCGTCCCCGCCTGACCTGGCCTCGACCCGCAGAGGAGAGACGCGCCATGACCAACACACTGCACCGGTTTGGGAGCCGGGACAGCCTCCGGGACGACTACATCATCTTCGCCATGGCGGCCCGGGGGATCAACGACCAGGGTGCCCCGCCGAAGCTGCAGACGTTCCTCCGCCTGGCCCTGAAGCACCATCCCATCAACGTCGGCAATGCCGTCAAGGGGGGGATCTTCCGGGCCTCCAAGGCACTTACCCCGCTGGCGCACTGGCGCCGCCGGGAGTTCATTGCTCCCGAGGAGGTCGTCGAGAGCATTGACACCTGCACCACGGTCTCCGCGGTCTTCGACGACCCCGCGAACCTGGAGGCCTTCTTGACCGAACTGAAGGCGGCCGACCTGGGCGTCTCCATCAACATCGCCGCCCTCACGGATGAGGCCCGGACCTGCTGCCAGCGGGCCGGGATCACCCGCCACAGCGTCGAGTACTCGCTAGGATTCCACGGCGACCTGAACCGATTGCCGGACCGCCACGTCCTGGAACTCTCCACCATGTGCGGCCACGGGATGGTCGCCCACAACCTGACCAAGAAGATGCTGGACTGGGTCAAGGAAGGGCGCCGCGATCCCCGGCAAGCCGCCACCTACCTCGCCAAATTCTGCACCTGCGGCATTTACAATACGACCCGGGCCATCCGTATCCTGGAGGAGGCCCGGGTGGGGAAATAGCCCCGCCGTCGCTGCCCGGCGCCTCGTCCCCGGCTGGAGTAGGCAGCCGGGGAAGCCGGGGTATGCCAGGGCGGGGGCCGCAGGGGGCGCGGGCTCAAACCCTGGCAGCCAGAGGAGGGGGAACAATGCGAGTGCGGAGGAGTGTGGGCGGAGGAGTGTGGTTCGGGATCCTGGCGATCATGGTCCCGCTCCTGGTGGGGGCCACGGGGGAAGCCGCCTGGGCAGCCGCCACCGTCATCCGGCTCGGCCACGTGGCATTCCCGAATTCTCTCTTCGACATCGTGGCCACGAAGTACGCCAAGGAGGTGAACGAGGCCCTGAAGGGCCGGGTGGAGATGAGGGTCTTCTCCTCGAGCCAGCTCGGGACCGATGAACAGATGATCAAGGGCGTCAAGGTCGGTGCCCCCGAGATGTTCATCCCGTCCACCATCATGAGCACGGTGGAGCAGAAGTACGGCGTCTTCGAGATGCCATACATCATCGTCAACCGGGCCCACATGAAGAAGGTGGCGGAGAACCCGCAGGTCCAGAATGCCCTCTTTGACGGGCTCCCGGCCAAGGGGGTGCGGGTCCTGGGGGTCTGGGAGAACGGCTTCCGCCACATCACCAACAACGTCCGGCCCATCGTGAAACCCGAGGACCTGAAGGGGATCAAGCTGCGGGTGCCCGGCGGCGTCTGGCGGGTCAAGATGTTCAAGGCCTACGGGGCCAACCCGTCGCCCATGCCCTTCGCCGAGGTGTACTCCGGCCTCCAGTCCGGCGTCATGGACGGGCAGGAGAACCCCTTCCCCCAGATCTGGTCCGCCAAGTTCCACGAGGTCCAGAAATACCTCTCGCTCACCGGTCACGTCTATTCCCCCGCCTACGTCTTAGTGGGGGAGGAGTTCTGGCAGAAGCTCCCCAAGGATGTCCAGGCGACCATAGCCAAGATCACCTGGGAGATGGGCGATTTCGCCCGGGCGGAGGGCGAGCGCCTGGATAAAGAACTGATGGGAAAGCTGGCCCCCCCGATGAAGGCCAACGAGGTAGACAAAGAGGCCTTCATCAAGGCGTCAGCGGCCATCTACGAAGAATTCGGCGCGCAGGTCCCCGGCGGGGTGGAGTTGATCAAGCTGTTCCAGTCGCTTCGGTAGCTGTGCGGTCTGGGGTCCCTGGTGCGACCCGCGAGCGGGTTGGCCGGGGGCCCCTTTTTCTCGATTCCTGACCGCTGGGAAAGACCAATGGAGCGACCGCTTCGGCGATTGATTGAGCTCATGGACTGGTGGGCGGCCTTCCTCCTCGCCCTGATGGTGGTGGTGGTCTCGCTGGGGGTCTTCTTCCGATACGTCCTGAATGCCTCCCTCGTCTGGTACGACGAGTTCGCGTCGTACCTCCTCGTCTGGTTGACCTTCTACGGGATCGTTGTTGCCTCCTACCGACAGCGGCACATCGGATTCGAGATGGTTGTGAACCGCCTCCCATCCGAGACCCGGAGGGTCGTGGACTTCGTCGGCGAGACCTGCGTCCTCGGATTCCAGGTGGTGCTGTGCTTTTACGGCTGGGTCCTCACCAGAAAAATGGGGGATGAAACCGCTGTCTCCCTCGAGTGGGTCAAGATGGGCTGGGTCTACAGCGTCCTCCCGATCACGGGCGGGTTCATGCTCCTCATCAGCCTCATGCGGCTCTACCGCATCGTGTCCGGGACGGAAGGCCAGCGGGAAGGAGGAGAGGCGTGGAGTGGCTCATCCTCGGAATAGTGGTCCTCCTGACGGTCATCAACGTCCCCATCGGATTCGGCCTCACGATTACGACCATCATCGTCACTCTCTGGAAGGGGACGACAGCTCTCTCCATCGTTCCCCTGAACCTCTTTTCCGGGGCCTCCAGCTTTCCCCTGCTGGCCATCCCCCTCTTCATTCTGGCCGGGGGCCTCATGGAGACCTCGGGGATCTCCCTCCGCCTCGTGAACGTGGCCAACAGCCTGGTGGGGTTCATCCGGGGAGGGCTGGCCATGGTCACGGTGGTTGCGACCATGATCCAGAGCGAGATCTCCGGCTCGTCCGTGGCCGATGCGGCCGCCATCGGCAAGGTCGTGATCCCGGCCATGGAGAAGCGGGGCTATCCCCGGGCGCTGAGCGCAGCGATTGTGTCGAATGCGGCCTCGGCCGCCATCCTCATTCCCCCGTCCATTCCCATGATCATCTATGCCTGGATGGCGGAGACGTCGGTTGCCAAGCTTTTCTTCGCCGGGTTCCTCCCGGGCGGGCTGGCCGGTGGCGCGATGATGGCGCTCAGCTACTATTACGCCCGGAAGTACAACCTCCCCGTGGAGCAGAAGTTCTCCCTACGCCAGGTTGGGAGATCCACACTGCATGCCTTCTGGGCGCTGTCGATCCCTATCGTGATCTGGGGCGGCATCTTCCTCGGCATCGCCACCGCCACCGAGGTCGCGGCCCTGGCGGTGCTGGCCGCGTTCGCCATTGGAGTCTTCATATACCGGGAGCTGCCGACACGGGAAGTCCTCCGCATCCTGAAGGATTCGGCCGGACAGACGGCAGTGGTCATGCTCATCGTGGCCTCCTCGGCGGTGCTCGGCTGGTACCTCACCAGCGAGCAGATCCCGCAGAAGTTCGCCCGGTTGATCCTGGAGACCACTTCCAACAAGTACCTGATCCTGTTCTTCCTGAACATCTTCTTCTTCGTCGCGGGGATGTTCCTCCACAGCGCCGCGGCCATCATCCTCATCGTCCCGATCGTGATGCCCCTCATCCGCCAGATCGGTGTGGACCCGATCCATTTCGGGATCATCGTGACTATCAACCTCGGCGTGGGGCAGCAGACTCCGCCGGTGGCGACAGTCCTGTTCACGGTCGCCGCCATCGCCAGGCTGCCCTTCTGGAAGGTCTTCGAGGCGGGGTGGCCCTTTACCCTGGTGCTGGCCCTGGTGACCCTCCTGGTGACCTACGTCCCGTGGATCAGCATGGGCCCGGTCAACCTGATCACCTGGCGCTAGGACACAGCCCCCTGACTGTCACCCCGCCGCTTCCGCTCCGGCCGGCGGTGCCGCGTCGGCTGCAGTGCGTGCCACCTTGCTGTTGCCCCTGCGTTTCCCTGCTTGCCCTTTCCACGAATCTCCGGATAGCATAGCGTGACCACCCTGGGCGCTTCCGGGGCCGTCCGGTCGTTTCGAGGGGAGGAGCCCGCCATGCCGGTGCCACGTCCCGTCGTGACCCGCCAGGCAGTCGAGGCCTGGCGCGACCGAGCGTTCCGCCGCCTGCCCCATCTGAAGGTCCGCGGGGAGAAGAGCGCCCTCCGGTTCGTCAACGATGTCGGCTTCTGCTTCACCCTGAGCGACTTCGGGCTGCCCGTGGCCAGCCTCTACGTGGCCGTCTGCGGGCGTCGCCATCCCCCTTGGCCAAAGCACACTCACCACGATCCCGAGATCGGCCTGACCTGGGACCTGAAGGACCGCCTGCCGGTCAAGCGCCTGACCTATTACGGCAAGCTGGTCAAGGGAAAGCCGACGCTGGTGTCGCTCGGATTGCTGCCGGCGTTCTGCGCGCTCATCCGCGACGGGAAGGGCAGCGGCGACTACATCGTGGACTATCGCCAGGGCCGAATGAGCCGCGCGGCCGTCGCCATCCTGGAGGCCCTGCACGACGCAAGCCCCCTGGCCACACCGGACCTGCGCAAGGCCGTCATGATGCGCGACCCGGACCGGGGGGCCGAGTTCGACCGGGCCATGGCCGAGCTCCAGCGCGGTCTCTGGATCGTCAAGGTGGAAGAGGTGTACGATCCCGATTTCTATTACCGCTGGGACCTGCTGGACAACTGGTTGCCGGGACCGGTCGAGGCGTCCCTGGACCTTCCGCGGGGCGAGGCGGTGCGGCAACTCGTGGCGGCCTACCTCCGGAGCGCGGCCGCGTCCCAGCCCCGGTTTCTGGCAGGCCTGTTTAGCGTGAAGATGGAGGAGGTCGAGTCGGCGCTTCGATCGCTGGAGGCGGGGGGACAGATCCGGCGAGACCAGCGCATCAAGGGGCTGCCGGGAGCGTGGGTGGTGTGGGGCAATGCAACCGCAAATGAACGCAAATGAACGCAAATGGATCACGGGCAATGTCCAGAGGGTTCGGACGAACGGTTCGGCGGAAGGCGGAGGGAGCATGGAGGACTTGGTGATCTCCATCACGCTCGAGGCGGCGGAACTGCTGGAGCACTTCCAGTGGAAGAGCCCCGGGGAGTATGATGACTTCCTCCCGGAATAGTCGTGCCTGGCGCCGGGCGATCGGCCTGTCAATCGTCCTGGTGGTGGCCTGCGGCCGCGAGGTCCCCCTGGAGGTCCGGGTGGAGCAGTTACTCACGAAGCAGGACTACGGCCAGGCCCTGGATCTCCTCGCCCGGGAACTCCGGAAGCGGCCGGAGGCCTGGACGGTCCACGACCTCCGCGTCCGGGTGCTCCTGGCGGCAGGGCAGGCGGACGAGGCCCTGCGGGCCTATGCCGAGCGTTACCGCAGTGCCGGCCCCGACGCTCCTGCCTTGTTCCGGCAGGTCGCCATCGCCCTGGTGCAAGAGGGGCTGGCGAGCCGGGATGGCCTCTTGCGGGCTCGCGCCGCCGCGGCGCTGGCCGCCCTGGCCTCTCCCGACCTCTTGCCCGTCCACCGGCGCGCGCTGGCGCATCCGGATGCGTCGGTGCAGGCGCTGGCGGTGCGCGGCCTCGCCAGCGTGTCCGGCGAAGAGGCGGGGCGGCTCATGCGAGAGGCCCTGGGGGATCCCCAGGCGGAGGTGCGCGCCGCCGCAGCCGCAGCCCTCACGGGTCGGAACGATGCGGAGACACGAGCGGCGCTGGCGCAGGCGCTTCACGATCCCGTCCAGGGGGTTCGGCTGCGGGCGGCCGCCGCATTGGCCCGGCAGGGGCAGCCGGAGGCTTTCACGCTGCTGACCCGATTCGTGCGGGATCCCGACGATTCCCTCCGGATGCAGGCGCTGGAGGCCCTGGGTCATCTGGGAAATCCGGACGTCGCGCCTGCCCTCCGCCCGGCGCTTCAGGATTCGAACCCGTACGTCCGGATCTATGCGGCCGAGGCCCTGGCCCGATTGGGCGAGCCGCTGGGGCGCGAGGTGTTGCGCCAGGTCCTCCGGCACCCCAGCCGTTCGGTGGCCATGTACGCGGCCGAGGCCCTCTCCAACCTCGGCGATGCGTCCGGTGCCCCGCGCCTGGTGGAGGCCCTGGGACCCGGACAGGATCTCTCGGCACGCCTGTACGCCGCCTGGACGCTGGCGCGATTGGGCGATCATCGCGGGAAGCCGATCCTGGACGAGCTGCTCCAGCACGACGAGGTGCAGGTCCGCATGCAGGCCACCTGGACGCTGGGCCAGATGGGGGACGGCGTGGGGGTCGGCTCGCTCCGGCGGGCGCTGACGGATGAGGCCAGGCCGGTGCGCCTGCAGGCCGCGTGGGCGCTGGCCACGAAGCTCGGCGGGCAGAGGCCCAGGGGATAGACAGGGGCAACTGGGCCCAGTGCCTGGAAGCTGGAAATTGGAAACTGGAAGCTGGTGGGTTCGAGATCGGCCAGTTTCCGATTTCCATCTTCCAGTTTCCTATTGGGGGATGACATGGACCTGATCGCGATCAAGGTGACGGCCGCATCCGTCGCCATGGTTCTGGCCGTACTGCAAGCGCTCATCATGGCCCAGCTCTACGGCAAAGCCAAAATCTTCTCCCTGTCCTCGGAAGCCCTTGCCGTCTGGCACCGGCGACAGGGCGACGTGATCCTGGCGCTGTTCCTATTCGTGGCCTACCAGTGCGTCACCAAGGCCTCCATCGACTGGGATGACTGGCGGCCCGTGGCCCACGCCGTCTTCGCCTTCATCGCTGTCATTCTTGTCGTGGGGAAACTGTTGATGGTGCAGGCCTTCCCCCGGGCCATGCGTTTCGTCACGGCGGTGGGGATCACCCTCTTCGTTTCGGCCATGGGGGCGACCGGCACGACCGTGTTCTGGTATCTCTACATGTGGCTGGCCCGGGGCATCCGCCCGAGCTATTGATGCGATTTCGAATGTCGAATGTCGAATGTGGAGAGAGGTTCTGAGATTCAGCGTTGTGTGCGTGTTTCTCGCGCGCCTCTGAGCCGAACGCGCGAAGTCTGGAGCAGAGTCTGGCCGGCAGCATCCCGGATGTGATGGAACGCGATTGGTAGCCGTCCTTCCGAAATTTGTCTGACGCCTGAGAGCATGTGGGAATTTACGCTTGACACTCTCGCGAGGTCAGTGATAGTGTCCCCCGGTCTTCAACCAAAGTGCCCCCTGGTTCCCTTACCGGTTTCACGTTGATCTCCCGTCGTTCTCTCGTGGGGAGCGCTGTTGTCCGCGTAGCCAGGGGGTGAGCGGTCTCTTTCGGCGATCTGTCCCGGCGCGCAAGGAGGCAGTGATGGCCAAGCGATTCTACACGGTCCTCATCCTGCCGGACGCGACCTCACCGGCGCGAAAGTTCCACATCACCAAGCCCATCGTCACCGGGGTCTCTTCCGTCGTGGCGGTTTCCGTCCTCGCCTTCGGCTTCTTCCTGTACCAGTACGTGAACCTGAACGTCCGTATGCTGGAGCTGAAACAGCTCCGCCAGGAGGCGGGAGATCGTGAACTCCTGACGGCCAAGGTCGGCCAGCTCGAGGGGGAGTTGTTGCGGCTGCGCGACCTGGATCGCAAGCTGCGGGTGGTCGCCGGACTCGACCCGGGGGACGACCAGGGGAGGCTGGCGCAGGGTGGGGCCGAGACGCTGAGCCGCACCGCGCTCCTGGATGCGGTGCGGAAGGGGACCGGTCGCCTGGCGGAGTGGGTGAATCGCGACCTCGAAGTGTTGGGGCAGGAGATCACCTCCCGGGAGCGGAGCTTTCGCGAGCTGAAGACCCTGCTGGAGGAGAAGCGGTCGACCCTGGCCTCGACTCCGACCATCTGGCCGGTCAAGGGTCTGGTCACGGCCGGGTATGGCTACCGGCAATCGCCTTTCACGGGACAGCGGGAAATGCACGAGGGGCTGGATGTCGCCGCCCCCCATGGGAGTCCCATCCTGGCCACGGCCGACGGCGTCGTCTCCTTCTCGGGGCCCCTGGCCGCCTTCGGGAACGTGGTCTTCATCAACCACGGACACGGCTTCACGACCTTCTACGCGCACAACAGCAGCAACCGGGTGAAGGAAGGGCAGCAGGTCAAGCGTAGAGAGGTCATCGCCTACGTGGGAACCTCGGGCCGGACCACCGGGCCGCACGTCCATTACGAGGTCCAGGTGAACGGGACCACGGTGAACCCGTTGAAGTACATCGTGGATCCGTCGGGCGGGAAGTTCGCCAGCGAGGGGGAATCCGGCGGCCAGTCATAGGCATTCTGCGATCGGGATCTGTGCAAGAGCCCCGGGATCGTTCCCCGGGGCTTCTTTTTTTCGGCCGCTCGGTCTTCCCCGCACCCCCCGCCGCGTCCCCCGACAAGGGCCGGGAAGGGCCGCGGCTTCCTCCGGTGTGACGCCGGGAGTGCGGATTCGGGCCCGCTGGTGGGATTTCGGCTCCGGGAATTGGATTGCTGCCTCCCGGTTTGTCTGTTACCATACGCCGTCTGCATGTGGTCGGTTTGGAGGGATGGTTCGTCGCCGATGTTCAAACACCTGATCCAGAAGATCGTGGGCACCAAGAACGAGCGGGAGCTGACGCGCCTCCGCCCGAGGGTCCAGGCCATCAGTGCCCTCGAGCCCGAGATGCAGCGCCTGAGCGACGCGGACTTCCGGGCCAAAACGGCCGCCTTGCGGGAACGCGTGGCCCAGGCTGCCGGCGGCAACGGGGACATCCAGGCCGTCCTGGAGGAGATCCTCCCCGAGGCGTTCGCCGTCTGCCGTGAGGCCGCCCGGCGCGTTCTCAACATGCGCCACTTCGACGTCCAGCTCATCGGCGGTATGGTGCTGCACGAGGGGAAGATCGCCGAGATGGCCACGGGCGAGGGCAAGACCCTGGTGGCCACCCTGCCGGTGTACCTGAACGCCCTGACGGGCAAGGGCGTCCACCTCGTCACGGTCAACGACTACCTGGCCAAGCGGGACACCCAGTGGATGGGCCCCATCTATCACGCGCTGGGGCTCTCCGTGGGGGTCCTCCAGCACGAGGCCTCCTCCCTGTTCGATCCGACGGTGCGCGCGTCTGACATGCGGGTGGCGAACCTCCGTCCCTGCTCCCGCCAGGAGGCCTACCGGGCCGATGTCACCTACGGGACCAACAGCGAGTTCGGATTCGATTACCTCCGCGACAACATGAAATTCTCGGCCGCGGAGTTCGTCCAGCGCGAGATGCACTACGCCATCGTGGACGAGGTGGACAACATCCTGATCGACGAGGCCCGGACCCCGCTCATCATCTCCGGGCCCTCGGAGGAGTCCACCGACAAGTACTACACCATTGACCGGATCATCCCCCGCCTGAAGCGGGCGGCCACCATCACCAGCGGAAAGCTGCACGAGATCGAGGCCACCGCCACCGGCGACTACATCGTGGACGAGAAGGCGCGGACCGTGGCGCTGACCGAGACCGGCGTCCTCACGGTGGAGAAGCTGCTGGGGGTGAAGAACCTGTACGAGCCGGCCAACATCGACATCGTGCACCACGTCCAGCAGGCCCTGCGGGCCCACACCCTGTACAGGCGGGACGTGGACTACGTGGTGAAGGAGGGCGAGGTCATCATCGTGGACGAATTCACCGGCCGCCTGATGCCCGGACGCCGGTGGAGCGATGGGCTGCACCAGGCGGTGGAAGCCAGGGAGAAGGTCAAGATCGAGCGGGAGAACCAGACGCTGGCCTCCATCACGATCCAGAACTACTTCCGGATGTACGCCAAGCTGGCGGGCATGACCGGCACGGCCGACACCGAGGCGGCGGAGTTCGCCCAGATCTACAACCTGGACGTGGTGGTCGTTCCCACCAACCAACCGTTGGTCCGGCAGAACCACAACGACGTGGTCTACAAGACGCAGCGGGAGAAGCTGAACGCCGTCGTCGAAGAGATCGCGGAGCTGTACAAGATCGGTCGCCCCGTCTTGGTGGGCACCACCTCCATCGAGAAGTCCGAGGCGGTCTCCGCGCTGCTCAAGCGCCGCGGGATCCCCCACCAGATCTTGAACGCCAAACCGATGTACGCCGAGCATGAGGCGGAGGTGGTGGCCCAGGCCGGGCGCCTCAAGGCGATGACCATCTCGACCAACATGGCCGGCCGCGGGACGGACATCCTGCTGGGGGGCACCCCGAAGTTCATGGCGACCGACTTGGTGCGCCGGGGAGAGGTGAGCCGGGACGGCCTGGACCCGGCCGAGTACGAGAGGGTCCTGGCCGAGGTGCGGGACATGCAGCGCTACGGCTTGCTGGAGACCGACGACCCGGAGAGCTACGCCGCGGCGCTGGCGCGCGTGCGCAAGCAAACCGAGGCCGAGCACCAGAACGTGGTCGAGCTGGGGGGTCTCCACATCCTGGCGACTGAGCGGCACGAGGCGCGGCGCATTGATAACCAGCTTCGCGGACGCGCCGGCCGGCAGGGCGATCCGGGATCGTCCCGGTTCTACCTGTCGCTGGAGGACGACCTCCTGCGCCTCTTCGCCCAGGAGCGCATCGCCAAGATCATGGACAAGCTGGGCATGGAGGAGGGGGAGCCCATCGAGCACCCCTGGGTGACCCGCGCCATCGAGACGGCCCAGAAGCGGGTGGAGGCCCACAACTTCGAGATCCGCAAGCACCTCCTCGAGTACGACGATGTGATGAACACCCAGCGCAAGATCATCTACGGCGAGCGCCGGCAACTCCTGGAGGGAGAGGACATCCGGGAGGTCGTCGAGGGGATGCTGGAGGAGGTCCTGGACGGGATCCTGGACCTGTACACCAACGAGGAGACCTATCCGGAGGAGTGGGACATGGTCGGCCTGGCGGAGGCGGTCAAGCGCCAGTTCGACCTTCAAGTTTCCTGGACCACGGAGGAGATCGAGGGCCTCACGCGCGTCCTCCTCAAGGACGACCTGCTCCAGAAGACCCAGGGCGCCTACCGGGCCAAGGAGGCGCAGGTCAGCACCGACATGATGCGCTACCTCGAGCGCATGATCCTGCTCCAGGTGGTGGACTCGCAGTGGAAGGACCACCTGCTGGCCATGGATCACCTGAAGGAGGGGATCGGCCTGCGGGGGTACGGCCAGAAGGATCCGCTCATTGAGTACAAGCGCGAGGGCTTCGAGATGTTCGAGGCCATGGAGGCCCGGATCGCCAAGGACGCCCTCGAGTACCTGATGAAGGTCCAGGTGGCCGTGGAGCCCGAACGGATCGCCCAGGCCGCCGACCTGTCGGGACTGCCCCTGACGCCGCTCCGGACTCCTTCGGAGCGGCGTCGCGAGCGCGAGGCCACCCCCAGCCGGAGCCTGCGGCTGGCCGCCGCGCCTGCTGTCGCAGCACCCCGGGCCAAGGTCGGCCGGAACGAGCCCTGCCCCTGCGGCAGCGGCAAGAAGTACAAGAAGTGCTGTGGCCAGTGACGGGTGCAGCGCGAGGAGCGGGAGCTGAACGTCCCGCGACTGTTCGCGGTTGAGCGGGGGAGACGGGTGATCCAGGGTCTCACCGCACCTACATCGCCGCCATCGGAATCGCCTGCGGGGGGAACGGATCGTTCCCCCCGTTTCATTTTTGCCGGGGACGCATCCCCGGTTCTCCGGGTTCCTTGGGCCAGCCCGACACTGCACGCTGTCATCGTCTTCGCCATCGCCTTCCTGATTCGCCTCCTGTTCCTCCGCGAGATGGCCCCCCATCCACTGCTGGACATCAACCTGGTCCGCGGCACGGACATGGAGCACTACATCCAGTGGGGCCGGCGGATTGCCGAGGGCGACTGGCTGGGGCGCGGCGAGGGGGCCTTCTATCAGGCGCCGGGCTTCCCCTACTTCCTGGGCCTGATGTTCTCCGTCTTCGGCCCAACGGTGCTGCCGGTTATGGTGGCGCAGACGGTGCTGGGTAGCCTCTCGGCCGTCCTGGTGTACTGGATCGGGCGCCTGCTGTTCACCCCTGCGGTCGGCCTCGTGGCGGGGCTGATGGCCGGGGCCTACAGCCTCCTGGTCTTCTTCGGCGTCATCCTGCACAGCACCACGCTGGAAGTCTTCCTCACCTGCCTGGCGCTCCTCACCCTGGTGCAGGCGTCCCGGCGCGGGGGCGGCTGGTGGCTCTGGGCGGGAGGCACGATGGCCCTGGCCGCGCTGGTCCGGCCGAACTTCTTGGTCGTCCCGCCCTTCGTCATCGCCGCCATCCTCCTCCGGGGACGGGGGCAGCCGGCCAGGTCCCTGGTCAAGGCCGCGGGCCTGTTCCTGGCGGGATTCGTCCTGGTCATCGCCCCCGTGACGGTCCGGAACCTCGTCATCGGGAAGGCCTTCGTGATCCTCAGCTCGAGCGGCCCAGAGACGTTCCGCATCGCCAACAGCTACGACTCCCCGCCGCTGAACTTCCGGTATCCCACGCTGCCCCAGATGCCGCTCACCTCGTGGGTGTTCTGGCGGCACCAGATCGTGAAGGGGATCCTGTTCTGGTGGGGGTTCGAGGTGCCGCAGAACGTCAACTACTATCTGTTCCGGACCATGTCGCGGGTCCTGCAGTGGCCGCTCGTCGCCTATTGGGTTATGGTCCCCCTGGCGGCGGCGGGCCTCGTGGCGGCACGCGATCGCTGGCGCGAGATGCTCCCCGTCCTGCTCTTTGGCCTGGGCTACTATCTCTCCGTAGTGGCGTTCCACATCGTCGGACGCTTCCGGCTGCCGCTGGTTCCGCTGCTGCTGCCCTTCGCGGCCTACGCCGTGGCGCTCGCCTGGAGGGTGGCACGGGACCGTCAATGGGTGCGAATGGCGCCCGGGGTCATGGGCGTTCTCACGCTGATGCTGCTGGTCCGGCCCTGGGGCTTTCCGCTGATCTATCCCGTGGATCACGCGAACTACGGATATATCCTGGCCAACCGGGGGGACCTGGCGGACGCCCTGCGCGAGCTGGATTTCGCGGTGAGTGGCCTGCCCGAGCATCCCAACTTCAACTATGACATGGGCAGGATGCTGCTCCTCCTGAATCGACCCGCGGAGGCCCTGACGCGGTTCGAGCGGGAGATGCAGATCTCCCCGCGGAATCCGGAGGTGTTCCGTCGTGCGGGGCTCGTGGCGGCCCGGCGCGTTGGCGATCCGGCGCGGGCCGTCCGGTACCTGGAGCAGTATCTGGTCCTGGCGCCGGACGGGCCCGGGGCCGAGGAGGTCCGCGGGGAACTGGCGGCGATTCGCCGGGGGCGAGGAGCGGATCGCTAACCCGGAGTATTCACGAATGCCCACAGACACCCTCACCGGGTACCCCCTGGGTGCCCTCTCCCATCGAGGGAGAGGGACAGGGTGAGGGGGCAGCCCAGAGGCACGAAGCGAGTTCACGAATAGTTCGCGCCAAGGGGAGAGATCACATGGCCGAGGCGACGCGAGGAGGAGGCATGTTGACGGTTGCGGGCATTCAACTGGCGTGCGGGGCGGACCGGGAGGAGAATTTCGGCAGGGCCCTGGATCTCGCGCGGATCGCGGTCGAGCGGGGGGCCAGGATCGTCTGTTTCGCCGAGTGCTTCGCCTGGCCCTGGTTCCCGCGCAAGGCGGTGGAGGAGAACCGCAAGCTGGCAGAACCCATCCCCGGTCCCCTGACGCGTTCCTTGCAACTCCTGGCCGAGCAGACGCAGGCGGTCCTCATCGCGCCCGTCTTCGAGTCAGGGGACGACGCCGCCCAGTACAACACCAGCGTGGTGATCGACGCGGACGGCGCCATCCTCGGCGTCTACCGGAAGAATCACATCCCCGATCTTCCCAACTACCAGGAGCGGTTCTATTTCCGGCCGGGGAACCTGGGTTTCCCGGTCTTCCGGACGCGCTACGCGACCATCGGCGTGCAGACCTGCTGGGACAACTTCTTCCCGGAGGGGGCGCGGGCGCTTGCGCTGAAGGGCGCCCAGATCATCTTCTGCCCGACGGCCTGCTCGACCATGAGCGGTGGCCCCAAGTGGGAGCGGGCCATCATCGGCCACGCGGTCTACAATTCCCTCTATGTGGTTCGCGTGAACCGGGTCGGCACCGAGGGGTCCATGACCTTTTACGGGAAGAGTTTCTGCGTGGATCCCAACGGGGACTTCGTCACCGAGCCGACGGGGGCCGACGAGGGGGTGGTGCTGGCCGACCTGGACCTGGACCGGATCAAGCTCGTCCGGGACGACTGGACCTTCTTCCCCGACCGGCGGCCGGGAATCTATAAAGACTTGGTGTAAGACCTCCCGCTATCATCTGCCTAATGGCCAACCGCAAGCGCGGCAAGTGGGGCAAGGGTCATCCGCAAGCCTTGGTCAGGCCGCGGCCGTTTGGACAGCGAACGGCAGCTTGCTGAGGGTCAGTTCCTTCAGTGCCACCTTCTGGCTGGCGTTGTCGATGTCGATGCCCACCAGCTTGCCATCTTCATCGTAATCTAGGACGATCCCCTCGGAAATCTCGCGGCTCTCCTTACTGGGTTTCTCCGACAGGTCAATGTAGAGGGAGTCGGTGTCCGGATAGTAGCTGAGCTTCATGGCTTGAATCCTCGGTCAGGGGAAGCGTTGTGAATCGTGATCTTGTCCTCTAACGTGACCACCCTCAGCACGCGGCCCTCAAGCTCTTCTTGACTCTTGCATAGCTAATGGAATGCCACTCCACCACTTGCCTCCTCACCCTCCTCTCCACCGCGACGGGGGAGAGGATTGAGGTGAGGGGGGCAGACGCGGCTGCTCAGTTAGCGCCCTTGTGCTTGAGCAGGGCTGGCTAGCTCTACCGCTTCCCGAATGGCTTCCTTCGTAATGCTATCGTTCCATTCCTCGACGATAGTTTCCCAGGCCATGCCGCTTGCCACCTGCTCAAGGACATCCGAGACTAGAACCCTGGTGCCGCGAAATACCGGCTTGCCGTGACAGATCTTTGGATCGCTCACGATATGCCGGCCCATCACTTGCGCCCTCTGCACTTGTCTGCTCATCCTCATGCTCCACCGTGTGCGTCGCCCTGGATCATAACCTGAACCTGCCCTCCTTGCCGCTCCCGACGCGTGGAGGGCTGCGGCCGCTTCTCGGGCATCGCCCGAAACGCAACTGCCGTTTTTCATTCATGGTCGACTTGTTTGTGTCCGGCTAACGGATTGGCGCTCACCCGCGGCGCCGCTTCACGACCGTTCAAACCAGCACAGTCCTGCTGCGGCGCCGACGGGTGCAGCGCCTGTTAGGCCGGGCTCCGGTTCCCCGGCGCATCCCGCCCTTCTGCTCAATGACTGCCGCGATCAACGGTTTTACATAGCTCGAAATACTCCCTCAGCGGGACAAGCCGCCTGCCGTCCCCGAGCAGAGCGAGTCGGATTTGCAGCACCCGCTCGCGCATCCACCCGAACTCCTTCACTAGTTCACTGGTCGGTCGATTGTCGAACGAAGGATCGGAAACCTTGTACTCTCCATTGCCGAAAGACACCGGTCTGGTGAACGGATCGGCGAACAGGTACGCCTTGTCCGCAAGGTCTTCGCCGTATTCCCACACCACGCGGTGCAAGTACGACGGCCCCATCACGAAGATCGCATCTGCCTCCGCACACAAGTCCCGGGAGAGCTTCAACGGCCGGTGTGCGCTCGCGTCAATACCCCACTCTCGGAGCATCCGTTCCGCTCGATCATTGATACGCTCTCCCGCCTCCAACCCAGCCGAGAGCGCCGGAGCCTTGTTGCACAGATGTCGATAGAGGTAGCGGGCCAGAACAGAGCGGCAGCAGTTCGCGTGGCAGACGAACAGAGGACAGCCATGACCCGTTCTCATGATTCGTACCGCACGGCCTAGCTAGAAGTAGACAGACCTGTCTATTTCCTTTAGGGCTGCAGGGTGCTGCAGCCTATTTGGCTGCGCCTGGCCATCGGTTCTGAGGGTATCCCCTTGACGGCAAAGGCCCCGGCCTTGCGGGAGGGGCATTGGACCTCGCCGGGTTAGGCTGCGAGGCCTTGCAGTCTATTTCTGCCAAGGGTGAGGAGGCACTGACCGGTGGGTCAAGCGTGCTCGGGACACCAGCGTGAGCCCGGTCTTCGTTGTGGTGGCGGCAGGTGGTAAGGCGGACGCAGTCGGAGGTTTTAGACTTCGGCTGCCCGAGAGGCGGGCCTCCCCTCCGATTGTCCTCCCCGTGCTTCACGCCGGGAATCCTACGCTGAAGGCACCGGGCGAATCAAGGGCAATCTGCCGGGCGGTCCGGCATGGCGGCTTGTCGGTCCCCGGTGGCGGGCAGAGCAAAGAAAAACGGGGACACCGCTCACGCGGCGCCCCCGTTCTGCCTTCTGCTTACTGCCTTCTGCCGTCTACCGCGGGAACACCTCCCTGATCTCGCTGTTGGCCTTCTGCCCGGCATCCACCAGCCAGGTCACCTCGTTGCCGCAGGCCATGAACCGCATGCCCTTCTGGATCCACTGCTTCGCGCCCGCCACGTCAAAGGTGTGAACGCCGCACGGCACGTTGACCCGCCGACAGGTCTCCAGCGCCCGCTCGATGTACTTCACGACCTCGGGGGCCGATGGATCACCGGGGAGGCCCAGGGTCTGGGAAAGGTCGTTGGGCCCGATGAAGGCGGCGTCTACACCTGGCACGGAGATCAACTGGTCCAAGTTCTCGACGGCCTTGGCCGACTCGATCTGGAGGACGATCATGGTCTCCTGGTTGAGCCGGGCCGTCAGCTCTGCGCCCTTGTAGCGCCCCCAGGAAGTGTGGACGTTTCGCGTGGCCATCCCCCGCTGGCCCAGGGGGTGATACTTGGTGGCGTGGATGATGGCCTCGACCTCGGCCTTGGTTTCCGTCTGCGGACACAGCAGCCCGGTGGCGCCGAGGTCCAGGGTCTGGTACAGGCGCTGGGGCTCGTGGATGCTGGGCACCCGCACGATCGTCGGCAGATTCACGCCTCGCGCGGCGATGCAGAAGTCCGCCAGGCTCTCCGGGGAGAAGCTGCCGTGCTCGCAGTCCACGAAGACGTAATCCCAGCCGGCGTTCTTCATCATCACGGCCACCGCCGGCAGCCGGAGGTGCGAGATCATGGTCCCGCAGACGACGCCGCCGGCCTTCAGGGTTTTCTTCAGGGGATTCTCCAGGATCATGGCATCCTCCATCTGAGAGTCGAGAGCCGAGTGCCGAGAGCCGCGAGCCGACTTGCCTCGTGCCGCCCCCGCTCCGGACCGCGCAGCGGGGCGGAGGGAGCGGAGCGGGGGGGCCGAGCGCCGAGAATTGAGAGCCGAGAGCCGAGAGCCGAGAATGACAAGAAAACCGGGTCCGGCATCACGTTTCACGTTTTACGTTTCACGGTTGAGGGTAGCGCATCGAAGCCGGAAGGCAAGAAAAAAGGGCCAGAGGTCTGCTCCTCTGACCCTTGCGGTTCGCTTCCTCCGCCGGCTGGGTGGTCACCCGCCCATGATGATGGGATGCAGCTCGACGAACTGCCCGTCCTTGGGCTTGTAGCTCAGGTATTCGCGCTCGCCGTTCACGGCGGCGATGCCGAACTCGACCTCGGGCAGCTCCGCCAGCCGGATCAGGTCCAAGATGGTGGCGTCCTCCGGGCCCTCTACCTCCACCACATCCGAGGGGAGCCGGTAGTAGCGCAGGAAGCTCCGGGGGATCTTCAGCACGACGGTCTTGCGGTTCACGCGAAGACCACCTCTTTCTGCTCGGAAAGATCCAGGGCCGAGAGCGTCTCCGCCGTCGGCAGGCCGTCGGGCGTCCAGCCCCGGATCTGGTAGTACTCGTCCATCATCTTCCGGAACGCCTCGGGCGGGATGTTGGGCATCTCCTTGCCCCGCTTCTCCTGGGTGAGGATCCGGTGGGGAAGCTGGTCGTCCTCCCGCCTCACGCCCAGGCGGGTGCTGTAGAGCCGCTTCAGGGTGAAGATCCGGTCGCCGGCCTTCATCAGGTCTTCCCACGTCCACTTCCAGCCGGTGAGAGTGTTCAGGGCTTCGGTGAGCGGCGTGGGGCTGAAGGCCCGCGCGTAGAACTTGCACATCCCCAGCCCGTTGTAGATCGCCATGAGGTTGTGCATGCGGGCGGCCAGGAGGGCCTTGCCGTCGGTGATGCGCGGGTTCAACTTGGCGTTGTAGCCGAACTCGGGCATGGGCACGCCGGTCTCGACGATGAAGGGCAGCCCCTCCAGGTGGCAGGCGCCTCGCGCCCCCGTGGCGTAGTTGATCCCCATGGACCAGAAGGCCCGCGGGTCGTGCATGGGAAATTCCAGGCCCTTGACCGTGACCGTGAGCTTCTCGGCGTCCCCCCCGATCTTCCGCGCGGCGGCCAGGGAACCGTCCGCCAGCAGGTTACCCAGGTGCTTCCGGAACGCGACCTGCTCCACCATGGCCAGGATGGCCTCGCTGTCTCCCCAGGCGAGCTTTACCCCGCCCGTGTCCCGCTCGGAGATCAGGCCGCGCTCGAATGCCTCGATGGCGAAAGCGATGCTGTTGCCCGCGGAGATGGTGTCCAGGCCGTAGCGGTTGCACAGCTCGTTGGCCCGGATGACCGAGGGCAGGTCGTCGTTCAGCAGCATGGCGCCGAAGGAGCCCAGCGTCTCGTACTCGGGGTTGTGGCCCACGTTCTCCCGGACGCCGTTTCCGTCCTCGATGGTGACGTGCTGCCAGCAGTGGATGGGGCAACCGGAGCAGGAGCTGGACTTCACCGCGTACCGTTCGTGGATCGTCTTGCCGCTGATCCGGGCGGCGCCCTCGCGCCAGTGGCCCTCCTGGAAATTCTTGATGGGCAGACCGCCGCGCTCCTCGTGCGTCTCGATGCTCCCCGAGGTCCCGTACACGGTGAACATCCCGAACATGGCCGGGACCTCGTTGGTCTTCCGCAGGGCCCAGCCCATCAGGCCGGCCGGGTTATAGACCGGGACGCCGCGGGTGCCCCGGACCACGACGGCCTTGAGTTTCTTCGCGCCCATCACCGCGCCCATCCCCGTGCGCCCCGCGGCGCGGGCGTGGCGGCCCTCGACCATCACGGCCGCGATCCGGACGAGGTTCTCGCCGGCCTGGCCGATGGCGGCCACCTTGGCCTTGGGATCGGTCTCCTCCAGCAAAAGGTCGCACGCCTCGTAGGTGTCCTTCCCCCAGAGCCTCTCGGCGGGACGGACCTCGATGTGATCATCGTTGATCCACAGGTACACCGGGCTGGAAGCCGCGCCCAGGATCACCAGACCGTCGTAACCCGTGCAGCGGAACTCGGCCCCCCAGGTCCCCCCCACGGTGGCCTCGCCCCAGATGCCGGTGAGCGGGGAGCGCGAGACGAAGGAGGTGCGGGTCCCGCCCGGTATCGTAGTCCCGGTGAAAAAGCCGGGGACGATCACCAGCGGATTCCTTGGGTGGAACGGGTCCACCGTCGAGTCGCCGAGATCCATGAGCAGCCGGGCGCCCAGGCCGCTTCCCATGAGGTACTTCTTGTACAGCTCATCCGGCAGCGTCCGCGTCTGTACCGTCCGCGTGGTCAGATCCACCAGGAGGATCCTGCCGGTGTAGCCTTTCCCTCGTCCCTTTCCTGCCATTGCTGCTCCTTTCGCGGTCACCGTTTGTATACTGGAGAATGACGACCAATATGATGCCGTATCAGAAATCCCGGCGCAAGCGAAAACACGTCGACCCCGACGGCTGGATGCGATCTCTCCCCCAAGCGGGGAGAGGCACGGGTGAGGGGGGATCGGAGGGGCACGCCGAGGTACACTCCGGCCATGCGCGTACGCACTGGCTGATGCGGCAGCAGACGCCGTTAGAAAACGGGAGCGGGGTCACCTCTTTCTTGACTTCCCACCCGCGATTCCATAGAGTCCCCGCAGCAGGAGGGAAGCGGAATGGTGATGGATGCGCCTATGAACGAAACCACGTTAATGGCACTCTTGAATGAGGATATCGAGGCATGACCCCCAAGATCCCCGTTGACCACGACAAGATCGCCCAGTTTTGTCGCCGCCACCATATCCGCAGGCTGGCCTTCTTTGGGTCCGTGCTCCGCGATGACTTTCAGCCCGGTAGCGATGTGGACGTCTTGGTGGAGTTTGCACCGGGACAGGTCGTGGGTCTGCGTTTCATTCAGATCCAGGAAGAGCTCTCCCAGCTCTTGGGGGGGCACAAGGTGGACCTCGTGACCCCCAAGTTTCTGAACCGGCGCATCCGAGATCGAGTGCTGGCTGGAGCTCTGGTGCAGTATGCCGAAGGATGATCTTGTGTATCTGGGTCACATGCTTGAGATGGCCCGGAAGGCCGTCGCGAAAACGCATGGGACCCAGCGCGGCGAGTTCGACCAGGACGAGAATCTTCGGCTCGCCCTTGCTCATTTGATCCAGATTATCGGAGAAGCAGCCCGGCATGTTTCAACTGAGCTGCAGCAGAAACATCCGGAGATTCCCTGGTCGGCAATTATTGGTATGCGCCACAAGGTTGTGCACGATTATCTGGAAGTGGATGAGGACATCGTCTGGGATGTGGTTACGGCAGACCTCCCATCCATTGTGGCTGCGCTGGAGCGGATCGTCCCACCGGAGGTTACATCGGGAGACTCTCTGCCGCAGGCTGCAGAGCCACAGGGGGAGAGCTGATATGGCCCGTCCCTCCGATCGAGCGATCATGCAACTGTTGGCTCTGCGGGGGGAGCACCGGCGCGAATGTGGAAGGCCGGAACCGGACACCTTCTTGCGGCATCGCGTTGAAGATGCAGCGGCGGGAGGCGGCATCGGCGTTCGTGGAGTGGCAGCGCAAAGCCACTAAAGCCGGGTCCCCCAAACGTCCCCCAAAACTCTTCGCATTCAACGGACCGTATGGCGCCTCACCACTCGATTCTTGCGCTGCCACCTGACTTTCTACCTTTGATATCGCAATGGCCAGTGGATTTGCCGCAGGACGGACACTTCCGACTACCACCGTGAATACGCGTGCCACTCACTATGAACACCTTGCCGCAATGAGGGCATTTGAACGCCGCATTGTTGCCTTCCCAATCTTCGTCGTGTCCAAGGTTGTTCGGGTCGAGGTGCCTACTTGGCATCGGGTTCAACCTCTTTCTTCGGCATACGGTTGCCGAACCACCTCCACGTTATCACCAGAACAACGGAGAAAACGGAGAACATGGTGATGTCAAGGAGCCACCTTATGGTCTTCTGACTTCGCACGCGCTGCGACGTCTTAGCGATTGCCTCTCTGTCGAAAGCGTCAGCCTGCGCCTTTTGCTCCTGCGTCAAATATGCCCTATACGATCGATCCAACTTCATGTACTCAAAGATCCACGTCTCACTTTTCACTATGCGTGCCGTTAGTTCGGCGCGTTGCCAACCAAGGGTGACAACGATCACCAATGTCGCAACCCAGAGAACTGCTAGCTGCCCTGGATGCCAGTCCTGAATCGCCATTGATCTCTGCTCCCCCCTGCGGGCAGGTGATCGTTCAGATTCCGTGATAGAACATGAACCGCACTGGCCCGATTAGCAATGCTCGCATGGGCCTAACTAATGACCCCATCGAGGCAGCGAAGAAAGGCTGCGTGTAGGTCCTGTCTTGCTTGAGGCATTGTAGGAATGGTGCCTCCGCCGAGTCAAGGCGATTCTCCTTATAAGATGACAATGCTTGTGGCGGGGCTACGCCCGCGGGGTTCATTTGGAGGGGTGAGCGAAGGCGAGGCGGACTCCTGGTGTTTGATGGAAGCTTGTGTCGGGTACTCGCTGTAGACTCACTGATGTCTCGGATAGGTTCGTGGGGGGATGAACTGTGGCTCCCTGGAAGGCACGCAGCGTGACCGGAGGGACGCGGCCGGAGTGGGCTTGGAAGATCCTGCCGGTGGTGGCCGTCCTGGCGGCCTTTATTCTCATTCAGTCCGGGAGGGTGCTTGCGACTCCCACCGAGGAACCCGAACTTCCCGCGGAGACGCCGGACGAGTTCTTCGCCGCCGGGTTCCGCAAGCACATGGCCGGCGAGCTGGACGAGGCCATTGCCCTCTACCGCGAATCCATCGCACGCCAACCCACCGCCCCCGGTCACACGTATCTGGGCTGGGCCTATGCCCACCAGGGGCGGTTGGATGATGCCATCGCCGAATGTGAGAAGGCCATCAAGATTAACCCGGACTACGCCAATCCCTGGAACGACATCGGCAGCTACCTGATGGCCAAGGGCGAGTTGAATCGGGCCATCCCCTACCTCAGGCGGGCCATGGAGGCCAAGCGGTACTGCTGCCCCCATTTCCCTCATCTCAACCTGGGCCGCCTGTACGCCGTCCAGCGGAGATTCCGGGACGCCAAGAGGGAGTTCGAACGGGTACTCGAACTGGTGCCAGGGTATCTGCCGGCCATCCTCTCCTTGAAGATTTTAGAAGCCCTCATGGCGCAGGAGGCCGAGCAGAGCATCTAAAGAGGAACAGGGCCGCGACCGGAAGCGCCTGGTACCCCGCGGTAACTGGCTCGTGTGGATTTGTCCGGGAGCGGCTGGTGTGGTGAGAAACCTCGTATTCCGGGGTGCTGGAGAGGCCGGTGAACGGAGAGATGGGGGCGATGTGCGCGGGTGAATCGGGCTTGTGCGGGCCTCGGGTGCCTCCTTCTATCGCCGCTCCTCAAGGCGTGGGAGCCTTGTGGGCGGTCTTCCTGTACCGTCTGCCCCGTTCCGCAGAAGGGCTGCCCGGCGATCCAACCCTTCTCGAACAGCTTCGCACGCTCCCATACGAGGGGACAGCCTTTCTCCGAACGATCGGCACGCGAGGCGACATCCTCTGCTGGAAAGAAGACGGCCTGCGCCCGCGGGACCTGGAAGGGCTCGTTGAGCGCGTCGCCAACATACCGGCCTTCGCGCGCTCCTGTGCCGACCTCCGGCTGATCCATGCCCGCGCCCTCCAGCAGGCCGCAGCCCGCTTCGGTCCCCGCTTCCAGCAGCGGTTAAACGCATTCACCGCGTCTGGAGCGGCGTGGCGCCTCGGGGCCGCGTTTCTCAGCTTGCCGTGGCCCCTCGCACAGCGACCATGGCAATTCCTCAGCCGGGAACTCTTGTGTCTGGACTGGTGGGGGAAACAGACGGCCATCATCGCCAAGCGCGAACGGGCCCACTCAGGGGCTCGGCTTGGGTGGGAAAGACGCCTCCTTCGCGCGCTTGAAGATGTGGGTGGCGCGGCGCAAGAGTACCCGCTGCTCGCCACCGCCCGCCCCCTGACCATGATCCAAGCGCTCCATGCCACCGCAGAACAGTTCGCCACGGACCTCGACGTTCCCAGCCGGCTGCGCGCCTGACCTCCGGACGAGAAATCCCTGGGTCGAACACACGCTGTGCGCACCTCACGGAAGGATGCGCCGGTACAGGACGTGGCGGCGGTTCTTGGTCAAGGGGCGCACCTGGGCCGGCCACCGGCCCTGGTCCACGGCCTTGGCCCAGGCGTCGCTGGTCAGCACCTCGGGGCTCTCGAGTTCGTAGAGGGCGTTGTACGTCGGCACGTTCTCGACCAGGATGGTCTTGCGCTGGCCCCCGATGATCATGGTCAGTTCCTGGGTCTTGAAGCGCGCGACGGAGAGGATGCCCGGCACCCTCAGCAGCAGGGGAACGTGCTCCGTATCATACACCTCGTTGAAGATCGCCTCCTTCCCGGGCTCCACGTCCATGGCGGCCGAAAACATCTTCTCCGAGTCCCTCGCACAAAACCCCGCC